>Ga0209227_1000065_pt1 | contig 83065 bp, 73 predicted proteins | sample YNPBryantNP2012_FD_185815 | JGI IMG/M metagenome (GOLD analysis project Ga0209227, IMG submission 185815) | Anoxygenic and chlorotrophic microbial mat microbial communities from Yellowstone National Park, USA - YNP Bryant NP 2012 (SPAdes)... ...
AATGGGACCTTTACTGATATTGCTGGATGCACTTATCCCCATCCCCAATTGCTTATGACTTCGGTGCCGCTTTGGAGGAGTCCGTATCGCCACAATTTCCCTTTCGTTTCATGAACTCTTCCAGCGTCATTTTTTTCTCCCAGCATTTTTGATCAATATAGTCCAAAATATATCCAAATTGCTCGGCAGGGATATATCCTGGCAATACGGTGATCACCTCATGTTGCGGCGAGATAAACGCCAGAAAAGGAAATCCTGTCACCTGAAACGCACGGGTTAGCTCGATATGATTGAATGTATGCCCCTTAAATGTCACCTTTTGATTCGGATCTTCCGCATTGATCCGCACGGTTACGAACCGGTCACTTAATTTTTTAGCAATCTCGGCATTCTTAAAGGTCTTTTCGTCCATCACTTTGCACCAATGACACCAATCTGTATAGAAATCCACGATCATATTTTTGTTCTCTTTGGCAGCTTTCTCCAGGCCCTGGTGGAAAGTGAGGGTGAAATTATTAAATTCCGTTGGCTTTTCCTGGGCAGATGGCGCAATCTTTTTATTCTGAGCCATCGATTCATGGATGACGTCCGAGCAGCTCAGAACGGCCAACGCAACGATCGCTACCAATAGCTTCAATGTTCTATTCATAATAGCCTCCATGTGTTCGCTTTTTAAATTTTTTATGAATCATTTCATTTATTCGTATCGAGCGGCATGCACCGGCTCGATCGGCAATTTCATCGCGACATCTCAAATAAAGCCTCCGGCTTTACTTATTACGATGCTCAGGAAAAAGGTCCAGACGAACTACATCCCGATGCACTGCTTGAAAAACTGTTGCTGGTTCCACCCGTGCCGAACGCCGAAAAAATGCGCTCTGGTTTTGGTTCGCCACATGTTGGACAGACGATCCCTTCAGCAGAGCTCCCCATGGTCTGAAATACATCAAAGATCCTTTTGCATTTGGTACAGCGATATTCATAAATTGGCATAGCAACCTTCCCTCACTTCTTCTTCGCCTCATCATTTTCTTTTTGCGTATCTTTAGGACGATCAGACTGAAAGTCACAAGCATTGGACATTCATGTGGGAATACCCATCCGCGGCAAAATGTATCGCATCAATAAAAAATAAGCGACAATGACCACAATCGGCGCTATTACGTCCATGCTATTTTTCTTCTCCTGAATTTTTCGATTTCTTTTTGCTATTGCCCCAAACCAGCACCAATGCAAACAATGCCCCATACCCGGTGCTGATCCATGGATTACTGGTGATGGGACAGGTCCCACTGCGACAGCCGACGTAATAATAATAGGCATAACCCAGTGCACCGCCTACCACGATCACAGCAGCTTTTAAAAGATAGCTTTTCATGATACCTTTTCTCCCTGATTACTGAATGTTGACCAGATAATCGACAGCTCGATGACCTAATGGAATTCCTTGCCAAACAATCCACATGGATCGGAATTTCAGCAACCACCATTTCTTTCGTTGATAATTTAGATGCTTTTATCTGAACAAAGATTCATCTTGCCATCAGATTAAAAAAAATCTCTTGCAAAAGAGCCAGAAACTTTTTAGCTTTAGACTCAGCCGAAATAATTGATTGAGAAACCGGGCTGGAGTTGTGAACCATATAAATTTCCATCAGAATCAAAGCGATGACATGGATGCTTAGAATGGGAAGAATGAATTTGTTTGGACGATTGCTCTTCATCATAGCCGCGGGTCTATCCACGTGCCTCCAGCAACCGACGATGGCGTCCCTGTTAAACGACACTGTGGGCCTCGAATCTTTGATTGGGCAGCCATGGATCGATCGCGTGGAATTGATTGAGCCAGATTCTGCCAGCCAGGTGAATAGCTCAACGCCTACCTTCCGCTGGCGAGCTGTGGCCGCCAAATCTCAAGTGAATTACCGCTTGCTGATCGCCAAAACCGATGGGCGCGTCGTTGTCGATCAATGGCTGGGAAGTGATACCAGCTTCACGATCAGCTCATCAAACCTAATTGAAGACCTTACACTGTACAATTGGATGATCTATGCCCTGGTTGGCGATCGACAACTGCACAGTCCCATTTGGTCCTTCTGGGTCGATCAAAATAAAGTTACAGATTTAAATGTTACCCGTCTCCTGTTGGTATCGCCAAAAGAATATTATCTGCCTGGAGATGACATTACCGTCCGGGTCACCGTTCAAAACTCAGGCCCGGTAGCTGCGAGGGGTGCTTATGTTGTCCTGTACAGCGGCAATCCCAATAGCAACTATGTTCATTTCGCTGCCTTTCGGAAAACTGTGATCTTGGACACCGCTTTTGTGGCTGAACTGCCAGTGGGCATCTCCAAGACCCTGGAACTCACTGCCAAATTGCCGGCTGGATACAATCGCTTGTTCGTACGAGTTGAACCCGCGCCAGGATTTCGGGACGTAATTGCTCCCAATAATTTCGCCACTGGGATTGTCCTGCAGACCAATCCCCGACGCCTGGTATTGCGGGCGCTGTTCGTTATTTACAGCCAATTTTTGGATCCAGGGACCGGCCTGATTTCGTTGGACGAGGCTGACCAGCGCTGGACTCCCAAAGCCATAACTAACCTTCAGCAATATGTTTGGGATCACACCCATGCCATCGAGATCCAGGCCGATACATTAAACATCGATCGCCTTCTCAATATCCGCGATTTCAACAAAAAGGACGATGCGTGGGGACTCTATATTTCACCCCGATCGGTTCAAGCAGATCTGATAAACCGCCAGGTTAAATTTCAGAATTACGATATCCTGATCGTCCTATACTGTTGGTGGAACTCGAAAGTGGCATGGTCTGGCTATGCAGGATACATTTTCCGCGATATGCGGTCACTTAAACAAAAACCCGCCATCATTGCCCAGCCAATTATCCCAGGCCAACCCGCTAACGAAACCATCCTCATCCATGAATTTTTGCATTTCCTCGACAATCGCTATGAAGATTTTGGTGAACGTCGCTTCTACTCGCCACATCATCGTATCTTGTACACCACCTTCGATCGCGATGAGGATTACTACCAATGGATCTTGGAGACCTGGCCCACGGAGGCATGGTTCCAGCTCAAAGCTGGCCAAATTATAACCGCGCCGAATATGACAATGAGCGTGGTGTCAAGGCAACAGAAACAGCATGCCCTGCCGCTCGCGCTATCCCAGAACTATCCCAATCCATTTAATACATTCACCACCATCCATTATCACATACCAGCCTTGGATTCTTCCGTTGATAAAATTTCGGTACGGCTGGTCATTTACGATCTTTCTGGCAAAGTGGTGAGCACCTTGGTCGATCAATACCAGCGCCCGGGTACTTATAGCATCAATTGGGATGGAACAGACCTTCATGGGAACCCGCTGCCCAGCGGCATTTATTTCTATCGATTGCAGGTCGCCGAACACCGGCAGGCAAAAAAAATGCTGTTGATTCGATAGCCCTCGATGCTGCCAATGCTGAACTATTTTGGGTTCATTTTGATCACCCATGGCATTCAAAAAGCAGAAAAACGTCACATGATGTCACGATTCAAAGGCTTCACCAAAGACAAGTCAACTGGATGATTAAACAACCACCTAAATGAGGAGACATTGAATGGAACTGAAACTTTACGTGTATAAGGCGCGCGTCGTTGGAGTCTATGATGGGGACACTTGTACTGTCGATATCGATTTAGGGTTGCACACCTGGATTCATGAGGAAAAAATCCGTTTAGCGCGGATCGATGCTCCGGAAATCCGCGGTGCAGAGCGACCCCAGGGACTCGCTTCGCGGGATCACCTGAAACAGCTCATCCTGGATCGTCAAATCATCTTAGAGACCATTAAAGATGTGAAGGAAAAATATGGTCGCTATTTGGGAGAAATTTGGCTCGAAGATGAAAATGGCCAGTACTTCAACGTCAATGATCGGATGGTTCAGGATGGATTTGCCGTCTATTCGGATTATAATTGATCTGTCCCAGTAAACCCAGCGATCCGCCGGTTACAGTGTGACTTTTTTATGATCAAAAATCTTTCGTGAGCCGCGATGACAAATATCTCTATCGTGATTGCGACCGCCCAGATGCTTCGCCAATTCATCCGTCATGCTTGACCGCGAATTCGCCTTTCTGCCATTTCGATCCTGCCGCTAACTGGCGACTGGGTCGAAATGGCCTCCTTGCCCCAACCTCATTGCCTTTGCATAGATATGGCGTGCGATTCGCTCAACGAAAAAACGGGATAAGCCAAATTGACTTTGCACCAGGAACGACTGATCTGTTTCATTCATCCCACCAAGCAATTTTAAAAAGGCAGCGTCGTGTTTAAAGATCATGCTGGTATTACCGTCCTCGCCACCATGCCTTAAACCGGTCCCGATAATAATAAATCAACCCGGAGCAGGTGAGCAGCATTCCCAACAGCGAGGGGATCAAGGCCGTATACAATGTTACCGCCATAAACCAGATCTGAATGGTTAGCACGATAATCAAGGTGACGGGATAGCCCCACACTCGGTACGGTCTTGGGGCATTGGGGTATTTTTTTCTTAGAATAAACACCGCCGCGAATGTCGAGACATTAAAGATCGATGAGGTGAACGAGAAGAAATCGATGATTGTTTCGTAGGCGCGGCCAGCCAGGGCGGACCCCATCAGCAATACGGATGCCCAGAGCGCCTGAGCCAGCATCGCGCGATTGGGCGTTCGGTAGCTGGGATGAATTTTTGCTAAGGCCGGGATAAACAAACCATCCCGCGACATGGCATACCAGGTTCGAGCTTTAACCAGAATCTGAGTATTTACATTACCAAAAGTATTCAACGCAATGGCTAGCGCAATGAACATGCCACCAGCGGTGCCAATCACGGCGTTCATCATGTTGGTAGCCACCTCTGGGGAGGCTTTGATCTGCTCCACGGACAATTGATAGAGATAAGCGCTATTGGCGGCCAGATACAACAACATAACCCCCACAATGCCCAAAATGATCGACAGCGGAAGGTTTTTTCTGGGATTTTTGACTTCTTCTGCCACATACGTTGCGCCCTCCCAACCACTATAAGCGAAAAAACCATAACGCATGGCCTGTCCCACGGCCAGCATACTCGCCCAGCCGAAACTCTCCGGCCAGAAAGGACTGGTGAAATGATGGACATTTCCCGCTTTGACGAACCCGAAAGAAATTATGGTGCCCAGCGCCATCAATTTTACCACCATGAAAATATTCTGAAGCACTCCGCTGAAAAACACGCCAAAGCAGTTCAATAGCGTCAGCAGCCAGATCATGGAAAAGGCAATGATAATTTCGGTGGCATACGCGAAAGGATGGCCGAACAGCAATTGAAACAGCGAGCTGCCATACTCAGCAAACACCAATGCGACCGCAACAATCGAAGCCGTTTCTGAGACAAAAAACATCGCCCATCCTCTCAAAAAGGTCCACACCGGTGGATAGGCGGCCTTGAGGTAGGCGTACGGACCGCCCGATTTGGGCATCATGGCCACCAGCTCGGCATAGCAGAACGCGCCCAGCAGCGTAGCAATCCCGCCTAAGATCCACACACCATAGAACAAACTGACCGCGGTGACGGCCATCATGATCGGCTGGGGGGTTCGAAAAATACCTGAGCCAATAATCCGACTAATCACAATGGAAAACGATTCCAAAAGGCCCAAGTCGCGCTTCAACTCCGTTTCTTCTGAAAAGAGATCCTTCTCTGTCGTCGTTTCCAAGTTCGAGGTCATTCATCATCCTCTACAAAATTCGCTTGAGAACCTTCGCAAATAACCGATTTTCTGATTCCAGCCCGGTCGTAATTCGAATCCCATTGGGTATGCCGAACGCCTTCAGCGGTCTAACGATGATGCCATGGCATAACAGTTGCTGATTCAATTTCTCCACCTGTTGCTCAGAATCCAGCAAAATGGTCACGAAATTGGCGTGAGATTTCAAATATTGGATGCCCAACCGGCTGAATAAATCATAAAAGAACTCCAGTCCCTGGCGGCTCAATTTTACGTAAGCTTCCATGAATTCATTGTCCTCCAGAGCAGCCAGGCCGGCCGCCTGTGCTGGAATGCTGGGTTCAAAGGGAAGTTTCACCTTCATCAAATTGGTGATCAAATGATCGTGGGCAAAACCATAGCCGATCCGAATACCAGCCAACCCATACGCTTTGGAAAACGTGCGCAGCGTGATGACATTATCCAGTCGATACTTCATCGAGTCTGGATAAATGGGGTCATATTGGGCAAATTCGAAATAGGCTTCATCGATGATGATTAAGACATGGGAGGGCACTTTGGCGATGAATTGCAAGAATTCCTTTACGGTAAAAATGGTGCCGGTGGGATTATTGGGATTTGCCAGATAGATGATTTTCGTCTTCTCGGTAATCGCATCAGCAATGGCTGCTAAATCGAAGCGGTAATCTTTGAGCGGGACGGTTTTCAATTGAATGCCGCGCGAATGCGCCAATACCCGAAAACCGATAAACGTCCCCTCCGAAGTGAGCGCCTCTTCATCATCAAGCATGAAAGTCCGAAGGATTACGGACATGATCCCTTCCGACCCGTGTCCCGTGATGACGTTATCCACCGTCACATCGAACCGTTCGGCCAAGGCGCGGCGAAGATCATAACACGCTGGGTTGGGATAGCGATGGATCTCTCTAAGGCTGGCGATCATTGCCTGCACCGCCTTGGGCGAAGGCCCCATAGGATTTTCATTCGATGCCAGCTTCACCACCTTTTTAACGCCAAATTCCTGTTGAATTTCAGCGATGGATCTCCCTGGCTGATAGGGCACTAACGTCTCAATATGCTTCGGCACCAACGGCATGACAATTCCCTCATTCTACGCATCCAATCGTTCCCTTCTAAATACCCATCGAACCAATGGACCAAATCGTCCAACAAGATGCAAACCTTTGGTAATTCATCCGATCCTGAAACATGGGAATTCTGCCCTCGTCGCATCACCAATACATGCCGCAACGATAGGCATAGTCATCTGCAAACCAATAATATCCAATGGATCGGCAATATACAAATCCTTGCTCAACTTATCAAGTCTTTTTTTCGATGCCAAGCCAAGTTCCATATCAGTTGCCAAGTGATTCTATCCACTCCTCAATCCATCATCGTTTCATCACTTGATGTTGGAACCGATGGGCATGCGGGAAAAAATGAAAAAGCCCTACGAAACCTGGCGGATTGGAATTTTGGACACACGATGCCGCTGAGATAATTTGCTGCGAATCAACGAGCTTTGTTCAACACGAGGTTCCGTGTGCCAACCAAACGTGGATCGTAAGGCCTGATATGATATGGTCGGTTTTGGTTACAAACCAGGGATCAAGAACGGCAGCACCACCAGCGCAATCCCCACAATGATGAGAATGAAGCCCACTTGCGAGACAATATTCTGGGGAATGAGCTTCACAATGATCTCCAAAACTTTCAGCACAAAATTGAGAATTGTGTTCAAAATACCTTGATCGATGCTGGCCTTGGCAGTCTGCCGTCGCGATAGAGAGCTATAGACCATCAGTCCCCCACCGACCAGAATAAACAGAATCCCAATCGCAAATACAATCCAGCCTTGAACGGTCATATCATTATCCTCCTGAGTGATGGTGATGACGCTTCGTTAATAGGGATTAATATAACATCGGACTTGCTTTTTCGTTATCAGAAATTTTAGAACAAAACAAAAATTGGGTTGAATTCTTTGATGGATATTTGGGATTCGCCGGCTTGGTGCTCATGAAAATAGCGAAATTCGATTGAAAATACAAGCTAAATTTTATGGCGATCCAATTTGCGCCTCACGCGGAGCTGCGCTATCATGTCCCCAAAATCATTGCTCTGGTTCTACTTCCCCTGCCACTGAACCAAAACATATATGTTTCCCACAAACGCTGAACAAAGTTTTTTTATCGAACCAAAATTATTCAAGCTGTATCTCCAAACAGCACTCTGGCTGAGAAAATTTGCAGCCCTCTGTCCCGCAAAACTGCCAGGCGGTGAAAAAATATTAGCGAACTTGTACTGCTAATGCTTTTTCATATATCTAAATTGCTATTTTGACATAGACTTTTCAGGTTAGAATGTAAGGTTCAATCTAAGAAAGCAATTAATCTGACCGAACGAACAGCGGTTCTCATTGGCACTGCCGCTCTACAATAACATCCTTATTCAAGACGCGGACCGAAAAAGCGTGTTGACGCTCATTATTCTTATAGATCTCGACCCGTTGCACCTGATCCGATCCCGGAGCATATTCAAAACGCTTGAGATATTCATTAGTGTCAGAAAACATTTTATAGCAAAAACTAATCTGACCGTCCTCATCTCGAAACTCATAATGAATCGGCTGATCCCAACCGCGAACACTGCTCAATCGGCCCATATCGTCATATTCAAAATAATATGTGTGATTTTCACTATCGGTGTATACCATCACCCGACCATACGCATCCATGCGGAGCTTGATTCGGTCCCGGACTTCAGGTGGGATCAATTCATAGCAGTTCTGATAAATTGCTTGCCGCACGTTCATATTGGGGATGGCGACTGTGGTTAAAAATAGGCGCTTGCCCATCGCGTCACCATATTGGAATGGCACATGATCAGGATGCTGCTGGATTGCCGCCACCAATTCGTCGTACTTTGTAGCAGACACCTGTTTAAAATTGAAATGCTGCAGATCGACGCCTCCGATCATTCGAAGCTCGACTTTCTTGGTAATAATCAAATCTTTCACAGATCGCTCCCGTACAAAGCTGCGTTTGGATTCGATTAACGGGGTCAAAGTCGGATAGGGAAATTTTTGCAGGTCAGCATCTTTGAGGTAAGCGAGATCTAAGTTTATCCCTTGCTCAAAAAACCAACGGAACAGGGCCACCAGTTTGCCGATTTCCTGCAACTGGCGGAATACTGGCCATTCATTGGTGAACGCCTCCAGATGCGCATTGAAATGTGCAGCAAAGCGTCCTTGGGCGCTGGATGGATCGGGGGTAAAATCAGATACCAATTTTTTCCCATCAAATTTCATGTTTTCGGTTTTCACCGTCATAAAATTATCTGGAAACACGATGACGCTATATTCTTCAGTGCTGGCTATCTCGGCTTCCTCTGGGGTAAACCAGAACCGAATCCATTGCTCTTTTGCCTGGTCGAAAGCCTCTTGCTCAGAAATCAAATCCATCATTGGACGATAACCATCCACTTTAGAGGACACCGGCTGATCCTTGTGAATATCATATCCTTGTCCTAAACATTTGAGCATCAGATCGGACTCGAAAAGCACATGGCCAACATTGGTGCCTTCAATATCGCCCCCGTACCGAACCAGGCCGCACGTCTCGAGATTTTCTGGGTCTGGATCGATGCTCACCATTGCCCCGTGGTCCTCAGTGGAAAATACTGCACGGGCTGCAACCAAGAAATCATTAGGCTTTAGCCCCACAGGCCTGCTTACTTTGCCGAACAGCAGCACATGTTGGCGGTTTTTATCATACACGACCGCTTGAAGAGGTCCAATCGTTTCAAGAAAATTGGAAAGCTCATTTAACAAATTTGCTCGGATTTTTCCCGAAGCCTCGATGCCTAGCTCTTTAAGATCGACACGGTAAGGTTGGTCGGAGATCACAATCGCCCTTCGAACTGGATCAAGCTGGTAGAAAATCAGCTCCATGGTGGGATAATAAGCTCTGCCATTGAGTTCATAAGCTGTCTCGACATATTTTTTGAACTGATCACGATATTGCACAACCACGTCGGCAGGTGTTTTTCCAAATGGCAGTGGTTTGATGTCTCGAATCACACCATCGAAATAAAAATCCGGCCGAACTCGCGCTTTAATATTGACGTCGATACCAGCGCCAAGGGCGAGATAGCCCATGTCCGCCCACATTTCGAAAATATAATTATGAACCAGCACACCTTGCAACGCAGGCCTCATCTCCCAAAATTGCGCGCCATAAACTGACCCTCCTGAAGCAGATGTGCAAGCGCCCATGACCAAATGAAATGATCCAGCCCAGCCCAGGCCGGTTAGCAGCGAAAAGATAAGCCATGTCAGCGCAACCCATCCATGGAACTTATGGATCCTGAGCCTCCTTCGGCTCGAGATGGGGTTGCGCGAACGGGTGAAGGAGTGCCATCTTCGCATCAGTCACCCCGTTTTCGATTGTTGTCAATTTAATTTGATGCAGTTCGAAAGTTGTTGAGCGGGTGGGTTGATGTTCGATCTAAATATAACTGAATTCCGGCGCTTTGTCAACAGAATTCTTTCGCATCGCAGACAAGACCACCTGATTTCACCGGGTGAACCGATCTCACCTTCGCCATTTTTGTGCTATTCGAACACGCAAAGGATTCGCTTCGTCCCAGTTCGATCCTATATTGCAGTTCGCGCGAGATCATGCGATCCGATTAGCTTGTTCTAACCCGGATCCTGGGGCTGAATGCCCTCAGCAGCGTTACAGCGACCCATTCGGTGTCTATTTCACAACTCAGAATTTAATGGAGCCGTTGCATTCCTGCGAACGCAGGGTTCTGTTTGAGAGCTGATTTTTCTACCAAGTCAAAATAGAGATGCCTGTATCCGCAAGCACGATATTTCAGCCTGTTATTGGAATTTTGCTAAAAAAGCCATTTAGCACCTCTGGATTGACGATGTTGTCCGGCAATTGCCCGCAAACCACTCGAACGATGTTGTCGACAATCTTCTGTCGAATCTCCCATTCCGATTCAACTGAGTACCAGGCTAAATGTGGGGTGCAGTAGATATTGTCAAGTTTGAGCAATGGGTCATCTGGCGATGGCGGCTCGCGAAGTTCATAGACATCGATGGCGGCGCCGGCAATCCATCTCTCTTGGCAGGCGCGGATCAGGGCGGCATGATCCACAATGCCCCCGCGTGCCGTGTTGATTAGAAATGCGCTTGGCTTCATCCAACGCAATTCTGCCTCACCAATCAAATGATAGGTTTCCGATGTAAGGGGCGTATGAATGGTCACAAAATCAGAGCCTTTCAGCACCTCAGCCAATGAAACTGGGATAATTCCCAGTTCCGCTTTCCGCTCTGGCGTCAAATATGGGTCACAGACCAGATAATTCATTTGAAACCCCTGGGTCATGCGAAGCACCGCACTTCCAATCCGACCGCATCCCACAATCCCCAGGGTGGTTCCGCTCAATCGGTAAATGGGCTCGACCCGTGCGAACCGCCATTCGCCAATCGCCACTGACTCATCCAGCGCCTGCTGCTGGAAACCGAACTTTCTGGCGCAGGCCAGGAGCAACATCACGGTCTGTTCCGCGACCTCTTCCACACAATAGTCGGGAATGTTGATGAAAATGATCCCGCGCTCGGTCAACGCAGCAACATCGATATTGTCGTAGCCGACGCCATGTCGGATGACCAGATGACAATGATCCAGTGCGTCAATGACAGGTCGATGCAGCGGCATCATGTTCACCACCAAAATGTCTGCGCTTTTAACCGCTGCAATGACTTCCGATGCTGACGCCTGCTTTAACTGAAAAGCTTCAAAAATGATCTCGGGATGGCCAGCCAATTGGGCACGCTCCCAATCCAAATTTTTTTCGATATAATCAGTCACCACTACCCGCCAATTTCGGTGGGATGCTATCGACATCATCTCCTCGAGCTGAGTAATTGCTGCTTTACATCTTGACAACACCAATTTGATAGAGCCAACTGTGCTTTTCTGGATTGAAGAATTTCGCTCGATTTAGCTGAGGACCTGATTCCAGCCAACCAGTCCATCGCGTGGCTCAGATGATTCATTGGCCTTAATCGGCCAGAGTGAAAAGACAGGACAGGCCGGGGCAAAATAAAAATGGGCAAAATTTTATTTTGCCCAATTTGTCGGGGCGAGTGGATTTGAACCACCGACCCCTTGACCCCCAGTCAAGTGCGCTAACCGGACTGCGCTACGCCCCGAAAATCATCTGAAATCTCGTTACCCAACTAAGGTTGCCAATTATCGAATTAATTCCAGTTGGCAAATTTCGATAGCAGGTTGAATTGCCATGCCGACTGCCAACTGGCGGAAAGTCCCTCTATTTTGATTTGGCTGAAAAAGTCGCTTTGAAAGACATAGCTGCGTTCGCAAGGATGACACAGCCGAATTGAATTCCAAATAATCAACCACAACTAAATATCTTTACTTAGTCAGTTTAAAATAATCTTTCTTTATTTGGAGTAAATTACATCCCCCTGCCCCTATCAAAGGGAGGAATGATTTCATGTCCCTCCGTCAGTTGGCGGGGAGATTTAAGGGGAGGTTAAGAGACTCGAGTACCGAAAATTTTATGGTTATTTTTGATCTGACTAAATAGTATTAGTGTCTGGGTGAAAACTCATAAATTTAAAATCCAGAATTCATTGCGATGAGCGGAGCGACGAATCAATCCCATGTTTATTCAAAAGATTGCTTCAGCAAAAAACGCCTCACAATGACTGTTAGATCACCACTCAGTTAGTTTTCGCCCAGGCATTAGCCTTCCTCATCATGTCAAAATCAATTTGCCCTGCCCCGCTATTTTTTGTCATCCAGAATATCTAACAATTCTTGCAAGTCTTGTTTCAAGGAGCGAATCACATCGTTTTGGTTTTCTGGAAACGGCATATCCAATTGGGATGGCTTGATGGGCATCAGCGTTTTTAATTTCTGACGCGCCCCCTCGATGGTATACTTATCCTCATACAATAATTTTTTGATCAGAAAAATCAGCTTGATCTCGCTCAGCCGGTAAATTCGATTGCCGGCGCGGTTTTTCGCAGGCTTCAATTGCTCAAACTCCGTCTCCCAAAAACGCAGCACATATTGCTTCAGCCCGGTGATCTTGCTGACTTCACTGATGGAATAATAAAGCTTCTTGATCGAATTTGTCTTCATCTTGCTGGTGCCCAGCAAATTTTTTGTTCATATATATAAGAATTATTTCGTAAAAAAGCAACAAATTTTTTTAGCGATGGAGCCGTTTGTACCAGATCGTGCCCTGGGATGCCATGCTGATGATGCGCTGTTTCAACAGTTCTGTCCGCGACGCCGTGAGCTTTCTTTTGAACCCAGCCAAGCCATCGATTGAATAGACTCCAGAGCGGGGCAACCGAAACTGCCAGGGAAGATGAATATAGCGCCGGGAGACCCAGAGCCCGCATCCACCCCGGTAGCCAGCCTGCTGCGCTCCAGCAATCACTCGGCGATCGAACCGATTGAACGGATACGAGAGAAATTGCACGTCTTTGTTCAATTTGGCTTGGATCATATCCCGAGATGCCCTCAACTCGCTCTCCATCTCCCGATCCGACAACGTGCGCAGATCACGATGGGTCACGGTGTGGGAGCCAAGCTCCCATCCGGCCTGAACGAGCCGCTCGATCTGATCCCAGCTCAAATGTCTCGAATAAATGCCGCCCAGATTGGCATCCCAAAGGTTATATTCCCCTACATAGCCAGAAACAATAAACAATGTCGCCCGAAAACCGACTGCCTGCATGACGGGAAACGCATTGAAAAGCACCGATTCATCCGCATCATCAAACGTGATGATGATGGGACGGCGAGTGGCAGTTCTCTCCACTATCCCTTCCAAATACTGCTCTAGCGAGATCGTATAAAAATGATGATTCACTAAGAACTGCATCTGGAGCTGGAAGGATCGAGGTGAGACGGTATTGATCCCCCACTCGAAACGCTGGCTCACCTTATGATAAGCTAAAATCGGAACGTTCACCATGCTGTCTTTCACGCCACCAAAATCGAACCGATGTTCGGGACACGGCACAATCGCCAGCTCGGAAATACCGGCAATCATTGTTCCAGGATCACGCCGCGGTCGCAGCGAGATGAGCTGCCCATTTGATCCATTGAACGGATACCGATAAACCATCATTTGCGGATCGGTTTCGCTGCGACCGAGCGCGCATTGCTATTTTCGAACTCAGGTAAATCAAAGGTCAATTCGCGAAGTCTGCTCGGCATGTTGCAGGAGCAAACACCAGTGGCATTGCCGCAAAAATTCAACAATCATGTCAGCTGCACCATGCTATTTATTGGAGATCTCGTTGAGCCCTGTTTCTTGCCGGATGACGATTATAGATCTTTGATCACTTCTTCCAGTGGCGTATAAGGCAGCTTAAACGCCTCAGCCACGGGGCCATAGGTCACTTTGCCGAAGATCACATTGACGCCCAGAGCGATTTCCCGATTGGTTTTGATCGCTTCCAAGTAGCCCTTATTGGCGATCTCGACGGCGTAGGGCAAGGTGACATTGGTTAAAGCGATGGTCGAAGTCTTTGGCACAGCCCCAGGCATATTGGCGACGCCATAATGGATCACACCATCGACCTCATAGGTCGGATCCGCATGGGTAGTGGGATGGATCGTTTCCACGCAACCGCCCTGGTCCACCGCCACATCGACAATGACAGAGCCTTTTTTCATCAATTTGAGCATGTCGCGGGTGATGAGATGCGGCGCTTTGGCGCCATGGATCAATACGGCCCCGATCACCAGGTCCGCATCGGCGATCTGCTGCCGGATATTTTCTGGTGTGGACATCATGGTCGTGACGTTTGCTGGCAACACATGATTGAGAAACCGCAGCCGATCGATGTTGATATCCAGCACGGTCACGTTCGCGCCGAGTCCAGCCGCCATTTGCGCGGCATTGGTGCCAACGATCCCGCCACCGATAATTACCACTTTGGCCGGGGCGACGCCAGTCACACCACCCAACAGTATGCCACGGCCCCCGAAGGTTTTTTCGAGACAGCGAGCTCCAGCTTGAATCGATAACCGACCGGCCACTTCGCTCATTGGATTAAGTAAGGGCAAACTTCCATCCGCCTTCTCGATTGTCTCATAAGCAATCGCAATGCAATTGCTCTTCATCATCGCCTCGGTGAGCTCACGTGAAGCCGCAAAATGAAAATAAGTGAACACGATTTGTCCTTTGCGAATCAAACCATATTCGGATGGCAGTGGCTCTTTCACCTTCATAATCATCTCGGCCTTCTCATAGATCTCTTTGGGCGTGGCAATGATCTTCGCCCCCGCTTTCTGATAATCAGCATCTTCAAAACCACTTCCGAGCCCAGCCTTCGTTTCGATCAGCACTGTATGGCCATGCTGTCGCAAAATCTCGACGCCAGAGGGTTGTAATGCAACTCGATTCTCATTCGCCTTAATTTCCTTCGGCACACCAATAACCATAATCAGTCCCTCCTAAAGAAGTTAATTGTGACAAGTATTTTGGATTCCATTGCATAATACATCAAACGTCGCTTCTTATTTGCACCAAATGGCTCATGCCAACAAGGATGGCGGCACCTTTGCCGTCCAAAGAGAACAATATCGTAGCGACCGTAGGGCGAGGAAATGTACTCGTCCTCAATTGGCCACAATGGCGACTTTTTTCACATCCAGCCACAAAATGGCGCGCCACCTCGCCAAAGCCGCGGTTCGCATGCTTCGGTCCATTGAGGTGGACGAAGATCGTGGCCGCTATGGTGATGGCTGGATTCGCTACCCATTGGCCTTACGCATCACCGAGGATCGCTTATTAAACTGCTGGGTCATCGATCCAGCAGCACCTTTCGGCTTAAATCCAATTTGCCTTGCTCGTCGATCTTTATCAGTTTCACTTGGATTTCGTCTCCAACTTTGAGGACGTCCTCCACGCGATCGATGCGCCGTTTTTCGATTTGGGAGATATGGAGCAATCCCTCTTTGCCAGGCAGGATCTCGACGAAGGCGCCGAAATTGGTGATCCGTTTCACCTTGCCGGTGTAGACCATGCCCACTTCGGGTTGCCGGATCATATTATCGATCATTTCCTTGGCCCGACGACCGTTCTCTGGATCCACAGAAGCGATCGTTACGACGCCATCATCACTGATGTCAATGGCGACATCGGTTTTTTCGATGATATCGCGAATCGTTTTGCCGCCTGGGCCAATGATCGTGCCAATGAACTCGCTATCCACTTTGAACGTCAAAATTCTCGGAGCATAAGCCGAAAGCTCTGGCCGTGGCTTATCAATGGTTTGATTCATGACCTCCAGGATGTGAAGCCGTCCCTGTCGAGCTTGGGCCAGTGCCTCGCGCAGAATGTCCAGCGATATGCCTTTTACCTTAATATCCATCTGGAAGGCATTAATTCCTTTGGCCGTTCCAGCCACCTTAAAATCCATATCGCCGAAATGGTCCTCGTCACCCAATATGTCGCTCAGGATGACATAGCGATCATCTTCCTTGACCAATCCCATGGCAATGCCGGCGACCGCTTCTTTGATGGGCACACCAGCATCCATGAGCGATAACGAGCCGGCGCATACGGTTGCCATTGAGGACGAACCATTCGATTCCAAGATGTCCGACACGATCCGAATGGTATAAGGGAAGATGGTGTCGCTGGGGATCACATTTTTGATGGCCCGTTCTGCCAGGTTGCCATGACCGATCTCGCGCCGGCCAACGCCGCGGATGGGTCGCACTTCGCCAACGCTGAACGGCGGGAAATTATAGTGCAACATATAGCTCTTGGAAAATTCCCCTTCCAGTTCATCCATTTTCTGCTCATCCATCTTGGTACCGAGCGTGGTCACCGCCAGCGCTTGGGTTTGCCCCCGCGTGAACAAGGCGGAGCCATGGGTGCGAGGCAGCAGCCCCACTTCGCACGTGATCGGCCGGATCTCATGCGGTCGACGTCCATCGAGACGAACATTTTGTTCCAAAATCATCTTGCGAACCAGGCTCCGCTGAATTTTCTCCAGTTCCTCCTTGATCAACATCGCTGAGTCGGGAAATTGCTCAGCCAACGCTGCCTGCAGTTCCTCGGTGAGATTGAACAATTCATTGGAACGCTGCGTCTTGTCCTGAATCGCCATGATCTGTTCCAATCGGGGCATTGCCATCTGCTGAACGGCCCCTATCAACGCGTCATCCGCCTTCACTACTTGATAGGCCATCTTTGGTTTGCCGCACTCTTGCACCAATTCTTTCTGCAAGGCGATCGTCTTTTTGATGTGCTCGTGCCCGAACGCCAACGCCGCGATCATATCCTCTTCGCTGATCTCACGCGATTCACCTTCCACCATCACGATCGATTCCTCGGTCCCTGCAATCACTAAATCCATATCGCTCTCTTCCAGCTCGCTGTAAGTTGGATTGACAATGAATTCTTTATGAATCCTGCCCACTCGAACAGCACCAATTGGACCAAGGAACGGGATATCAGAAATGGACAGCGCTGCGGATGTCCCGATCACTCCAAGCACATCTGGATCGTTTTCCCGATCGGCGGAAAGCACCATCACAATAATCTGGACCTCATTGCGAAAATCATCGGGAAATAAGGGCCGAATCGGCCGATCGATGATCCGTGCACTCAATATTTCATTGTCGCTCGGCCGGCCCTCACGTTTAATATAACCACCGGGGATTTTTCCGGCGGCATAGGCTTTCTCACGATATTCGACACTCAATGGGAAGAAATCACTGCCTTCCACTGGCTTGCGCGTTGCCACCGCAGTGGCCAACACCACAGTTCCCTCGTATTGCACGACCGCGGCGCCGTTCGCCTGCTTGGCCACTTTGCCGGTTTCGATGCTCAGCGTTCTTCCTCCCAGTGTCATCTCTTTTCGAATAACCATCGTCCCCCCTCCTATTGGTGTTAAATCTTGTTCTGTCATTTTCATTTTCCTTATTTATCGATAAAATCTGCTGCCACAATGGACAGTTCTCGTTTAGCTTGCTGTTCGACCAGATAGACCATATTGGACACCTGGTTTTTTAAATAAACTTTATCATCAACGGCCTTGCCAACTGCCAGGTCCGTCACCATCCGATTATCATTCATCAATTTAACCCGAATTGCTGGTGAATCAAAGCCATAGTATGGATCTGAACGGAACGGCGGATCGACGAATCGAGCCACCTTCAAGTCCTTGAGGCGGTACAAAAGCGAATTGATTTTCCATGATCGCGCCAGCGCAGAATCGGGCTTGAGCATATACCAGCGGCCTGCGCTATCCTTCCGACAATGAAAAATGAATTCTGGCTGTTCCACCCAAATACTCGTCACGCTATCTGGTTGAAAGAAAGCGATCGTTTTATCTCGCAGATCATACAAAGAGACATTCAACTGCGCCACCAGAGCCGAATCGATCAGCACCACGCCAGGCCGTTTCACATTTCGGGCATAATATCCGGCATCCTGTTGGTTGCCCACCTCCAATTGACCGAGTGGAAGCCCCGCGCTATCGTAGAGCGCAATAGTCAGCCATGGTCGATCAAGACCGTAGCGGCCAAGATCGCGGTTCAGCTCCGATGCAAACCCTTTCACTTTACTGTCAGCCATTTGATTGAGCATGGCGTCGATTCGATCCTCATCTGCCAGGCCCACGATCGGCTGACTGAGCCGCCACCGCCAATTACGATCCCGATCGCACTGATAATTTTTCCCCCGATTGGCAATAAGGACTCGTGTGGCATGTTTGGGTGCAAATGTCACGATCGATTTGTCGCGAAGATCAAACAGCGTTTTGGCAGCGCTGGTTTTCAAACTGATCGGTACCAGGAAAACCTGATGCGAACTGGCATTTCGATAATAACACTCACTGCCATCCAGGTTGCTATCGCCAACAAACAAGCTGTCGATCCGATCTCCCTGACGAATCACGAGCGCATTTTGATACGGATTTAGGCCGAACCTGGGCAGGTCGTGGGGATTGTCAGTCACAAATCTCCCTTTTTTCATCCACCGCAGCGCGTCCAGGATCGTAGCCACCGCGAGGCTATCTGCCTCAGTCATCACCGGCGATTGGATCCGCCATTGTGAGTTGATGCGCTGAACTTCGATGCCATCGGGCAAGAAGCTGAGCCCTGTTACCTGACTCACATCTATTTGAATCACCTGCTGCTCAATGTTTTTCCGAGCTTCCCGATGCTTCTCTCCCTGAACTTCGAAGAAATAAACGTAAGCGACCAAGCCCAATAGCATCAACATCAAGATAATAAATCGTCGTAATGTCATGGCAACTCAATCATCTGAGGTGCAGATAGATGACCACCCCGATGGTCAAAATAGCTAATGGGAGAAACACGACTCCCAGCCAGAAAATCAATAGTGATTGTTGGGTTGTCAACGAAATTCGATTATCTTCTATCTGTTTTGGCCGGATAGCAATGAGCTCGACTTGCTCGGCCAGCCAATTGACCGCATTGAGAAATAAATCACCATTGCCTTGGAATTGAAAATAGCCATTGGTGATAAAATCCGAATCGCCGAACACGACGATCCGGGCTTTGCGGGTCGCCGCCGTCGTATCGTTTGCCGAACTATCCGCGGGTGGCGTCACCTCTTTTTCCGCCGCCGCCGCAATGGATACCGGCCCTTTCATATCCTCCCCCTCATCAAATTTGACTCGCTCCGTCAATCGCGTCTCGCCCCAACTATTGGGGAAGTTCGAAGTCAAGGCCAACGAGACGACCGAGACCCCAGCAGGGGGTTGTTTCCCTGGCCCAACAGATCGAACCCGAGGAAAGATCGTCATCAAATTGAAATCCTGCATGATCGGATGATCTGGATAATTCGTCACCAGTGGTGCCGCATACCCTGCCCCAAATAATTGTCCCATTGGCGAAATGTCAATGACCGTGTTGTCGCCGATCTCGAACCCCCAGGGCTTCAATAAAGTGCTGAGATCGGGCTGATCCGAATCCAAAAGCACCATCAGCCGACCGCCGCGCTCAAGATAATGCTCGATGATCTGATATTCATTCGGCAATAGCTCTTTTTTCGGACCGGCAATGATCAGTACCGAACAATCTTCTGGGACACGCGCCTGTTCAGCCAAAAAGATGCTGGCAACCTGGTAATTTTCTGCCAGCAACTTTGTTTTCGCATGATTAATCCCACCGCTCTCCTCATCATCCAGCCCTGGTTCGCCATGCATGGTTGTAAAATAGACCTTTTTCTCCCCCTGCTGCAGGACACGGATCAAGGCATTGGTGATATCTGACTCAGTAGCCTTGGTTATTTTTTCAATTTTATTGCCGTATTCTAAAACAATGGTCTCATAAGTTTCGATGTGATAGCGTTTCACCAGATCAGGATTGAGGTCAGGATCGATCAGCTCATACGTAAACCGATTCGATTGATGAGCATACTCTTCCAGCAAATCACGAACGGGTTGCTGGTAGCTGGGTCGAAAAAACGCTTTGACACGAAGCTCATCGCGCAGCGATTTGACGATCTTCTTGCTCTGGGGCGATAGACTGAATAGTTTGGCCTGCGTGGTGTCCCATCGAAAATTATGACGACCAGCGATGAAATTTACCAATCCCAAGATTCCCAAAATAACCAGGATAAAGGCCATGGTGCTGCTGCCATAGCGAAACGATTTCGTGGTCATCCATCGCCGAATGTTGCCGCTCTCCATCCAAACCCAGATCCCCCCCCATACTCCAGCCAGAGCGAGCAGAATCCAAGCGACCATAGACCATCTCTGGTGGATTGAGGAGATCACCAGAGCAAGTGCCATTAGCAGCAGCGCAGCAAGCCCGGCATATTTCCCCCACGTCTTCATCGGCTCCCCCTCCAGCGACTGGATTCCAGCGCAGCGTAGCTGAGGAATAATCCCATCACAATAAAACTCAAATAAAAGACAATATGTTTTGAATCAATCACTCCTTTTTCGAAATCTTCAAAATGGTCAATCAAAGAGAGCTGACCTAACAACCTGCCGAATATTGGAGTTAAAAATCCCGTAAGCCAACCGATCGCCCAGAACATCAAGATCACCGCGACCGTGCTGACCGCTGCCACAATCTGGTTGTCGGTGAATGTAGAGAACAACAGCCCGATCGCCAGATAGCTACATCCGATGAGCCATAAGCCTAAATAACCGGAAAAAATCTGGGCAATTTCTGGCTTTCCATAAATGAACAAAAACAGCATATAGATAAAAGTGATCCCCAACATCAAGGTATAAAGCGCTACGGCTGCAGCATATTTCCCCATGACCAACTGGGCAGTGGTGATTGGAGAGGTCTGTAACAATTCGATGGTGCCATTTTTCTTTTCTTCAGCGAACAATTTCATGGTGATCAGCGGCAAAATCATCAGGGCAATGGTCGCCACATTGCCGAAGAATGGCCGCGTGACCCATTCATGCAAATTCATCGGTGGCGCTGGCTGCTGCCACTGTTGGGCGTAAAAGTCAACTTGGTAACACCGCTGCACAAACGAAGCCAAAATCAAATAGAAGAAAATGCCCACGATCGCGACAAACAGCGCAATAACCACATAAGCGATGGGTGCGACAAAATATGATTTCATTTCTCGCTCGAAAATCGCCCAAACCTTAGCCACAACTTCATTCCCTCCTATTCATGCGTGGTGAGTCGCAAAAACACTTCTTCGAGGCTCATCTCTGCCCGTTTCAACTCAAATAGATCCCAGCCACGTTGAATGATCGTCCGCGCCAGCTCGTTGGCAATTTCGCTGTGCAGCGTACTGGTGACCTCATACCTGGCTTTGCTCTCCCCCAGTGGCATGACCAAGGTGACAGCGGTAACCCCAGGAATTTGGGAGAGGCACTGCTGCACTTCAACGGATGGGCCGGCGACAACAAGGGAGATCTGCTCGGCGCCTTTCAGCTTGGCCATGAGATTTTCGGGTCGATCTTCTGCCACCACTCTGCCCCGGTCAATGATCACTACCCGCTGGCAGGTCATACTCACTTCGGGCAAGATATGGGTGCTGAGGATGACCGTGTGCTTGCCAGCCAGTTCTCTGATCAATTGGCGCACCTCGATAATCTGAATAGGGTCCAACCCAATGGTTGGCTCATCCAAAATCAACACTTCTGGCTCATGAAGGATCCCCTGGGCCAGTCCCAGCCGCTGCTTATAGCCTTTCGACAAATGTTTAATCATGGTATTGACACAATCGCCCAGGCCAGTTTTCTCGATGGCAAGCTTTATTTTTTGCTTTCGATCCCGCGGTGCAATTCCTTTTAGCTTCGCAACAAAATCAAGGAAGGAGGTGACAGTCATCTCGGCATACAATGGGGGATGTTCTGGAAGATAGCCAATTCTCTTTTTGACTTCCATGGGATGCTCAAACACATCGTAATTCGCCACCTTGGCGCGGCCTCGAGAAGCTGGGATAAAACCAGTGAGGATGCGCATCGTGGTTGTTTTACCAGCAGCATTCGGGCCGAGAAATCCCAGCACTTCGCCCTTCTCGACACGAAACGACACATCCTCGATCGCAGCAACGTGGCCAAAGTAGCGTGTAAGCTGTTCAACTTCTATCAACGGGGCTATGCACCTCCTCACCTTCTCTTGATCCAAATATCAACTCGTCCCAAGATAATACCCGGCGGGCCTGCCTGCCGAGGAGCATCCCATCACTTCTCGCCAATGGCAGCCTCCGCCTCTTCAACAACCAACCGACAATTGGTCACATTTTATCTATTCCGTTGCAACCGCCGAAAAAGCCCATGGCTCTGACGGCTGCCAGGGACTCATGGATATGCATTCACCTAAATTTCAACGCCGCATCAAGTCCCCAACTCTTCCGCGTCCTCACCACACCCCAGATCAAAATTTAGCGCCGGATGCCTAACTGGTCGATTAAAGTTCGATATTCATCCAGATTTTGTCGCTGCAAATATTGCAATAACCTTCTCCGCTGCCCAACCAGCTTGAGCAGTCCCCGGCGCGAATGATGATCTTTGGGTTGCGCTTTCAAATGCTCGGATAAATGCAGGATCCGCTGGGTAAGCAACGCAATTTGACTTTTGGTATTGCCAGTGTCTTTCTCGTCTTTGCCAAATTTTTTGAAGATCTCAATCTTTGCTTCTTTGGTAAGCGGCATAGTTAACTCCTAATAAAGTTTTCGAAAAAAATTGATGCCAATTATACTCCACAAGTTGATTGTCGCAGCACGAATGTATTCAACACCCCAAAATCGCTCGTGCCATCGCCTTGTCCTGTTCGATCCGCGCCACGAGCTCGGTCACGGTATCGAACTGATGGTCATCACGAATTCTCGATATAAATTCGAGTGTGATGTTATTCCCATATAAATTCCCAGAAAAATCCAAAATATGCAATTCGATCGTTTGGTGCTGATACGCAAATGTGGGCTTTGTCCCAATATAAAGCACTCCTGGATAGCGCTCTGAGTTTATGCTGGCCCACACCGCGTAAATTCCACTTTGCGGGATCAGCTTTTGCTCGGAAATGGGCGATAAATTCGCCGTAGGGATATTAAGGGTTCGGCCTCGACCCTCTCCAGGGACCACTGTCCCGATCAATTGATAATTTCTGCCTAAATAGCGAGCGGCCTGTTCCACAGCGCCGCCAGCTAATAGCCTGCGAATTTTGGTGCTGCTGATGACCACCCCATCCAGGGCAAAAGGTGGACAGACGATAATTTTATAATCATATCGCTGGCTGAGCTGTTCGAGCACCTCAAAATTGCCCTGCCGATCCTTCCCAAACGCATGGTCATAACCGATCACGATCGTTCGGAACCCGATCCTTTTTACTAAAATTTGTTCAATGAACTGCTGCGAGCTTAGCTGCGCGAAATTCATATCAAACGGAATCACGATCAGCCGATCAATCTGAAACCGCTGCAGGATCTCGATTTTTTCATCGATGGTTGTCAACAACCGAAGGCCGTCTTTGATGGCAGCGTTGACCACAAACTGCGGATGCGGCTCAAAGGTGACAATCGTAACGCACCCTCCTCGCTGGCCCGCCTCCTCATGCAACATCCGTATGATCGATTGATGCCCAAGATGGACACCATCGAAGGTGCCTGTCGTCAAAACACAGTTTGCCTCATGCTTCACATCATCAAGATTTCGAAAGATCTTCATGCCAACGCTTCATCATCCACTGCAATCTATTAGCGACGGGAATTTAATAAGGTCGCGAATTGCTCCAGATGGAGCGCATCGGCGACGTTAAATTCCCCAACTTTCGTTCGGATTAATGATTTCAAATGTCCACCGCAGCCGAGTTCCTGACCAATATCCCTAGCCAGAGCCCGAATATAGGTGCCCTTCGAGCACCGAACCAGAATTTTGGCGATTGAGCCATCGAACGACAGCAACTGAATCTGGTCAATGTGGACCAACTTCGCTGGTCGCTCAACCGACTCGCCCTTACGAGCCAATTGATATAGTCGCTTGCCCCGCCATTTTTTTGCAGCGAACATCGGCGGAACTTGATAAATATCCCCCACAAACCTTTGGCACACTTGTTCCAGCGCTGTGGCACTCAATGATGGAACCGGGCGTTGATCAAGGATACGGCCGGTGACATCGTCGGTATCCGTCACCACCCCCAGTTCGATCTCACCAATATATTCCTTGGTAAGTGCCATGAATCGTCCCACTTGCTTGGTGGCCCGACCTGTGCAAATCACCAGCACACCAGCAGCAAATGGGTCCAGCGTTCCCGCATGGCCGACCTTGGTGTGAATCAGATTTCTCACCTGTTTCACCAGCCAGAATGAACTAGGGCCCACTGGCTTATAAAAATTCAATATCGCGCCAGCCTCAAAATCAAATGCCTCTCCCAACCAGATCATTCACCATCCGGTTCTTTGATTCGCTGCAGTAATAGCTCGATCCGCTCAGCCTCATCTAAACCAGTATCATAAAAAAATTCAATATCTGGGACGAACCGCAATTCAGTTCGTTGCCCAATCTCGAATCGGATATGCTTTTTGGCTCGCTCTAATCCTTGGAATGCCTCATCCTTCATCGCCTCATCCCCCAGCACCCGATAAAAGATCTTCGCATGCTGCAAATCATCGGACACTTGGACAAATGTCACCGTCACCGGTTTCAGTGCCGGGTCCTTCAGCGAAAAAAAAATGATGTGACTGACTTCCCGTTTCAGAAGTTCAGACACCCGTTGTGACCGTTTGTATTTCATATCAATTTCGATTTCTTGTGTTCTCGAACCAAAAAACGATCTGTCAGAGCAAGATGTCGATCCAGTGACTCCTGTATCGAAGGACTGGATTTTTTGGATGACACCCCTTTCCCTGATTCGCTTTGATCAGCTTGGTTGCTCCATCGAACTATCGCGCTTTAGCGCCATTAAAACACACCTTTTATTCTGACCAAATTTCTAAAATTCAGTTTTGCAAAGAAAAATCAGGATAATTGCCTCATGAACAACGCGCAGCAACGTATCCATCTATCAGAGATCATGGGCTTTCGCTGCTGTTCAGCGTGGACATGGATCGGCAAGATTTTCATTTCAGAATTTCAAATTCTTTATGAAGCCCCTCTCGCGCCTTTCGATCGTAAATCAGCGTCCCCTCACCGCGAACCGTCTACTTAGTGCCCAAAAAATGGCAAATTTTGGGTGACATTGTCATAGCGAGCGGAGCGAAGCAATCTCTTAGCCTCATATGATTCAATGAGATTGCTTCGGCGAAATCGCCTCGCAATGAGTAAAAACATAAAAAATAGGATTTTTCCTTCAAGCACGACTTAAATCCTGCTAAGGCTGATCTTGGTTGTAAAGACCAGATTTTTTCAAACCACCTCTAACGAATGATCAATTACCTCGACACGGACATCACTCTCGATCAATGCGACGACTTGGCTGAGCGTGCTATCGATAATTTTTCGATCGTTGGAAACGACTGCAATGCCCAGGGAGCACCGCTGCCATTTGTCATTATTTTCCACCTCTGCCACGGATACATTGAACTTGTTTCGGATTTTAGTCTTGATGCTGTTCAAGACAAAACGCTTTGATTTCAAGGACCCGCTTTCTGGGATAAAGAGCTCTATCTGACCAATACCCACTAACATTTTGCCTGTTCCATGTTGATTTATGATGATTGATTAATCGATTCTCATGCACATTGACAGCGGATATTCCAAGACAATCAGCAATGACAAGATGATCAGTCAGTCGCATTGGGCTGAAAATCTCCGTTTTGCACGGTTCATGAGATGCTATTGCACAACGTTCTAAGTTGGCCTCTCCTGCCAATGGGTTCAGCCTTTCCTTCCATTGCGTTACGCATCGCGCTGGTCTGCAACGAGTATTGTAAGCGCCAGAAGTACACATCCGTTCAGTGGATTTTGATTTTTGCCATCGAGGAATTAATTGGCTGCCGCCAGCGTTCGCTTAATCTCTACTATTCGGTAGACCTCCATGATATCCCCAACCTTGATATCGTCGAAATTTTCCAACCCAATGCCGCATTCAAAGCCGCTGAGCACTTCTCTGACGTCGTCTTTAAAACGTTTGAGAGATATAATTCGACCTTCGTAAATGAGCTTATCCTCGCGATATAGCCGCACGTTGTCATTCCTGGTCACCTTACCAGACAGGACATAACACCCGGCTACCGTACCAACCTTGGGGATTCGGAACGTATTTCGGACCTCCACGGTACCGAGGCTTTCCTCTTCGTAGGTGGGTTCCAACAGCCCTTCGAGCGCGCTTTTCACATCAGCAATAGCATCGTAAATCACACGATAGAGCCGAATATCGATGTTTTCTTTTTTCGCCAGTTCGCGAGCGTTGATGGTCGGTCGAACCTGGAACCCGATGATAATTGCATTCGATGCGCTGGCCAAAAGCACATCGGATTCAGAAATGGCTCCCACGCCTTTGCGAATAATTTCAACTTTCACCTCATCGGTAGAAAGCTTGACGAGCGCATCCCGAATTGCTTCCACTGAACCGTCCACATCGCCTTTGATGATCAATGAGAGCTGCTTCACGCCGCCCTTCTTGATCCGCTTTGAGATTTCGTCCAGCGTAATATGCTTGAAATAGCGTTGCTCTTGCTCCCGCCGAATCTGCTGCCGCTCCATGCTGATCAATTTCGTATCCCGCTCGGACGGAAGCACAATGAAGGTATCCCCGGCTTGGGGCAGACCAGAAAAGCCGATGACCCGCACTGGCACAGATGGACCGGCCTCTTTTAATTTCTGACCGAACTCATTAAATAGCCCTCGCACTTTTCCATGATATTGGCCGACAATAAACGGATCACCGATCTTTAAAGTACCGTTTTGGACCAATACCGTGGCCAATACGCCCTTGCCTTTGTCAAGTTGAGATTCAATGACAACCCCTTTCGCGAGGCGGTTTGGATTGGCTTTCAGCTCAAGGATCTCCGCTTCAATAATGATGCTCTCCAATAGCTTATCGACGTTTTGGCCAGTCTTAGCTGAAATCTCAACGCATTGATACTTCCCACCCCATTCTTCTACCAGCACATCATGTTCTGCCAGTTGCCGTTTGATGGCTTCGGGGTTTGCATTTGGCTTATCAATTTTATTTATGGCGACAATAATAGGAACACCAGCCGCCTTGGCATGATCGATGGCCTCCACGGTCTGAGGCATGACGCTATCATCCGCAGCCACCACCAGCACCACGATGTCAGTTGCTTGAGCGCCCCGAGCTCGCATGGCAGTAAAGGCTTCGTGCCCTGGGGTATCGAGGAAGGTGATCATCTTCCCATCCACGCCCACGCGATATGCGCCAATATGCTGCGTAATTCCGCCTGCCTCCGTTTGAATGATGTTGCTCTTGCGAATGTAATCGAGCAATGACGTCTTACCATGGTCCACATGACCCATGATGGTAACCACCGGCGACCGCGGCTGAAGATCGGCCTCGTCATCTTCCTGTTCCAGTTGCTCAAATAGTTCGCTGCCATACTCGGGTATAACTTCCACCTGGTAGCCGAATTCATCCGCCACGATCTGGATGGTCTCCTCATCAAGCCGCTGGTTTATGGTCACCAGCATCCCCAGCTCCATGCATTTTTTAATCACTTCGCTGGTCTCTACATCCATTTCACGCGCAAGATCGGCCACGGTAATAAACTCACTTACCCGAAGCAGATTATCCGCTTCTGGAACAAGCTCATCACTCTCTTTTACTTTTTTCCGGCGCTTGCGATGATGGGTGGTTTCTTCCAACGCTGCAAAGGTCTGCCGGATGGATTCCTCAACCTCTTCGTCACTAATGACAAATTTCTTTTTCTTTTTGAGCTTCTTCTTCGGTTTCTCAATGACCTCGGCCTCAAGCAGCCGTTCAGCTTTTTTCTTTTTCTTCTTTTTCTTTCGTGGAACCGCTGGCGCTTCGAGCTCTTCAAATTCCAATTCTTCCGTCCCCTGAATCAACGCCAGCCGTTCTTTCTTCTTTAATTTCTTTTTATGCCGCTTCGGTTTGATTTCGCCTTCTGGTGTGACCACCAGCCCCTCTTTTCGCTTGGCATCAATTTTTCGAAAAACATCTAATTCGGTATCCTTTTCTCTTTTCTCTTTCTCAACCCTTTCAATTTTTTCGGGCTCTGGAGCAACCGCAACAGGAACCGCTTCCAGCTTGATTTCAGGCGTAGGCGCTGTTGGCAACTCTGGGACGCTTGGCTCGCTGATTACCGGAGGAGCTGCAGGTTGCTCAGGTTCCACCGGAGCTGGTGCACTGGTTGGTTCTGGCAACGTCGCAGCCGATTCAGACGGCAATTCGGCAATTGCCTCTGGGGCAGATGGTTCAAAGGGTTCGCTCACCGGCAATGGTTCCGGTGTAGAAGGTACGGTTACCAGCGGACCTTCCGTCGGTTCAACTTCTGCTTCTTCAGTCGGAGTCTTTGGAACCAATGATGGCTCTTTCGCCTCTTTCTTGCGGCGTTTCGGAATCTCAGTCCTCACCATCTCGGAAATCTTCAGCATTTCCTCGTATTCCTGAAGCTCCTTCCGCTTCTTCTCTTCTTCGATCGCCTTCTTTTCTTTGAGCTTCTGGCGAATATCCGCTTCGACCCCAACCACTTTGATGTCTTTTGCAAATTTCTTAGTCACTTCCTCATACATCTCGTCCGTTACCGGACTCATTGGACTATGGACATCAAAGTTGGCCTTGATCAAAAAATTCATTAATTCGTCGATCGAGATATTGAACTCTTTGGCGACTTGATGTATGCGACGTTTGGTACTCAAATTACTTTACTCCAATCTGAATTAGGATAATTGCAAAAATTAATTTCTGCCCACAAAATCTTAGCAACCATGCCCGTTGATTGCCATAACCGTTCTACTCTGTTTGTTCGGCGTGTCCTCCTTTCAAATTTTCAATAATCGAATAAATTTGTTCAACAGTTTTGGGACCAATACCATGAATCTGCAGGATCGCCTCTTTGTCCGCCTCCATTAAATCTTCCAGGGTTTCATAACCGCTGGCAATTAGCTTGGTCACTACAGAAGCTGGCAGCTCTTTAATATCCGACAATTGAACCTTTTTTACCTTCTCCTCAGAAATCATCTGCGAATAATCATATTCTTTAATCGTGTCAATCTCATAACCGGTGAGCTTGGACGCCAGCCGCTTATTCTGACCCAATTTTCCAATCGCCAGGGAAATCTGGTGATCTGGGATAACAGCCACCGCCTTTTTATGCTCCTGATCAACAATGACTTTGACCGGCTTGGCAGGACTCAACGCCCGAGCAATGTAGATTTCTGGTTCAGAAGACCAATTAATAATATCGATCTTCTCATCGTTGAGCTCCCGCACAATCGACTGAATCCGAACCCCCTTCATTCCAACGCAAGCACCCACCGCATCGATCCGCTTATCATTCGAATAAACGGCAATCTTGCTCCGATCCCCAGCTTCCCGCGCAATGCCTTTGATCTCGATTATCCCATCGTATATTTCTGGCACTTCCAGTTCAAACAATCGAATGAGGAAATTCGGATCAGCACGCGACACAATAATCTCTGGCCCTCGACTGGTTCGATTGACCTCTTTGATGATCACTCGAAGATGGTCACCTCGGTGATATTTCTCGTTATGAATCTGTTCTTTTTTGGGAAGCACCACTTCAGTACGATCCACGTTCAAATAGATCTCATTGCGATTGATCTGCCGAATGTCTCCTATAATGATTTCGCCGATCCGATTCACATATTCGGCATAAATGCTCTCTTTCTCTGCTTCTCGGATCTTCTGATTGAGATTCTGCTTCGCAGAGATAATCAATCGCCGACCAAAAGTGGATGGATCGATGATATCCAAAAATTCATCCCCGATTTCTAAATCCGGCTCTACCTTTCTGGCGGTTTCCAAATCTATCTCTGTGACTGAATCGGTCACCTTTTCGACAATCGTTTTAATTTGGCAGATCTCGATCTCCCCTTTATCCATGCTGACAAAAATATTGAAATTGTCGGTGGTACCATATTTTTTCTTGACAATCGAATAAATGATACTTTCGAGGATCTCACTTAATAATTCCCTGTCGATGTTTTTATCTTTCACAATTTGATTGAAAGCTTCAACAATTTCACTCTTCATAGACCGAAATCTCCTGATTAACACGAATCATCGCTACCATACTGGTAGAACCTTTGCGACCAAAATTTTCGAGAGATCAATTTTAATGGGCTGATGCTGATCATTGTCCAAAATAATGACCGCATCGTTTTCCGTCGCATCAATTTGACCAATGACTGTCACTGCTTCACGGCCATCGGCTAAATAATTGATCTTCACCTGCCTGCCTATATGCCGCTGAAAATCTCGAATTGACTTCAGTGGTCGATCCAGCCCGGGGGATGATACCTCCAAACGATAGCGCCCTGGCATGATATCGCGACGATCCAACATATCCGAAATCTCGCGGTTCAAAACCACGCATTGATCCAGCGTAATCCCACCATCGGTGTCCACAAAAATTCGCAATACCTGTGCCCCAATTCGACCCTTCAGCTCCAGATCGATCAAGTCAACCTGATGCGACGCTAAAATCGGGAGGATTAAACTTTTGATCTCATTTAAAATCGTTCCATCCATAGGATCCGTTTGACCGATAACAATAAAAAAGTGGGAGAAATTTCCCACTTTAAGTAAACAATATAATAACTTTATTTTTAATTTGCAAGAAATTTTTAATTCGACCTATTTTTATCCTTTTAATACCGCTAAAAATGCCTCAGCTTCATTCTTCAGAGCAGAATTTGGATATTTTTCAATGAGTTTCTCATAACACCTTCTAGCATCATTAGCGCGATTGACCAATTTATAGCACCGCGCTGCATCCATCAACTGTTGCGGCGCATTAAAGTGATTTGAGAATTTGGCTGCTGCTTTTTCATAAAATTGTGCCGCATCCTGAAATTTTTTCTGTTGTTCTAAACTTGCAGCCAAGCCAGAATATGCAGCACTCGCTTGTATGGGGTCGTCTCCATAATCATCCAGGTATCTTCGGAAATACTTTTCTGCATTTTCAAATTCGCCTTTCTGATAGTAGGAATAAGCCAACAAATAAATCCCACGAGCAGCGCTTTGTGTTCCGCTATAATCTTCGATCATATTTAGCAGGATATCGATCGCTGGCTGCATCTCTCCTCGCATCAATTTCGAATTGGCCTCTGCAAGTTTAACCGAAGCATTCAGTTCTGCGGTCCGCTTGCTCTGCAAGATTAACGTTGTAATTAGAATAACTGCCAGAACTGCTCCAAGGCCGATCAGTACTTTATTCAGATTTTGCTTGATATAATCCTGGGCTTTAAAATAGAAAGTGACAAACTTATCTTCTTTGATTTGTCTTTTCGTGATACGCTTTCTTGCTTTTAGCATTTCAATGATCCTTTATCAATCTTTATGCTTTTTTATTGGCACAATACCAACGCAAATATGATTTCCATTTTGACAAATTTGGACTCATTCTGAATCTTTCCACTGTCTCGTGCCCCTGGCAGGACTTGAACCTGCGGCACGCGGTTTAGGAAACCGCTGCTCTATCCACACTGAGCTACAGGGGCCCCTTCGCTTTTTGAACCGCTAAATATATTTAATTCACTGGAAATTGTCAAGCCTTTTTTCTGCAGTTTTCTCCGAACAGCTCTTCTACGCAGCGACAGATCTGTCCAGATTTCTTTTTACATTGCAAGCGTTGCGCTCGAACATTGACCTTTTTCGGATTCGGTCAACCACCGGGCTGATATCTCCCTTCATGAAAAAAGAGTTACATTCGCATTGTTCCTTTATTCTCTTTTTTCTCGCTCGGCCTGCAGTGTTTTTAGCTGCTGAGAGAGCTTTTCAAGCCGAGAATTCATTACCACGACGTATCCAAACAGGACAAGCCAAAGCATCAAATAAGCGATAATCAAAAACAGTGAGGAATTCATAACCAGCCTCTATCATGATAAATTTTGCTTGATTTGTTCAATTTCATTGGTCAATTTTTCGATGCTTACCCTTAGAATTAGTAGCGTGATGAATAGACATGTAAAAGCCAGCACGCTGAGCATCAGGACTTGAAACATGAGCGGATGTAGTCCCGAATTTTGTCCTGCCATAATCATCACATAGCCGGGGTGCATGGTTCGCCACAACCGAATAGATAGATAAACAATTGGAACATCAATGAAACCGATGATTCCGTAAACGGCCGCAATTCGGGCAGCCTTTTCTGGAGAAGCAATCATTTTTCTGAGCAAAAGATACCCAAGATACACTAACCATAAGATAAGTGTCGTGGTTAATCTGGGATCCCAGGTCCAATAAGTATTCCACACAGGCTTGGCCCAAAGCGGGCCAGTGATTAATACCAATGAAGTGAATACTACGCCTATTTCTGCCGAGCTATATGCCCAGAAGTCGAACGACACTTTTTTCTTCCATAGAAACAAAATGCTGCAAACAAATACCATCCCAAAAGCCAGAAATCCTGTCCAGGCAGAGGCGACATGAAAATAGAATATTTTTTGAACAATCCCCATGGTTCGTTCAACTGGGGCGTAATAAAAAACTGCCACTATGCTCAGCAGCATCAGTGACAGGCTGATCATAAAAAATATTTTTCGGATAAGCATTTATTTCACCAAAATTGAGTGATCTCTCCGCGAAAGTTCTATCGTTTGAGCCGACGGATGCAAGGCAAACATCATTGATGCAATTCGATATCTTCCATCACGCGACTCCCAGTAGCCCGTCGCTGTCCTTGGTACTTTCCTCGATAGGGATTTGCAGCACGTTGATCCAATTGGGCGAAGACTAATTGGCAAATCCGAATTCCAGAGACCAACTTGATGGGCAAAATGTTTGCATTATATAACTCAATCGTAATTTCTCCCTCGAATCCAGGGTCGACCCAGCCCGAATTTTGGATGAACAACCCCAGGCGACCAATCGAGCTGCGTCCCTCGACAAAGGCGGTCAAATCATCGGGCAATTTTACATATTCCCGAGTCGTCGCCAACAAGAAAGAATGGGGTGGAATAATGACTTCATCCTGAATGATCTCTTCGTACTCCGGTTTGGATACCAAATCCAGGACGGCGGTTCGATGTTGAGCTATTTTTAAATAATGGTTACCCAAACGAAAATCGACCGAGCCAGGCTGAATTTGCATTTCTTCCAATGGCTCAATAACCAATTTTCCGTCTCTTAAATATTGTCGAATGGTTTTATCTGAAAGAATCATTGCACAAATTTTCTCCTAAGAAAATTTAAAGAATGGCTAAAATTAAGCATCTTTTACCAGAAAAGCAAGCTAAAAGTTCATCAAAAAAGGCCTTGATTTTTTGAGGCAATTCTTTTATCTTTCAGCTCAAACAAAATTGCGGATCAAAATTCCGTTGTATAACGCGCGTTGGCAACCAAAAATGAGGCATTCACTTCCTCAGCTTATTGTCACATGAAAAGATTTATTGCAGCCCGAATAAACTTTAACCAAAAAACTTGCTTCAAAAGAAGCGGTCAGTCATGAGGTCGCTAAACTAACGACAAAAGAATGGCTTAGGTAGTAATTGGCTAAACTGGCCACAATAGAGGAATTCAGACAAGAAATATCTAAGCTAACTACTAAAGAAGAATTCAGACAGGAAGTAGCAAAACTATTAGCCAGGGAAGCGGGAGAGGTGATTGCTCCACACGTATTCAAGAATGCGACGGATAGCGAAAGCATCAAAAATGAGCCCAAACTGATCATCGTCAGCGGGATCGACTGGACGAGAAAATTGATAGCAAATTCAATTTGCTTCTGTATCCTATCGATCAAGTTGTCGAGGAACTTACTCTCCGCACCAAAAGGAAGGTTATAAATCATGCTCTCAATCGCCATGAGCTTCGCTTGGACGACGAAAAGCATCGGATTAAAAAATTGGAGCAGATCACTGCCTAATCGATTCAATAGGACCTGATCAATTGGTGCTTAAAATATCCCCGCCAAAATCCGTTCGCTGCATTCAGATTTTGGTTTCAGAAACATGGATCGCTATTAAAAATGTCACAAAGAGAAAGCAATTTTATTAAATTTCTCGGCACAGCAGGTGCCCGATATGTCGTAGCGCGTCAGCTACGCAGTTCGGCGGGAATTTGGTTTAATATTCAAGGGGACAACATTCTGATCGATCCTGGGCCGGGAACGCTGGTCAAGTGCTGTTCGAGTCGTCCGAAATTATGCCCTGAGGTTCTGAAAGCAATTGTCCTAACCCACAGCCACATCGATCATTCGACCGACATGAATGTGATGATCGAGGCGATGACCGATAGCGGTCGGCATCGAGATCGCATTGTGATAGCGCCCTCCGAAGCTCTTTCTGGCGAGCCAGTTATTTTCAGCTATGTTCGCCCATACCTTTCGCAAATTGCAGTGATGAGCCCTGGAGCTCAATTTGACATTACCCCCAACGTAAGGCTTCTAACCCCCATCGCCCATCTCCATTCAGTTGAAACGTTTGGGCTAAAATTTATCACCCCAATCGGTGTTATCTCTCATATTGCGGATACGGCCTATTTTGACGATCTTATCCAAGCTTATGCAAGCTCTGATCTTCTAATTTTGCATGTCGTTCGCTATGAAGATAAGAATGATCGAGAGAAAGGGATTCTACATCTGAACGTTGCCGATGCTGAAAAGATTATTCGAGAAATTCGACCCAAATTTGCCATACTGACCCATTTCGGCATGACCATGATTCGAGCCAAACCCTGGGAAATTGCGAAACAAATGAGCGACAAAATTGGGGTGACTGTCATCGCCGCCAGTGATGGGCTAAATTTTGATTTAAATCAATTGATGAAGAAGTGATGTCCTTGTCATGCTTGCTCATCACCATTTTTCACGCCGACCAATAGCATGAACTTTAATTTGCTAAAGGAAAAATATTCTATGAGACACAAAGATGTTAAAGCTCTATTTATTGGATTGCTCGTGCTTTTCTGTCTGTCATCGAGTCATACGCTGGCTCAGAAACAGGACGAACTCACCGTGGAATGGATCTATAGCTCGGAACGGCAACAGGTTACCGCACTCCCTCACTTCGCATGGCTGAAAGACGGAAGCCTGCTGTTGCTGGATCCCTCAAAGCCAGAGTCCTTGAGGACGTTGGAGCGATTCAATCCCAAATCGGGTCAACGAGTCGCGATGCTCGATCGCGACCAGGCGCTGACAAGTCTCAAGGCATTGCTTGGCGAAGATGCGCCGAAGTCATTGCGTTTCCCCGATGAATTCGATGGCATGAACCAGCAAGCTGCTTATCTGATTAAGGGCGATATTTTTTTGCTCGATCTGAAGACTGCTCACTTTGAACAACTCACCAGAACGGAGGCCGAGGAGAAATCGCTCCGCTTTTCGCCTGATGGAACCATGCTTGCCTTCGTTCGGGAGAATGACCTCTATATTTATCAGATCAATAACAAAATCGAAAAGCGTCTCACGACCGATGGCTCCGAAACCCTGCTGAACGGCACGCTTTCCTGGGTGTATTGGGAGGAGATATTTGGACGTCAAGATATCGGCTACTGGTGGTCAGATGATTCCAAAGCCATTGCCTATTTGCAAACCGATGAATCCCCGGTGAGTGTGATCCATTTCGTCGACTTTAAGCCGATCGTTCCGGCAGTACGGAAACAGCGTTATCCCAAGGCGGGTGGCAAGAATCCAATCGTCAGGGCTGGCGTGGTTGAAATCGAGGCCCCGAAAACGATCTGGGTTGACCTCCCAGATAGTTCTTACGAATACATCATCCGAATAAAATGGCTGCCAGATAGTAGAAAGTTCAGTCTGCAAACCATGAATCGCGACCAGACAAAGCTGGAGCTATATTTTGTGGATCGCTTCACTGGCAAAGCGGATCACATTATGACTGAATATGATTCTGGTTGGGTAAATATCCACGACGATCTCTATTTTTTAAAGGATGGCCAGCACTTTATTTGGGCTTCGGAACGGGATGGGTTTGATCACTTATATCGTTTCTCAATCGACGGCAAACTGGTGAACCAGATCACGCGGGGGGATTGGTCGATCCGTGCGTCCGCAGGCATCTATTGGGTGGGCCGGGCAGTCGTCGCGATCGATGAGGAGAAGGAAACGATTTATTTTACAGCAATGGAAAAATCTCCCGTGGAACGCCACCTTTATCGCGTCAAGTTCGATGGTTCAGACATGCAGCGCCTGACCGAGCAAGATGGCGTGCACGTGATTTCCTTTAGTCCCAATCACCAATTCTATTTGGATCAGTATTCTAGCGTGAGCGAGCTTCCTTCGCTGAAGCTTTATCGGAGCAATGGAAAATTGGTCAAAGAGTTGGCGCGTTCGAAGTCGGAGCTAATCGAAAAATTCCAGATTCAAACGCCACAACTGTTCACTATTGCTACACGAGACGGCTTTCCCATGCCTGCGTGGCTGTTGAAACCGAGCGATTTTGATCCCACCCGCAAATATCCGCTTATCCTTGAAGTTTATGGTGGTCCATCTGCACCGACCGTGATCAATTCTTGGAGCGGATCGATCTATTTCGATCAGATCTTGGTCAATCATGGCTTTCTGGTCGCAAAAGTGGACAATCGGAGTGCCACTGGAATCAGCAAAAAGCTGGAGAACACGATTCTCTATCGCGCATCAGGAGAGGGCGAATTGAACGATCTGGTCGACGCTGTGCAATGGTTTAAAAATCAAGCTTGGATCGATCCCGAGCGGGTAGGAATCTGGGGCTGGAGCGGCGGCGGCAGCTTCACGCTCAATGCCATGACCAATTCAAAAGAATTCAAAGCCGGAATTGCCGTGGCGGCCGTTACCGACTGGCACTATTATGACAGCAAATGGGCCGAATCGATGATGAAGCGTCCCATCGATAACCCTGAGGGTTATGAAAAAACATCCTTTGTAAAGAGCGCGAAGAACCTTCATGGGCGATTGTTATTGGTTCACGGGACGTATGACGATAACGTCCACATCCAAAATGCCTGGGCATTTGCAGATGAGCTTATCAAGGCCGGCAAAATGTTCGACATGATGATCTATCCGATGCGGCAGCACGGCATTTCCGATCGACCAGCTCGAATCCATTTGTATAAAACGATGCTGGAATTCTGGCAGAAAAATCTTTGACAAGACAATATTTTTGGTTGAAGCGATCCCCGGGTTAAAGAATAGCAAGCTTTAACCTCTCATTAAATCCCCAGTGGAAAGAGCACGTGCCATAATTTCGCCCTTTGACGGGGATAGGCTGGGATGTCAAGAAATGAAGGTTTGGTTGGATGCTCTTCCTGATTTGCCCTGTAATCTGTTCCGTTTCTATGATCTGAATAATTGGACCAATCTTCCAGGTGACAGGCAAATCGTGGTAGCTTTTTCGATGGTTTCTCCCAAAAATGATGAACACCGACCCATTGGCTATGTTTCGGTTATGCGATTAGCCGATGAATCAAATAGCTATTCCCCAAAAGTCTGTCTCATTGGATCCAGCAAACGGGTCAATTCATCCTCGGGGAGCAGGTGCAGTTCCATTGCCACCTGACGGATGGTTTTGCCAGTGGCGTAGGCCTGTTGAGCGATTTTCGCGGCGGCATCGTATCCAATCTTCGGCACCAAAGCCGTAACCATTGCGAGGCTATTTTCGACCAGGGCCGAAGCTCGTTCTCGATTTGCCACAATTCCTTGAATGCAGCGGTCCACCAGATTGCGAGCCCCATGGCTCAGCAAGCGGATTGACTCCAGCAGATGATGGGCCATCATGGGCATCATCACGTTGAGTTCAAAATTGCCATGTTGCCCTCCGATAGTAATCGCAGTATCATTTCCAATGACCGTAGCACAAATCATCATAACCGATTCTGGGATCACGGGATTGATTTTTCCTGGCATAATAGAACTGCCCGGCTGCAAAGCCGGCAGCGTGATTTCGCCAATGCCACAGCGCGGACCTGAGCTAAGCCAACGCAGGTCATTGGCGATCTTCATCATGCTGACCGCCACGGTTTTCAATTGCCCACTGACCTCAACCACGGCATCCCGCGAGGCGAGCGCCTCAAACCGATTGACATTGTAGCAGAACGGAATCCCTGTGTAATAGGAAATTTTTTTAATCGCAAGTTCAGCGAACTTCTTGTGAGTATTCAGCCCGGTACCGATAGCGGTGCCTCCGAGCGCCAGCTCTCGAAGATTCATTTTTGCATTCATGATCCGCTGAACCCCGTGCGCGATCTGAGAGGCATAGCCACTGAACTCCTGGCCTAATCGCATGGGCACAGCATCCTGCAAATGGGTGCGACCGATTTTTACCACGTCATCGAATTCTCGGGACTTTGCTTCGAGCGCCTGTTGCAAGGCCTGCAACGCTGGCAATAAATTTCTATCGATAGTCTCCAGCGCGGCGATATGAATGGCCGACGGGATCACGTCGTTGCTCGACTGCCCCATATTGACATGATCATTGGGATGCACCGGGCTTTTGCTGCCAATCTTTCCACCCAAAATTTCAATCGCCCGGTTCGCGATAATCTCATTGGCGTTCATATTCGTTGAAGTCCCAGACCCAGTCTGATAAACATCAACAATGAAATCATGATCAAATTTGCCCTCGATCATTTCATTGGCGGCTTGGACAATGGCACGGCCGATCATTTTATCCAGTAAGCCCAATCGCATGTTGGTCTCTGCCGCCGCTCGTTTGATGATCCCTAATGCACGGATGAACTCTCGCGGCATACGATACCCGCTAATGGCGAAATTCTCATACGCCCGCTGCGTCTGAGCACCATAATAGGCCGAGGCAGGAACCTTCACTTCGCCCAACGAATCCGTCTCGATTCGATATGCTTCCATCACTTTTTCCTTATAAATCGTTGACCATGACCATAAAAATTAGTACTATTCACTTTTTAAGAAACTCTTAGGTTCCCGCTTTCAGTGCTGAGATGCCAGGGATGAAAAAGCGGTAGTCTGCGATCAGAGAGTCATTCGGTAGCTTCGTTGGAAATGGAACAAAAAAACTGGCCATTGGCCAGCCCATCGATAGGTTGCTCTATCTGACGAACAATCTATTTTTCTCTTTGTCCTCATCTCTAAGTTCCATCGCTCGCCTAATTTCAGGCTTATAGTTCAAAACTTCAATTGTCTCTTATACCATCATTCACAATTCGGCCATTCATCTTTTTTGCACCGCCTTTTATCTCAATCACCAATCACCCATGCAACCAACACCTCGACGTATGCCCTGGTGTTACTTCTTTCAGTTCTGGTTCGGACTGCTGACAGATCTCCATCACATGCTGGCATCGCGGGGAGAACTTGCAACCTTTTGGCAGATCATGAAGGCTTGGTACGATACCAGGAATAGCATTGAGCTTCTGCTTGCGGGCGGTATCCAACTTAGGCAGTGAGTCCAATAATCCTTGCGTATACGGATTCAGAGGATGATCAAAGATCTCGGTGACTTCTGCCTGCTCCATCACTTTACCAGCATACATGACCACCACTTTTTGAGCCATTTCAGCAATCACGCCCAGATCGTGGGTGATCAAAATGATGGCGGTGTTCAATTCCTCTTTGAGCTTCAACATCAGATCCAAAATCTGCGCTTGAATGGTGACATCCAGCGCCGTCGTCGGTTCATCGGCGATCAAGACTCTGGGGTTGCAGGATAGCGCCATGGCAATCATCGCCCGCTGTTTCATGCCGCCGCTTAATTCATGCGGATATTCTTTCACGCGCTTCTCTGGCGAGGGAATTCCAACCAGCTTCAACATCTCTACCGCCTTGGCCATAGCCGCCTTCTTGCTCATTTTTTGATGCAGTTCGAGCACTTCGGCTATCTGAGAACCAATGGTAAAAACTGGATTGAGCGACGTCATTGGCTCTTGAAAAATCATGGAAATCTCATTGCCCCGAATTTTTCGCATCTCCTCAAGCGACAACGACAGCAAATTTCTGCCTCTGAACCAGATCTCTCCACCAATGATTTTTCCCGGTGGATCTGGGATCAGGCGCAATATGGACAGCGCAGTGACGCTTTTGCCGCAGCCCGATTCGCCCACTAACCCGATCACTTCGCCAGGCCCAACCTCCCAGCTCACGTCATCCACGGCTTTCACCATTCCATCCGATGTGTAGAAATAAGTTTTCAGATTTTTAATTTGAAGCAGATGATTATTGTGCATACTTTTCGGGCCCCTACAATTCAAAAGATGATAGATGTGGTGTGCGACATCTCATCGCGAACCTTATTAACGATCCAAATCAGACACAAATCGAAAAATCAGCCTAAACGATCATGGCTTCAATCCACATGTCGCTCTTCTTGAACGAGAACTTCGCTTCCGTTGGTGATGCTTCCATCAACTGGCAATTGGAGCGAAATCCAGCGTCCCGTTCATTTTTCACTCGTTGGATTTGCACCCGCAATCGTTGATTTCGCAATGGAAATTGGGCTTCGATATATTCCAGCCCGGGGAGCAATCGCGGCCGCAGTCGAAACCATTTCAATTCCGGTTGCAGGCCAATGATATGATGGACCAGCAGCATCAACATTTCCGCCCAGGTCCAGGGTGTAATGCCCACTTGGGGGAACGGTGGCGCCAATCTTGTGCCGTAGAATTCAAACCATGATCCCGCTTGATGACCGGGAACATGATTTAGCCATTCCAGAATTCGCCAGACTTTTTCATACTCCCCCATTTCTGTGTAGGCCCGCGCCATAAACAGGGATGGAAAAGGCCACGGCCCAGGGGAATCCGGCTCGGATGATACATGATAACGGCCATACCCACCTCCTTGCCAGGCCTGATCCCAAAGCGACTCTAAATTGTTCATGGTAGCGATGGCGACTGGAGCGGTCGGCGCGATGAAACCAAATGCAATGGGCAATGCGGCACTGGTATCTGGATTCAGCCAATGGGCTCCTGGCCCACTCAGCGGCACACCGTCGGGCAATTGCGCCTCAGGCCGCGCTGAGATGGTCTCCTGAATCGTCCCGTCCAATCGCCGGCGTTTGATCAATCCGCGCTCATCGATTAACTTGAACCGGGGATCGGTCAACATGGCCTGTTTGATCCATGCCGCCTCGCTGGCCCAGCGATCGGCCTCAGCCACTTTCGAGGCCATCCGCGCCAGATCGGCTGCCGCCGTCAATCCCAATGACACCCAAAATTGATACGCCAATTCGATCCCTTGTTCGATGCCATGCACCCGATGGCGCTCCCAATATTCGCGCTGATTGGTCAGCAACCCGGAGGGATCATGTCGAAAATAGGCCTGCAATGGAAATTCTGCCGCAGCTTTGAGTTTGTCCCATACGTCGTGAATCAAATCGACCTGCCCGGTCCAGGCCACATACTGTTTCAACGCATACATGATTATGCCGTTCTGGTCCAGTTCCACCTCATCCAGATGTCGCTTTTGGCTGGAGTCCACGGTATCGCCTTGCTCGGTGACGAAGTCGCGGAACAACCGAACCAGCAGTCGATGCGCCAAATCATGATGTCCGGCCAGCGTTAGGCCGATCGCCATCATTGAATGATCGCGCACCCATTCGCCGTTGTATTGCCAGATGCTGGCATCCACGACAGCGCTCGTGGAAACCGTGGTCGCCTGTTGAATTTTTGCCACCTGAAAATAGTGATTGAGCAGCGCCGAGTTGCAGACAAAGCTCGCTGTCGCTTCCCAATAAGCCCTGGCCTCAGGGTTAACCTGCTCAAAACCGGCTTGCGATAGACGAACAGCGCTGCCGCTATCATCCAGAGCATAGCGCAACCAAAGCCGTCTTGTTTCTTTGGGATGCAACAGCACACTGATGCGGATCTCCTGGTCCATAACCCCAGTTGTTAGAGCGGATATGATCTCCTCGGATCGGATGTTCGTTATCCGAATTTCCCGAACCAGCAGGGGATTGATCCGATCCGGACAATAGAAATGCTCTTCCACCTGGAAACTTTTTGATTTCCATTTCGCCTCGACCCCAGGCACGCCATGGTCGAAGTTCCAGGAGGCCTGTAATGATTGGGGATCGATTGTTTCAATATTGCCGTTCATTTCGAAACGGAGCATGGTGGCTTGCAATCCATTGGTTGGATGCATCGTTAGCGTCTCGCGCTTCTTGCCCAGGCGATTCGGGTTCATGATCAGCAACCCTAAAGGCGTACCCTCGCTCATCGGGGCAATTTGAACACTGGCTTGAATATGACCATTGCCCAAGAAGAAATAGTTTACCCCTGACAATCTCGTGCGGACATCGGTCGGTCCTTGGTGAGGATCGTCAAAATGAAAATGTTCTTTTGCATCGATCATTAATAACCCCTGAAAAATGTTCGGGTAGAAAATTATACGAAGGATGGTGAATATAGAAAAATATCCATGAATCTGCAAGAGAAATTTTGAGCAACTTGGCAACTATTGCCCCAGGCTTGCGAACCATTTCGCAAGAAAGTCCATGCCGGGAGCTGAAGAGCTATCACTATTCATGTCTCCAAATTTTATCTCTCTTACAAAAAGGCCGAATTTTCATACCATTTTCAATTCTTGAGATCGCCTCGGTAGAATTATTGGGCGTCGCCCCGCTGGAAGCACATGAACTGGATAAGGAACTGGTCATGATTTAGAGAGCTGAGCGAAAATTGGACGAATTTCCAGCGAATCACCCTTGGCTTCGGCAAACCGCGGTGCAAATTTTCCATTGACTTTTTGAAAAAGTTTGCTATCTTTAATAGCAATTCAGTCCTAATGGCTAAATTTTAATGACAGGCTGAAATGTTATGCCATCCACGAGCTGGTGGACAGCATGCGATCCCAGAAATCCGCACAGCCATGAAAACGATCAGAAGTGAAAATTCTTCTCTGAACGCTTTTATTTTGAGAGTTAGCCTTCTAATTTTTACAAATCCTGTGGCTGATGCCGCAGGCAATTGTTCGATAGTCGGCAATTGAATCCGTCCCGTCCAATCCATGAACAGCACATAAGGAGATCCAGTGAATCATTATCAAAATCGCTTATTGTGCCTAATCGTTTCTATTCTGCTTATCTCTCACTGCGCTAGAATCTATCGCCGGCCTACGGAAGTAGAAATCCAAAAAGAAAAAAAGCTGGCGTTGGTGGCTATGCAACGGGCCGAAAAATGTGTGAAAGAGAATGTCTCCCCTAACTTTCAAGGGCCGATTCCCCAACAATCGAAAGTCGATTCAGCCAAGGTGGACCTGGCCCATCGACAATTAAAAATTTTTCTCTCGAAACCATTTTCATATCAGCCATTTCGGCCCGAAACGGTGGCGCCGATCTACGATCTATTCAGGAGATACCTGGGCAACAAGTTCAAAAAATTTAATCTCCAGCTTTATTCGCTCAATCGGCCGATTGAGGCGCTGATCCCCAACTTTTATCGGCCCGATAGCACGGCATTCGACCGCTCCCGGCTGCCACGGGTGAAAGATCGGCTCACGTCGCCCATTGTTGAGTGCCTTAATAAGCAGGCATGGCGTCCCTCCCGGGGCTTATTCAACCGCTACATTGCCCTATGGCCCAGCCATGGCTTCTATTATTCCAGAGAGAAAGATCGCTGGGAATGGATGCGACCCAGGTTGTTCAGCACGGTCGAGGATCTGTTGCCGATGTCATTCGTGATCCCGTATCTGGTGCCCATGTTGGAGAATGCCGGGGCCAATGTCTTCTTGCCTCGGGAGCGGGATTTACAGACCGAAATGGTGATCGTGGATAATGATTCGCCGCACCTGCATGGAGAGTATCGGGAGTCTGGAACGCAACGCTGGCAGACGGGCCAGGGACCAGGGTTTCGCATTGGCCATCCCCCCTATCCCGCCAATTTCAACCCGTTTCTGCAGGGGAGCTATCGGTTCTGTCGAGCGGATTCGATCCATCTGGCCCAGGTGGAATGGATCCCCGATATTCCAGCAACGGGCGACTATGGCGTTTATATTTCTTATCATCATTCTGGTGAAAATGTCTCGGATGCGCACTACACGGTCTATCATCGCGGCGGCAGCACTGAATTTCGTGTGAATCAGCAGATGGGAGGCAGCACCTGGATCTATCTTGGGCAGTTCCGGTTCACTCAGGGGATTCTCCCGGATTCGGGCAAGGTCGTGCTCACGAATCAAAGCCAATGGCCTGGCAGGATCGTATCGGCCGATGCAGTGCGATTCGGCGGCGGCATGGGAGATATCGTGCGAGGCGGAACGGTCAGCGGCTACCCCCGTTTCGCTGAAGGCGCTCGCTATTACCTCCAATTCGCTGGCCTGCCCGACACGTTAGTCTATCATCTGAATAAAGACACCACGGATTACAATGACGACTACCAATCTCGAGGCGAATACGTCAATTATCTTAAAGGCCGTCCATTCGGCCCGAATCGAAATCGAGATGCGGAGGGACTGGGCATCCCCATCGATCTCTCTCTGGCGTTTCACACCGATGCCGGGATTGCCGCTGATAGCATCATCGGCACGCTGATGATCTATTCCATCGCCGATGCTGAGACATTGGATGTGTTCCCGGATAGCATGTCACGATTGGCTAATCGCGACCTGGGCGATATCCTGCAAACCCAGATCGTTGAGGATATTCGGCGGAAATATCGCTCGGACTGGACGCGCCGCGACCTTCGCGATGCCGCTTACAGCGAGGCATGGCGACCGAATGTGCCCGCCTGCTTGTTGGAACTGCTGTCACACCAAAATTTCACGGACATGCGATACGCCCTGTCGCCTCAGTTTCGCTTCGATGTCGCCCGCTCCATCTACAAGGGAATATTGAAATTTCTGGCCACGCAATATCGCTATCCCTATACCATTCAGCCGCTCCCAATTTCGCATGTTCATGCCTTCTTCTCCGATTCGGCTGAAGTCACTCTGCGCTGGCAACCCGTGCTCGATCCACTCGAACCAACCGCTGTACCAGAGAAATACGTCGTATACACCCGAACCGAATCCAGTGGATTCGATAATGGCACTCTGGTGGACAATCCGCAATTCACCCAAAGAGGATTGAGGCCTGGCACCATTTACAGCTTTAAAGTGACAGCGGTCAACAGTGGCGGCGAGAGTTTTCCATCGGAGATTGTATCGGTCTGCTGGATGACCAACGGCCAGCCCCCAATTTTGATCATCAATGGCTTCGATCGCATTGGGCCACCTGAGTACGTCGACGAACCGAATTTCAAAGGCTTCGCCAATTTCCTCGACCCCGGCGTGGCCGATAAGTTCACCTTCAATCTTACCGGCTCGCAATTCGATTTCGATCCTCAATCCCAATTTCGTACGAACGATGCCCCGGGCCATGGCGCCAGCTCCGCCAATTACGAAACCCTATTGATCGCCGGCAATGGCTTCGATTACCCGTATATCCATGGGTCGGCCATACGAGCCGCTGGCTATGCCTTCATCAGCGCCAGCGATGAAGCCTTCTGGGATGGATTGGTGGATCCGAAAAATTATCGCATCATCGATCTGATCCTCGGAGAAGAAAAAGTCACCTCTTTTCCTGGCATGAACTTGGAAAATAATCCTCATCTCAAAATCAATGACAATTATCGGGCGTTTCCGAAAAAATTGAAAGACAAAATTACCACATTTCTGGAGGCCGGTGGCAAGCTCTTTCTCTCTGGGGCGTATATTGGCAGCGAATTGGCAGGAAATCGAGATAGCACCGCAAACGATATTCGCTTCGCTAAAGATGTTTTGAAGCTCAATTGGCAAACGGATCATGCGGCGGTCACTGGGAAGGTTTATTCGGTGGACTCGACGTTCCTGGCATCCCCAACAATATTTCACTTCAACATCGAGTATCGCCCCGATCTCTATGCTGTAGAATCACCCGATGCGATCGATCCAGCCACCGGAGCGAGGACGATCTTGAGATATGCTGAAAATCGATTTAGCGCCGGGATTGCCTATTTGGGCGACGACTACTCCATCATTGCGTTGGGATTTCCATTCGAAACGATCACATCCGACCATGTTCGGAATCTATTGATGAAAGCGGTCCTGAATCATTTTGAACGCCATTAGAAGCCGCTCCCACGCTCAGAATCAGCTCATATCATTTCCATGCAGCCAAATAGAGCATGGGAAGCCGCTTTCGAAGCTAAGCTATGGTATCCCTGCTCAGCTTATTTCAGCAAATCTGCAATAACCATCAATCGAGCACGGAGGTGATGGCTGAAAAATATGAAATACCTGGCCGATTATCTCAAAAAACTGCGATTCTCATGCTTCAGCAAATAATAAGCTGGCTCAGAATTTGTCTCCTGAGCCAGCTTTGAAATACCAATTTCAAAAAGCGTACCGATGATCGGCAACAGCTACTTCTTTGGCACCTTCACCGGCAACGGCGGCGGTGCTGGAATGGTCTTTTCTTGGGTCTTCAATTCATCTAAAATTACCTCGATCGCCTTATTCAATTGCTCATCGATGCCAGCGAATTCCTTGGCTGGATCATTATCGACAAAAATGTCAGGCTCAACGCCAACGCCCTCCATGATCCATTCCTTGCCCTCCAGATCGTACCGGGAGAATTCTGGCTTGTTGAGATACCCTCCGTCCAATAACGGCAGAGTCCCCCGAATACCGACAACTCCACCCCAGGTGCGCTTGCCGATCAACTTGCCCAGCTTGTGCTGTTTAAATCGATAGGGAAAAATATCGCCATCTGAGGCGGAAAACTCGTTGATTAGGCAAACTTTGGGGCCCCATACCATGCCGCCGGGATCGACCGTGGGAATCCGATTCCGGGCAATGGAAATCATCGCCGCTTCTCGGCGCAATCGTTCAATAATCATGGGCGAGACATTGCCACCACCATTGCCACGAACATCAATGATCAGCGCTTTTTTCTCCAATTGTGGATAGTAGTATTTGACAAATTCATTTAGGCCGGTCACGCCCATGTCTGGAATATGAATATACCCCACTTTGCCATTGGTCGCTTCGGTCACCTTCCGGATGTTGTTTTCGACCCAATTGAAATAGTACAGATTCGCTTCATCGGCAATGGGGACGACGGTAACCTCACGGCTACCGGTTTCGCTGGGGGCAGTATTTAATCGCAATTTCACCTGCTTGCCAACGGTATTCACCAATGCCTCATAGATGTTATTCATCCCTTTGGTTGATTGTCCGTTTACAGCGACAATGAAATCGCCCTCCCGGGCATTGACACCGATTTCGGTCAGCGGCGAGCGATAGGCAGCGGACCAGTTCTGGCCTTTTAAAATTTTCTTGATTAGAAAATAGCCAGATTTATCTTTGACGAGCTGAGCACCCAATAGTCCGGTTTGAACTCGCTTCGCCTGGGGCATATCGCCCCCACCAACGTAGGTATGCCCAACGTTCAACTCGCCAATCATCTCGCCGATAATATAGGTCAGATCGATCCGATGATTGACATGCTTTACCAGCGGTTGATACTTTTCCTTCATCGCCTTCCAATCCACACCATGCATATTGGGAACGTAAAAGTATTCCCGCATCTGCCGCCAACATTCTTCGAAAATCTGCGCCCACTCCGCTTGATGGTTCAATTTAACCTCCATGCCAGAGAGATCGAGCTTCTTTTCAATATTGATTTTCGCCTTCGGCAGATCAATGATCGCATAGGAGCCAGCCTGGCTGACCAACATCTTCTTTTGATCCCCGGAAATCTCATAACCATCAACCTGTCCCAGCTCCGTTTCTTTCTGCTTGCTCAAATCATACAGAAACAGCAACGTCTTTTCATCCTTGGCCCCACGACGGGTATAGTAGAGCAGTTCCCCCACCGAGGTCAAATTGCTGTAACTGGACGCCTGAATCGGCAAAGCAGCAATCCGATCCTTTAGCCCGTCGACGTCCACCTTGATCACCAGTTGTTTCGTCTCCTCGGCTTTGCCCTTCTTTTCATCCTTCTTCTCTGTGGTTGGCTGGCTCTCCTCCTTCTTAACCTCCACTTCGTCGCTCTTCGGCTCGAACGGCGATTTCGTCTCTTTGGCCAGCGTCACAAAGTAGATACGCTGCATATCCAAATAAGCATGATTCCACTCCGTCCAGCTATAAATCGGATTGAAATCCCGGTTCGATACAAAGAACAAATACTTGCCATCCGAACTGAACGCGGGTTGCGACGACTCGTACCAGCCATCGGTAACCTCTGAGATCTCATTTCTATCCAGCGAATAGAGGCAGATCTTGTTCATCCCCTCATATTCCGGCCGAGTGAATGCAATCCATTTGCTGTCGGGTGACCAACAATAATCGGTTATCTCCCAAACTTGGGACTGATACACCTCTCGGATCTGTTTCGAGTCGATATCGACATAGCGTAGGCGCTGGCGCCGATCACCCCATAGCAGCTTTTTGCTATCTGGCGACCATTGCGGTTGATAGATATAGGTGTCATTGCTGGTGGTAATTTGAATCGGAGCGCCGCTCCCATCCTGAGCCTGAATGTAGATCTGATCTTCCCCAGTTCGATCCGATACATAAGCGATCCATTTGCCATCTGGCGACCATTTAGAATTGCGCTCATGGACTCCGGAACTGGCCGTTAAGTTTCTAATGGGACCATTTTCAGCGGGGACAGTGAATACATCCCCACGAGCACCAAACAGGGCACGCTTCCCATCCGGGGAAATCTCAAAGTTGGTGATGTTCTTGCTCACGTTGCGGATCTCCTCTCTGCCAGTGACCAGATCATCCGCAATATAGACCATCACCTTCTCCAGCTTATTGGTTGCCAGATCGAACTTGTAGATAAATCCAGCGTTTTCGAACACGATGGCGTTTTTGCCCAATGAAGGAAATTTGATGTCGAAATCCACAAAATGGGTCAATTGGTTGGTCTGTTGCGTCGTCAGATCGTAGACGAACAAGTTCATGCGCTGGTTCTCATCACGATCGGATAAGAAGTAGATCTTGTTGCCGCTCCACATGGGAATGATGTCTTGAGCGGGATGGTTCGTGATATTTTCAGTTTTTTTCGTTTTGAAGTCATAGATCCAAATATCATCGGCCATGCCGCCGCGATAGCGCTTCCAGGTGCGGAACTCTCGAAACACGCGGTTGTAGGCCAGCTTTTGGTCGTCGGGCGAATAGGAACAGAACCCCCCGCGTGGCAGGGGCAATTGTTCTGGAAGATCACCATTCAAATTCACCGTAAACAATTCGCCAATAAATGGGTTGAACGATTTCATCCGGGACCGAAAGACGATCTCCTGCCCATGGTTCTTCCAGCCCATCACGATATTATTCGGCCCCATCCGATCCGAAACATCATCTCGGCCTAAGGTCGCTGTAAAAGTCAAACGCTTTGGAATACCGCCCTCGGCAGGGATCACATAGACTTCGGTGTTCCCATCGTATTGCCCCGTAAAAGCGATATATTTCCCATCGGGCGAAAACCTTGGGAAAATCTCGACCCCCTCATGACTGGTCAGCTTTCGCGCTATGCCGCCAGTCGCCGGAACGGTGTACAAATCCCCAGCATAGGTAAATGCGATTTGATCTTCATAAATCGCAGGGAATCGCAAGAGTCGCGCTTCTTCTCCGCCATAAAGCTGGGCCGATATGAACAGAAAAGCACTAACAACCAGCAACCATTTCTTCATTTTTCCTCCATCATTCAGTTCATTGTTGGGGTGAATTAAAAGAGACGATTTTTTAACTTGATGGGCGTCAGGTTTGTTTCACAGCAATCGCAACCATCATCTTCCGGCATTGATGCTGATCCGCGTCTTCCCATCGGCTCTTCCGAATCATTTCGGCAAAATGCGCCTCTGAATCTAACTGCGTCTTTCCTTTTGTTAGCTCTTCTCCAAAATAGGATTTTTCGTTTGGCTTTTTGGACAGCAAAATCCAGTAATCAGCTTATAAGGTTAAATCGTGAGTGGATTCAGTTGATTACTAAGCTTAGCCGGGTTTTCTGATTTGGTCTTGTATATCAGGCTGATGAAAACATTGGTATCATCTAAAAATCCGGGATGGTAGAAAGCCTATTAGCTGATTCAAAAGCACCCTTTTCCAAAATAGGATTTCGAACTTAGCATTGTGGACAGCAAAAATCATCCGCCAACTGGCCGACAGGTGGAAGTAAAACCCCATTTTGATAAACGAATAAATTTGGTTTCAATAGCCGATTTTATCAGGAGCAAATTTACAACTATAAATTATTTTGGACAGCCATGTTTTCGGGACATGACTTTAATCGAATCAACAGAACATCTCAAGTAATCAACAGCCTTTGCAACGAGAAGAGGCAATGAAATTCGATATCGTCTGCCGATCAAACTTTCCCCATTGAATTATTTGGATTGAGCTATTCGATCAAATTGATTTTGCATTTTTTTAATTAGCCAATGTCACTTTATTTTTGTACATTCCCGTTGAGCAATTCGGGGTTGGCAAAAATTGTTGCCCTGTAAATTCGCTGCTGTTTCGGCAGAAAAGACAACCTGTAATTCATCAAGCACCAAACAGCGAAAGGATTAACATCAAATGGGACGCACTATTATCGCAGATTTACATAATCACAGCACGGCATCGGATGGAGAATATTCACCAGAATTGCTGGTCGCCAAAGCAAAGGAGTTGGGCTTAAAAGCAATCGCCCTGACCGATCATGACTCGATCGAGGGGGTGGAACCAGCTATTTTGGCGGGCAAAACGCTTGGGGTTCAAGTTATCCCTGGCGTTGAAATTTCGCTGGCTTTCAAACGACCTTATTTCGTGGGAACGCTACACCTACTGTTATATTTTCCTGCCCAATATTTGGCGAATGGCGGATTCAAAACGATGCTGAACGATATTATGAGCCAAGGCAGAGGGATTCACCTGGTCAACGCACGAGTCCAAGCGATCAATGATGTTTTCGGCCCAGATGGAGCGCAACCAGTGCTGAAACGGCCGCTTCGAACCGAGGAATTAACCGCTTATAGCACCAATGTGACCCGGCGTCATTTTGCGCTGGCGCTTAAAGAAAAGCACGGCATCGAAGATAAAGAACTCGTCAATCGAATCATTGGCAATGATAGCCCTGCCTATATCCCATCTGGGGTCGATATGCGATTGTTGACGCCATTGCTGAAAAAATATGCCCTCTTTCGGGTCTTCGCTCATCCCGCGGCAGGATCGTTCCCAGGGGAAAGTCATTACAAAGAAGTTCTGCCTCCACTGGAAACCGTTGAACAAATTCTCCCCGAATTTCTCAATCCCGATATCATCGGATTGGACGGGATCGAAGTGTATTATCCGGGCCATACCAAGGAACACAGCCTGCTGCTGCTGGAATGGGCAGAACGATATCGCCTGGCGATCACTGGTGGCTCCGATTGCCATGATTCGACTCAACGGCCCCTTGGCGTTGCCGGGCTCTCTGAGCCTGAATTCAATGTTCTGATCCAATTGATTCAAAACAAAAATAATGGCAATAACCGAGGTTGAGGCATCGATCCCGGGGAATTTGGAAGGGCATAAAATCGTCTTGGTGCCACGGATCGCTTAGTCGCCTTTGCGCTTTCGGCAGACGTATTGCAGACAACAAATCATCTTAGATGGAAGCAACCATGTTTCAGCTATTTTTGCTTGACAATGTCAAGTAATTTATGGCCAGTTTAAAGGGAACCAAATTTGCTTTAGGCGGTTCAAAAATCTAAATTTTTCTGTATCATGTAGTACTGGATATGAGCGTTATGTTTTGGAGAGACGCACGACGACGGTTTCAGCTTATTGTATTCATTGTCATCGTTGGGGGATGTTCCTCGCTATTTCAAACTGACCGCGCTGGGGCGCAATGGCGATTCGATCAGTCCGTTCATCTTATCGACGCCATCAGCCGATTTGAAACGTTCGTATTGGATACAATGCAACGCCAACAATTGCCCGGCCTGGCCATTGCCATTGTCAAAGGCAATCAAATTGTCTATCTAAATAGTTTTGGGGTTAAAGAAGTGGGGAGTCCTGACCCGATCGATATCCACACCATTTTTCGCCTGGCATCGGTCTCCAAAGGGTTCGCCAGTGTTCTGACTGGCGTGCTGGTAGATCAGGGCGTTTTGCATTGGGACGACAAAGTGGTCAAATATCTCCCCAATTTTCGGCTGCACGATGCCAAGAACACCCAGAATTTAACCATCCGGCACCTGCTGAACCACACCACCGGTTTGCCGCAACATACATATACCGATCTGGTGGAGGCGAACCTCCCCCTTCAGGAAATGATCAATCGATTGAGCTCGGTACCATTGATCGCCCCAGTGGGAAAGCTTTATAGCTATCAGAACGTGGTGTATAGCCTGATCGGTGATGTCGTCCAGGCAGCCACTGGCAGGACCTATGAGAATCTGGTGTCGGAGCTGCTTTTCGAGCCCCTGGGCATGGTCGATGCATCGCTGGGAAAAGATGCCCTTTTGTCATCGAACAACCGTGCCCTGCCACATATCCAACGAAACGGCGGCTGGATCACCGCGCCAATCCGAGATGCGTACTATAACGTTCCTCCCGCGGCTGGTGTGAATGCCAGCATCTACGATATGGCCCAATGGTTGCGCGCCATGATGGGCAGTTTCCCGCAAATTGTTTCCGAACAAACGATCCGCGAAGTGACCACCCCTTCCATTCGCTCACCGCGAGAACGATGGAAGCATCGCTGGCGAGACCAGGTACGCGATGCTTATTACGGATTGGGGTGGCGCATTTATGATTACGCTGGCCATAAACTGGTCTATCACGGCGGCTGGATCCAGGGCTATCGCGCTGAAATCGGGTTTATGCCCGAACAGAAAATCGGCATCGCGGTATTGATGAATTTCGAAAGCCTGGTAGCCATCGAATTTTTGCCCACCTTCTTTGATATTTATCTGAATTTGAATGCCAGCAGTGCCAACGGAGCTGCCAATTAATTTCCGTTACAAAATGCGCAACCCAATCGGATCGTGCCTCAGCATGCAGCAATCGCTTGATATGTCGCTTGGTAGTCAAATCAAAATCGAGATGCCTATTCACCAGCTAATGGATGGGACGGTATTTCACATATTTCTGAAAGACCACGCGAGAATATCAGGTAAATGGCGTCATCTGCGCTGGTGAACCGATCGCCGGCCATCATAATTTTTTCGGGCCGCAGGATGGTTGAACATGTAGGGCTGCCATCCGGCAGGACCGATAATGAATGCCATGGAAGTGCCTCCAGAGATATTGAAGCCAGCGAATTGGCCGCTTCATGATCGGCGAGCCATCGACAGCTTATTTCATTTTGTACTTCTGGAGTTTATAGCGTAAATGGCGCTCAGTAATCCCAAGGATTCGGGCTGCTTGCGTTTGAACCCCTTGCGCTTGCTCCATCGCCTGCTCAATCAAGGCTTTTTCAAATGCCTCCACGCGTTCGATAAATGTCCCCTCACCAAACGGATCTGTCTTTTTCGATTCGGAATACCCGCCGATCACGGTCATCGGCAGGTCGCGAACCGTAATGATCTCCGAGCGACTGAGCACAACGCTTTGTTCGATGATATTCTCCAGCTCTCTCACATTTCCAGGATAGTTGTATTTCATCAACAGATCCATGGCCTCTTTGGAGATGCCTGTCATCTTTTTGTTGTTCTCGGCTGCATATTTCTTCAAAAAATAGTCCACCAGCAGCGGGATGTCGGATTTTCGCTTCCGCAACGGCGGCACATTGATCCGCACCACATTCAACCGATAATATAAGTCCTCTCGAAACCGGCCCTCTTCGATCAGTTCCTCCAGATGACGATTGGTGGCAGCCACAATCCGAACATCGACCTTGATCGTCTCGGAGCCTCCCACTCGCTCAAATGTCTGCTCCTGCAAAACCCGTAGCAATTTCACCTGAGTTGCGAGTGGGATCTCCCCCACCTCATCGATGAATAGCGTACCCCGATGGGCTAACTCGAAACGGCCTCTGCGCAGTCGATCCGCACCAGTGAATGCGCCCTTCTCGTGGCCGAATAACTCGCTCTCCAGTAAATTTTCAGTCAAAGCCGCACAGTTCACCGCCACGAACGGCTGGTCCTTTCTGGGACTGGCAAAGTGGATCGCTCTGGCAATCAATTCTTTGCCGGTGCCGCTCTCGCCAGTGATCAACACGGTCGCTTTGCTCGGCGCAGCTCTGCCGGCTAGATTGAGCGCCTCCTCCATCACTTCGCTCCCAGAAATGATCTGGTCAAATTTGAATTTCTCGGTCAGTTGCTCCCGCAGCAACCGATTTTCCGATACCAGTTGCCTATGCTCCAGCGCCTTATGGATCAAAATCTCCAATTGATCCAGATTCACCGGCTTGGTCAGATAATCGATGGCGCCGGCCCGCATCGCCTCCGTGGCGCTCTCAATGCTCCCGAACGCCGTCATCACGATCACATCGATTTCAGGATTGATCGCTTTGGCACGTTTCAGTACCTCGATCCCGTCGATATCGGGCATCTTGAAATCAGTGATTATCAGATCGATGGTCTGTCTCTCAACGATCTTTAAACCATCAAGCCCAGCATTGGCTTTCTCAACATCAAAACCTTTTTTCTTTAAAAATCCCGCCAATGCCTGCACCTGGGCGGGTTCGTCATCGATGATCAAAATTTTATGATTGGACATTTGTCGCATTTCTCCTTTTCAACCGCCTATTCCGTTAAAATCGCAGCCGAGACAATTCATGAATTGTCTCTCTAACGAGGCGATGAATTTATGGGCAAATATATCAAAAACCGTGTTCCATTGCCGATTTCGCTGTCCACCTCGATGCGACCGTCATGCTGCGAAATGATTTGATGGACCAGACTCAATCCCAGTCCCGTGCCACTGGGTTTGGTCGTGAAATACAGATTGAAAATTTTCGAGAGCGTTTCCTGGCTCATGCCGATCCCATTGTCGGTGATTTCGATCAGAGCTTCTCTCTCATTGATTTGTGTTAAATGAATCTTGATGATGCCCGCGCCCTGAATCGCCTCAATGCTATTTTGAATGACATTGATCAACGCTTGTTTCATTTGATTCGGATCGAGCATCAGGTCGGGTAGCGGATTGAGCTGCAACTGAAATTCGATCCTCTTTTGGTGAGCCTGGGCCGATACCAATTTGACCACGGATTGGATCAGCGATGCGAGGTCGGTACGCTTCACATCCAGAGCGGGCGGCCGCGCGAATCTTAAAAATTGTTGGACGATCTCATTGATGCGATGCACTTCGCTCACTATTGTCCCTGTTAATTCACGATATTCTTGTTCATCGCCTTTTGGCTCGAATTCTTTTGCCAGCCGTTGCGAAATCATGCCGATCGCATTCAGCGGATTGCGGATCTCATGCGCCACGCCTGAAGCCAATTGCCCCATGGCGGTCAATTTCTCTTTGCGTCGCAACGATTCTTCCAGATTTCTTTGCTCGGTCAAATCCCTGATCACCGCAAAGGCCGATTCTATTTCGCCTTGTTCATTGGTCAACACCGAGGTGCTGATCGAGGTGATCAGCCGACGGCCGCTAACTTGGATCACTTTTTCCAGATCGCGGCAGGTCTTGCCCTGCTCGATCGCCTCGACCAGGGGCGAAATATCACCAGTCATGCACAACTGGCACGGCTGATTCAGGACCTGATCGGGCGACTGACCAAAGAGCTGGCTGGCTGCATGATTGAACAACGTGATCCGCTTGTCCCGATCGATGGCGATCACCGCATCGGTCATGTGCTCCAGAATATTGCTCGAATAGGTTTGAATCCTCCGATATGCTTGGTCGATAAGCCGATAATTTTGATTGATCGTCAAAAAGTTCACTGCAATCAAAACGATCAGCCCCAAGACCAGGGACATAATGATCAGGCGGCGCTGGATGCGGTCATTTGCTTGATCCAGATGATCGGTCTTCAGACCGATCCGGAATAGCCCCAGTCGCTCGCCGTTCAACACGAACGGTCGGACGAACTCAAAAAATTTTCGACCATTCATTTCCGTCAATCGGGAAGCAATGTTATCCTGATCAAAAGCTCGGGTTAAAAACGAATCGCTCTGAATGGCATTTATCCGATCAATTCCTGGCGATGCCAGAATAATCCCCTCAGTATCCTGCAGCACGATATATTCGATGCCAGGATACTGGCTGATGTCCTGCATCAGTTTGCCCACGCCAATCGTCTTTCTGAATTCGATGATCTCCTTCGCATCCAGGCTAGCAACGATAGCCCCGCCACGATCTCGCTGGATTGCCACGGAAAAGCGCTGTGGCTCATCGCCTGAGATCCCAAGTGCCAACTCCGTCGACTCGCCTTGAAGAATTGGATTTAGTTGTTCCTGGCTGAAACGAATTGGCGTGGCTGGGTCATCTAAGCTGGAAAGAATCACGCGGCCATTGGTATTGAAAACATCGATCTGATAGATTTCATTCTCGGCAACAATGCTGCGCAGCAGATTTCGAGATAAAAGACCTTCTCTTTCCAGATGGTTGACCAAACGAGCGATGGTGAACAATCTATCTTCAGAAAGTTTTTCAATTTCGAGGTAGGAATAAATAGCGTTGGCACCGCTCACCGAGATCGCCTCCATTAACGTCGAGGCTTCCTCCTCCATGATGTGCTGGATCTCCTTTCTCGTTTGCCGCAATTCGAGCAAAGCGGAAAGAAACAATGCGGAAATGAGCAATAATGAAATGATGATGATATAGCTTGGCTGTATCGTTTTCAAACGATTGAGTTTGTTCATTGATAAAGCTCTTTAGCATCAAGTCAGAATAGAATTAAGAAAATTTTATTAAGAGACATCCTTTCTCTGCAATCATCTCGACTTCAATCATCTTGACTAAATTTCCATTTTCTCGTTCTTGTCGCAAAAATCAGCCCCAGAAAAAACGCTGTCATTCCATCCAGCAGTTGGTGAACGGCATGACAATTTAACTTGTATTGATAATTTTATAACGAGAACAAATTAGAAACCACCAAAATTGACATCTGATCCATCAAATGCCTACTGTCGGATCAATATTATTCCTCCCGAATCTGCGTCTTTAAGCTCATCCCCGTTCCATAAGACGCCTAAAATACAAATTCAAAACCACTCTGCACAAAAAATCCATCGAAATCAAAATAGCGATCATTCGACTCATTGACGAGATAATTGGCAGAAAGATAAAAAGAAGCTCTTTTGAGCCTTCGCTCGATGTTAAAAATTTTCTGCCAAGTCATTCCGATGAGCCGCTGCCGATCGCTCCGTTTCTCAGCACTTGGATTCGGGCTAATGGTCGAATCCACGGGAATCGAATACAAATAGTCTTTATCGAGGAGACTCCCGTAAATTTTAAGCGAACTCTGCCAGGACAAAATCTTGGTCAACGTCAGTTCCAATCCATTGCTGCCGTAGGCGTAGGGGTCGTCATACAGTTCATCATCCTTGCTGTAAGAATATTCTATTCCGGTCACATAGCGAATGTTATTTGCTGGCTGGAACTGCCTGAGATATTCGATGCTCAATCCCGTTTTTGAGAACAGGGATTGAGCCAGTTTCAGGCTGAGGCTGGTTCGCTGGGCCTTCAGTGCTGTCATATTGTAAGCGATGATCGAAGTGTCGGAGGGCATCGCCATATTGCCTTTGCCATATCGCCCACCTCTGCCTTTGCCGGGTTTAATGGGGGTGACGACAATGACGGCTTCAGCGGCTTGCAAATGGGCATATTTTTTCTGTCCGAAGTTGAGCTCCCCGATAAATGTGGTTCGAGTGGCGAAAAAATGCTTGATGACAACAAAGCCAAAATGCTCCTGATAGTCCAATTCCGATAAATTTTGATAGTCTCGATTCCGAAAACGATAGCCGAACTGAATCGGCGTATTCTGCCAGCTATCGAATCGAAGCTGGCCGTAAACGACCAGCGTTTGATAATCGTAAATATTAAATTCGGGCTGATACCTCCGTATCTGCCCCGCGGCGCCAAAATTGAAACGAACTTTTTCGCTGAGATCGAGCACCGACTCCAATCCGATTTGATGGGCGTGGGACAGCCGATCGGTGTTATAATAAAATAAGTTGAGATCCCCAGTGTAATTGAAGCGAACCGGTAGCGTGCGCCATCGAACATCATACTGGAAATTGACCGAGGTCTGATTCACCCAATCCTCCGCCTTCAGATAATTGCGGAAGATATTTTGATCGTAAACGGTGATCTGGCTAAGTGAAAAGCGGGGTTGAGCGGAAGCTTCAAACCACAACACGATTACGCAGATCAATGAACAAACCAAGTATTGAATAAAACCTTTGTTTGTTCTAATTTTTCTTCCTTCCATGCCCATGCCCTCGTTTCTGCTTGCCGAATTTCTCGAACCCCCTTCCATCCGAGACGCCATCACCATCGCTATCGATAAAATAATCGTATTTTCGGCCTTTGCCATAGCCCTGCATCTCATGCTGGAACCGATTGGCAAACGGATCGTGCATGCCATCCCCATTATTATCCCTGAACTTTGGGATCATCATGCCCCGATCCTCGTCGATGCAGCCGTACCGATAGCCCAGGGTATTATCCGAAAAGAATTCGATCCCTGTAATGTCATTCCTGCCATCCCCATCCATATCCAGCACAAATTCCCGCAGATCGGCTCTAAATCGCGGTCGCACGTTCTCATCCCGTATGCCATCGCCATCGCTATCGACCCAGGGTGTTTCCGGCTTGATCCCCCGTCGATGCAGCAGATCGAACATCGCATCATTCACCCCATCGCCATCCCGATCGACCCACAGATCATTGATGCCGTCTTTGTTTTTATCTTCAAACTGAAAGTGATGGGGATAGGATAGATTGGTGACGTCGTTGACACCATCACCATCGGCATCCCGAAATAGATCGTTAAAGCCATCCCGATCAGCATCCTGATAGCCGATGGCAGGGGGAGCGTTTTCTTGTTGCCCGAAAGATATGGTTGGCAACATAAGAACGCAAAACCATAGCAAAAATTTTGTCATTCGATTTTTCATGCTCACCCTCTTTTCCACGTGCAGTGGAATTTATTTGCCCTGAAAATATCAATCTTATTCCTTAAAATCAAGTATAAAAATCATCCTTACACAGAAATGAAATCCCACAGAATTGATTTACCTCATTTCTGTGGGGCTTCAATTCTGTGGGATAAAACATGAGTGTCACCAGCGTAAGTTTGGCGTTATTTCACCAGCGACATGGACCGAATCTGGGTCTGATCGCCGAATTGCAATTTATATATGTATGTTCCAGTTGGCAACAGATTGCCAGCCTGATCCCGTCCATCCCAAACAACCTGGTAAATTCCCGCATGCTGATACTCGCTCACCAGCTTGCGCACTTCCTTGCCCAGCACATTGAAAATGGTAAGATTGACTAAGCCAGCCGACTCGAGTTGATAGCTGATCGTGGTAGTCGGATTAAACGGATTGGGGTAATTCTGTTTTACCATGAAATTCGCTGGCACATTAGTTTCCAATCCAGCCACTGGCGTCGTACTCTGAATGCCCACCACGGCATAGTATGGATGAATTTCTTCGGTTTCAAATGTGACGACCTCCGTGTTGAAATCATAGCTGGAGCTTGGCACAGGCATCCATTGCTCGATTTTTTCATCCCAGTATTTCAACTGAATCGAAGCCAAATTGTATTTGCCTAATACCATGCCACCAGAATCGCCCTCAGCAAATCGCAGTTGCATTCGCAATCGTTTAATGAAGCGCACCGGCACCCCTTTGCCATTCACTCGATTGCCAGCCGGATTGGAGAAATGGAAATGCCAACCCGCAATTGTCGAATCAGGATGGTTTGGCAAACTATCCCGCCAGACTTTCATGAACTCACAATAGATCGAATCGGGGAATTGGGGACCTTGATGACCACCGCCATGCCAGGCACCAGCAGGAATTTCAACCCAAGAGGCAGAATCGACAGGGCAATGAATTCTTCTTTGTCGCCTTTGATCTTTGCCGATCCAGCCACCAGTCCAGGGCGCGGGACCTGTGGGCGCTCGCCATTCTAGGCCATCGATTTTGAAGACTTCTACACAGGGCAATTCACTCTCGCGTCGTATTGCACCTTCGATGGTGACCGTGGCTCCCGCTTCAGGGCGCACAGCGCCGCTTTTGGGTTCATACCATGGAGGACCAAAACAGAGCTTGTAGTCAGGAAGCTCATCGCCATTCACATCGAGATAGTAATGCACATAATAATAAGTGGTATCGACCAGAACTGTACCGGTAAGCGTAACGATCTCCAGGCTATCGCACCATTGATAATGGCGCCACCAATTTTCCACGGGCTCACGCCACAGCAGTCCGTTGATCTCGAACACAATCGCCACCGGGATCGCTGGCTTATCATTGATCGCGCAAACGACGGTCACGATATCGCCGGCATTGGGTCGGGTTGCGCCGCTTTCAGGTTCATACCAGGTAGGCCCAAATGCCAGATTATAATCCGCAGTACCGTCGTTATCCACATCCAAAAAATAGATGTTTTGATGACTGCTATCGATCATGATCGTGCCAGTCAACGTTACCTTGACCAACGAATCGGGCCAGGCCTTTTTGCTGCGATGCTTATGCTGACCTGAAGCATCGATAATCTGGATACCCAATAAGAAAATAAAAAATGCCAGAACAATGGATCGAATCTTTTGGTACATAGCACACTCCTTATTGATGAAAATGGTTCATGAAACAGGTGAATTAGCTTGCTGTCCTTTACAACGAGACGAAGAACTTCGCCCAGATCGAAGTCGTTCAAAGTTTATGCCAGCAAAATCATGTTCGATAACTGACATAGATTCAATCAATTAATCAGATCGTAGAAGCATGAGAAATATGGCCGGTTCGACCTTTTCGTCGGGACGGCTCGACCATTTGGGCGTTGCGAAAGTTATTTTCTAGAAAGGTGGCCATATTAAATTGGGTAGGCTGCCGAGGTTCAATGAAAAAGATAATTCATTTTCGAGCCAAGAGGGGTCCACCCAATGGACCTTTTTAGGAGGAATGTGGTTGAGCAGTATAAGTCAAAATGAAAAGGCTCCGAACGTTTCTGATTTTCCTTGATCGGATGAAAAATTCACTATCGGATGCGAGCTGTTTTGTGTATATCGAGAATTTTCGGTGTCATAAAGATCCTGATATCCGAGATTTCTTTCCATCGCGGCAGATTCCGAATGTCACAAATTATTTCGATCTAAAAATTTCTTGATCCCGAATCGGACGATGGTATTGCTATGCTGCTTTGTCGGTCACATATCCTTTAAATCATGGCCCCTTTTTTGGTAGTCATGACGCTCCTGATGCCTGAGATTGCGCCATCTCATGGATTAGATGAGGCAAATCCAGATAGCAATTGCGCGGCAGATGAAAGCTCTTCATGTGCCTGCTGCGAAACGGCATGTTGCTGCCATCAGCCATCCGATCAAAATCATCATCAAGCACATCACAAATGCGATTGTTTTTGCTTTCATATCTTGATCAGTATGTTGCTCAATGCTTCCTCTCATTCCATCCCCCAACGCGACCATTTTATGTTCCCGAATTCCAGATCGAACTGCCCGAGGTGATTCATAACATTTTCCAGCCACCTGAACATAGACTCCTTGGCTGATTTTTTTCACGCTAATTTTTCCATCCATTTAATCGTTGTTTAAAACAACATTTCAAGACATTTGCCAATGGCCATTTTCTGGCAGTTATTATTTGCCGAATGAATTTGAACATTCAAATCAGAAGGAGTCTATTATGAAAAAATTGATCTCGGCCGCTATTATTATGGCAGCGGCGAGAGTATTGATTGCCATCGACCTACTGACCGTCTACGCCCAAAATCATCACCTTCACAATCAGCTCCATGGGGTTGTCCTGGGAATTCAGTGGGGACAAAGTCACCAGCATACCATTCCATTGGCGGGCGCAAATGTTTTTTGGGCAGGGACATCCATTGGGACGACCACGAACTCATTGGGTCAGTTCCTATTGAAAAAACCAAATCAGGATAGCCTAAAACTGGTTGTGAGTTATGTGGAATATAAAAATGATACCCTGACCATTCACGACGATGATGAGCACGTGACCGTCTTTTTGAAGCAAATTCGAGCGACCCAAAGCCTCGAGGTAACGGCAGACCGGCCCCATATCTTCATTGCAAATGAAGAAGTGCGAGCCACTCAGACCATTACTGAAAGTGGATTGCGCACATTGGCCTGCTGCACCCTATCAGAGAGCTTTGAGAACACTAATATAGTTGATATTGAAAAAAGCGACGCGATCAGCGGAGCGAAGCGCATCAAAATGTTGGGCCTTGCGGGATTTTATACTCAGGTTTTAATCGAGAAAAAGCCTGTAATCCGTGGCCTTGTTGCACCATTCGCACTTGATTACATCCCAGGACCATGGATTGAATCAATCGATATCTCGAAAGGTACCGCCTCGGTGCTAACTGGATATGAGTCGATCACTGGCCAGATCAACGTCGAATATAAAAAACCAGAAAACAATGAACCACTATTTTTCAATGCTTACCGAAACAATCTGGGACGAACAGAGGCCAGCCTCGGCGCATCGCATCGGTTCAATGACCGATTGAGCACGCTGCTGCTGGTATACGGCAATCTCAATCGGAACGGCTTTGATAAAAATAGTGACAGTTTTTTGGATGCGCCATTAACCGAACACCTTCATGCGATGAATCGCTGAAAGCTGACGCAAAGCGATGACACGGATCTACAATTTGGCATCAGTATGATTCACGATCATCGCGATGGCGGGCAGTCGCAGTTTGATTTCGATCGCCATGCACCGCTACCGTCTCTCTATGGCTTTCACACCAAAACCAAACGCATGGAGGTTTTTGCCAAGGCAGGCCGAGCCCTCGATGCTCAGGGTTGAAGCAGCATCGGGTTGATTTTCTCGGCATTTCGTCATCGAAACAATGCCTTTTGGGGAAATAAGCTTTACGCCGCACACGAGAACAGCCTTTTTGGGAGCTTGAATTTTCAAAAAACCATAGGTGCGCACAGCATCGCCAGCGGAATTAGTTTCGTGAATGATCAACTCGATGAGTCCTTCAATGATGCCAATTACCAGCAACATGAGCGAGTTCCTGGGGCTTATATCAAATATACTTGGAAGGGTTATGATAAAATAACCGCCATGGCCGGATTTCGGTATGACCATCACAACCTCTACGGCAATTTTTATACTCCCCGTTTCCATGTGAAATATCTTTGGACGCCGTCAACCACGATCCGGCTGTCAGTTGGCAAAGGGTACCGCAGCTCTCGTATTTTCACCGAAAATTTGGTTATCCTGGCCAGCTCGAAACAATTAACCATCTTCGAACCGCCGAAAGTTGAACAGGCCTGGAATTACGGCATCCAATTTTCAAAAGATATCTCGCTCGGCGATCATCGTCCCGTCACCCTCATCGTGGATTTCTTCCGAACCACGTTTCAGAACCGGGTGATTGTCGATAGCGAACAAAAAGCCGAAAAAATCTACATTTACAATCTAAAGGGACGGGCATTTTCCAACAGTTTTCAGCTCGAGATGAATGCCACGCTGTTTTCTGGTATGGAGGCCATTTTGGCTTGGCGTTGAAACGATGTCAAAATGACTCTTCACAATCAGCTTTTGCATGAACCGCTGACCAATCGACATAAAGGGCTGCTCGTTTTGTCGTACAAAACGCCATCGAAAAAATGGCAATTCGATCTAACTACCCAATTGAACGGCAAAACTCGTTTACCCAATTCTGAAATGAATCCAGTAAACTATCGAACACCTGAATACTCACCCGCATACGTTACGATGTTTGGACAGATCAAACGCATCATAAAAAATATCGAATTGTATGTCGGCATGGAGAATGTCACGAATTATCTCCAGCCCAATCCCATCCTCGCATGGGACCAGCCGTTCAGTCCCTATTTTGACTCTTCTCGAATTTGGGGGCCATTGGTTGGCAGACAAATTTATGCGGGGATACGAATAAATTAGATGTTATTCGAAATAGGATTCAGCCAGTGAGAAGAGGAGCGATCCATCTTCTCACTGGCACTATTTTGTCGGAAAAAGCTCGGATGGCTCAAAAAAATCTGTTTGTCTTTAATATCACTAAGACCAATTTTATCGATTGATCGTGCGATTCAAGAATTATTTCTTCATTTATACCTTTTCAAAAAGGGAGCCACCTTGGTACTTCATTCATAATATGATTCATATTCCATCCCAAATCTATCGAGCAACAACTTTTCTTCTTTAGCAATGACATGATAAAAAGCGATGATTACCAGCCATATTATTGTCGAAAAAATAGAGAACGTTAGCACAATCAGCCCCAGGATAAGACAAGAGCGATCCCAAATAGAGAGGATGTCGGACCTAATTAAAAACACCCGTTCGAATCATCCTCGGCTGCTCGCTGATTTCGTCAAAAATAATCCGATGACCAGCCCAAATAAAATAAACTGAGCCAGCCAGAATCACCAGAGCGATGGGCAATCGAACGTAAATCGGAATCTCATGAGCAAGAAATGTTGAAAAATGAAAGACAAAAGAGTCACCGATCCGGACGACCAAAAAGATGAGAACCAGAATGAGCTGGCCTGCATCTCCCCAGGGATGCTCGCCTGCGAGTTTGTTTCGATCCCCAAGCTTTTTATATGTCATATCTTTTTCCATTTTTCGCCTCATTGTATTAAGACCCTTTCAAAGGCTTCGAGCCTTTAAAAGGGCTATCATCCCAGAATCATGTTTTTAAAGAATCGCTCGGCTCTGACGTTGTTTCGCTCTCTTTTTCAGGAAATAACTTCTCTTTAAAATGCTTCCTCCAGCGATCATCATGATCGTGATTTTTGCTATGAGGAAACGATTTGAACAGGATGTGCGACAGCAGCACCAATCCCCATGCCTGCCAGAACGTAATTTTGGTCAGTCCAAAAATTGTTGGCATTAGCCAGTTCCAGAGCCACATCACCACAAAACCGAGAATCAATGCCAATCCAGCTGCGATGATAACCCCGCCAATTGCCATACCTATAATGGCGAAGGCTCGCTTCGTGCCTCTCAACTGCTTAGACTTTTCCATTTTGCACCTTTTAAGTTAGAAGTTCAAAATCGCAAATTGGGGAAATATAAAAGCCTTTGATTAAAACATGTCATTCCGATCCGCCAGTCAGCGGAGAGCGATCTTTTCAAGTCATGGATTGTGTACTGCTTAGTCAGATTAAAAAATAACCACAAAATTTTCGGCACTCGAGCCTCTTAACATCCCCCTAAATCCATCCACCAACTGACCGGGGGACTTGCTATCGTTCCCCCCTTTGAAGTGACCGAAGGATGTACCCGGCAGGGTAGGCGGCCAGCGGGGATGTAATTTACTCCGAAAAAGAATGATTGCTTTACTCTGACTAAGCAGAGTTAGTTAAATAAATAAATTCCTCATTCCGCTTCGCTTCATTCGGAAATAGGGCTATTTTATCAATATTCACCTACATAATTGGAGCGCAACATTCAACCTTTCCAACCTATTCCTTAAAAATTGAACCGCATATCGCTTCCGAGCAATCAGGGTGTTGATCGACTCGCCCGTTTCTTCAGCCAGTTCTCGAAATGTCCTGCCTTCCACCACCTGCTGAATGAATACGTAACGATGCTTTGCTGGCAGTTCATTGATGGCATTCATGATCGACTGAAAAACTAATTCACGAGTCTGATCATCCAGTCCGTCGGAAATTTCTTCGGACAATACATCGTTTAAACTGAAGCCATTTTCCATCGGTTCATCGATTGGCACCGTGGGCAACCGCTTCTTGCGATACCAATCGATGATCTTGTTCCTCGCAACGGTGTAAAGCCAGCCAGTCAAACTATCCACCGCATCGAGCGCATTCAGATGGCTTAGCGCCTGGAAGAAGACCTCCTGCAACAGATCCTCGGATTCTTCGAGCGAGCGAATTTTGGATCGGATAAAAGCAAACAAGCCACGATGCTCAGCCTCGAAGCTTTGTTCTATTTTATGTACTTGCTCATTCATCATCTCGATTATAAAGACGAAAGAGGTGAAAAATTATTGTATTTTTGAAGGAAGAATTTTCAAACGTGGAACGATAAAGGAGGGATAAAGTTGCTGAATTATTTTTGTAAGTGTTAATCTTGCTTGATGACTAAAAAGCCAGAAGCAGAATGCCAAGAGCTATAAGCCGAACCGATACACTCCATGCTCCCCCAAAATCCGCAACCCGATCCCAATCAACACCAGCCCGCCGAGGATCTCGGCATACTTATCCAACTTGAAATTGGCTCCCACGATGCGGCCTAACTGAATGCCGATGGCCGAAAAAGTGAAGGCAATGACTCCAATAATCAAAGCAGGTTTCCAGATGGAGATTTTTAGCAGCGAAATGCTAAGGCCGACCGCCAGGGCATCCAGGCTGGTGGCTACCGAAAGCATGACCATGGTGCTGCCTTTGGTGGGGTCTTTCATTTTGATTTTGCCATCATCGGGCATAACCGCGCCGAGGATCATTTTTATCCCGATAAAGGCCAGCAACCCAAACGCCACCCAATGATCGACTTGTTCGATGAGCTGATAAACCGTTGTGCCGATTGCCCAGCCAATCACAGGCATCAGGAATTGAAACCAGCCAAAATGCCACGCCAGCCGAAAGGTCTGCCTGGAAGTGACGGCTTTTAGCGTGACCCCGGTGGCGATGGCTACGGCAAAGGCATCCATGGCCAGGGCGATGGCGATGAGCAGGATGGTGATGGTATCGATTTGATTATTCCTTGTTGCTTTGCAATTTTAATCATTGAACTAATGCTCAATTTTCTAAAACTTATTTCATCACAGCCTGGCAGACATTGCTGAAAGAGTGGAAATCCTGATTTCGGGAAAGCCAAAAGAGAAAAAATTCGTTACCACCGAAATGTGATCCCACCGCATTGACTATCTTTTCTTTTTGTTTCTGCGGTATTTCACTTCTGTGGTCTAAAAAATCTTTGCTCTTTGGGTAAGAATTGAACTTTTGACATGCTAAATTCATCATCCCAATCATTTCCTCCAGAACGAAGCAGTGAACAGCACCAGCACGGTGAAGACCTCCAATCTCCCCACCAGCATCAAAAAGCTGAGGAACCACTTGCCGATCATCGGAATATGGGCATAGTTATCTGTAGGTCCCACCTGTCCTAATCCAGGACCGATGTTATTGATTGTGGCCGCCACACTGCCAAAAGCGGTTTGAAAATCCAGCCCCAGCGCACTCATGACAAGAATCCCGACCACGGTCAGGCCAGCATAGAGCAAAAAGAAGCTCCCAATGTTGGTGGTTATTTCACGGGAAACGACCACATTGCCGATGCGAACACTAAACACGGCCTGGGGATGGATCAGCCGTTTGATTTCGTTGCGGCCCATTTGCAATAGGATCATGGCGCGGATAATTTTGATGCCGCCGCCCGTCGATCCTGCACAGCCACCGAAAAACATCAGGAAAAATAAAATCACCTGAGATAATCCCGACCATTGCTCATAATCGGCCGTGCCATAGCCAGTCGTCGTGACGATGGAAACGACTTGGAACAGGCTGTATTGGATGGTTTTGAGCAGGTGGTGGCCCGTCACCTTCCAGACATCGAAGCCGATGATCAGAGTCGCTAACAGGATCAGCGAGCCAAAAAATCTTACCTCGGCATCCTTCAGGTAAATGAGCGGTCTGCCTCTGAGCGCCCGATAATGCAGGGCAAAATTGATTCCTGCCAGCACCATAAAAAGTGTAATGATGAAATCAATGATTGGGCTGTTATAATAACCGACGCTGGCATTTTTGGTCGAGAAGCCGCCTGTGGCCATGGTGCCAAACATATGGCATAGGGCATCGAACCAATTCATGCCTGCCAGCATGAGCAAAATCGTCTCCACCAGGCTGATCAGCGCATAGACGCCCCAGAGCAGCTTGGCCGTGTCTTTGAGTCGGGGCGTCAATTTGTCATGGGTCGGCCCAGGCACTTCGGCTTTGAATAGCTGCATTCCCGCCACACCCAATATTGGCAGGATCGCTAACGACAGCAGGATAATTCCCATGCCGCCCAGCCAGTGGGTGAACGAACGCCAGAACAGCAGGCCGTGGGGCAGGATCTCGATATTGGTGAGGATCGATGCCCCAGTGGTGGTGAAGCCCGACATGGTCTCGAAAAAGCAATCGGTATACGACGGAATAAACCCCGATAGCTTGAAGGGCAGCGCGCCGATGAACGAATACAGCAGCCAGCCCGAAGTCACGATCAGAAAGCCATCTTTGGGCCGCAGTTCGGCAGCGGTTCTGCTGATGAAAAAAGTGGGAATGCCAATGAACCAGGCAATGGCGATGGTAACAAGAAATGCCTGCACATCCCCTTCTCTGTAAAAAAGAGCAATCAAAGTGGCAGGAAACAAAGCAATCCCCAGAAAGATGAGCAGGGCACTGAGAATATGAATAATGGCACGAAGGTTGATCATCGTCAATCCAATTCAAATTTATTCCAATCAGGAGTTAAGGCGTCAGCCTTTTAACTGGAGTTAAGGCGTCAGCCTTTCAATTGGAGTTAAGGCGTCAGCCTTTTAACTGGAGTTAAGGCGTCAGCCTTTTAACTGGAGTTAAGGCGTCAGCCTTTTAACTGGAGTTAAGGCGTTAGCCTTTCAATTGGAGTTAAGGCGTCAGCCTTTTAATTTTTCAATAAAAGCCTTACGGCTTAACTCCTTACGGCTTAACTCCTTACGGCTTAACTCCTTACGGCTTAACTCCAGACAGCTTACCTCTTACTTCAATTAAAAAACTCCTCCACTTCATGAATTGCCCCAGGCATGGAACACACGACCACTTTGTCCCCTGCTTTCAACTGAGTATCTCCTACGGGAATAAATACCTGATCATCTCGCATAACGGCACCGACAATGGCGCCGTCGGGGAAGTCGATTTCCCGCAAGGTGTTTCGGGTTACTTTGGAGCCTTTCTTCGGAATAAGCTCGATCACTTCCGCAGCAATGCCAGGAATCGATGCCACATCCACCACCGAACCACGTCGGATGAATTTCAAAATGCTATTGACAGTAAGCAACTGCTTGGAGATATAGGCATTGATGCCGATAGTGGGGATAATGGACCAGTAATCGGTGCGATTAATCAGAGCGATGATCCTGGGCACTTTCAAATGTTTGGCCATGAGGCAGGAGACGATGTTGGTCTCATCGTCGCCTGTCACGGCAATAAACGCATCCATGTCCACAATGCCTTCCATCGCCATCAAATCCAGATCCAACCCATCACCTTTAATCACCAAAGCCCGCTTCAGTTTCTCCGCCAGGTCGTAGGACTTTTCCACATCGGACTCGATGATTTTGACATTGTACTCTTTTTCCAGTTCGTGTGCAATGATATATCCTGTCTGCCCGCCGCCCAAAATCATCACGTTCTCGATTTTCACATTCTCCTTGCCTGTAATACGGACGACGTCTTGAACATTTTCTCGCGCGACGGCCACGAATATCCGGTCATTATTGATCAGCACATCGTTGCCTCGTGGAATTTTGGTCGTATCTTTGCGATGAATAGCAATGACTCGAAATATAAAATCCGGATATTTTTTTGACACCTCGCTGAGCGGGGTATTTAGAATTGGATTGTCACGGTCCAATTGAATCCCCATCACTATGATCTTGCCTTTCGCAAATTCGATCACATCGGTCGCCGCAGCCTGTTTCAACAGACGGACTGCTCCGTGCGCCGCTACCGATTCGGGATGGATGATGAGATCAATCTTAAATTTCTGGGCGTTGATGGGCGCATCGGTGCGAAGAAATTCTCTATTTTTCACTCGGGCCACTGTCCGCTGAACCCCATATTCTTTCGCCGCTATGGCCACCAATAGATTCACCTCATCCGAGTCGGTTATCGCTACCACCAGATCCGCTTTTTGAATGCCCGCTTCCTCTAACACTCTAAAACTAGTGCCACTGCCATGTAAAACTTGGGCATCTAAAGTCTCGACTGCATGAATGTACCGATCGTAATCCTTTTCGATTAATACGATATCATGGTTTTCATAAGAAAGCATTTTGGCTAAATTATAGCCAATGTCGCCCGCACCGATAATAATGATTTTCAAGTTTAATTCCTCTCTCGCTTTTTACCAACTAAATATAGAAAATTTTTTAGAAATGTCAAATAGAAATTAAGCAATGGCGAGACACAATGAGCCAAGAAGATAAATTCAACCAGAAGCCACTGCTTGGTACCATTGCCCAAAAATGGAGCAATTGTTTATAAGATTTGGCGCTTGTACTGGACTTCATATTGGAGCATTGATGTCCAAGATAATTTAAATTTCTAAGTTTGCACCTTGTCAAATAGGCCGTTGAAAGCAAATTTATTCGTTCTTCAAAATGAGGCTCTATTTCCACCTCTCCGCCAATTGACGAATTATATATTGCTGTCCCAAATCCTCAATGAGAAATCCTGTCTTGGACAAGAGTATTATTCAATAAGGCAATAAAGCTTCCACTATCACGGATTTTTATATACTACAATATTCATCAGCCTGACATACAAGACCACTTCAGAAAACTTGATTAACCTTAGTTACTTGCTGAATGCACTAACGATTTAACCCCTTATTCGCATATTGTTGCATGTTGCTGTCCAAAATGCTAAGCGGGAAATCCTATTTTGGAGAAGAGTAATACTGGAGAACAATGAAATAAGCGCGGGAATGGTCAGTCATCATAAGGGTTGGTAAGGTTATAGGCTAAGAAGAAAGAGTTTGGCAAAATTAGAGAGAAAATTTTTCCGTCGCTTCTCCTTCTTTTTCTTTTTTTTCATCAACAACAGGAATTCTCTCTTGAATGAGAACAAACTGAGTTGGCAGGAATTATCCGTGGTCTAATCGCCCCGAGAAATAGATTTTCCTCTGAAAATTAGCGGGTCGAATCGACCTGTTATTCTGTTGTGATTTTATGATCGGCTAAATCTCGCTATTTCGATGTTGTGGCGAAATATAGAATTGAAACAGGCTATATCATTTCCGCGAATTCAGGAATATCTTTAAACGCCCCTTTCTCAGTCAAATGAAAATAGGGATGTTTGTCCGATAGCTGGCTGACGGCATGATATTTCAGTCTGTTGTTTGAATTTTTTAGGTCAACTAAATAATTTGCAATCGACCTAACAAAAAGCGGCCCAATTCATCCTTGTCTTTATTGGCAAATAATATTCCGACGATCTTGAAGTCAGGGTCGGGAATCGCTATTTTTAGATCGTAGGTTCCTGGAGGAACAGATTCGGGCACGACAATATCGGTCGCAACGGTATGCAATCCAGGCAGCCATTTGGTAATATTCAGATCCGTCGCCTGCTCCCATTTAGCTGATCCCTTGCCATCCACCAAGTAAATGACCACAGGCCATGGTAGATAGAATGGAGCGACGCCTTTATTTTCGACCTTGACGGTAAGTCGAAGCGTGTCCCCTTGATGAATGCTTTTCTCGAAAATTGCCTCTCGCAACACGAATCGATAGCCCAGCGTCTTATGCAGCTTATCCAGATTTCTTCGATGTTGCTCGCTTTGCGGCGCAATGGCGCCACCAGCCGAGCCGATGAACGACCAATGGGCTTTTTTAATAAATTCAAAATTTAGATCAAACCGTTCTGTCGTGCCTTCAATTGCCCCACGATCAGAACCACAAAACTCGCCCGTGATCAACGCCGTCTTCCAGACTCGATCGTTCATGGTGGGATCGATCCGATTGAGGCTTTCCAGATACCAATCATTCGATTCTTTGGTGCCGAGACAATCGTTGCGAATGCCGCAACCTCGGTCGGTGACGTATTTGGTGGCAAAATCGTCATCAAAGGCAATGACTTTTAGCTTGGTGGGAAAAGCGGCAAAATAATCATCCAGAATGGCCTGCTTGGTCGCTTGAGTTGCGGCGAGCGAATCATTCAGCCAGACATGCCATTCGCCCCAGAAGCCGTACGAGCCAATATCGATCCAGGCAACACGGGGATCCCGATCATATCGTGCACCCAGCGCCAGGATAAAATCGTGATGTGCGGCCAGGAATCTGGGATCATCCCAATCGGGCGCCAGGCCTTGCTCGCCATCGATGGAATAGGGGCGCATGCGCACGCCCTGGTCGATGAGCCATTGTGGGGTATGGATTTGGCCAGAGCCAGGAATGGCAGCGGCAATTCGGAAACCGACCCTTTTTCCCGTCACAGCAACGTTGCCCCAGTCTTTTTCCAATCGAGCCCAGTTGTAAACTCCCTTCCTCGGTTCCAGCTCGCTCCAGGCGAAAGTGGCTTGCTGCAACTTGGTCTCATAGATCGGATTTTCATCGCCAATCCAGGGGGCAAAGCCCTTGAGGGGATTGGGAAGGACGTCGTCGATCTCTTCGAGCTGGAAACCAGCGTTAGTTGCTTCGTTGGGGGATTTTTTAGAACACGTTAAACAAGTAGTGAGACAAAAAATTAATATGATTTTTAAAATAACTTTAGACATCAGCATTTCCCTTAATTGTCACAGCTTATTTATTATTTTGCCGTTTGCCAAAATCCTGAAGATGTTTGAATTTCTTTATGGTTCTGTTTTGCATCAATTTTGCGCCTTTGGTGCGCCATTACTGCGCCTTTTGCGTCTTTGGTACGGCATAAAATGTGCCTCTTCCAGTTGTGCCAAGCTTAACAAACACACCCTTATTTACTAAATCAGTAAGTTCGATAGATGCAAGTCGTTCCTTTACACCAGAAATTCCCTGGTATTCCTTATTCGAAATTTTTCCCTTCTCCTTCACATACATCACCGCCTTAATCTGCCTTTCATTTAATCCCGCTTCATAGAGATATTCTTCTGTATAAATATCCTTTCTGAAAACCACCCTGAAACCCTGTTGCTCCTCAAACTTCGGTTCTGGCAAGCCAGCCTTCGCACACATCCTGCGCATTTTGTCGATGCCGCTGCCCCATTAATCAATATTCATAGCTCAATCAAGTCATTTCTTTTTTTATACTCCTTTGTCCCCTTTATGTTCCCTTTGCCTCTTTTAAAATATAATATGTGCCCCTACCAGTAGTTCCGATTTGGCTAAAAATTGATTTTCCAACTAAGGCAACAAGATCTCTGGTGGCAGTTTTTGGGGTAGCGGTATTAAGTTTTAGATATTCACTATTGGTAATCTTCCCATTTATATTTGCCAAAATCGACAACTAATCGCCAAGTAATTGCCAATCATTCAACCTCATCTTATTCTTTTGAGGCGTTTATGAGCCGTTTGAGCCGTTTGTGAGTCCTTTATGAGCCGTTTGAACTCGACTCTAAAATATAAAAGGTCCCTATACCAGTAACGCCCTGCTGTCTGAGTATCTTTAAGTCTACAAGATTTGCAAGCTCACGTGAAGCGGTGGGTTTTGAAACTTCAACTATTCTTTGATAGTCCTTATTTGTAATTTTTCCTTTTTCTTTAACAAAAAAAACAGCTTTAATTTGTCTTTCATTTAAGCCAAGACTTTGTAAATACTCTTCACTATAAATATCGAGTCGAAAGATTACCCTTAAACCCTGCTGCTCCTCAAACTTCGGTTCTGGCAAGCCAGCCTTCGCACACATCCTGCGCATTTTGTCGATGCCGCTGCCCCATTGCTCGATCCAGCCCATGTCGTAGAAGATGCTGGCGATCCCTTTATTCCGAAGCACCGAGGGATGAGATTGATACAGCTCCTTGAGGGTAATGCCAAAGGGCAATCCGCCAGGGCTCCAGACGATCAATTCGTCATCATAGATTCTGATCTCGGTATTCGATGGAATGGAATAATCTCGATGGCAAATGGCATTGATGACCGCTTCCCGCAAAGCTTCCAGCGGGTAGTCCCAGACCTGCTCTCGCTCAGGTCGGCCCGTCATCACGAATTTGACATTGATATTTTTGCGGATGAAATCCATGGCTTCATCCACCTGTTCGATAACTCTATTCAGCCAAATTAAAGAAAATGTTTCATTCCGAACGTATCGAAGCGAAGCGAGGAAATTGACTTTGCCGATAGATTCGGGATAAATTGATTTTTTTTCGCCCGTCGGTGGATCGAAATGACATGCGCTGATGAATTTGCATAATTTTGATTAAGTAGTAATAATATTACCCTCGGCCATTCTGTCATAAATATAGCCAGCTTATTGAAATTAATCAAGAACAATTTCTTCCAGCACGACTCTAACAGGCATCTCCTCACGAAGGTATTCCTGGTGAGAAAAAATTTTCAGTTGCATACCAACAAAAAAAATATTAAATTTAATCTAACAAGCGATCCACGTGAGCTAGGGAGATAAAATATGGCAACCGTCGAGTCTGAATTAACCTATGAAAAAATCTTGAAATTATTTGAAGAGACCAACCGCCGATTTGAAGAGACCAGTCGCCGATTTGAAGAAACCGATCGCCAGGTTAAAGAGACCAGCCGTGAGGTAAAGGAAATTTGCAAACGGGTCGATGGACTGAGCAGCAAATGGGGGCGGTTTGTCGAAGGGTTGCTCGTGCCAGCGGTGGAACGACTTTTCAAGGAACGAGGAATAACTGTTGAAAAAGTGAGCCAGCGGATCAAAATTCACAAAAACGGCGATACCATGGAAATCGATATCATGGTTATCAACCGAGAATATGTTGTGCTCATCGAGGCGAAAAGCACCCTCTCCGTGGAAAATGTCAATGAACATTTAGAAAAGTTAGCACGGTTCAAATCATTTTTCCCAGAATACGCTGATCGCAAAGTCATCGGCGCTGTAGCAGGAATCGTCATTGACGAAGGCGCTGACCGTTATGCCTACAAATCTGGCTTGTTTGTGATCGGGCAAAGCGGTGAAACCGTGAAAATATTAAATGATAAAAAATTCATCCCTCGCTCCTGGTAGTTATTGGGCTTGATTTAAAAGAATTCAAGGATGCCCAGTCCATAAACCCGAACCTCATCCACCTCAAAGGTAATCACCTGACATCCATCTTTATCCATCGAGCTAAATTCGACAGGCACCAGGTCTGACAACGCCCCGTTGTAACGAATCGTTTTTGCTTTTTTCCCCTCTGGCAATGCAATTTGAATTTTCAAATTCCTGCACGGCGTAATCGTCCCATCCACAGTCACATCATAATTGACCAGATGCACCAGCAGGCAATTGGCTTTTAGATTCAGCATCGTGCTAAGTTCGACGTACGGAGCGGCGGGCAGAATGCGATTTGTCCTGTCATTGAGCAGTTCAATGGTTTTGAGAGCAACTTTCTCCAGCATCTGGCGCAGGGCGGGATCCATTCGATTGCGGGTATAGCCCTCGGGAATATCGGCAAAGACATCGGCCATCTCGGGACCAAAGGTCGTGACCTCGCCCCTGGCTTTCAGCGGGATCAAAAATTTGGATTCTGGAATGGTAAATGGCATGAAACAAACCGCTCCCTCGCCGAAGTTGTTGACGGTCAGTTGAGCTGGATATTGATTGCCTTCGAAAAGCGTGGCTAAAACAACTGACTGCTGGGGCACATTGTATTCGTTCTTCATCCCGCAGTTGCCAAGCAGGATAAGCTTGCCGCCGTTTTTGACGTACGCCTTTAGCGCTTCCTGTTTCTTTGCGCTCAACAGGGGAATATACGGAACCACGATAAGATCATATTGGTCGAGGCCATTTGATAGCAGATCATCTTCAACCAGCATCACATGCGCTATGCCCTGATCAGCCAGAATTCGGGACATGCTGAAGGCAAAGCTTTGCTCATCGGCCAGATATTGATTGAGCGATGCCAGCACGGCAATATTGCTATGGAGCTGAGCGCCGACCAGATATTTTTCATTCGCCGAGAGGAAGCGATACATCTCCGTCGCCCCTGGCGGCGTCTGGCGTTTCTCTCGGAAAATGGCATGGTTGGCAACCGCCTCGGCGATGTTGATCTGCGCCATGGCGCTCAGGCATTTTTCGGTTGGATCAGGGAAAATCGGCGGCGTAATTTCAGTGGCGTAGATGATCGCTGGCTTGCCATGCGCTGCCGCTGTTAGAAATTTCAAAGCAGGGCTGTTGGTGATCTTTGTGCCGTTCTCATCCTTGCGAGGGGCGCTATCCAAAAATTCTTGCATCTCGGAATAGATGAAATCATCATAGCCCTCTCGAGCCAACATCTCCATATTGCCTGCGGCATCGTAGGCAATGGGCCCATAGCCGAAGCCGCCAAAGACATTGCCCGAGATCATGAAATGAGGATTGTACTGCCGAGCCACGGTCCTAAGTCGTTTATGAAATTCGGCCACGGTGTGACAGCGAAAGGTAATCCACTCCATCCAGAATTTATCGCCACGCTGTTGCGGCAATTGAATATGATCATAGTCGGACGTGCCATACTTTGCCTGCGAAACCTCGGCTGGCAAATTCTTTTTGAGATATGCAACAAATTTTTCCTTGCAAAATTGGCAATAGCACGTTCCACCTGCGATGTGCGTCCAATCCACATACGAGCCATCGATGCCTGTTTGCGCCTGCGCCCGAACCCGCCCTTCCATCATGCGGACATAGTACGGATTGTTCGGACAGCCCCAGGTTTCAAAGCCCTCATCGGTCTCCTGTCCATACGGCGCATAGCGATAAAATGGGAAGCTGCTATCGGGACGGATGGTGATCCACGTGGTCGGATCCTGGGGCGGCTTCTCGCCAATATAATCCTGGAAATCGTCCCATTTCTCCTGATAAAATTTGAGGAGATGAATCTGCTCCTTTTTCGGAATGTCCTTATTCGATTCGGATTCGCCATTGAGCGAAGTCGATAGATACCGCAGCACCACATATCCCAGATCATGATATTTTTGATTGAAAGCTTTGGCCTCGGCCATCTTTTGGTCGAATTCGGCTCGGGTCACGTTCTCAAAATTCGGAGCGCCGCTGCCGAAGGTGATGGTCATGTTGTTCTGCTTCAAAAATGCCAGCTCCGCTTTCTGACCCAATCGCCAGTGCCCCCAGTCGGTGTTGGGTTGCCATTCATGATTGACTCTGGTACAAGAGCAAAAAAGAATCAACAACAGGAAAATCAATTTATGCCAGCGCAGATTACAAAAAATATCTTGCATAATATCTCCCATTTTGGTATTGTCAATTAATTTTTATTCGCTCAAATGAATAAGTAAATTCCCAATTTCATCAAGAACGTCTTTTAAACTTGGTTCAAGACATTCAATGACCTTTTCGTTACCCAAATGCTTATGATGGGGAAATGAAGAAACGTCAGGATAATGAGGCGTATTATCATAGCGAAAGATGATGGCTTGCGCTTTGTGATAATGAAAGGAATAGGTATAGCGAGTTACTATGCTTTCATGGATATTCACATATTCTCGAAACTCTAAGATTGAGTCGTCGATGAAGTGAATTTTTCCTTTGAAAAAACCTTCGTCAGAAGTTCGAATGTCTTCTTGGTATTCCCAGGAATGAACAAAAGGATGAGAGGCAATGATTAGCTTGTGTTGGGAAAAATAATCAATGATATTCAATGGTCAATTCCTCAAGAGCCTGGATTTTTTCATTTATGCTCTGAAAAATCTGATATTCACCTGCCCAGTCGACGAAATCATTTCGATCATCCGTCTTACCTGTTTGATATCTTTCAAAAAATTCGGCAGACGTAAGATTGTATCGCTTTTCAAAATCTTGAAGTTTTGCTAATGTCCGTTGTAACGCCGTCTGTAAAATTTTTTTCTCACGATTCAGAGCGTTCTCGAGAAGGCTACTGATTTGCCTTTTGCCTGTTCTGTAACCAGCGGTAATTGTAATGCTCGACATCATGTTCCCCTGAAAATAATTGGCACTAATTTTTGACCAATTATACGAAACTTTTCGATTACATTCAATAAAAAATTTTTGTCAACGAACCGACCCTTCCCCATTACCTAATTGTCGAGTAGAGGTGTAGTTTTCTTAACTAACAAGAACCGTGCCCCTCGCATAAACTGCCATGCGAATTTCCCACAACGGGCTATTCGTCCTATTCACAATGATGCATGATAAAATCAATTGCATAACAGCGAATAGGCGAATTTTAAAGAGCGTTTTCGCAGGCAGCAGAGATTCTGCTGGATTAAATTATTAGGGAGAGCATGTTTCGAAATATATTTGAGCTGTCTTTCCTATCTGCAAGTCGGTTATTGGCCTCAGCCTAAGATTGTTTATTTTTAATTGTTCTAATAATTGAAAACTAACATCCCCCTAAATCCCCCTTCAAAGGGGGACTTTTAACGATTCCCCCCTTTGAAGGGGGGCCAGGGGGGATGTCAAATTCCAAGCGCTAATTTCCATTCTTAACTATAAAAATATTAATTAAGCAAAGGAATTAAATATTACTCTTAGGTTGACGCCAATCTGCCAATCGTCGCGGAGGAATCTGACAATACCACAAATTTGTTTGATCAACCAGCGTCTTCTCTCCTTTTCCAGCAGGCGAATCTGCCTCATTAACATTGCCCCAAAATTGGCGTTTATATTTGGCTGCTATAGGGCTTTTCTGTCAGATGCAATCAAGAACTATCATGCGAAAAAATTTATTCATTCTCATGTTGACAAATAGAATAATTTTGAGTATATTTTACTAACTATTCTACCCGATAGAACCATATTAAAGCTTAAAAAGGATTAAAAGAATGAAAGATACATTATTAAATAGAATCGAAATTAATCCAGACGTCATGTTGGGTAAACCTGTCATTAAAGGAACACGAATTACGGTGGAAATTATATTAAAAAAGCTATCCCAAAATATTCCGCCCGCCGAAATTTTGGCCGATTATCCAAAATTAAAAGAAGAAGATATTCAGGCCGCCATTGCTTATGCTGCGGCCGCACTCAGCACAGAAGACATTTTTCCTCTTGAGGCTGCTGCAATATGAAATTCCTGGCTGATGAAAATGTAGAAAAACCCATCGTCGATATGTTGCGAGACCATGGTCACAATGTTTTCTACATTTCAGAATTAGCGAATCGCTCAATAGATAGTCAGCTTCTCGAACAGGCCAATCTCGAGTCTCGAATTCTATTGACCAATGATAAGGATTTTGGAGAACTCGTTTATTTGCAAAAGAAGAATAGTATCGGCATAATCTTAATGAGATTTAATTCAGAAAGAGCTGCCGTCAAAACAAAATTCATCTCCTACCTCATCAACAACTACTCTGATCGGTTAATAGGACATTTTACAGTTATTAGCGAAGCAAACATTCGTTTTCGAAAATTGAAACAGTTTTAAAACCTGGCTGAAAATAGCACCGCCACATATAATTTCCTGTCCATCGTTTCTTTCCGTTGCTATTCCCACCAAACCACCATCCCTTTATCAATTTCAGGAATCCGAACCCTCATCTTTCCATCACTCCATTCGCCTGATAGCTCCTGCACCACACCCAAAAACGGCAGAACAAAAACCTTCGTTCCGTGCCTGGCGGGAAAAGTAATGGTGACATTTTGCTCAGGCATCTGCGTGGCGATTTCGTTGCCTTTCAATCCCTTGAAATTGGCCATGAAGACGTGGACTTTATCATCCACTCGGGCAATTTGTGTGCTGACAAACGGCGATGCCTGAATTTCAATTTCGGATTCGTAGCCCAGGCCATCTGTGATATCGGCCTTGAAATTTTCAAGCATATTCATGAAGGACGCAGATTCCAACTCCCCGCTCCAGGCGCTGACATTAAAGCTCTGTCTGGCTTCTTTCATAAATTGTTTCCCAGGACAATCAGGATAATAAATAAAGCGAGTGGGCTGTTTCGACGCCTGGCGCTGCGCCGCATCGGTGATTCCCAGCAATTGGTGGATGGGATTTTCAGCTCGATCCTGCCTGCTTAAATCATACCTGCCTGTCTCGCCTGTGATCAACAGGCTCTTACCTGAATCAACGTAGTGTCGCAGAAATGCCAGTTCATCATCAGAAAGGCATTTGACATCTGATAGAATCAATACGCTGCCAGTAAAATTGGACAGATTTCGGGGCGTTAGGATCTGAAATTCCAGATGCGATTGCAGGAGCAGGTGCATCATGCCAGTGAACGATTTGATGAACTCATCGGGAAAATAGTCCCTGGTCTTGGGAGAAAAATAGACGCCGATGGGCGAAAGCGGCTTTCGAGGCAAATAAAATGTCTTTTCATGATCGCCGATCCACTTGAAAATTTGCTTGCGGGTTTCAAAATCATTGGAGCCCGACATGACGTGTCCCCTGGCATCCCAGGTGTTGGTGCCTGCCATGACATGGGACAATGCCAGATTTTTCATGGCCTCTTTCGGATCGACGTTTTTCTCGCCATCCCAGGAGTAGCTCAACATCCATGACGCCTTCTCGCCCGCAAACGCCCGAAAGGCATACATCCCCACCATGTAGGTGAACCAATCGAAGGGATTCCGTTCGGCTGAGGTGTAGCCGCCAGCGCTGTATTCGTGGGCGATCGCATCCACCACAGGATACATATCGTAAACATCGGCGCCCACTCGCACGGCTTCCTCGCCGATGCCAGGATAGATTTCGGCGATGGTCATGCAGTTGGGATTCGTCGCCTTGACATTCTCATCGATTTCTTTCATAAAATTGGTGAGCGTCTCGATGCGGAAATCAATCCATTGGCGGAAATTGGGATCGCTGAAATCGCCCAGTTTCACGTCGGTTTTGGCATTCAAGCCCGTCTTCTCTTTGAAAGCCGCCACCGTGTAATCATCGAAGCTGGCCCAGCTATCTTCCCAGCCATCGAAATGCGTCATCCAGTAGGGAATATCGACATACACGCCGTCGATGCCTGTGGCAGCGATCTGGCGCACCCGTTCCATGTAGATTTTTCGCCATTCAGTGGCATAGGGGCTGATCCAGACATCCTCGTCGCCCTCATCGATCCAGAAGGCCGTGCCGCCGCCGAAAATAGCAGGCTCGCCTGTGATCTTCCGCTGCACCCAATCGGGATGATCTTTGAAAAACGTATGCTCGGTCTTGTCGGCGTTGGCCGTGATACATTCCAACCCAGCGATGTAAACGAAAGCAAAATTGCCCACTTCATGCGCCTTTTTGGCCACAGCTTCGATGGCCTTCAATTTTTCAGCAGGATCGAGAAAGCTCTCATATCGGCCTGGAATATCATTGTCCGTTTCGATGCCGAAGACATGGGTTTCCGTGGCACTTTTGATAATTTGATCCACCCGATCCAGGCCAAGGCCATGTCCGCCGATGCGGACAAAGTGGGTCCAGTTTTGTTGGGATTTTTGCTGTGGAGAGGAACAACAAATTGAAATAGCAAGGATTGAAATGATGAAAAAGGATAATGATGGATTCTTTTTCATAATAATTTCCTTCATTTTTTTGATTGAGATGAAGAATATAATTTTTCCAACGGATTGAAACAACCCAACGGCTGCCAAGCCGTGAACTGTAGGACAGGATGGCATCCTGTCCGCCGTGCCGTGAACGAAAAAGCTAAGATCTGAAAGATTGCTAAAGCGCCCTTCTGGATTGGCATTCGCCAATCGGCGGATGTTTCCATGTGTTAGCCTGATGATTCACCATTAGTCTTAAAATATTTATTGACATCTAAAGAAAAAATTAGTATTTTAGTTGAAGATTTAATTGGCTTGAATACCTGTGTCATTATTTTGAATGGCAAATTTTTCAAACTCGGGGCAAATCTGCCATGTCCACCAAAGAAATCATTGCTTATATAGAATCCCTGCCTCTCAGCGATCGTTTTGCCATATTGGAGGCAACATTCAATTTGATCAAAAATGACCTGACCAAAAATCAGGTCACTTTAAATCATCTTGAAGAAGTTCGGCAGCGACGACGGAATTTCAAAATAATTCCTTTCGATCTTGGAGAAGATGTCGCTGTAGATCGAGATCAGATTTATGCTGAGAGAGGCCTTTAATGTTCGCATTAGATACCAATATTTTAGTATATGCTCATAATGCTGCTTCTCCATTCCATCAAAAAGCCAAGTTGTTTGTCGAAAAAATCATTGCAGAAGAGGATGATTTTGGGCATCCAACAATTTGCATTCCATTACAGGTATGCGCCGAATTTATCAATGTGTGCACACGACAAACAATCGAAAAACCATTATCGATATCCGATGCAGTTAAAGAAATACGTCGCTACTCAGACTTCCTCGGAATACCAATTCTCTATCCAAAAATCACCCAATTAGAGACATTCCTTAACCTTCTAAATTTATCAACCACAAGGAAGAAAATTTTTGATGTTTTTCTTGCCGCCACCCTCAAAGATCATCAAGTAAAAGGCCTTTATACTGTCAATGTAGATGATTTCAATGAATATGAATTTTTAAAAGTGATAAATCCCCTTGCTCAAAATCCCTGACCCGAAAAGGATAAAATGAATTACTAACGCACCAACCGACGACAATTCTGCGCCTCTGCCATAATGCTTTTTAATACAATGAATTTTTTTTCAACGGATACCATAAAAGGTTTTATCGGTTAGCGTCATCAATCCGTTGGCAAAAATTATTGAATTATATTCTAACTTCTCCAACGGATTGAAACAACCCAACGGATGCGATCTTTGATTTTGGATTTTAGAATTTAGATTTTAGAATTGGAGGCTTTAATAGAAAATAATATTTCATACACAGAAACAAATTCTTATTGCCCAACGGATTGATGAAACCAACAGATAAAAACTCAAAAATAAAATCCGTTGGGTTATTTCTATCC
>Ga0209227_1000066_pt1 | contig 82638 bp, 60 predicted proteins | sample YNPBryantNP2012_FD_185815 | JGI IMG/M metagenome (GOLD analysis project Ga0209227, IMG submission 185815) | Anoxygenic and chlorotrophic microbial mat microbial communities from Yellowstone National Park, USA - YNP Bryant NP 2012 (SPAdes)... ...
GGGGAAACCGGGTTTCCCCACGCCCCGCCCCGCAGGGGGATGGGGAAACCCGGTTTCCCCATCCCCCCACCCGCGGGAGGGTCTGGGAGGGCAAAGCCCTCCCAGGAACAACCTATGTTTGTGCTGTTCGTGTGCGGCGGAGCCGCATGGACGGCTGAGGAAAAAAAGGATCACCTATGGCCCATGCGCGGCGTGGCTGGGACCCATCGCTCTGGGTCAGCCTCAAGCCTTTTGGCATCGGCGAGCAGCGCCCCAACAACTACCTGGAGATCTGGAAGGCGCTGGTCGAAAACCGCGACCAGTTGCCCTACGCCTGGCGCATCCTGAGCCAGGGTGTCTGCGATGGCTGCGCCCTGGGCACCACCGGTCTGAGTGACTGGACCTTAAGCGGCGTGCACCTCTGCAACATCCGCCTGCGCCTGCTGCGCCTCAACACCATGCCACCCTTCGCTCCCTCGCTCCTCGCCGATGCGCGGCCGCTCGCCGGCAGGTCCAGCGGCGACCTGCGCGCCCTGGGCCGGCTGCCGTGCCCCCTGGTGCGCCGGCGCGGCGAGGCCGGCTTTCGGCCCCTGAGCTGGGATGCGGCGCTGGATCTGGTAGCCGGGCGCATCCGCGCCACCACTCCCGAGCGCCTGGGGTTTTACCTCACCAGTCGGGGCATGCCCAACGAGAGCTACTACATGGCCCAGAAGGCCGTGCGGGCTATGGGCACGAACTCGATTGATAATGCCGCCCGCCTCTGCCACGCCCCCAGCACCGTGGCGCTCAAGGGCAGCCTGGGCGTCGGCGCGACCACCTGTTCTTACAGCGACTGGCTGGAAACCGACCTGATCGTCTTCATCGGCTCGAACGTGGCCAACAATCAGCCCGTGGCCACCAAGTATCTCTACCACGCCCGGCGCAACGGCGCGCGCATCGTCTGTGTGAATAGCTACCGCGAGCCGGGGATGGAGCGCTACTGGATCCCCTCGATCGCCGATAGCGCCCTCTTCGGCACCAGACTGGCCGAGACGTTTTTCCTCATCAACACCGGCGGCGACGTGGCCTTTCTCAACGGTGCGCTCAAACACATCCTCGCCGAAGGATGGCACGACGCCGAGTTCGTGGGCTGCTACACCAGCGGGTTCACCGCGCTCCGCGCTTGCCTCGATGCGCAGAGTTGGGAGGACCTCGAGGCGGAGTCAGGCGCGAGCCGGGCCGAGATGCGCCAGTTGGCCGAACTGGTGCGTGACGCCCGGCGGGCTGTGTTTGTCTGGAGCATGGGGGTGACCCAGCACGCTCATGGCGAGGACGGGGTGCGGGCCATCCTCAACCTGGCTCTGAGCAAGGGCTTCGTCGGGCGTCCCGGCTGCGGCGTGATGCCCATCCGCGGCCATTCGGGGGTGCAGGGCGGCGCCGAGATGGGGGCCTACGCCACGGTGTTCCCCGGCGGCGAGCCGATCACGGAGGCCGCCGCCGAACGTCTGGAGCGGCTGTGGGGCTTCCGCCCGCCTGTCCAGGCAGGGATGACCACCCCCGAAATGATCGAGGCGGCCTTCCGCGGCGAACTCGATGTCCTCTTTGCCGCCGGCGGCAACTTCGTGGAGGTGATGCCTGACCCGGAGCATGCCCGCGCGGCGCTGGAGCGTGTTCCGCTGCGGGTGCATATGGACATCGTGCTCTCCAGCCAGATGCTGATCGAGCCGGCCGATACGGTGCTGCTGCTCCCCGCCGCCACGCGCTACGAAATCCCCGGCGGCGTCACCGAGACCAGCACCGAACGGCGGGTCATCTTCAGCCCCGAGATCCCCGGCCCGCGCGTGCCGCAGGCCCGCTGCGAGGCCGAGGTCTTTGCCGACCTGGCCGCCCGCGTGCGCCCCGATCTGGCCGACCGGCTGCGCTACCGGGGCATGGCCGCCATCCGCGAGGAGATCGCCCGGGTGATCCCCTTCTACGACGGCATCCAGCGCCTGCACAAGCAGGGCGACCAGTTCCAGTACGGTGGGCCGCACCTCTGCGCGGGGTGGCGCTTCCCCACCCCCGACGGCAAGGCGCGTTTCTTCCCCGTGACGCCACCGCGCGTCGCTGTGCCCGAGGGTCTCTTCCGCCTCAGCACGCGCCGTGGGAAGCAGTTCAATACCATGGTGCACGAGCAGCGCGACGCGCTCAACGGCGCGACCCGCGACGCGGTGCTGATGAACCGCGCCGACGCCGCGCGCCTGGGGCTGCGCGACGGTGACGCGGTTCGCCTGGTGAATGAGCGCGGCGAGTACCGGGGTCGGGTGCTGCTGGCGCCGCTCCGGCCAGGCAACTTGCAGGTCCACTGGCCCGAAGCCAATCACCTGTTGAGCCGCGACACCTGCTCGCCGGAGGCCCGCATCCCCGATTACAACGCTCTGGTGCGGGTCGAGCGCGCATGAGTTGCGCGCCAGGGTGATGCGAGGAAGTCAGGGCCTGCAGCGCCGGCAAGAGGAAGATGATCTGGCGCAATACCTTTCACATAACAGGACGTACGCGGTGAAGGGGTGCGGGGAGGTAAAGCCTCCCCGTTGCCCGCCCGCAGCGGCCAGGCGGCCTGGCGCAACCCCCACGGCCCTCCCGCCGCGGGCGGGCAACAACCGAGTAGTGGACGGCCGCAGGCCCTCCACCAACCGGGCACCGACGCGGTATCGGCCAGAGACCTGCCCTGTCGGGTTCAGCTTCGGGCCATGCGCTTGCGCTCAAAAGCCCGGCCTGGTTTGCGAACGCTTCGCAAAGGCGCCATAGCGCCGGCGCTGGAGTATCTCCTGCACCTGAGGCGCCATCAGTTCATTCAAGATCAGCACCAGCGCGACGATCCAACCCATCAACGCTCCGCCCACCATCCCGACGCCGATCAGCGTGGCGATAATCGAGATCATATCCATGGTTCACCTCAGTTCTCTATGCGGCTATGCCGCACACTACTAACGTGAACATAGGCTGCGGGAGCAGGGGTGTGGGGAAACCGGGTCTCCCCACGCCCCCGCCCCCGCAGAGGAATGGGGCAACCGGGTTTCCCCATCCCCTGCGCGAGGGCTGCGCCCTCCCAGACCCGCCCACCGGGTAGGGGTCTGGGGAAACCCGGTTGCCCCATGCTCCTCTCTGGGAGCCTGTGTTCACGCCAGGCCTCGTCGTCATCACAGTACCAGGGACCACCGCAAGCGGTTAGAGGAAGACTTCAACAGCGACAGGAGCAGATCTCCCGCCACGAGGAGGGAAGGTTCATGACCAGACGCGGAGCGCAGCGGATTGAGGTGTGGACGTTCAGCGACGGCGCCTTGCGGTCCCGCCGCGATGAACTGGCGGTCGAGGAGCCGCTCGAATTTCGGGTGCGGGCGGGAGGGGTGCAGCGTAGCCTGGCGATCACCATGCGCACGCCGGGCCATGACTTTGAACTGGCCGCCGGCTTCCTCCTCAGCGAAGGCCTGATTGCCGGTCGCCAGGATATCGCGCGGATCGCCTACTGTGTGGACCCGCAGATCGACGGCGAGCAGCGTTACAACATCGTCCAGGTGGTGCTGCAGGGTGAGGAGTTGCCGGATCTGACGATCTTCACCCGGCACTTCACGGTGGGAAGTGCCTGTGGAGTATGTGGCCGCGCCGGGCTAGAGACGCTGCGCGGGCGCGGCTGCACGGCCCTGGCGCCGGGGCCTGTCATCCATCCCGAGGTCATTACGGCCCTGCCGCAACGGCTCTACGCCGTCCAGGGGTTGTTCAGCCGCACGGGAGGGCTGCACGCCGCCGCGCTCTTCGACCCGGTGGGTGAGTTGCTGGTTTCCCGTGAGGATATCGGGCGCCACAACGCCCTGGATAAACTCATCGGCTGGGCGCTTCTGGAAGGGCGCCTACCGCTCGCCAGCGGGGTGTTGCTGGTGAGTGGCCGCGCCAGCTATGAGATCGTACAGAAGGCCCTGGTGGCCGGCATCCCGATCGTGTGCGCCGTCTCGGCGCCAAGCAGCCTGGCGGTGCACCTGGCCCGCGAGTTCGGGATGACCCTCGTCGGCTTCGTCCGCGGCGCGCGTTTCAACGTCTATGCGGGGGTGGAACGCATAGGACCGCCGGCCAGTTCGCTGCCCATCTGACGGGTCGCTCCTCGTCTGGCAAGACCGAAGCACCGGTCCGTCATAGAGGGGCGCCGGTACGTGTTCACATTTCTGCTGGGAGCGAGGGCAGCTTTACCATTTTAGATTTTTGATTGCGGATGGTAGATTGCCGCTCCATGCAACAGGAAGCGCTCCAGCGCGCACGAGCCTGCGGCGTCTCAATGACGCTTCGGTATTGCCCGCGTAGACGCGACGCGGGCGGGACGCCCGCGCTCCCAGGCGCGTGGGTTGCCCCGAGTGTGAACAGGCACGGGCGCCGGACGCTCCGGTGGGCGAGGGTTGGGAACTCCGCGGTTCCCTGCCGGCGCAAACACGAAAGGGAGGGTGCAACCCTCCCCTTCGGCTGCGTCTCTGTGGTTCAATCAGCCGACGTTGATGGTGATCTTGCGAGGCTTGACCTCCTCAGCCTTGGGCACGCGCAGCGTCAGCACGCCATGCTCCAGGCGGGCCTCGATGGCATCGCCGCGAACCGTGCTCGGCAGGGTGATGGTGCGGCAGAAGCGGCCATAGCGGCGCTCGATGCGGTGGTAGTTGCGCTCCTGCTCCTCGCTGCTCTTCTTCACCTCACCGCTGATCGAGAGCACCCCGTTCTCGATGGTGACGTTCAGATCCTCAGGCTTCATCCCCGGTACCGCCAGCTCGACGAGGTAGGCGTCGGGGGTCTCGCTCAGGTCGAGCGCGGGCACGAAGCTGCCATCGCGCGCGGGCAGCATCGGAACGAAGCTCTCCTCGAACAGGCGGTTCACGGCCTCACGCAGGGTCATCGCCTCCTGGAACGGATCCCAACGGGTCAGGTTCGTCATCTTGCCACCTCCATACGTGTTGTTGCTTGCTCAGTTCGTCGCTGCCGGTGCAGCGCTTTCGTTCTGGCGCTACTGTAACGCGGAAGTGTTAGATGAACGTCTAACTGATGTTAGAGAGGCGTAAATGGTGGGAGGCGGGGAGGTTACCATTTTAGATTGCGGATGGTAGATTGCCGCTCCACGCAACAGGAAGCGCTCCAGCGCTCACGAGCTTGCGGTGTCTCTATGACGCTTTGGTAGTATGGTCTCTGAGAAATTAATCCGCTATGCCGGGCTGGCCGTGGGGCTAAAGCCCTCGGCTACGGAATGCGAAGCCCGCCTGCGCGGGCTAGAGCGGATGATGTATTCAAAGACCATGTATGCAGTGTTTGCTCGCGCGCCTGCACCTTGCGCCGCCGCCCTACGGTCCCGGCGGGAATTGGCCGCGGCCCGGCGTTTCGACGCCATCGCCGAGGACGATGCCGCTGTCGGTGAGCACATTGCCGTAGGCGTCGGTGACGCGCAGGGTGTAGGGGCCAGGCCCTATGTCGCGCCCGACGAAGTAGTTGTAGTCCTGTCGCACCAGTGGCGCCCATTGTCCGGCGGCGTTGCGGTACTCCAGTTTGACGATCGGGTTGCGGTGGTAGCGCACCTGGATGGCCGTCCACCAGCGGTTGCTGCCCTCTTTGATCCGGTAGGCGACGTTGCGCCCCACCTCGGGGCTGATCACTCGCCATGTGATGGGCACAATCCCCCGTTCCAGGGGCGCGATGCGGGCAAAGGCCTGCGGGCTGAGGTCGAGGTGGCCGCGAGTGCACTGGGCATCAGGACACTTGTCAACGATCCGCACCACGACGCTGCCCAGTTCACCGAATACTTCGACGTAGGCCCCGCAGTACACCGCCGCCGGGCCGCCCGCGGGGTTGCCTTCGGGATCGGGATTGCCATAGTCTTCGTGACTGATCGCCGCCACCAGCAGGTCGCCGGGCGAGGGGCCGAACGAACAGTTGCCGTCGCCGGTCGCAGCGTAGTACGTGGCCCGCCCGGTGCGCAGTTCGTTCTGCGGACGGGCGGCGCTGGTTACCACTGGCAGGTAGATGGAGCCGCGGGGTTGGGCCAGGGTTACGGCCAGGCTTCCCAGAGCCGCAAGCATGGCGATGGCGAGGAGCAAGGCACGCAGCGCATGGGACATCTGAGATCTCCCTTAACTACTTTTTAACCAACCGGACCTCAGTATAGCTCCCCCTGGCGCTGCGCGCGCGCCTGGGGCCTGGTACGATGGTCCTTTTCTGTGCTACCGCCGGTCGGGAGACGCTACCCGGCATCGGGGGGGTGCAAGCTCTGTCAGACCCTCATGCGGCTGTGCCGCACACTGCCGTGATGAAAAATGTTGTTCTTGGGAGGGCTTCGCCCTCCCAAACCCTCCCACTGGGTGAGGGGATGGGGAAACCCAGTTTCCCCATCCCCCTGCTTGAGGGCCAGGCCCTCCCGCGGGCGGGGGCGTGGGGAAACCCGGTTTCCCCACGCCCCTTGCGTGCGGGCTTCGCCCTCCCAAACCCTCCCGCGGGCGGGGGTGTGGGGCAACCCGGTTGCCCATCCCCCTGCGCGAGGGCTGCGCCCGCCCAGACTCTCCGGCGGGCGGGGGGATGGGGGAACCTGGTTCCCCCATGGTCACGTTAGCGTCTCGAGTTGCGCGACGTAGCCTTCGAGCGTGGCAAAGGCCCGCTGCACGGGTTCAGGGGAGGTCAGGTCCACCCCGGCGTGGCGCAGGATGTCCAGCGGGTAGCGGGAACTCCCGGCCTTCAAGAAGTCGAGATAGCGTTCGGCGGCGCCGGGCGCGCCGGCCAGCACGCCTTCGGCGAGGGCGTGCGCGCCGGAGATGCCGGTGGCGTACTGGTAGGTGTAGAAGTTGGCGTAGAGATGGGTGGAGAACTGCATCCAGGTCGCACCGACACGCTCGCGATCGATCGCCACGTCGTCGCCGTAACCCTCGGCGAACAGATCGGCCATCAGGTTGATCAGGCTGTCGGCGGTCAAGGCCTCGCCCCGCTCGACCCGCTCGTGGATCTCGAGTTCAAAGCGCGCCAGGGTGGGCATCACGAAGAAGTAGCGATGGAAGTTGGACAGCGCCTCTTCGAGAATGCCGATCCGGGCCTGGCGCTCCTGGAGGTGGTTCAGAAGATAGGCGCGCACCAGGGCCTGGTTGAAGTTCGAAGCGACCTCGGCGAGAAAGAGGCCGTAATTGGCATACACGAAGGGTTGGGTGGCGCGGGTGTAATACGAGTGCATAGAGTGGCCGAGTTCGTGGGCCAGGGTGCTGAGGCTGAAGATATCGTCGTTGTACGACATCATAATGAAGGGGTGCGTCCCCGGCGAGCCCATCGAGAAGGCCCCGGCGCGTTTCCCCCGATTGGGGTACACATCCACCCAGCGTTGCTCGGTGAGGCCCCGGCGCATGATCGTGACATACTCCTCCCCCAGCGCTTGCATGCCCTCGCAGATCCACTCGATGGCTTGAGCATAGGGCACGCGGAGCGGGGCGCTGGTCAGCGGCGCCTTGATGTCGTAGACCTGTAACGTCTCCAGGCCCAGGGCCTTACGCCGCAGCCGCCAGTAGCAATGCCAGACGGGGAGGTGTTGCCGGAAGGTGGCGATCAGATGGTGAAAGACCTCCAGCGGGATGTCATTGGGCGCCAGGGCGGCTTCGAGCGCCGAGCCGTAGCGCCGCGCCCGGGCGACAAAGACGTTTTGCTTGACCCCGGTGGCCAGGCAACTGGCCTGGGTATGTTTGAGCGCCAGGTGGGCGTCGGCGTAGCTTTCCCAGGCGCTGCGGCGCACCTGCCGGTCAGGATGGGTCAGCAAGGCGTTGATGGTGCTCTGGGCGATCTCGAACGCTTCACCCTGCGAGTTCTGGGCCGGGGCGAAGCGCAGGTCGGCGTTGGTGAGGATGCCATGGGTGGCGCTGGCGGACATGAAGGGTTCACCGAGCTGGCGCAGCAGTTCCTCCACGTCCGCCGAGCGTACGTGGGCGGCGCGGCGGGCAAGGCGCTCGAAGTGGTGAGCGTAGTGGGCCAGGCGCGGCTCCAGGCGCGTCCATTCATCTAACCGTTCGGCCCCGATGGCGAGCATTTCCGGCTCGCCGAAGGCCAGGGCCGCTCCTAGCCGCGCGCTAAGCGCCGTGGCCCGGTCCAGGCGGGCCTGGGCCACCGCGTCAGCGGTGTTAACGGTGTAGAACATGCGGGCATAGACGCCAATCCGGGCCGTGGTGCGGAGCAACTCCTCGGCCAGGGCGAGGTAGTCGGCCAGGATTGCCGGGTCGTCGGCGAGGCGCCCGCGGTAGACGGCTAGTTCTTCCAGCCGGCTGGCGACCATGTTCACCGCCGCGGTCCAATCGTCATCGCTGGCAAAGACGCTGGCGGTATCCCAGGTGTATTCAATGGGGATCTCACTGCGCTCAGGGACACGCTGGTTCATTGGTTTCGTTCCGTAGCAATGCGGCTGCGCCGCATACAACAAAGTGAAAAAAGGGTTTCCCTTGGGAGGGCCTGGCCCTCCCAAACCCTCCCACCGGGTGGGGGGATGGGGAAACCGGGTTTCCCCACACCCCCTGCGCACGGGCTTCGCCCTCCCAAACCCTCCCGCGGGCAAGGGTATGGGGGAACCTGGTTCCCCCATCCTCCTGCTTGAGGGCAAAGCCCTCCCAAACCCTCCCACTGGGTGAGAATATGGGGAAACCAGGTTTCCCCATCCTCCTGCTAGAGGGCTGCGCCCTCCCGCGGGCGGGGGGGATGGGGGAACCAGGTTCCCCCATGGTCACGTCATGGGTGAACCGGGCTTAACTGAAACGCGCCGGGCGTTTCTCGCGGAAGGCCGCCACTCCCTCGGCGAAGTCCGGGTGGGCGCTGGCGGCCTCTTGCGCCATGGCCTCGTAGTTGAGAGCCGCTTCGAGCGTAGCGTGCTGCGAGAACTCGAGGCTGCGCTTGATCAGACTTATGGCCAGCGCAGGTCCCCGCGCCAGTTCCGTGGCCAGCTCGCGGGCCGCCTCGGCGAGGTCGGCATCCGGCACGACGCGGTTGAGCATGCCCCACTGGAGCGCGGTGGGGGCGTCGAGTTCGCCGCCGCGGGCCGCCAGTTCAAAGGCGCGCGCCTGGCCGATCAGCCGGGGAAGGGTGTAGGTCATGCCACAATCGGGGATCAGGCCGATGCGGGCAAAGGCCACCACCAGGCGGGCCCCCTCGGCGGCCAGGCGCAGGTCGCAGGCCAGGGCCAGACTGAGGCCGGCGCCCGCGGCCACGCCGTTGATCGCCGCGATCACCGGTTTTGGCAGCGCGCGTAGTTTGGTGACCAGGGGGTTGTAGCTCTGGCGCAGACGCTGGCCGATCAGCGCCGCGGCACCTTCGGCCGGAAACTCGCGCAGATCCTGGCCGGAGCAAAACGCCTTGCCGGCGCCGGTGATTACCACGGCCCGTACCTGCGGGTCGCGCTCGGCCCGTTGCAGGGCCGCCAGCAGATCGGCGTGCAGTTGCGCGTTCAGCGCATTGAACACCTCGGGCCGATGCAACGTGAGCGTCGCCACGCCGTTGGATACGGCATAGAGGACGGTGGTATCCATGATTAGGAAAGCCCCTTTCTGCATCATTCCGATCACAACCTGTCCCTGCCGGCAGGGGGGCCACCTGCCAACGCCCCAGGCAGGGGCATGGGGAACGTCGGCTTCTCCATGCCCGTAACTGTTCACACCTGGGGTAACCCACGCGCCTGGGAGCGCGGGCGTCCCGCCCGCCTCGCGTCTCCGCGGGCAAGCTGCCTGCGCTCCCGGGAGACATGGGAACGCGACCCATGCCCCTCAGCGGCCTTTGAACGCCGGCGGGCGCTTCTCGATAAAGGCGCGCATCCCTTCCTTCTGATCCTCGGTATCGAAGAGCAGGTAGAAATTACGCAACTCAATCGCCAGACCCTCGCGCAGCGTCGTCTCAGCGGCGGCCCGCACGGCCTCCCTGGCCAGTTGCGCCGCGAGGGGCGCCTTCTCGGCCACCTGGGCGGCCAGGCGCTGGGCTTCCTGGAGAAAGCTCTCCACCGGCGCCAGCCGGTTGACGAGCCCGAACTGGTAGGCCTCCTGGGCCGAGATCGTCGCGCCGGTGAGGATAAGCTCCATCGCGCGGTAAGGGCCAATCGCGCGCGTGAGGCGCTGGGTGCCCCCTGCGCCTGGAATGATCCCCAGGTTGATCTCCGGCTGGCCGAACTGCGCCGTCTCGCTGGCGACGATCATATCGCACATCATCGCCAGTTCGCAGCCCCCGCCCAGGGCATAGCCGCTCACCGCGGCGATCAGCGGCTTGCGAAAGGCGGCGATGCGCGCCCAGCGCTCAATGGCGCGACTGGTGAGCATGCCCATCGGCGAGGCCCCGGCCATGGCCTTGATATCGGCCCCTGCGGCGAAGGCGCGCGCCCCGCCGGTCAGCACCACGGCGCGGATCTGGGCATCGGCCTCGCATTGCTCCAGGGCGGCGATAAGGGCGTCAATCAGCTCCGGACTGAGGGCGTTGAGCGCCTTCGGGCGGTTGAGGGTCAGGGTTGCCACGTGACCATCGATGGCGGAGAGCACCAGTTGCTCGTCGGACATAGAGCCTCCCCCTGGTTGTACGGCGCGCCGTTGGCGCGAGCGAGATGGTTTCTATCGTACCCCAGGCCAGAGAGCGCGTCAAAACGGGTCTTGCCTGTGCCTCGCGTCCGCTCACAGCCTCCTCCTCAACCCCGATTGTTGCGGAAGCTTCACCACCGGTTGACAGGGGAATTATTCTTCTGTTCGAACTTTCTATCCTCGAACACTACAGTTATGGAAGATTTACTTCGGGTTTACAAAACAATGATTCCATTTTGCGTAGGTTCCTGTAGGATGCCGCTAACGATTTCCCTCTCTTCTCTAAACTCTGTTGCAACGATCCACCGGTGGAGCAACCACACCGGATGGTACGTGTATGATGGTCTTTGAATAAATAATCCGGTATAGCCCGCGCAGGCGGGCTTCGCATTCCATAGCCGAGGGCTTCAGCCCCACGGCCAGCCCGGTATACCGGATTCATTTCTCAAAGACCATCATACATACACCCTGCCGGAGCATGCTCCGGCTGGCGATGGTGTGCAACACGTTGGAGCAGGGGTCTGGGGAAACCGGGTTTCCCCACACATCCCCGCCTGCAGGAGGGTTTGGGAGGGCGAAGCCCTCTCAGGAAGAACCTTTTTCATCCCGTCGCTGTGCGGCGCAGCCGCATGGAGGGCTGAAGCGATCATCCCCGGAAATCGCTCAAGACATACCAGAGAGGAGCGTGGATGCAGGATGTCCTCTGGTTTGCTCGCCTCACCCCGCGTAGCGGAGCAAGGCGCTGGTTCTCCTCAGCAGATGCGTTGAACGAAAGGATCGCACCGTGGCAAAGGCCTATACGGCGCCGGCGACCGTCGAATCGCCCAGCAACATCTGGAAGGTGATCATCGCCTCATCGCTTGGCACGATGATCGAGTGGTACGACTTTTACATCTTCGGCAGCCTCGCGGCGATCATCGCCACCAAGTTCTTCCCTGAAACCAACCCGACCGCAGCCTTCCTCTCCACCCTGGCCACCTTCGGGGCCGGCTTTGCCGCGCGACCGTTTGGCGCGCTCTTCTTCGGGCGCATCGGCGATCTGGTGGGCCGCAAATACGCCTTCCTGGTCACCCTGCTGATCATGGGCGGCGCGACTACCCTGATCGGCCTGTTGCCCACCTATCAGCAGATCGGCCTGCTCGCGCCGATCATCCTCTTTACCATTCGCATTCTCCAGGGTCTGGCCCTGGGCGGCGAATACGGCGGCGCGGCGGTCTATGTCGCCGAACATTCCCCCAGCCACCGGCGCGGCTACTACACCAGTTTCATCCAGACCACCGCCACTCTCGGCCTGTTCGTCTCGCTGGCGGTGATCGTCGGTGTGCGGCTCTCGATGTCGCGGGAAGCCTTCAACGAGTGGGGGTGGCGCATTCCGTTCCTGCTCTCGATCTTCCTGGTGGGCCTGTCGGTGTACATCCGCACGCGCATGAGCGAGTCGCCGCTGTTTGCGAAGCTCAAGGCCCAGGGCAAGACGAGCAAGAGCCCCATCCGCGATAGCTTCGGCAGCAAGGCGCAGTGGAAGACCATCCTGGTCGTCCTGTTCGGTGCTGCTGCCGGCCAGGCGGTGATCTGGTACGTCGGCCAGTTCTACGCCCTCTACTTCCTGCAATCGGCGCTCAAGGTCGAGTTTGTCAAGGCCAACGTGATCGTCGCCGTGGCCCTGGCCTTCGGGTTGCCGCTGTTCATCTTCTTCGGCTGGCTCTCCGATCGCGTTGGCCGCAAGAAGGTCATGCTGGCCGGCAACCTGCTGGGCGCGCTGGCCCTCTATCCGACCTATCGCGCCATGAGCCACTTCGCCGGCCCGATCACCCCGGCGGTGATGGAAGGCGACAGGGTGGTGACCCCCGCGGTGGCCGCCAGCGCCAACCCGGTGATGCTGACTATCCTGGTCTTCACGCTGCTGATCTGGGTGGGCATGGTGTACGGGCCGATCGCGGCCTTCCTGGTCGAGGCCTTCCCGGCGCGCATTCGCTACACCTCGGTGTCGTTGCCCTACCACGTGGCCAACGGCTACTTCGGCGGCTTTCTGCCGCTGATCGGCGCCTCGCTGGTCGCCGCGACCGGCAATATCTACACCGGTCTGATCTGGCCGATCGCCATTGCCCTGATGACCTTCGTGGTGGGCGCGATCTTCCTGCGCGAATCGTCGGGGAAGATGGCCGATGATGAGGCCGAGTTGCACCCCGCCCGCAATGAGATGGAAACAGCGCAGGCCGGCTAACCTGCCTGCGCTGTGTGGACATTCGCTGTCCCGGGGCGTGGAGGAGGACGATGCTCCTCTCCAACCCCAACCGCCGCCGTATCGAGTTGAGGCATCTGGATAGTTGAGGCATCTGGATAGAAGAGGAGTTATTCACACCAGCACAGCGCACAACCCGGACTCCGCGCGAGGAGGGAGCCACAATGAGAGTGACGAGGCGTGACTTTCTGAAGGCAACCGGTCTGGTGGCAGGAGGTCTCTTGTTGCCAACTGGCAGTGCCGCGGCCGCCGCCGCTGCCGCCACGGCCACCATCTTTCCCCTTCACAAGCGTGTAGGGGAAGCGACCAGCGTTTGCCCCTATTGTAGCGTAGGTTGCGGCGTGCTGATAGCCACCGACATCCATGGTCACATTGTCAACACCGAAGGCGACCCGGACAATGTGCACAACCGCGGTGCGCTCTGCTCGAAAGCCCAATCCATAACCCAACTCGCCACCGATCCCAAACGCCTCCGCCGCGTGCTCTATCGCGCCCCGCACAGTACGACCTGGGAAGAAAAATCGTGGGACTGGGCCATCGCCGAGATTGCCAGACGGGTCAAGGCTACGCGCGATGCTACCTTCCGCGAGAAAGACGGCGAGGTGACCGTCAATCGCACCGAGGGCATCGCCTGGCTAGGCGGCGCGGCCAACAATACCGAGGACTGCTACCTTGCCGCGAAGTTCGCGCGAGCGCTCGGCATTGTGTATCTCGAGCATCAGGCGCGCCTCTGCCATTCCTCGACCGTGGGCGCTCTTGCGCCGACCTTTGGCCGCGGCGCGATGACGAACCACTGGGTGGATCTCAAAAACAGCGACGTCATCCTGGTAATGGGGAGTAACCCTGCCGAGAACCACCCGATCTCCTTCCACTGGATCACCAGAGCCATCGAGGAGCGTGGCGCCAGGCTCATCGTCGCCGACCCGCGCTTCACCCGCTCAGCCGCTAAGGCCGATCTCTACGTGCCCTTCCGCTCCGGCACCGATATCGCCTTCATCGGCGGGTTGATTAACTATGCCATCCAGAACCGGCTGTATAACGAGGAGTACGTCAAGGCCTACACCAATGCCCTGACCCTCATCCACCCCGACTACCAGGGGCCAGATGAACTCGATGGGCTGTTTGTCGGCTATGATCCGCAGACGCGCGCCTACGATCCGACAGCCTGGCAGTACCAGACGGAGAAGGTCAAGGTCAAGCTCAAGCAGCGAGACGCCTCCGGCAATGAGGTCGAGGTCGAAAAAGAAGCCACCGTCCCTAAACAAGCCGCCTCGCTGGAGGACCCCCACACCGTCTTTTCTATCCTGAAGCGCCACTTCGCGCGCTACACCCCTGAGATGGTCGAACGCATCTGCGGCACGCCACGCGATCGCTTCCTGGAAGTGGCACGCCTGTACTGCTCGACCGGCGCTCCCGACAAGGCGGGGACCATTCTGTACGCCATGGGGACGACGCAACATACCGTCGGCGCCCAGAATATCCGCGCCTACGCCATTTTGCAGCTCCTGCTCGGCAACATTGGCATTCCCGGCGGCGGGGTCAATGCCCTGCGCGGCGAATCGAACGTTCAGGGGTCAACCGACATGGGCTTGCTCTACCACGATCTGCCAGGCTACCTTGGCCTGCCTACCCTGAAGCAGCCGGATTATCAGACCTTCATCGCCAGGTACAGCAAGACCAGTTTCTGGGCCAATGGACCGCGCTTCTTCAACAGCTTAATGAAGGCCTGGTTCGGCGATGCTGCTACCAGCCAGAACGACTTTGCCTATGATTACATCCCCAAGCGCTCCGGTGACTACTCGTTCATACCTATGTTTGAGGCGCTGCATCGGGGAACCATCAAGGGCATGTTCGTCATGGGGCAGAACCCCTTCGTCAGCGGGCCGAATGCTCGCTTTGAACGCCAGGCTTTCGCGAACCTCGACTGGCTGGTGGTTATGGAATTGTTCGACACCGAAACGGCCTCGTTCTGGCGCGCCCCGGGGGTGGACAGCGCTGCGATAAAGACCGAGGTGTTTCTCCTGCCCGCTGCCGATGCGATGGAGAAGGCCGGAAGCGTGGTCAACAGCGGTCGTGTCATCCAGTGGCGCAACAAGGTCGCCAACCCCCCTGGCGAGGCCAGAGAGGATATCTGGATCCTCGACCGGCTGCTGCGGGCGATCAAGGCCGCCTACCAGGGGAGCACTGCCGGCCGCGATCGGCCCATTCTCGACCTGGTGTGGGATTACGGCGATCCGCCGCAGGCCGAGCGGGTGGCCCGCGAGATCAATGGCTATGCGCTCGAAGACGTGAAAGACGCTGCGGATAAGGTGCTGGTGGCCGCCGGGGCGGTCATCCCCTCGTTCGCCACCATCGCCAACGCCGCCAATCCCGAAGCCATCGCCTGCGGGGCCTGGATCTACAGCGGCTACTGGGCGCCCGCCGATGATGGCACCGGCGTGATCATGCCTGCCGCCCGACGCCGCGGGCAGAGCGATCCCGGCGGTATTGGCACCCATCCCTTCTGGGCCTGGACATGGCCGGCTAATCGCCACATCATCTACAACCGCGCCTCGGCCCGCCCAGACGGCACGCCGTGGTCCGAAGCGAAGAAGCTGATCTGGTGGGACGCGACCCAGAAGAAATGGACCGGCTACGACGTGCCTGACTTTGCCGTGACCAAAGCGCCGGACGCGAAAGGCAACCCCGCCGCTGCCGGGCTGGCCGCCCAATCCGGCACCGATGCATTCCTCATGAAGCCCGACGGGAAAGCCTGGCTGTTTGCCCCTTCTGGGATGAACGAAGGCCCGTTGCCTGAACATTACGAGCCGTTCGAGTCGCCGGTTGCCAATCCGCTCTCGCGGACCCAGTTCAATCCGGTGGTCAAGGTGTTCGATACCGACCGTGGTCTGGATATCGGCGACAATGTGGGAACGCCGGATCGCTTCCCCATTGTTTGCACCACCTTCCGCCTCACCGAACACTGGCAGTCCGGCGCGATGACCCGCTATCTCCCCTGGCCCTCCGAAGCGCAGCCTGGCATGTTCGTCGAGATCTCCAACGCCCTGGCGGCCGAACGGGGCATTCGCAATGGCGAGCTGGTCGAGGTAGTGAGCGCGCGGGGGGCCATCCGGGCCGTCGCCATGGTCACGGCTCGCTGGAAACCCTACACCATTGATGGCCGGCTGGTTCACCACATCGGCATGCCCTGGCACTTTGCGTGGCAAGGCATTGCCCGGGGCGCCAGCGCCAATGATCTGACGCCCCATGTCGGGGATGGGAATACGAACATCCCTGAATACAAGGCGTTCCTGGTCGATGTGCGGAAGCTCTAACGGACGGGAGTTACGCGGTGGAGGGGGGCGGGGGGGGCGACACCTCCCCGCCGGGAGGCTACTGCGTACGTCCTGTATAAGGAGGCCGATCATGAGCAGACTGGCCATGCTGTTTGATGCATCCAGGTGCATTGGATGCAAGAGTTGCCAGGTGGCCTGCAAACAATGGTGGGGTCTTCCGGCCAGCGAGACGGTCCAGGCCGGCACCTACGAAAATCCCACCGATCTGGAACCAAACACCTGGGCGCGGGTCACCTTCCATGAGTACGAGGCCGACGGTCAGTTCCAGTGGTTGTTCCTGGCCTGGGGCTGTGTCCACTGCACCCAGGCGGCCTGTGTAGACGTGTGCCCCACCGGTGCGCTCAAGCATCACGCGCTGGGGTTTGTGTCGCTCGAACGTGAGGCCTGCAACGGCTGTGGTTACTGTAGTCAGGTATGTCCCTTCCAGGTGCCGCGCATGGAGACGGTCAACCTGCTGACAGGAGCTGCCAGGGCTTCCAAATGCACCTTCTGCCAGGATCGCGCCACGAACGGCCTGACCCCCGCCTGTGTCAAGACCTGTCCTCCCGGCGCGCTGGAGTGGGGTGAGCGTGATGCGTTGCTCGAGAAGGCCCACGCCCGGGTGGAGTGGTTGAAGAGCCGGGGCTACGCCCAGGCCCAGGTGTATGGCGAACGAGAACTTGGGGGCCTGGGGCGGCTGTTTGTGCTCACCGCGCCGCCCGAAGCCTACGGGCTGCCGGCCAATCCGCAGTATTCCACCCTGGCCGCAAGCTGGCAGAACGTCGTGCAGCCCCTGGGCTACGTTGCCGTCGCCGCCACAACCCTCGGCCTGGCCTTCAACTGGCTGGCGACCCGTCGCGCTCGCCTGAGCAACCTCGAATCTGTCGAGCCGGAGGCAACTGAGGAAAGGGAGGCATGAGCCGTGGCTACCTCAACCTCAACCGTAACGAAACCGTGCAAGGACCGGCGCCAGGTGCTGGTCATGCGGTTCACAGCCGGCGAGCGCATTGCCCACTGGGTGCATTTCATCGCCTTTACCATTCTCCTGGGCACCGGGCTGTTCCTGTACATGCCCGCCCTGCGCCCCTTTGCGGTGGGCGAGGCCGGTGAGGCAAGCCGCCTGGCCCATCGCGCCGCTGCAATCCTGTTCATGGCCGCGCCTCTGATCTACCTGATCTGGTCGCCACGCGACTTCTTCTACAGCCTGCGCGAGGCCTTGACCTGGGGGCCGGACGATCTGGGCTGGCTGCGCGCGGCCTGGGGCTACTACACCCGCGGCGATACGGCCCGGATGCCGCCCCAGGGCAAGTACAACGCCGGCCAGAAGTTCAATGCGCTGACCCAGATCATCACCTTCATCCTGTTTGTCGTCAGCGGCATGATCATGTGGTTCGGCAAAGGGGTGGTCTCGCCGGCGGTCTTTGTGGGCAGCGTGATCATCCACGATCTGTCTATGATGGCCACCGTGGCGCTCTTCATCCTGCACATCTATCTGGTGGCCGTGCATCCCCTGATGCGCGAGTCGATCACGGCCATGTTCGAAGGCACGGTCACCGAAGAGTTTGCCCGCGAGCACCACGGGAAGTGGCTGGCCGAACAGGAGCAGGAGCGCGTCTACCGGCGGTGTAGAGATGAGTGACGCCATGCAGACCATCGAGTATCTGCGTCAGGCGCTTCCGCAGCATCCCGAGTTGCGCGAGACCCTGGAGTTGCACATCGCGCTGCTGGAGGTGCGCGCTCAGGTGACCCCGCCGCCGCCCCCGCCGCTGTCCCCAGGCGCAGCGGAGGCATGCCTGGCCCAGGGTGAGCCGCTCCTGAACGCTGAGGCCTTTACCCTGGATTGGCGCCACCTGGCGCGTACCTTCAGCGGGATCTGCGCGGCAGTCGCCGCCCATCGCCCCGCCGAAGCCGATGCGTTGCGCTCCCTTGCCGACCTGTCCGGCAATCTCGATGAACTGCGCCAGGCCGTCATGGAGCATCTGGCGCACAGGGCGCACCCGGCTCGCCGGCCAGCCGGGGCGGCGGCCCCCGAGGCCACGTTGTTGGATGGTACCCTCAACCAGGCTCTCCATCCTTTCCTCAACGCCTATACGCGGGCCTGGCAACCGCTGGTGAGCGCGGAGTTGTGGCGCCGGTCGTGGTGCCCGATCTGCGGCGGTCCGGCCGATATGGCGGCGCTCTTGCCCGGCGGGGGCGCCCGACAGCTCCTCTGCGCGCGCTGCGATGCCGAATGGCAGGCGCCGCGCGCGGCCTGCCCCTTCTGTGGTGAAACCGCGCCGGGCCGCCTGGCCTATATGCCGAGCCAGGATGGGGTCTACCGTTTGTACACCTGCGATAGCTGCCGGCACTATCTCAAGACCATCGACCTGCGCGAGCTGGCCCGTCCGGTCCATCTTCCCGCTGAGCGCGTCCTGACCGTCGGCATGGACCTGATGGCCATCTCCGCGGGCTATCGAAGCATATGATTGCTGCCTGGACCGAACAGGATCTGACCTATCTCGAGGTGGGCGATAGCGCGGTGCTGCCCGGCCGCAAGCCGATCATTCGCGAAACCGTCTGTCCCCTCACCATCAATGGTCAGAAGTGGGTCTCGTTGCTCTGCACGCCCACCGATCTCGATGCCCTGGCGCTGGGGTTCCTGCGCACCGAGGGGGTGATCGAGACGCTGGACGATGTTGTTGAACTCAACGTGGGCCAGCACGGCGAGACCGGTGTGGCGATCTGGCTCAAACGTCGCGATGGCACGTTTCACCGGCGGCCACCCCTGCCCTCTGCCTGCATCGGCGCGGCAACCTTCCCAGAGCGGGTCCAGGCCCGCCACCGGCTGTCTGCCGGTGTGCGCCTGACACCGGCGCAGATCTACGATCAGATGGCTCGGATGCTGGCCCAGACGGCGGACCTCTACCACGCTATGGGCGGCTTTCACGTTGCCGCTTTAAGCGATGGGCAGACCCTCTTGCTGAGCGCCTATGATGTGGGTCGTCATAATGCCGTGGATAAGCTTGCCGGGCTGTGTCTGATCCACGGCGTTGCGACGGCGGGGCGGCTGTTGCTCATCACCGGCCGCGTTTCGACCGAAATGATCCATAAAGCCGCCCGTCTAGGCATTCCGCTGGTAGCTTCGCGCAATTCCCCCACCGAACCTGCCGTGCGCCTGGCTCGCGAATGGGGCATGACGCTGTGCGGCTACGTGCGTGGTCGCCGGATGCACCTCTACAGCGCGCCGGAGCGGCTGGGCTTTGACCCTGCGGCAGCGCAGGCTGTGTTATGACCTCGCCTGTGTGTTTCCCCCACACCCTCCCACCGGGTGAGGGGCTGGGGAAAGCCGGTTTTTCTATCCCCCCGCGTGAGGGCCTGGCCCTCGATCCTTTCGGGGGCGGGGGGCTGGGGAAAGCCGGTTTTCCCAGCCCCCTCTTCGAGAGCTTATGTTCACGTGAGACGGTCATGCGCATGGCGCACCACGCCGCGATGCACATGCCCTGGGAGCGCGGGCGTCCCGCCCGCGCCACGGCGCCGCGGGCACGGCGCCGGCCTCCTCCCGGACCCTCCCCCGCCGGGGACGGGAACCTGGCTCCTCCCCCCAGCGGGGGGAGGCTGGGAGGGGGCTGAACCCTGCGCACGATGGTCACCGCAGCCCTCCATGCGGCTCCGCCGCACAATGCCGCGATGAACATACGGTTGTTCCCGGGAGGGCTTTGCCCTCCCAAACCCTCCCACCGGGTGGGGGCATGGGGAAACCCGGTTTCCCCATGCCCCTGCGGGCGGGGGTGTGGGGGAACCTGGTTCCCCCATAGTCACGGAAGCACAGGCGACAAAATCCTAAAACTGTCGCATAATAAAGAAAGGACGAAATATCGAAAGAGAGAGTCTTGCAAGCCAATGGGTGTTGACCAACGCGAATACCGTACCACCATGGGCCTGTTTGCCACCGGGGTTACCGTAATAACCGCGCGCGCCGGCGAAGAAACCCGCGGCATGACCGCCAATGCGGTGACCTCTGTCTCGTTGGAGCCACTGCTGCTCCTGGTATGCGTGGACCGGCGGGCGCGCATGGCGCGGGTGATCACCGAAGCGCAGCGTTTCGCCGTAAATATCCTGCGCGCCGATCAGGAGGCGCTGTCGCGCCATTTCGCCGGGCGCCCCGATGCCGCTCTCGATCCGCGTTTCGCCGATCTGGCGGGCGCGCCCGTGCTTGAGGACAGTATGGCCGCCCTGGTCTGCGCGGTCGAACGGGTGCTCGATGGCGGCGATCACCTGATCGTCATCGGGCGGGTTGAGGCCCTGCGGCGCGCCGAGGACGGCGCCGTGCCCCTCATTTACTACCGTGGGTCGTATTGCCGCCTGGCGGCCTGAGTCAGGCAGTGTGCCCCTCGCAGCCGGGCAGGGTGTGGGAGGGCGCAGCCCTCCCACACGCTTTTGTTAGCAATGGTTTCAGCAGGGCTATGCGGCAGGCTCCCGTCGCGTGCCGAACCGCTCCCTTCCTCACTCTCCCCCAGCGCGAGAAGGAACCCGGCTCCTCCCCCCAGCGGGGGGAGGTTGGGAGGGGGGCAGAATGCTGCGAACGGTACATCTCCCACGAATCTTCGCGCGAATAACCGTTGGATCAACCTGGTAGCGCGGGCAGCTTACCCGCTCAGGACCCGGTGGGCAAGCTACCCGCGCTCCCGGCGCCGTACGGCTTTGCGCACCCTCTGCAATGGTCTTGTACTGGTAATGCAGGTCTGGTACGATTTGTGTAACGTTACAACCAGCCTTACCACTCGCGGAGCCGTCCTATGGTTGGTCGTTGCTTTCTCTCACTGGTCCTCGGCTTCGTCCTCGGCACCCTCAGTCTCACCGTGTTCCCCGATCTGGGTCGGGTCGCCGGTCCGCTTGTCTGCGCAGGCACCCTCGAACCCGGTCCGCGTATCCAGGGCCTCCACTATCGCTGTATGACCGCCGAGGGCGTGGTGGTCACCGTCGCCCCCGATCAGGTGGCCTTTCGCGCCATCCCGCTCATCGCCGCGGTGCTGACGCTCCCGATCTATGCGTTTGTGCGCCGGCGTGAAGCTGAGGTTCGTGAGGCGCAACGGGCTGCGGAAGCCGACCTGGCGAAAGCTGTGCCTGCCCGCGCCGAGGTGCTGCGCATTGTCCAGCATGGCAATCTGAAGCGCCAGATCCTGCTGCGCGCCGCCGAACTCAATCTGGTGCTGTGGGTCCAGCCGCCCAATGGTCGCCCCTATGAGGCGCGGGTAGACTGGATCGTGGAGGAGGATGGTCTTGGCTGGATGCGCATTGGCGCCGTGGTGCCGGTGCATATCAATCCGCTTCGCCCGCAGAAGGTCTATCCCGCGCAGCCCTGGGCGCACTATGCCTGGTGGTCCGCGTCGTAAGCGCAGTAGCGCCTTTCCTCTGGTTGCGCCGCTGAAGAGAGGGTCCGGGGAAACCTGGTTTCCCCACCCCCCACCCGGTGGGAGGGTCTGGGAGGGCGAAGCCCTCCCAGGAACAACCTTTTTACATTCCTGTGGGATGAAAGCGGAGCGATCGTCTATGCCTCCCGCGTCCCCTTTCGGCCTCTGGCCGAGTCCCTTCACGCCCCGCGCGATGGCCGCCGCGCTGCGTTTCGACGATGTGCAGTGGGATAGCGACGGGCGTCACGTTGTCTGGCTGGAGTCGCGCGATGGCCGCGGCAGTCTGTGGTGCGCCGATAGCGCCTCCGCCGACGCGCCCCGCGAGTTGACGCCCGGTGATCTGAGCGTGCGTGGGCGGGTTGGCTACGGCGGCGGCGAGTTTTGTGTCAGTGGCGGCACGGTCTTTTTTGCCGAGGCCAGTTCGGGGCGGCTCTTTCGCCAGAGCCTGGCCGGGGGCCGCCCGCGCCCGATCACCCCGGCCTTCGGCGCCGCCGCCGCGCCGGCCTGCTCCCCCGATGGCCGCTGGCTGCTGTTTGTCCATACCTACGAGGATGAGGATTGCGTCGCCCTGGTTGATGCCCAGGGCCGGCAATGGCCCCAACGCCTCTTAACCGGTCATGATTTCTATATGTGGCCGGTCTGGCATCCCTCTGGCGATCAGGTTGCCTGTGTCGCCTGGGATCACCCCCAGATGCCCTGGGACGGCAGTCTGCTCTACCTGGCCGATCTCGACTGCACCTCAGGGCCGGCGCCGGTTGTCCGTGGCGTCAAACACCTTGCCGGCGGCCCGGCGACGAGCATCTTCCAGCCTGCCTTCTCGCCCGATGGGCGCTTTCTGGCCTATGTCTCCGACGCCGATGGCTGGTGGCACATCTATCTCTACGACCTGGCGACCGGGAGCCATCGCCGCCTCACCAGCGGCGCTGCCGAGCACGGCCAGCCCGCCTGGGCCCAGGGGATGCGCACCCTGGCCTGGTCGCGCGGAGGGCATCGGCTCTACTATGTGCGTAACGAGGGCGGGCAGCGGCGCGTCTATGTGCAACCGGTTGATGGCGGTCCGGCGCAGAGCCTGAGCGACGGTGAAGACTATACCTGGTTCGCGCAGCCGGCCGCTTCGGCCACGGCCGATGCGGTGGCGGGCATCGCCTCGGCGCCGGCGATCCCGCCGCGCATCGTGGTAGCCGACGGTCAGCAGACGCGCGTGCTGCGCCGCAGTTCGGGCGAACTGATCCCGGCGGCGCAACTGGCCGGCGCGCTGCCGGTCACCTGGCCCGCCCCTGGCGCGGACATGGTTTATGGCATTCTCTACCTGCCGCCGGGCTACGCGCCGGACGGGCCCGGTCCGCGCCCCCCGGCGATTGTGCGCGTCCACGGCGGGCCAACCGGCCAGGCGGTGCTGAGCTACAGCGCCGAGGTGCAGTTTCTGGCGACACGGGGTTACGCTGTGCTGGAGGTGAACTTCCGCGGCAGCACCGGTTACGGGCGCGCCTATGCCCAGGCCCTGCGCGAACAGTGGGGGGTGCTCGATGTCGCCGATGCCGTGGCCGGGGCGCGCTACCTGGCCTCGGCAGGCATTGCCGATCCGGAGCGGATGGTGATTATGGGCGGCAGTTCCGGCGGCTACACCGTGCTCGAGGCGCTGAGCCAGGCGCCCGGCGTGTTCCGGGCAGGGGTCTGTCTCTACGGTGTGACCGATCTCTTCAGCCTTGCCACGGAGACCCATAAGTTCGAGGCCCACTACACCGACTGGCTGGTAGGGCCGCTACCCCAGGCCGCGGCGCGCTACCGCGAGCGCTCGCCGCTCTTCCATGCCGAAACGATCACCGCGCCCCTGGCGATCTTCCAGGGCGAGGAGGACCGGGTGGTGCCGCCCAATCAGGCCGAGGCCATCGTTGCCGCCCTGCGTCGCCGGGGCGTGCCCCATGTGTACCATCTTTTCCCCGGCGAAGGGCATGGCTGGCGTCGCGCCGAGACGATCGAACGCTACTACACGGCCCTCGAGGCTTTTTTGCGGCAGTATGTGGTGTTTGCGTGATGGAGTTCCGAACCGTTGGCGGGGCGGAGAAGGAGGCTGTTCCCCAGACCCTCACCCGGTGGGGGGTGTGGGAGGGCTAATACCAGGTGGAATTGGCAATCCCGCATGGTCCTGCTCATCTCCACAGCTCGACAGCTCCACACAGGGCTTTGGAGAGCCGTAGAGCTGTGGAGGTGTGGAGTTGAGCCAATGCGATGCCATCAAGGAGAATCGGTATAAGCCCTCCCAGATCTCCATCCGAAATGATAGTTACTTCCCCCCATCCCCCCGCGTATATTCACAGATCACCGCCGGCTGGCCGAGCACAACGACCCGGTGACGCGGGCCGGGGCGCAGGGAGCGGGCCGCGCCGCTACGCGCCTGCTCCAGCAGGTGCGCGTCGCCCGCCAGGATCACCAGGCGCCCGCCGGGGCGCAGGACGCGCGCGATCTCGGCCAGCGCGTCGCGGTACAGTTCGGGCAACCCGGCCTGGTCGCCGATCTGCTTGCCGAAGGGCAGATTGACCGCCACCTTGTCCACGCTGCGATCCTCCAGCGGCAGCCGCCGCGCGTCCCAGCGACTGGTGACGACCCGTCCTCCCACTCCGCGCAGATTGGCGCGCATCGCGCTGACCGCCTCGTCGCTGATGTCACCGCCGTGCAACTCGGCGAAGGGACCGGCGGCGGCCCGTTCGACCAGCAGCGTGCCCGCGCCGGCCATCGGATCGAGGAACACGTCGTCGGGAGCGGGGTGGGTCAGGGCCACCATGGCCGCGGCCAGAGCCGGGCGCAGCGAGGCGGGCAGGTGGCGCAGCTTGCCCCGCTGGCGCATAGAGGCATCGGAGAGCCGCAGGGCGCAGAGCAGTTCCTGATCCACCAGCGTGGCCCAGACCTCCAGATCCTCGCCTTCGTCAACCAGGCGCCAGGGGCCGGGCCAGCCATCGCGCACGGCATCGGCCACGGCGCGACCCACATCGCGGCGCAGGTACTGCTGGCGCCCGACGGTGCGAGCGATCACCCGGAAGGCGCCGCCGCCCTTGCGGGCACCGCTCACCCGTCGCCACGCGTTGAGGGCCGGGCCGACGCTCTCGGAGGAGCGCACCGCGGCGTAGATCTGCCGTGGCCCGCGTTCGTCCGCGGCGACGCGGAAGGCCCGCGCCGCCACTACGAAGACATCTTCGACGGTGCGTAGACCGAGCAGGGGTTTTGGCCCCCCCTGGTAATCAACCAGCACGATGTCGTCGCGTCCCGGCACCGCCTTGATGCCCGCCAGGCGCGGCGGAGCTGGCGCGGACCCGCCCGACAACGCCTGCTCGGCCTCGCGCCAGGCGAGCATGCCAAGACCGGGCACGGTTTGCAGGGCATAGAGCATAACCGCGCCATTTCAGCTCGTCGCGTAGGCGCGCAGCACCTGGTAGAGATCAACCAGACTGGCGACGCTCACCCACTCTTCGTCGGAATGGAGCCCCGCGCCGGCCGGCCCGACACAGACCGCGGGAATGCCGGCGCCGGTATAGTAGCGCGCATCGGTGGCGTAATGCTCACGAAAGAAGCGCGGCGGGCGGCCCAGGCGTCGCTTGAGCTGATCCGCCAGCCGCGCCACGCCGGGGTGCTCCGGGTCGGTGTACAGCGCGTGACCGGTCTCGATGACCGTTGGCGTAGCGGTCGGAAAACACTCCCTCAGCGCGGCGAGCACGTCTTCGGGCGTCACATCGGTGGTGAAGCGAATATCGAACGTGACCGCGGCGCAGCCGGGCACCTGATTGCGCGAACCGGCGCCCGCCCGCAGCATGGTCGGGGTGACGGTGGTGCGCCACGCATCGGGGCCGGGGGGTGGCGGAAAGCGCGCTTCGATGGCCGCCAGGCCGCGTGCCAGGTCGCCAATCGGATTATGGCCCTCCCAGGGATGCGAGCCGTGCGCCGGACGGCCGGGCAGGGCCAGTTCCACCCACATACAGCCCTTATGGGCGTAGAGGATGCCCAGGTCAGTCGGTTCAAGACAGAGCATCAAGTCGCAGCGCCACCCTTCGGCGAGCAGGCGCCCCGTGCCCGCGGCACCGCCGATCTCCTCATCGCTGACGAACTGGAAGCCCGCATCGGGGCGCTCGGGGAGCGTCGCCAGGTCGCGCAGCAGGCGCAGCATCACCGCGCAACTGCCCTTCATATCCAGCGCGCCCCGGCCATAGATCCGCCCGTCGCGCACCTTGGGAACGAACTGTTCGGGCCGGCCCACGACCACATCGAGGTGACCGTTGAACAGCAGCGCGGGGGCGCGGGTCTCCCGCAGGGTGGCGACAAGCGCCGGCTTACCGTGTGATACGCTGCGTTCGACAAAGAGGCCAGGCACGTCAGCAAGATAGGCGGCCACATAGTCCATACAGGCCGCCAGTTGATCGGGGCGCTCGGCGGTCGACTCGAAGCGCACCAGATCCGTGGTCAGCGCGACCAGTTCATCGCGGAGGGGACGATCCATGCAAATGCCTCACACAGGTGGATACCTTCAGGACGTTATGGTCTGTGAATACATAATCCGCTCTAGCCCGCGCAGGCGGGCTTCGCATGTGCCATAGCCGAGGGCTTTAGCCCCACGGCCAGCCCGGCATACCGGATTAATTTCTTAAAGACCATAACGTAGCCTCAGGAATGCGGGGCAACCTCGTCATCACAGCCGGGTCAGGCAGGGGCGCGGGGAAGCCTGGCTTCCCCATCTTAGCCGTCCATGCGCCTGCGCCGCACACCGACGGGATGAAATAAAGGTTCTTCTTGGGAGGGCTGCGCCCTCCCAAACCCTCCCGCGGGCGGAGGTACGGGGAAACCGGGTTTCCCCATTCCCGTGCGTGAGAGCTGCGCCCTCCCAAACCCTGCCGTCGAGTGGGGGGATGGGGGAACCTGGTTCCCCCATCCTCCTGCGTGAGGGCTGCGCCCTCCCAAACCCTCCCGCGGGCGGAGGTACGGGGAAACCGGGTTTCCCCATCCCCTCGTCCCGCAGGGGGATGGGGAAACCCGGTTTCCCCACACCCCTGCTCCAGCAGCCTATGTTCACGTTAGATGAGACATCACATAACAAGGTAGAGCTATTGTAAGAGTTTAACGTCATAGAGAGTGAATCTATGAGTGCCGCGTGTAAAAGATGTGTTCATGCCAAAACCGACCTCTTCTATTCTTGAATGGTCGACATCCTTAAAATTCTTGCGCAGGGGTATTTTGACCGTTAATTTATATGTTTCCATGTAACTTTCAATTTCATTGCCGTTAATAAAAGATTTGTCGCATATTCTTATATAATTGGCCGTCTCTCCTTGTTTTAAGTATACATCACAATTTGCTTCCGGATCATCCAGGCCAAGCGTTACTTCCAGGTAGCCGAACTTTGTTATGTTCAATGGGGGGTGGAACTGAAAAACGAAGCCCGCATAACCCTCTTCCTGATCTGGAAGGGTGTACTCAAACGTGTAATCTCTTCCCAGGTTTTCGTCTCGTTTAACAAAAAGCCTTCCTCTACTGTTAAGACTATCGAAGGAAAAAAAGACGTTGCTTTGCTCATCTACATAGAAGACTGGCGACGCATCCGGCTTAGGCGATTCTTTTTCGGAGTCGGAGGGTTGAGCCAGCGTTCCTGCTATGATTAAACCTATTCCCGCGACTATCAAGAACGATCCGGTTAGTGCGGCTTTATGCTGAGCGCCGGCACGTAGTTTATTCCCGAAGACCTCCTCAAAAAAGAGTGAAAATACCAGCACTCCACCTAGTAAGATGAGAATTGTAGGTACGTTTAACGATAGCAACGTAATAACAAGATCCAAGCGCTTCGCCTTTCTTTATCAGCCGTCCATGCGCCTGCGCCGCACACCAACGAGAGGCACATACGATTATTCTTGGGAGGGCGTAGCCCTCCCAAACCCTCCCACCGGGTGAGGGCAAGGGAAGGGCGGGGTCCCCACCTCAGGGCCGGCGCCCAAGCTCATTATGCTGCCAGCGAATGTTCCCGCGCAGCAGCAGATTGGAGGCCCGCAGCTTGTAGGCCAGGTCGGAGGCGATATTCCGCATCACCCGGTAGCCGATGCGCGGGTTGCGCTCGCACAGGGCCGCGAAATCGCGTTCGCGGATCACCAGAAAGATGCACGGGTCAACGCAGGTGACGGTGGCCGAACGGGTGGCGCTGCCGAGCAGGACCATTTCGCCGAAGCTCTGGCCGCTGTAGAGCATGTTGATCGTGCTCGGCGCCGTGACGCCCTCGGGCAGGCGGGTGGTGATCGAGATGCGCACGCAGCCCTCGAGGATTACCATCATTTCGTCGCCCTCGTCGCCCTCGTGAAACACCTCCTGTCCCGCCGGCATGCGCTGCGCCCTGCACATCGCCGCGACCTGGAGCAATTCGTCATCGCTCAAGCCGCTGAACATTTCCACTCGCCGTAGATGTTCGACAAAGGTTGAGTGCATAACCTCTCCGGCCCGGTTCTTAATGCCAGGACGTACACGGTGGGTGGAGGGGTGCGGGGAGGCGAAGCCTCCCCGCATACTCCCTGCCCGCCGGAAGGCGGCCGCCTTACTCCCGTTAGACCCCCCATGCGGCTGCGCCGCACACCGACGGGATGAACATAATTCCTGGGAGGGCTGCGCCCTCCCAAACCCTCCCACCGGATGGGGGTATGGGGAAACCTGGTTTCCCCATACCCTGCTTGAGGGCCAGGCCCTCCCGCGGGCGGGGGTATGGGGAAACCAGGTTTCCCCATCCTCCTGCTTGAGGGCGTAGCCCGCCCAAACCCTCCCACCGGGTGGGGGTATGGGGAAACCCGGTTTCCCCATCCTCCTGCTTGAGGGCGTAGCCCGCCCAAATCTTCCTGCGGGCCGGGGTATGGGGGAACCTCGTTCCCCCAGGTTCCCGTTAGTATAACATACCGCATTGCGATGCGGAATGAAAAACCCGCCACAGCGGGGCGTGAGCAACGTCCGTCTTCGATGGTGGGATAGGGCAAGTCCCGGGGACGTGTTGCACTGCGGAGTTGGGGAGGTGCGTGTTCGCATGTCTCCTGGGAGCGCAGGCGTCCCGCCCTCAGTCGCGTCTCCGCGGGCGATCTGTCCGCGCTCCCGGGCGCGGGTGTTACCCCAGGAGTGAACAGGTACCTGGGGAGGGGCATGCGGCGCGGTGAACAGGATTTGGTATAATCGCCCTCTGATGGTTGCCGAAGCGCCACTGCTGATTGCCCTCTGCGCGCCCCTGTTGCTCTACCTTCCCGGTTGGGCCATCAGCCGGCGCTTCGGCGCTCCCGCCGACCCTCTGGAGCGCCACTTTGAGCGCGTGGCTGCCAGCGCCCTCTGGAGCGGCTGGCTGGCGCTGCTCCTGGCCCAACTGGGCCTCTTCAGTCTCTGGTTGCACCTGACCCTGACCGTCGCCGCCGGCGCCCTTGTGGCCCTGGGCGGGCGTCGCCCGGCCCCGGCAACTTCCATCCCCCCCTGGCAATTCCTGGTCTACGCCGCGGTCCTGGCGCTGGCCTTGCTGCTCGTGGCGCGCCCCTTCGAGGTGGTGCTGGGCGTGCGCGACGCGGGGGTCTACGCCAACACCGGCTTTGCCATCGCCCGCACCGGGGCGCTGGTGCAGGTCGATCCGCTGCTGGCCGACCTGGGGCGACGGTCCGGCGATCCCGACCCGCAGATCGCCAATCCGGCGCGCCAGGCGATCACCAACTATACGATCGGACAGCCGCGCGAGCGCTACATCGCCACGCGGCTGCGGGCCGCCGGGTTCTTCGTGTATGAGGGCGAATTGCCCCAGGGCCGGGTGACGCCCCAGGGCCTGCACCTGCTCCCCGCCTGGATCGCCCTGCTCTCCGCCGCCGGCGGCCCGGCGGTGGGCCTGTTCGCCGTGGGCTTGCTGGGCTGGCTGGGGGTGTGGAGCGTGGGCATGCTCGGGCGGCGCCTGGCCGGTCCCTGGGTCGGGTGGCTGGCCATGGCCTTCCTGGCCCTCAACGGCGTGCAGGTCTGGTTTGCGCGCTATTCTACCGCCGAGACAGTGGCGCAGTTTTTGATCTGGGCCGGGCTGTTCTTCTTCGCCGTGATGCACGACCCGGCCAGTGATGCCGCCACGCGGCGGCGCGCCGCGGCGCTCGCGGGCCTGGCGGTGGGGCAGGTGGCCCTGGCGCGGCTGGATTTCTTTCTCCTCGGCCCGTTGCTGCTCTACCTGGTCTACCTGTGGATCAGCCGGCGCTGGGAACGCCGGCATACCGTCTTCTCCCTGGCCCTCGGCCTGATGCTCGGCCACGCGGCGCTCCACGCGCTGCTGATCGCCCGGGCCTACGTGTTTGACACCGGCCACGAGCGCCTCCTGCGCGATTCGGCCCTGCTGGCCCTGGCAAGCCTGCCCTTCCTTACTCCCGAGGTGCGCGAGACGTTTCTGAGCAGCCCGCGGAGCGCCCTGGCGCGCCCGCTGTTCCTGCCCGGGGGGCTGAGCCTGGGGGCCGGGGCGCGCCTGGGGCTGGAACTGGCCCTGCTGAGCGCCGGCGTGGCAGCCCTGCTCGCCCTGCGCGCCCGCGCCGGCCTGCTGCGGCGCCTGGAGGAGGCCCTGACGCGCCGCCGCGCGCCGCTCCTGCGGGCAACCATGGTCTCCATCCTGCTCCTGGCCGGGTACGCCTACCTGGTGCGCCCGCAGATCCTCGACGCCGACATCTTCTTCAATACCCGCGGGGGCTGGAATGACCCCCTCACCCGCGACCCCGAGCTGGTGGCCCGCGATGTGCGCGAGGGGCGCATGCGCCTTGACGAGGCCCGCGCCATGGCCGGCGTCGTCCTGGTGGGCAACAAGGTCTGGGAGCAACGGCCCGACCTGGAGGCCACAGCCGAAGTGCGCGCGCGTCTGGCAGAGGAACGCGGCCCCTGGCGTGGGCCGTTCAGTAACCAGACCCTCAACTGGCTGCGGCTCCAGGGCTATGTGGGCGCGCCCATCCGCCTGCCGGTGCAACTCTGGTACGACGAGTACAACGGGATGTCCTGGTGGCAACGGCTCATGGCCGACCCGGCGACGTTCACCTCGCAGCCGGAGATCATCAACGAGAAGTACCGCATCCCGCTGGCGAACTTCGTGCGCGTGGGCTGGTACCTCTCACCCCTGGGCATAGCCCTGGGCTGCGCGGGCTATGCCCTGTGGTGGCGGCGCGGGCTCACGGCCGCCTCGTGGCTCTTCCTCAGCGTCAGCCTGCTGGGCACGTTCTTCTATGTGCGGCAAACCTACGGCACCGGCGAGCAGCACTACATCTACATTCTGCGCCGCTTCGTGCCGATAACCTATCCGGCCCTGAGCCTGGGGATGGCCTATGCCCTGGGCGCGCTGGCCGCTGCGGGCGCGACGCGCTGGCGTTCCGCGCCGCGCCTCCTCGGCGCAGGGATGCTCGGCGCGGCGGTGGCGCTCGGCGCGCTCCAACTGGCCTTCTTCGCGGTCACCAACCGCCCGATCTTCTTCCACACCGAGTACCGCGGCGCCCTGGCGCAACTGGACACCCTGGCGCGGCAGTTTCGCCCCGGCAGCGACGTGCTGCTGCTGCGCGGCGGCGCCCCCATCCATGCCCAGTCGCGCGACATCCCCGACCTGGTGGCCACGCCGCTGCGCTTCGCCTACGGGCTGGACGCCTTCGCGGTGAAGAGCGCCCGGCCGGGCAACTACGCCGCCGACCTGGCCCTGCAAGCCGGGCACTGGCGCGCCGCGGGCCGCGAGGTCTACCTGCTGCTGAGCGCCTCGGGCGGCAGCTTCGCCCTGCCTGGCTTTGATCTGGAACCGGCGGGCGCCTTCACCCTCGACCTGCCGGAGTTCGAGCAACTCACCGACCAGAAGCCGCGTAACGTCTCGCGGCTGACCCTGCCCTTCACGATCTACCGGCTCGTGCCGGGTGCGCCGGGCGCGGTCGCCACGCCCGTGCCGCCCCTGCTCCCCGACACCTTCGCTGCCCAGGTCAGCGGCTTTTACCGACCCGAAGCGACCCCGGCGGGCCGCGCCTATGTCTGGACCAACGGCGACGCCATCCTGCGTCTGCCCTGGCCCACCGGGGCCGCCGCGAGCGAGGTGGGTCTGGAGCTGGGAGCCGGTGAGCGCCCGGCGCATCTGGGGCCAGCGCGGGTGTGCCTCAGCGCCCTGCCCGAAACCAGCCTGTGGCCTATGACGACCGGCGTGCCGGTCGAACTAGGCTGCTTCGCGGTCAACGACGCGCCGGGCAGGTACCGGGTGCGCCTCGATCCGGCGCGGCTGCCGCCGGCGCCCACCGGTGCTCTGTTGCTGCGCCTGGCCGGGCCGTCCTGGATCCCCGCCCGCGAGGACCCGCGCCAGAACGACCGCCGTGACCTCGGGGTGCAGGTGTATGGGGTCGAGATGGGGCCTACCCATGCCTCGACCGAACTGTTCAGCGCCGGTTACGCTTTGGACCGCCGGCCCATGGCGGTGGTCCACTGAAATTGCAATCTCGGATACTGATTGTCTCGGTGGGGGTTAGAATGCTGCATGCGTCCAGATCGACACCAGTGCGCTGCCCGCGTGGTCCCATCCAGTCAATCTGTCCAACGACCGTCACACGAGTGCCAACCGGAATATTGATCGGTTGGAACCATGGAGGGCCGGGGTCCGCAACGATGCGACCGGTTCCATCGAAGAGCAAGAATTCATTCCGATCAACGTACTGCTCGACCGTGCCGCTGAGGGTGACAATTCGATCAATGTAGCGATCAGGAGCGGATTGAATGTCAGCAATTGAGGGTTGCTGTTGCGCCTGAACGCTCGATGGCTGGCCGGACGCCAGAAGTAGCGCGAGTGTTACACCGATTACACATAGTGCCTTGTGCATATCAGCCCTCCGCGCGGCTGTGCCACACACGAACAGGAATGATTACCACCCCCAGGATGCCGCCAAGCAATTCGAGCAGCGCGCCAACGTTGGCGTTGCGCCGGCGGATGAACATGCCGATCACCACGGGGATGAGGATCACCACCAGGCCGACGATGACGCTGCTCATCCCGACACTGATCTCGCTGGTCATGAAGCGGCTGCCGTAGATGAAGATCCACAGCGGCGCCATCACAAAGGCGGCCAGGGTCGAGAAGGTGGTCATGGTCACGCTGAGGGCCAGATCGCCCTTAGCGAAGTAGGTGAAGATGTTGGAGGTCGAACCGCCAGGCATGCAGGAGATAATAATCAGGCCAATGGCGATGGCCGGGGGCAGTTGCAGCGCCACGGCCAGGCTGAAACCGATGGCCGGCATGAGCAGGTACTGCGAGGCGAAACCGATCAGAATGGCCTGCGGGCGCTTGAAGGCGCGGAAGAAGTCGCGCCAGGTGAGCGAGGCGCCCATGCCGAGCATAATCACCCCGATCATCAGCGCCAGGAGCAGTTGTTCGGTCTGGCTAACCATTGGCGCCTTCTTCCTGCTGGCACACCGTCAGCGACTCGGCGCGCAGTTCGCGGCGCAGCACCTTGCCGACGGCGCTCTTCGGCAACTCGGCGCGCAACTCGACCGCTTTCGGCGCCTTGTAGGGGGCCAGATACTGCTTGCAGTGCTCGCGCACCTGCTCGGCGGTCAGGCCCGAGCCGGGCTTCGCCACCACGAACGCCTTCACCATCTCGCCCGTTCTGGCATCGGGCAAGCCGATCACCGCCACTTCGGATACGCCGGGGCATGCGGCGATGCAGTCCTCGACCTCATTGGGGTAGACGTTGAAGCCGCTGACGATGATCAGGTCCTTCTTGCGATCGACGATGCGCAGGTAGCCATCGGAGTCCATCCGGGCAATGTCGCCGGTGAGGAGCCAGCCATCGCGGATCACCTTCGCCGTTTCCTCGGGGCGTTGCCAGTAGCCCCGCATCACCTGGGGGCCGCGCACGGCCAGTTCGCCCGGCTCGCCAGGGGGAACCGGATCGCCGTCGGTGTCGAGCAGGCGCACCTCGGTGCCGAGCAGCGGCAGGCCGATGCTCCCGGGCCGGTTGGCGTCGAAGGGGTTGAGCGTCACCACGGGGGAGCACTCGGTCAGGCCGTACCCCTCGATCACCGGCGTGCCAGTCACGCGTTGCCAGCGCTCGGCCACGGCGGCGTGCAGCGCCGCGCCACCGGCGATGCTGCCGCGCAGGTTCGGCGGGGGATGGTCGGCGAACCACTCTTCGTTCAGCAGCCCGTTGAAGAGGGTGTTCACGCCGGGGATCCAGCTTATGGGGTAGTTCTCGATGGCGCGCTGGAGGTTCGAGAGGGGACGGGGATTGGCCACCAGAATGTTGCGCGCCCCGGCCTGGAAGAAGTAGAGCAGGTTGGTGGTAAAAGCGAAGATGTGGTACAGCGGCAACACCGCCAGGGGGCACTCCGCGCCGTGGGTGACATGGCCGGCCACGCGGTCCTCGATCTGCGCCACGTTGGCCAGCAGGTTCGCGTGCGACAGCATGGCGCCCTTGCTCACGCCGGTGGTGCCGCCGGTGTACTGCAACACCGCCAGGTCATCGGGGCCGGTGGCCGCAGTGTAGGCCGCAACGTCAATCTTGCGCTCGTGCAGATGGCGCGCGCCGCGGGAAAGGGCCTCCTGGAAAGAGATCGTCGGCGCGGTGCAGCGGGGGATCAGGCGGTTCCAGTACTTGATGACGTGATAGGCCACGAAACCGGGCAGGCGGGGGAAGCGGTCGGTCAGGCGCACCAGCACCACATGCTCGATACCGGTCCGCTCCAGCACCGGAGCGATCTTATCGCCGAAGAGATCCACGATCACCAGCGCGCGGGCGCCGCTGTCGTTGAACTGGTGGATCATCTCCGCGGGGGTGTAGAGCGGGTTGGTGTTGACCAGCACGCATCCGGCCTTGAGCACGCCGAAGGCGCAGATGGGATAGGCCAGGCTGTTCGGCAACTGAATGGCAACCCGATCACCGGCGGCCAGTCCCAGTTCCTCGCGCAAAAATGCCGCGAAGCGGTCGGCATCGCGACGCACCCGGGCAAAACTGAGGTTGCCGAACATGCCGTTCGGCAGCACGGCAGTGAAGGCGTGCTGCCGAGCGTAGCGTTCGCAAGTCCGATCAACCATGTCAGAAAGATGACGGAAGGGTAGGGATACGGGCGTTCCGGCTGGCGCACCTGAGAGCGCGGCGGTCTGGACCGTCACACGGCGATCAAGGTCGAGGGTGGTCATAGGCCTCCAACTCGCTTCATCGAGAGCCTGCGAAACACAAGCGACCGCCAGGCGGCGCGTGCAAGGTGTTCTGCCTTCTGCACAGGGCTTGAGCAACTATAGCATCAGGTTTTGCACAGCTTCCAGGGAAGAACTCCCCGTCCGGGGAGGGAGGCGGGGGAAGGGACGTTTCCTGACGTGAACATGGGGGAACCAGGTTCCCCCATACCCCCGCCCGGGGGAGGGTTTGGGAGGGCGCAGCCCGCGCGCAGGGGGATGGGGAGCACCCGGCTCGGGACCATGCGAACGCGAATGAGCGCAGCCCGCGCGCAGGGGGATGGGGAAACCGGGTTTCCCCACGCCCCCGCCCCGCAGGGGGATGGGGAAACCGGGTTTCCCCATCCCCCCACCCGGTGGGAGGGTTTGGGAGGACCTGGCCCGCACGCAGGGGGTGGGGGAAACCGGGTCTCCCCACATCCTCATCGTTCCAGCCCCAGGCTGAACAACACGGCCTCTTCGCGGGCGCGCATGGTCGCCGCGGCATCGGGGCTGCGTTCGTGGTCATAGCCCAGCAGGTGCAGCGCGCCGTGAACGGCGAGGTAAGCCAGTTCACGGGCGGGGGCGTGCCCGTACTCATTAGCCTGCGCCAGCGCGCGCTCGAGCGAGATGGCGATATCCCCCAGGTAGCGGGGACCCTCCGGCTGGCTGACGAAGGGCCCCGTCGCGCCATCGTCGCCAAACGAGAGCACATCGGTCGGGGCGTCAACCCCCCGGTAATCGCGGTTGAGCGCGTGCAGGCGGGCATCATCGGCGATGAGCACCCCCACCTCAACCGGACCCGTCACCCCCTCGGCGCGCAACGTCTCGCGCACGGCGCGCTCCACCAGAGCTGCGTCGAGGCCGTGGGCCGCCAGCTCGTCCTCCAGACCGGCTTCGGTGCTTACTTCGACCACGTACTCCGTCATTGGCATGCCTCCGCGCCAGGGGCGGGAACATCAGTTTTCCTCGTGGCAGTCAGGACGCGATTCACCCCGCGCGGCTCTGGTCTCTCCGCTCCCGCGCGCGGAAGCGGGGGAGGGGGATGAGGGCGAACCAGCGCATCCCAACCCCAACAACCTGAAGGTGCCTGCCCCCTCGCCAGCCCTCCCTCGCCGGGGGAGGGAACCCGGCTCCTCCCCCCAGCGGGGGGAGGCTGGGAGGGGGGCTGAACGCTGCGAACGATTTTTACCCCAGCCATCCATGCGGCTCCGCCGCACAACGCCGCAATGAACATACGGTTGTTCCTGGGAGGGCGAAGCCCTCCCAGACCCTCCCGCGGGTGGGGGAATGGGGAAACCCGGTTTCCCCATTCCCCTCTTCGAGAGCCCATTTTCACGTTAGCCGTCCATCATCGAGGGAGTTTGTTATGAACGCGAGGCTCATGGCCCCTCAGCTCTCCGGTCGTCTGGTCGCCTATTTCGGTCTCGCCTACGCCTTCTCCTGGTCCATCGGCATCGCCCTGGCCCTGGCCGCCCAGGGACTGATCGCGCCAATCCTTCCCCAATGGTTTCACTATCTAATCGCCTATGGCCCCTTGCTTGCCGCCGTGATCGTCACCGGGGCGACCGAGGGGCAAGCGGGATTGCAAGACCTGTGGGCGCGCGTTACCAGATGGCGCGTGGCGCCGGTCTGGTGGCTTGTCGCCGTCTCCCCGCTGGTGATCGGGCTTGCGGTTGTCCTGGCCGTCAATCTTCTGACCGACGACCCCATCACGCTCGCGCAGCTAGGCGAGGTGCATTTTCTTCCCCCCCTGGGCATCGGCGCGCTGCTGCTCTGGATCGTCACCTTTGGGATCGGCGAAGAAGCAGGCTGGCGCGGGTATGCGCTGCCACGCCTCCAGAGGACCCACAACGCGCTGTACGCGACGATCATCCTGACGTTCTTCTGGGCATTCTGGCACCTGCCGCAGTTCTTCTATCTCTTCGACCCCTCTATTGCCCCGGGATGGGCGCTCGGGCTGTTTGCCGGCGCGCTGGTTTTTACCTGGTTATTTAATAGCACCGGCGGCAGTGTGCTCGTGGTAGCGGTCGGTCACGGGTGTTTCAATTTTGTTTCGGCCTCGAACGCCGGCAATGGTGTGCTTGCTGCGGTCATCAGCACCGTCGTGATGGTGTGGGCGGTGGTGGTGGCGTTCCTGTACCGGCCGAAGCATCTGTCACGCCACGACAGGGTGATGGTCTGATGACACACGGCACCTGGCTGGGAGCGTCTCAGTGCGCGACGCGGACCTGCGCGACAGGCTGGCGCGCGCAGTTGTCGCGCGGCGTCCTGACCGTAGTACGCTGTGGCTGCAAGCCCGCCGCAACCGGGCCTGCGCCTCTCCGCCTCAGGCCCGGGCCTTGAGCCAGTTGGCGATCGTCGGCGCCAGGTCGCGCTGGGCCTTGCCGCTGACGTACATGCCGATGTGCCCGACCGGGAAGGCGCACAGGGTGTAGTCGGACGTGCCCACATGCTCGCCGAGGGCGATGGTCGAGGGCGGGGGCACCAGGTGGTCCTGCTCGGCGTAGATGTTCAGCACCGGCATCGTCAGCCGGCGCAGGTCAATCCGGCGTCCGCCGATCTCGGCCTCCCCGCGGACCAGTTTGTTTTCGTGGAAGAAGTCCTTCACGAACTGTCGAAAGGCCTCGCCGGCCAGATCCGGACTATCGAAGATCCACTTCTCCATGCGCAGGAAGTTGAGCAGCTTCTGCTCGTCGTCCATCACGTCGAGGGCGTCCAGGTACTTCTGGAAGTTGAGTTGAAGCGGCTTGAGCATCACGAAGCCGAAGTTCATCAACTCGCCGGGGATGTTGCCGGTCGCCTCGACCAGTTGGTCCACATCGAGGCCCAGGCCCCACAGGTTCAACAGCCCGCTGCGTCCCTCCTGGGTGGCGTGGAAGTCAATCGGCGCGACCATGACCGTCAGGTTCTTCACCTTCTCGGGGTAGAGGGCGGCATAGCAGACCGAGAAGGTGCCCCCCTGACAGATGCCGAGCAGATTAATCTGTTCGAGGCCATGGCGCTCGCGCACCACGTCCACGCAGGTGTCGAGGTAGCCGGCGATGTAGTCTTCGAGGGTCAGGTAGCGGTCGGCCCGCGAGGGGTAGCCCCAGTCGATCAGGTAGACATCCATACCCTGGGCCAGCAGGTTGCGCACCAGGGAGCGGTCGGGTTGCAGATCGGCCACTGCGGGCCGGTTGACCAGGGCGTAGACGATCAGGATGGGGATAGGAAACGGCTGCTCGACCACAGGCAGGTAGCGGTAGAGCACCAGCTTGTCCTCACGGTAGACCGGCTCTTTTGGAGTGGTGCCCACCTGGATGTCATCGTGGCGCATGCGGCTCAAGATGCGCATGCCCTCCACGAGCTTGCGGTGCATCCCGGTCAGTTCATGGAGCGTCTCAACCGGGTTGAGTTGAATGGGGGATAGGCTCATCGTGGGCCTCCAACTATGCGCAGATCTTGCGAATCAAGAAGGCTGTAACACCAGCTATCCATATCCATGCGGCTCGCGCCGCACACCGACGAGTTGAACATCCTTCTTGGGAGGGCGTAGCCCTCCCAAACCCTCCCACCGGGTGGGGGGATGGGGCAACCCGGTTGCCCCATCCCCCTGCAGGGCGGGGAGGTGGGGCAACCCGGTTGCCTCACCCCCCTCGCCGAGGGCGTATGTTCACGTGAGACGGTCATGCGCATGGCGCACAACGCCCGATGAAAACGGCCCGGGAGCGCGGGCGGGACGCCCGCGCCACGGCTCCGCGGGCAAGATGCCCGCGCTCCCAGCCTATGTTCACCTCAGCCCTCCATGCGGCTCCGCCGCACAACGCCGCGATGAAAATTAAAGTTGTTCCTGGGAGGGCGAAGCCCTCCCAGACCCTCCCGCGGGTGGGGGTGTGGGGAAACCCGGTTTCCCCACACCCTTGCTCCAGCAGCTTATTTTCACGTTAGTCGAACAAGCCGCATACGTACCGGCCGGCATGTCGGTGCGACGCCATTGCCGCACTCTCGACCTGGCGGCGCCGTCAACAGGATGTAGTACCAGAGCGTCGGTAGCATATCCCGAACTCTCCGGACCTATCAGGTGGCGGACGAGGGTGCATACCGCGCTTCCCCTACACGGTTCCGGGTCAGGCCGTGTAGCGAAACCATGCCTCACAGTCCCAGATACGCCTCGCGCACATGGGCATTATGCGCCAGTTCGCGCGATGAACCTTCAAGGGCCGTCTTGCCGTGGGCCAGGACATAACCATAGTCACTAACGGCCAGCGCCATCTGCACATTTTGCTCGACGAGCAAGATCGTCAGGCCGGTTTGCTTCAGTTTTCGGATCGTCTCGAAAAGCTGCAGCGTCAAGACAGGGGAGAGGCCCAGCGACAATTCGTCGATCATCAGCAACTTCGGCGCAGCCATCAGGCCGCGGGCCACTGCCAGCATCTGTTGCTCCCCACCGCTCATCGTGCCGGCACGTTGATGCTGGCGTTCTTTCAGGCGCGGGAACATCTCAAAGACGCGCTCAAGGTTGGCTTTGATCTCCTTCCGGGCGCGCCCCACGGTAGCGCCCATCTCCAGGTTCTCTATCACCGTCATATCGGTGAACAACTGACGACCCTCCGGCACCAGCACCAGGCCCAGGTCAGCTTTGACATAAGCCGGAAGACGGCTCACATCCTGCCCATCGAACCGGATCGTACCGCTCGACGGACGGAGCAACCCCACCACGGTGCGCAGCAGCGTCGTCTTGCCAACCCCATTTGCTCCCACCAGACAGGTCAGTTTGCCTGGTTCCAGCTTCATCGTAACGCCCCACAGGATCTGGACTTCCCCATACCCGGCGTGGACATCACGGATCTCGAGCAATGCCATACCAATGTCCTCATATCAGCCGTCCATGCGGCTCGCGCCGCACACCGACGGGATGAAAAAATTGTTCGTGGGAGGGCAAAGCCCTCCCACCTCCTCCCTAACTCTCCCCCAGCGGGGGAGGTAACCCGGCTCCTCCCCCCAGTGGAGGGGAGGCTGGGAGGGGGGCAGAACGTTGCGAACGGTACCTCTCGTACGAACCGTCACCCGATGCAAACGGGGGTATGGGGGAACCTGGTCCCCCCATTTTTAGATGTCCAGGCAGATTCTCGACCTGCCTGGAATCCTCTCACGCTATCATGCTGAATCCATCAAGCCTTCCGCCAGTTTCGGGTCACCGAGGTAAGCCTCGATCACCGCCGGATTGCTGGTTACCTCTTCGGGGGTACCGCTGGCAATCAATTGCCCAAACTCGAGCACCAGCACATAATCGGCCAGTTTCATCAAAGCATGCATCAGGTGCTCGATCATGATGATCGTCACGCCCGTATCGCGAATATGACGGATCGTCTCGACCATTGCGCCGACCTCTGAAGGGTTCAGACCGGCCAGCACCTCATCGAGGAGCAAGAGTTGCGGTCGCGCTGCCAGTGCCCGCGCCAGTTCCAGGCGCTTCTTCTGGGCCACATTCAAGCTCCCGGCCAGTTGATCGGCGCGTTCTCCCAACCCGATAAAAGCCAACACCTCATCGGCGATCCGGGCCGCCTCGCGCAAGCGATGGCCATTGCCGCCGTAGCAGGCGCCTACCATCACATTCTCGCGCACCGTCAACTCACTCAACGGGCGAACGATCTGGTGGGTCCGGGCCATGCCCATGCGGGACACATCGTACGGCTTCTTGCCGGTAACGTCCGCGCCACGAAACGTCACCCGGCCCGTGGTCGGGGGATAGACGCAATTAATGACATTGAACAGGGTAGTCTTCCCTGCGCCATTCGGACCGATCAGCCCCAGGATCTGTCCTTCGGGCAGTTCAAACGAAACGTCGTTCAGCGCCTGCAACCCGCCGAAGCTCTTGCTGACATTGTGGACGTGAAGGAGCATACGACCCTCTTATGGCAGCACGCGCCGCAGGCGCGGAAAGCGTGAACGTAACCACCCGATGGCGCCGGCAGGAATGAAGAGGACGATCAGCAGGAGCAAGGCGCCTGCCAGCACCAGTTGATAATCCTTGAACGTCGGATTGGTCAGCAAGAACCCGCGCAGTTGCTGGTATCCAGCCGCGCCGAGCACGGGCCCCAGCACAGTTCCCTGACCGCCGAGCATCACCATCACCAGCAGCTCGATGGAGAAATGCAGGCGAAAGGCATCGAGCGGCTCGATATTTCCATTCTTGAAGAAGAACAAGACGCCGGCCATACCAGGAATGATCGCCGAGAGCACATATGCCCACGTCTTGGCGCGTGGCGTCACGACACCCATCACTTCAGCGGCGTCTTCGTCTTCGCGAATAGCCCGCAATCCCAGCCCAAACTTACTGTGCTTGATCTGGAAGCTGAGCACAATTGCCACCAGCGTCAGGATGAGCAGGCTGTAGTAGGTCAACCAGAGGGCCTGAGCCGCGCCGCCATAGGGCTTGTACACGGCAAAATTGAGCGAGATGCCTGTCGGTCCACCGAAAGGCCCAAAATTGCTGATAAAAGTGCGCATAGCCTCATTGATGCCAATCGTTGCGAGGGCAAAATAGGCACCGCGTAGGCGTAAGATCGCCGAGCCGAGCAGGAAGGCCAACAACCCCGCGATCATCCCGCCGGCCAGGACGGCCACCGGCAGGCTCACCCCGCTGCTCAGCAGGTACATGCCCAGGTAGCCTCCCAGGCCGAAGAAGACCACATGGCCAAAGCTGACGTAGCCGGTGTAGCCCAACAGAATGTTCAGGCTTGACGCCAGAGCGATTGATAATAAGATCGTGAATATCGCTTCACGAATGGCGGCCTGGTTGGTGATGATCGGGTACGCACCGGCGAGGCCCACCACCGCCAGAACGAGCCACAAGCCCGGATTGCGCCAGACTCCCAGCGCGTGCGCCGCGCGGCCCGCTGGCAAGGGGAGCGCAACGCTCGACTGCTGCTGATCTTTCATCGTTTTGCTCCAAACAGGCCGGTCGGTCGCACCAGCAGGATCAGGACAAACAGCAAGAACTCGAACACCGGCACCCAGGTGTTGGGAACAAGCGCCGGAATGATCCCTTCAAACAGGCCCAGGATCAACCCGCCGGCCAGGGCGCCCAGCGGATTGCCCAACCCACCGAGCACGCCTATCACGAAGCTTTTCAGTTCATAGGTGCCGCCAGACAGAATGGTAAAGGGAAAGAACGTTGCAATCAGCCCGCCAGACACCATTGCCAGCAGCGTGCCAAGGCCAAAACTGAGGGCCAGGATACGCGCCGACGGGATGCCCATCAATTCGGCGGCAGCCCGGTTATTGGCGACCGCGCGCACATACTTGCCGGTCGCGGTGCGATACAGGAACAGGTACAACCCCCCGGTGACCAGCATGGCAGCGAGCGCAGCCACGATACGAGTTCCCTGGATCGTAACCATCCCAAACCTCAGACTCCCCAGGGAGAAGTCCATCGTGTATGGCGAGGTGCTGAAGATCGCTGTGCCAAGCCCGACAATGATCATATTGACCGCGAACGTGGCGAGCAGCGTTGAGAGATGGGGGGCGTTAATGACGCGATGGATGGCGATCCAGTAAATCATGAACCCGCCCCCTAACCCGATCGCTCCGACGATCAGCAACGCGAGATAGGGATTGATGGAGGCGTTGACATAGAGCAGATACACACCAAACATCCCCAGGGCGATCATTGGTCCATGCGCCAGATTGATCACGTTCATCACACCCCAGATCAGGGTCAAACCCATTGCGGCAATGCCATAGACAAAGCCTATCAGCAGGCCGTCGATCAGGTATGCCAGCAAAAAGCCAGGGTTCATAGCACGCTCCTGACAGCTTCATAGCGCTGGTACCGGACACAACAAGCCGGCCCAACTGGGGAAGGGCGGTACTCCCTTCCCTCCCCAGTTTGCCGGATGTTGAGCAGGTGCAGCAGGTGCGTCATTGCCACCAACTGTTCGATTGATTGCTGATCGGGCGCCAGTACCGTCGGGCCGGTGTCTGGTTTAGCGCACGGGATAGAGCAGTTTGGCCGTTTGGGCTTCTCTGGGCCACACCACTTGCTTCACGGGCTTGCCATCGGCGCCGGCCTGCCACTGGATGTAGACCATCTCATGACCTTCCTGCAAGCCGTGTGACTCAGCCGCGGTGCTGAACTTGATCCGCCCAAAGAAGGTCATGACATCCATCTGGTCGAGGGCCGCCTTCACTGCCTCCGTGTCAAGCGAGCCGGCCTGTTCGATAGCTCGCTGGAGGATCAGCCCGGCGATGTATCCACCGGCTGCATGATACGACGGCTCCTCACCGCCATAGGCGGCCTGATACGCGCTCACGAACTCGGCTCCCGTCGGACCAAACCACTCCACACCGAGGGCTCTGGCGGCATCCTCAGAGAACGCGGCCTGGGTTTCCCACTGGCTTGGCCCGACCACTCCCAGGGCTGCATCGCCCAGGTCGGCAAAGCTCGGCTCGGGAGGGGCTACCAGTAGGGCCAGGAACTTCAGCGGCAGTTGTTTCTCAGCGATCTGCTTGGCCAGGGTGGTTCCGTCCTGGAAATGCCCGCCGCCAAGCAACGCCTCGGGCGCCGCTTGAAGAACCTTGTTGATGATCGGTCCGAAGTCGGTGGTATTGCTATCGTACCCTTCATCGAGCACGATCTCATAGCCCTGGGCTTCAGCATAGGCCCGCAGCGCTTTCGCCACATCGCTCGAGAACTTATCATTCTCGTGAACGATGGCGATCTTCTTCACATTCGGATCTTGCTGTTTGAGGGCATCAATAGCGCCGGTGAGGTAGCGGCTTGCTGGCGTATATGCCTGATAGACCAGCGTGTATCCCTTGGTGTAGGTGTCATCCGAAGCGGCGCCTGTCGTGATCATGATCCGACCGTACTGCTCGGCAATCACTGCCGAGGCGTCAGCCAGGCCACTGGAATAGGGGCTGATCAGGAAATCGGCGTTGTCTTCGTTGATGAGCCGGGAATAGAGTTCCTGCACCCGATCCTTGTTGCTCTCGTCATCGTAGGAGCGTGTGTCAAACGTGATGACCGTTCCATCGCTGAGGGTGATTCCGCCAGCCTCGTTGATCTGTTTGATCCAGAGATTGAGGCCGTTGCTCTGGCGGTTCGATTCGACGTTGAGCTTGCCGGTATTCGAGGCCGTATAGCCGATAATAACAGTCTTTGTTGCTCCAGTTGGCGCGGTGGTTGCCGCCGCTGGCGCGGTGGTTGCCGCCGCTGGCGCGGTGGTTGCGCTACTTTCCGCTCCGCCGCCGGCGGGCGCTTGCGGCGCGCTGCCACAACCGGCAAGGGCCAACGCCAGCGCGATCAGGATTGCCGTCATCAGCGACCCGTGCTGCTTCATTGCTTCCTCCTGCAATGCTGATGAAGCTACTGAGCGTGTGCCCGCACCTGTAGCGCGCACTACGCTGTAGCCGGACTGCAGTAGTTTTGAGCGCAATAGTTCTTTTTCAGTATCAGGTTTCGGTCATCATATATGGCGCTAGTGATGAGTCGCGGAAAAGAACTATGGACTATTGGTTAAGATAAATTCACTGGGCTAAACTTTTGTACGGTTCGCTTATGTTCATGCAAGACAGGTATGCGCATAGCGCACAACGCCGCGATGCAAATAGGTTGTCTTGGGAGAGTTACGCCCGCCCAGACCCGCCCGCCGGGTGAGGGGATGGGGAAATCGGGTTTCCCCATCCGCCTGCGTGCGGGTTGCGCCCGCCCAGACCCGCCCGCGGCGGATGGTCTGAGCGACTTACGCAGACTCGTCACCTTCTATCACTGGCCTGGCCTTCTTGCGGGCCGGCGAGCGCCTGGGGAGCGCCTCGCGCGCCTCGCGCAGTTCCTTGCGCAGCGCCCGCACCTCCTTGCGCAGTTCGTAGAGGTTGCGATGCACCTCGTCAATCTCGCTGCGCGTCGGCACGTAGCTCGCCCGCAGGCCGAACTCGACGATCTGCTGCTCGTGGAGGCGGTAGCGCATCGCGGCGTTGAACAACTGGCGCTGGGCCTGCAGGAACGTCTCGCCGGAGAAGGCTGCCTCCAACTGCCGGTCGGCCACGCTGGTCCAGAACTGGAGCAGTTCGTGCAGGCTCTGGATGGGCCGGTCGGCCTGCGCCCGCTCGGCCAGCCCGCGCAACACCTGCTCGAACACATCGGTCCAGATATTGGCGACGACCAGTTGAAACTGGGCGCTGGCGCGGCGCAGTTCGGCCCAGGCCTCGAAGCCGCGCAGCATCTTCTCTTCCAGTTCGCGCGAGAAGCCCATCCGCGGGCTTTCGAGCAGGCGCCCCAGGGAGCGTTCGTAGGCGTCCCAGTAGAGGCTGGTCAGTTCCAGCAAGGCGCTGCCGCCCGGAGGCGCGCCCGGGGCCTGGCGCAGGGCCTCGGCCCAGGGCCGGGTGAGTTGCTGCATCTCCTCCAGGTAGAGCCGCCAGAGGTCGCCGCTTTCCTGGACGGCGCGGGCCAGCGTGGCGGGCTCGGGGAAGAACTGATGCCGCAGTTGCTCGGCGGCCGCGCGCAGCGCCTGCGTCTGGTCCTCACCGGCGGCGAGCCGCGGGCTCAGGTCCTGCCATGAGCGCGAGAGTTGCTCGATCACCTGCAGCATGGTCGTCTGAGCGCTCATCAACTGGCGCGACAGCGCCTGGGCGAAGGGGTCGGCCCCGCTGAGCCAGGCGGTGAAGCCCTGGGTCGCGGCCTGTTGCCACTGGGCGATCATCTGCGGGAGAGTGGGGGGCGCCTGGCCGTCGGTCGCGCCGTACAGCCGCTGCCAGGTCTGCCGCTGCGCGTCGAGCCAGAAGTCCATGAGGGTGCGGGGCGGTTCTGCCGATGCCATACACGCTCCTCCTTACCGGCCCCGGCGGGCCGGATACAGGCGACGAGCGATAGTATAGCATTTTGGAGCGAAGGTTGCTCAGGGGCGCATGACGGTGGGGGCAACCCGGCGGGTTGCCCCCACCATAGAGGGTTCCTGGTTCCTGGTCCGCGACCTATCCCCGGTGGACCAGCAGCCGCAGGCCGTTCAACACCACCAGGATAGTGCTGCCCTCGTGGCCGATCACGCCCAGGGGCAGGGGCACGCCGATGGTGAGCGTCAACGTCACCAGCGCCACCACCACGGCGAAGGCGAAGATGATGTTCTGCCAGACGATGCGCTGGGCGCGCCGGCTGAGGCCCACGGCGTAGACGATCGCCCCCAGGTCATCGCGCATCAGCACCACATCGGCGGTTTCGAGGGCCGCGTCGGTGCCGGCGGCGCCCATGGCGATGCCGATCGTGGCGCTGGCCAGCGCCGGCGCATCGTTGACGCCGTCGCCCACCATGGCCGTGGGGCCGTAGGCGGCGGCCAGTTCGCCAACGATACGCACCTTGTCTTCGGGCATCAGGCCGGCGTGCACCTCGTCCACCCCCAGGCGGCGCCCGACGGCCCGGGCCACGCGGGGGTTGTCGCCGGTGAGCATCACGATGCGCTCGACGCCTCTGGCCCGCAGGGCGCGGATCTGCGCGGCGGCGTCTTCGCGCTCGCGGTCCATGACCGTGACCAGGCCGAGCCAGCGATCGCCGCGGCGCGCCACCAGCACGCTGCCGCGCCCCTCGTCGGCGAGCCGGTCGGCCTCGGCCAGGATGGCGGCGGGAACCGGCGCTCCCGCGTGGTCGAAGAGCCGCGGCGCGCCCACCAGCGTCTCCACGCCGTCCCACGAGGCGCGCACACCCATGCCGGTCACTGCCTCGAAGCGCTCCGGCTCGCTGACGGCAATGCCCCGACGCTCGGCATAGACGTTGATCGCCCGGGCAATGGGGTGCTCGCTGGGGTGCTCGGCGCGGGCCACGGCCGCCAGCAACTCCTCAGCCGTGACACCGGGCCAGGGCAGCACGTCGCTCACCACCGGCTGACCATAGGTGAGCGTGCCGGTCTTATCGAAGGCGATGACCTTGATCTTGCTCAACTCCTCGAGATAGGCCCCGCCCTTGAACAGCACGCCGTTGCGGGCGGCATTGGCGATAGCGCTGAGCAGGGCCGCCGGCACGCTGATCACCAGGGCGCAAGGCGAAGCCACGGTCAGCAGCACCATCGCGGTGTAGAAGTTCTCGTGCCAGGGCACGCCGAACATGGGCGGAACCAGGGCGATGAACAGGGCCACGCCGAGGATGATCGCGGTGGCATAGTACTGCTCCGCCCGGTCGAGGAAGCTCTGCGTGCGCGCCTTGCGCGCCTGGGCCTCGCTGACCATGGCGATGATGCGCGCCAGGGTGCTCTCGCTGGCCGACTTCGTCACCACGATATCCAGGGCGCCGCTCTGGTTGAGCGTGCCGGCCAGCACCGGCTCGCCCTCGCCGCGTTGCACCGGCATCGACTCGCCGGTCAAGGCCGACTCGTCGAAGGCGCCCGCGCCGCGGAGAATGGTCCCGTCGAGCGGCACGCGGTCGCCGGGTCGCAGCACCACCACCGCGCCAACGCCGACCTCCTCCACCGGCATGGTCACCAGCCGGTCGCCCTGGCGCACGGTGACCGTGTCGGGGCGCAGTTCGAGCAGGCTCTCGATGGCCTGGCGCGTGCGATCCATGGCGTAGTTCTGCAACACATTGCTGAGCGAGAACAGGAACAACAGGATCGCTCCCTCGCTCCATGCGTCCACATACGCCGCGCCGAGGGCCGCCAGAACCATGAGCAGATCCACGTTGATCCGGCGTTCGCGCAGCCCTTCAATAATGGTCTGGACGGCGTAAAACCCGCCGAAGAAGTAGGTGGCGACACGCACCGCCAGCAGCGCCTCGGGCGCAATGCCCAGACGTTCGAGCACTCCCCCGGCGACAATGCCCACCAGGGTCAGGAGGACGAAAAGCGGTTCCAGGATGCGAGCATCAAAGGTAAAGCGCCACCCCGACCGCGTCGCGGTCTGAATGCGCTCGGAGAGGGTTGCCATAGGAAAGCTCCTCAATGCAACACCTGCCGGTCCTCAGGCGACAGCCTGGCCAGCAGATCGGGTCCAAGTCGCGCGAAAATACGCTGGGCGAACAGTTCCATCCAGATAAATTGCCGGGCAATCAACACCATATTGTGATTGGTCGTCACCGTGGCGGTTGTGAACAGATGCCCGCTGGCAATCAAAAACTCGCGCTCATCAGCGACAACGATCAGGGTCTCTTCCATCTGGTGCAGTTCGGTCTCGCGTTTGGGATGCCGCACCACCTGGCCCAGATCGAACGCGGCGTTGCCGGTGAGGATGACGCCCAGGGCCACGCCGCGGGCGTGGGCGCGGGTGAGACACGCGCGCAGGGCCTCCACATCGGCGTCGGTGAGCACAAGCATCAGTTCGTGCTGCGCGCCCTCGATCAGTTCCTCGGCATAGGCCAGGGCCTCGCGGCGCCCGCTGAAGTTCCACAGCCGCCCCGACTCCTGCCGGTTATAGAGCGGCATCAACTCGGCCCGCAGCCGCTCGGCCCGTTCGCGCGCCTCGCGCTCGTAGCGATCCAGCAGCACCGCCGGCGAGACCGGCCGGTAAAGGGTCGCCTTCTCCTCCTCGGATTTCAGCACCGCGCCCCGTCCCTCCAGCCGTCCCAGGGCCTCGTAGACCATCGAGCGCGGAACGCCCGAACTCTTGCTGATCTGATAGCCTGTTGCCGGGTGCTCGCTCAGCAGCGCCAGGTACACCTTGGCTTCGTATTCGGTCAACCCCAGGGCCGCCAGTTGGTCGAGCAGGTTCATAGTGATCTCTATCTCATCCCATCGGGTGTTAGTAGTTCAACTCCGAACTACTCATAGTATACCGCGTTGCAGGCCCTTCGTCAACCCTTTGTCGGGCCTTCTCAAGGCTTGTGCAAAGTCCTTGGGGCAAGCCCCGGACACCCCGTGGGGCGCTTGAGCCGCTCCCCGCTCAGCCAGGGGAGGCGGGCTGTGGACGCGCCCTGCGGCCCTCCCGGATGCCCTTGCGCGTCTGTGCCGAGTGACGGTACACTAAAAATGATACACGGAAAGGTCCGGGAGGCTGATGGTCTTTGAGCAATGAATCCAGTATATCGGGCTGGCCGTGGGGCTGATGGTCTTTGAGCAATGCATCCGCTATCCCGCGCTAGCCGTCGGGCTAATGGTCGTTGAAGAAATAATCCGCTCTCGCCCGCATAGGCGGGCTTCGCATCCCGTAGCCGAGGGCTTTAGCCCGACGGCTAGACTGGCATAGCGGATGGACCCTCTTATCAGGCAGGGGCGCGGGGAACCCCGGGTTCCCCATTCTCTGGGGGCAGGCTGCGCCTTCCCGTGCTCCGCCAACGGGAACGTGGGGTGAACCGTGTCGAAGATATGGTCTCAGCGGTGCGGTATGATGCCGTCGCGTGCTGGACCGCCCCCTTCCGCACCCTTCTCCGCCGGGGGCGGGAACCCGGCTCCTCCCCCCAGATGTCCGTGCGGCTACGCCGCACAACGCCGCAATGAACATACGGTTGTTCCTGGGAGGGCGTAGCCCTTCCAAACCCTCCCACCGGGTGGGGGGATGGGGAAACCCGGTTTCCCCATCCCCCTCGCTGAGGGCGTATGTTCACGTTAGCGGGGGGAGGCTGGAAGGGGGGCAGAGCGCTGCGAACGGTCATCTGCTACGAACGATGCCTAAGGAGATATGACAATGAACAAAAAAAACCGGCGCCGACTGACGCAGGTCCTCAGCTTCGCCGTCGTTGGCTTTCTCGTGATGGTGCTGGTGGTGACCGCGATTGCGCCGTATTGACGAGGGTGGCGGCGGCCCTCGCCCGGTGGGGCCGAAGCATCGGCGCAGCCAATGCTTCGGCCCGATGCGGCTCGGACGCAGGACTACGGCTGGCGATCCCCGATGGTGCCCTGGTTGAAGGGGTCAAGCACCGCGGGAGGAGGGCCTGTGAATCCGCTGCTGCTCTCGATGATTTCTGGCCCGGGAACCGGATTGAAGATGGTGTCCTGGGGGATGGCCGGTTGCAAGGTGAAGCTGGTGATCACCAGGTGCCCGCTCAGGCTGCCTCTGGCGGTCGCCTGGTAAAACCCGGTCGGCAGGCGCTCATCGAGGAAAAGCACGGCGTAGAAATCGCCCACGTTATCGGCGAACTGCGAAGGCAGCCCCCGCACCGCACCGTCCGGCAGGGTGATCCAGATGTCCACTCGCTCGCCAGGGTAGAACAGTGAGCCTTGCACCTCGAAGGCGCTGCGCTGCGGGTCGGCCTGGTCGGGCGGGAAAGCTACCCGCAGGCTGGCCCAGCCGGTCTGCACCACCGGCGGCGAGGTAAGCGTGAAGGTGGTAATGACGCGGTAGCGGCTTTCGGCGCCCTGAATGGTGAACTGGTAGGTCCCCACCGGGTTCAGGCCGTCGAAGGTGAAGGCGGCACGGAAGTCGCCCGAATTGTCGGCGAAGATCGGGGGACCGGGGGGGAAGTTGAGCACCGTCCCATCAGGCGCGGTGATCCAGATGTCGATTCGTTCGCCGCCCCTGAAGCCACTGCCGTTGATGTCCACCTGCGAACCCTGCACGCCCCTGGTTTCGTTACTGCCCACGCGGGTGACCGCCGCAAAGGCCGGGCCCGGGTTCGGCCCCGGCGCGCCGCCGGGCACCACCACCAGCGCCGCGCCGGCCACCTTGCCGCTCAGCAGGCCGCGCCCGGTGAAGAAGTAGCAGCCGTAGGGCCAGGCGCCTGGCACGGTCAGTACCGCCGAGACCTCACCGGCAATGTTGGCCAGGGCCTGGCTGGCAAGCGGGTTGTTGATCACCTGGTCAATGGTGCCGTCGAGCAGCCGCGCAGCCGGCACGGTGAAGAGCCGTCCATCGGGAAACGAGATGTCCACCTCGACCGGTTCGGTCCAGTAGCGCGACAATTTGATCTGGAAGCGCCCGCCCTGGAACACCGCGGGGGCGCTGATGCCGGTGCGGTCACACGTAACTCGGGGCCGGTCGCTGAAAATCGCGAATGAAGCCGTCGAAGCCGATGAGGTATAGGCGAACACCCCCAGCACCAGCGCCAGGGTCAGCGCGAACCCGGCGGCGGCGGACCGTAGCATACGTCGTTGTCGCATAGCTCATTCCTCTCGTCTATGTCCGGGCGGGCCGTTCCCACCCGGGCCACACCACGTCCCACATGCGCTGCGCCGGAAGCGAATGTGCAGGATTCCCCGGGGAAGGAGGCGCCTTTGCGCCAGCCGGCGTGTGATGATATAGTACTGACAGGAACCTGATACGCCCAAGCTGCGTATATTACGACAGGCTTACACACGATGACCATGCCCCGCTATACGCTGCTCTACGATGGCGCCTGCCGGATCTGCACCGGGCAGATCGGCTGGATCGAGGCCTATAACGACGCCGGCTGGATCGAAGTGCTTGATATGCGTTCACCTGAGGCCCGTGCGCGCTTTCCGCAGGTCACGCCCGAAGACGCGCAGCGGGAGGTGCATCTGGTGGCGCCTGACGGTACCCTCTACCGCGGCGCCGATGCGGTGCGCGAAACCCTGCTGCGCCTGCCGAGCCTGCGCGGTCTCGGCGAGTTGATGCGCCTTCCCGGGGCCATGCTCTTCGCCCGCCCGGTCTATGCCTGGGTCGCCCAGAACCGCTACCTCCTCGGCGGGCGCACCGATGCCTGTGATGATGGCGCATGCCAGCGTTAAGCGCCTGTCCGCCTTCCCGTATGCTTCCTCACGTTGCGCGTTCGGCGCTGTTCATCCTGGTCGCCCTGTGCGGTCTTGCGCCGGCAACGCTGCTGGCCGGCGACGAAGGCGTGTCCGGACGCCTGGCGGCCCCGGCGCTGCCGTTCGTGGCGGCAGAGCGCGCGGGCCTCTCGCTGCCCCCTGACGCGCCTGCCGGCGCGCCTCTCCGCCAGGCGCCTCCTGATCGCGCCGAAGAAACGCCCGGGCGCGGCTCACGGGCCATCTTCTTCGCCTTCCTCTGCCTGTCCCTCATTCCCATCCTCTCTCTTGCCGTCGCCTTTGCCCTCAAGCGCCGTTTCGATACCCTCAGCCGCCAACGGCGCGCATCCGGCAAGTACAGATCTCCTAACACGCGGTAGTACCACCCTGGCGAACTTTGAAGTATCAAATAGCGCCTTGCCTTCCTGGGCAAAGTCGGTGCATACTAAGAACAGACAGGTTTGTCGTCGGGGATGCGCGTCCCCCGGCCCCTCTCCCCAGGGCCATCCTGCCTGGTGGGGGATGTGAGGGCGTGGCCCTCGCAAGAACCACCTTTCCGTTGGTGTGGAGCAGGAGTGTGGGGAAACCAGGTTTCCCCACACCCTCACCCGCCGGGAGGGGATGGAAGGGCGCAGCCCCCAGGAACCAGCGTTGTGCGTCCCGGTGGGATGCGGCGTAGCCGTACGGGGCCTATCGTGTCGAGGAGGAGCTACAATCGATGCCGCTGCTGTTGCACTTGATGATGGCCGGGGTCTGGGCCTCGACCATCGTCATTCACACGCGCCGTTTGTTTCGTCTTGCTCGCGTCGAGCAGTTGGCTCGGTGGGAAGATCATGTGCGCCTCCGCGCGGGAGCGAATCGGATCTGGTGGTGGTTGGGGCAGCAGGAATTCTGGCGCGGGGTGATTCCCGATTGCGTGCGGGCAATGGAGATCACGGCGATGATCTTCCTGATCGCCTGGGGCATGAGCAGGTAAGCGCGCTCGTTGACGCGGCGCGCGCACAGCCGTCCACGCGGCTGCGCCGCACATCGAGGGGATGAACATACTTCCTGGGAGGGCGTAGCTTTCCCAAACCCTCCCGCGGGCGGGGGGATGGGGAAACCCGGTTTCCCCATCCCCCTCGCCGAGGGCTGCGTCCTCACCTTCCCGCGGGCGCGGGCGTGGGGAAACCCGGTTTCCCCACACCCCTCCTCCGAGGGACTATGTTCACGTTAGGAGCGTCGCAATCAGCGGCGGCGGCGGGCTGGCGAGGGTGAGCATCGCGCCGGTGATGGGGTGCCGCAGGCGCAATTCGGCGGCATGCAGCAGATGACCGGGCAGCGGCTGGCCGGCGTAGCTGGCCGGGCCGCCGTAGCGCGTGTCGCCGAAGAGGGGATGGCCCAGGTGGGCCAGGTGCAGGCGGATCTGGTGGGTGCGTCCGGTGTGGGGCGTGGCAACGACCAGCGCGGCGTCGTCCAGGGGCCGTGCCACGTGGAAGCTGCTGTGGGCCTCCCGCACGCGCCCGCCGCCCGCGGGCAGCGTCTGGCTCACGGCCTCCAGCGGGTAGAGGCGCCAGCGCCCCCCTGCTGCCCGGCCGTGGCCGGTCCGCAGCTCAATCGCGCTCCATGCCGGCCTGCCCGCGCAAAGGCCGAGGTAGGTTTTGGCGACCTCGCCCGCGGCAAAGGCGGCCTGTAACGCGGCATTGGCCGCGGGCGCCTTGCTCACCAGCAGCAGGCCCGTGGTGTCGCGGTCGAGCCGGTGGACCAGGTGCAGCGGCGGCGCCGCGCCATCACGCGCGGCCAGGTAACGGGCCAGGGCCGCGAGGACGTTGCCGCGGGCGTCCCAGGGCGTGGCCCCGACGTACCAGCCGGCGCGTTTGTGCACGGCGATCAGCCAGGGGTCCTCGTAGGCCAGATCCGCCGCGGTCATGCTCACCTCGGCATAGTCGTCGGCGGGTGGAAAGCGCAGCGTCAGCTCCGAACCGGCGTTCACCAGCGCGTCGGCGTCGCTCACCCGGCGCCCGTCGAGCCAGGCGCCGCCCCGGGCCGCCGCGGTGGCGCCGGCCGCGCCGGCCAGGCGCGCTGCCAGGTCGCGCAGACGCAGCCCCGCGTCCTCCAGCGCGATGCGATAGGTGATGCGCGTCCGTTCCATCCCCGCCTCACTGCATAGGTAGCGTTTGATCCAGATCTAATCGCCGCTTTCCAGGCGTTGCCGCAGTTCCTGCTTCAAATCCCACAACCGCTGCGAGAGCGAGACGTGGTAGATGTGCGGGTTGACGATGCGGCGCACGCCGGCATCGAGCCGCTCCACGTCGGCCCGGCGACGCTCGCGCATGGCCTCCAGCGAGGGCAGTTCGTACACCAGCCGGCCCTCGCGCAGCACCTCGACCAGCAGGGGTTCCATCGCCGAGAGCGCCGCCGGCTCGAGCACGCGGAACATGGATGGCTCGATGGGATGGCGCAGCACAATCTGCTCCATCCGCGCCGGGTTCTCTTCGTCCAGGCAGATCATATCGGCGGTCGCCAACCCGCGCCGGTCGTAGAGCCGCCAGGTCTGCTTGAGGCCGGGAGTGGTCATCTTCGCGGGCGAGTCGGCGATCTTGATCGCCGGGCGCCAGTCCGTCCCGTCGTGGATCGCCACCAGCTTGTACACGCCCCCCAGGGCGCCTTCGCCATGGGAGGTGACCAGGCGCGTGCCGACGCCGTAGACCAGCCGGTGGATGATCGCGTCGGCATCGGCGCCGTAGCGCCCGGCCTCGGCGGCGATCTGGGTCTGGATCTGCCAGATCACCAGTTCGTCCAGGTCGCTGGAGAGCACGATCACCGTATCCTCGAAGCCGGCCCGGTCGAGCATCAGCGCCGCCTGGATGGCCAGGTAGGCCAGGTCGCCCGAATCCAGGCGGATGCCTACCGGTTTGTGGCCCTTCGCCCGTAGCTCCTCGAACACCCGGATGGCGTTGGGAACGCCGCTCTCCAGGGTGTCCACCGTGTCAACCAGCAGGATGCAGTCGTCGGGGTAGACTTCGGCGAAGGCGCGGAAGGCGTCGAGTTCGCTCTGGCCCAGGGCCAGGTAGGCCTGCACCAGCGAGTGGGCATGGGTGCCTTTGGGCGGAAGCCCCATGGTGCTGGAGAGGCCCACATTGGAGGTGAAATCGGCCCCGCCGATCAACGCCGCGCGGGTGCCGGCGTTGGCACCGCGATCCTGTCCCCGGCGCAGCCCGAACTCCAGCACCATGCTCGCCCGGCTCGCCTCACGGATGCGCGCCGCCTTGGTGGCGATGAGGGTCTGGTAGTTGAGCTGGTTGAGCAGCGCTGTCTCCAGGATCTGGGCCATGGCCAGGGGGCCGCGCACGACGCTCAGCGGGATGCCGGGATGCACCACCCGTCCCTCGGGAATAGCGCTGAGGCTGATGGCCTCGAAATGGCCGTGACGGCGCAGGTAGTCGAGAAAATCGTCGGCAAAGAGCTGCGCGCCGGCGCGGGTGCGCTGGGCCCGCAGGTAGGCCAGATCCTCCTCACGGAACCGCGCCCCGCGCATCCAGTTCAGCAGCCACTCCAGCCCGGCGACCACGCAGTAGCCGGCGGCGTGCATCCCGTAGTCGGGGTAGCGCCGGAAGAAGTGGTCGAACTGGGCCGGACGCTCGTGCAGCCCGGCCCGGAAGTAGAGCTGGGCCATGGTCAACTGATACTGATCGGTGAAGAGGATGCCCTCAGCCGTGCGCTGCTGCTCTGCTCGCATCGTATCCTCCTTGAAGGAACGGGCCGTTGGAGGGATTAGTGTATACTTGACACTATATGATAGCAGGCGGAGCGCCGCATGTCAAGCCCCGGCGGATGCTTGACGATACATCCGGGATGAACATACGGTTGTTCCTGGGAGGACGCAGCCCTCCCACACCCGCCCGCGGGCGGGGGCCTGGGTGCGCGGGCCTCCGGCCCGCGTCCGCTGAGGTAGGGGGAAACCCGGTTTCCCCCTACCCCTGCTCGAGGGCGTAGCCCTCCCAAACCCTCTCGCGGGCGGGGGGATGGGGGAACCGGGTTCCCCCATGTTCACGTTAGGACGCTGGAGGGGTGCGGGGAGGCGCAGCCTCCCCGCCGGAAAGCGCGCGCGTACCTTCGGTCAATATCGGCTATCATAGGGCTGGATCCTCCCAGGAAGGGTCCTGGTACGTCCCTCTGTTGTGCGGCGCAGCCGCATGGACGCCTTGTGAGAAAGGAACCGCATATGCACCCCGATGAGTTTCGACAAGCGGGCCATGCGTTGATCGACTGGATCGCCGCCTATCGCGAGCGCCTCCCCGAGCTGCCGGTCTGGTCGCGGGTGAACCCCGGCGCGATCCGCGCCCAGCTCCCCGCTGCGCCTCCCGAGGCCCCCGAGCCGTTCGCTGCGCTGATGGAGGACCTGGAGCGGATCATCCTGCCCGGTCTCTCCCACTGGCAGCACCCGCGCTTCTTCGGCTACTTCCCCGCCAATGCCGCCCTGGCCTCGGTCCTCGGCGACCTGCTCAGCACCGGGCTGGGCCAGCTTGGCCTGAACTGGGAAGCCAGCCCGGCGCTGACCGAGCTGGAAGAGCACATGGCCGACTGGATGCGCCAGCTCCTCGGCCTCTCCGAGGCGTGGCGCGGGGTCATTCACGACACGGCCAGCACCGCGACCCTGGTGGCGCTCCTCTGCGCTCGCGAACGCAGCACCAGTTACAGCCAGAGCCGTGGCGGGCTGCAGGCCGAGGAGTTGCCCCTGACCGTCTACGTCTCGGCCGAGAGCCACAGTTCGGTGGAGAAGGCCGCGCTGCTCGCCGGCTTCGGGCGCTCCAACCTGCGGCTCATCCCCACCGACGAGCGCCACGCCATGCGCGTGGATCTGCTGGCCGACGAGATCGTCGCCGACCTGACCTACGGTCGCCGGCCCTGCGCCGTCGTGGCGACGACGGGCACCACCGCCACCACCGGTTTCGACCCGCTCGAACCGATTGCCGCCATCTGTCAGGAGCGCGGCCTGTGGCTGCACGTGGACGCGGCCATGGCCGGTTCGGCGCTCATCCTGCCCGAGTGCCGCTGGATGTGGCAGGGCATCGAGGGGGCCGACAGTCTGGTGCTCAACCCCCATAAATGGCTCGGCGCGGCCTTCGATTGTTCGCTCTTCTACGTGCGCGACCCACAGCACCTGATCCGGGTGATGTCCACCAACCCGAGCTATTTGCAGACGGCGACCGATGGGGCGGTGACCAACTTCCGCGACTGGGGCATTCCGCTGGGGCGCCGCTTCCGCGCCCTCAAGCTCTGGTTCCTGCTGCGGCTGGAGGGCGCAGAAGCCTTGCGCGCCCGGCTGCGCCGCGATCTGGCCGCGGCGCAGTGGCTTGCCGCACAGGTCCGCGCGACGCCGGCGTGGCGCCTGCTCAATACCGTCCACCTGCAAACGGTCTGTGTGCGCCACGAGCCGGCGGGGCTGGAAGGCGAGGCCCTCGACCGCCACACCCTCGACTGGGTCGGGCGGATCAATGCTTCAGGGGCGGCCTTTCTGACCCCGGCGGTGCTCGACGGGCGCTGGCTGTGCCGGGTGAGCATCGGGGCCGAGCCGACCACCCACGCCGATGTGGCCGCCCTGTGGGCCTTGATGCGCGAGGAGGCGGAGGGCATCGGTGGCGTGGCGTAGGGCCGCGGGATTGGCGCGGCCAATCGCTCCTACAGATTGAGCGCCGCGCCGTGCACCAGGGCGTGGGCCGCCTCGCCGATGGCTTCGTGCAGCGTGGGATGGGCGTGAACGGTCTGCGCCAGGCTCTCGCCGGTGGCCTCGTGGGTCAGGGCCAGCCCTCCCTCGCCGATGATCTCGGTGACGTGGGGGCCGATCAGGTGCATGCCCAGGATCTCGCCATACTGCTCGTCGGCGACGAGTTTGGCGAACCCGAAGCGGCTCTGGCCGAGCACCCGCGCCTTGCCATTGGCCGAGAAGGGGAACCGGCCCACCTTCACCTGGTAGCCCTGCTCCTTCGCCTGGGCCTCGGTCAGGCCGACGCTGGCGATCTCGGGGTTGCAGTAGGTGCACGCGGGGATCTTGCGGTAATCCAGCGGCGTCACGTGCAGCCCGGCGATATGTTCTACCGCCAGCACGCCCTCGGCGCTGGCCTTGTGGGCCAGCCAGGGCGTGGCGGCCACGCAGTCGCCGATCGCGTAGATCCCATCGGCGGCGCGCATGTAGCCGTCGGTTTCGATGAACCCGCGGGGGTTGCGCCGCACACCGGCCTCCTCCAGGCCGATGTTCTCAGTGTTCGGCGCGATGCCGATGGCGACCAGGAGTTTCTCCACGGCGATCTGCTGCGCCTTGCCCCCGGCATCGGTCAGCGTCACCACCACCTGCTCGCCCCCGGCGTCAATGCTCTCCACGCGCGCGCCGGCCAGCGTCTTGATCCCCCGGCGCTGGAACGCCCTGGCCAGTTCGGCGGAGACCTCTTCATCTTCGTTGGGCACGATCCGCGGCAGCGCCTCCACCAGGGTCACCTCGGCGCCGAAGGCGCGGTACATCGAGGCGAACTCGACCCCGATCGCCCCGGCGCCGATTGCCAGCAGGCTCTTCGGCACCGCGGTGAGCCGCAGCGCGTCGGTGGAGGAGAGCACCCGCTGTCCATCGAACTCCACGCCGGGGAAGGGCCGCGGGCGCGCTCCGGTCGCGACGATGATCTGCTTGCCGGTCAGGGTGCGCTCGCCGCCGTCGTTCAGGCGCGCATGCACCTGGCCGCGCCCCGCCAGGCGGCCCCACCCGGCCACCACCTCGACCTTGTGCTTCTTCATCAGGTAGCCCACGCCGTCGGTGCTGGCCTTGACCACGGCATCTTTGTGCTTCATGGCCCCCCCGAGGTCGAAGCTGAGGCCCTCGACGCCAATGCCGAAGCGTTTCCCGTCGCGCACCTCATCGAGCAGGTCGGCGCTGTGCAGCAAGGCCTTGGTGGGAATACAGCCCACGTTCAGGCACACGCCGCCGAGCGGCCCCGACTCGACCAGCGCCACGCGCATACCTAACTGGCTGGCCCGCACCGCCGCGACATAACCGCCCGGCCCCGAGCCGATGATCACCACATCATAGACGCTTTCGCTCACCGGTATCACCTTTCTTTACTCTCCTGACGTGAACATAGGCTGCTGGAGCAGGGGTGTGGGGAAACCAGGTTTCCCCACGCCCCTGCCCGCGGGAGGGCCTGGTCCTCACGCAGGGGGATGGGGAAACCAGGTTTCCCCATACCTCCGCCCGCGGGAGGGTCTGGGAGGGCGCAGCCCTCGAGCAGGGGGATAAGGAAACCAGGTTTCCCCATCCACCCCCACCCGGTGGGCGGGTCTGGGCGGGCTGCGCCCTCCCGGGAACAACCTTGTTCATCCGGCGGAAGCGGCTCGCGAACCGCAGGGCGCGGGAGCCGCAAGCCCCGCCGGGCCTTCCCTATCCTATCAGAATCTGCTCCTCTGGATACTGCACCAGTTGCGTGCGCTGTTGCTGCCCGGCGATGGCGACGACGATCGTCAGCGCGCCCAGGCGCCCCCAGAACATCACCAGGCAGATCACCAGTTGCCCGAAGAGGTTCAACTGCGTGGTCAGACCCAGGCTCAGGCCGCAGGTGGCGAAGGCCGAGACCACCTCGAAGACCACCGGCTCCAGGGGCGCGTCGTGGGTCATCGCTATCAGCCACGATGCCAGCAGGGTGATCAAGAGGCTGACGGTCAACACCGCGCCCGCCTTGCGCGTGGTGCCGGCGGCCAGGGAGCGCCCGCCGAACTGCGCCGTGGGCAGCCCCCGGGCGTAACTCCATAGCGAGATGGTCATAATCGCGAACGTGCCGGTGGTAATGCCGCCCCCCATCGAGGCGGGGGCGCAGCCGATGAACATCAGCGTGACCATGAGCAACTGGCTTGGGGCAGTCAGGTCGTTGAAGTGGGCTATGCCCACGAAGCCGGCGGTGCGCGCCGACACCGACTGGAACAGGCAGATCAGCAGGGCGCGCAGGGGGTTCTCTCCGGCCAGGGCGCCGGTGCCGCGGATCTCGGCCAACCAGAAGCCCAGCGTGCCGCTCACCACCAGGAAGGAGACCACGATCAGTGTGAGGCGCGTATGCAGCGACAGCCGGCGCTCACGGTAGTACATCAGCAGGTCGGCGATGACGGGAATGCCCAATCCACCGATGAAGATCAGCGTGCCCATGATCGCCAGGGTGAGATTGTCGCGGGGAATGCCCTCGGGGAAGCCAGGAGTGCCGGTGAAGAGGTCGAAACCGGCATTGCAGAAGGCCGAGACGGCGTGGAAGATGGCGAAGAAGAGCGCCTGGCCCTCGCTCAGGCGCTCGTCGGCGCGCCAGTGTAGGTAGAGCAACAGCGCCCCCAGGCTCTCGAACGCCAGCACCGTGGCCAGCACCCGCTTGGTGAGCGAAACGATCGCCTCGGGTGAGAGCAGGCCCAGCGAGTCGCTCAGCGCCACGCGCTCGGTCAGGCCGATGCGCCGCCCCAGCAGCCGCTGAATGACTACCGCTACGACCATGAAACCGACCCCGCCGATCTGAATGCCCGTCAACAGCAGAACCTGACCTATCGGCGAGAGTTGCTGTGAGACGGTGATCGTCGAGAGTCCCGTGACACTCAAGGCCGAGACGGCGGTGAAGAGGGCGTCGTTCCAGGCCAGGGGTCGCTCGCGGCTCGAAATCGGCAGCATCAGCAACAGGGCGCCCAGGGTGACCAGCAGGGCCAGCCCGCCCACAATGCGCGGCGCCGGGCGTAGCGGTCGCCGGGTTGAGCCGGCCCGCGCACGTCCTGACCGCGCCATCTGATCTGGAGCGATGCGCATTTATCTGGCCTGGTGGCAAAAACTGCTGATAGATTGATCCGAACCGATCACCAGGATCATATCATCGCGGGCGAAGACCATATCGGCGGAGGGCGTGACGAACATCTGCGCGCCGCGCTTGATCGCCAGCACATTGATGCCGAAACGTTTGCGCAGCCCGCTAGTCATCAATGACTGCCCAACCAGCCATTTCGGCACATGTACCTCGGCCACGCTGAAGCCCGACCCCAGGTCGAGATGATCGAGCACCCGCGGCTCGGCCAGGCGCCAGGCCAGCCGCGCCCCCGCCTCGTGTTCGGGGAGCACGACCTCGTCTGCGCCGACCCGCAGCAGGATCTGCTGCTGGCGTTCGCTCACTGCCTTGCAGACCACCCGGTTCACGCCCATGCTCTTCAGCGTTACGGTGGTCATCAGGTTGTTTTCGAAGTGCGTGCCGATGGCGACCACCACGGTCTCGAACGAGGTGATGTCCACTGCCCGCAGGGCATCTTCGTTGGTGGAGTCCAGGGCCACGATCTGGGTGATACGGTCGGCCAGGTTCTGGACGATTTCGGGATCGCGGTCGATCCCCAGCACCGTGTAGCCGCGCTCGATCAGGTTGAGGGCCACGGCGCTGCCGAAGCGCCCCAGGCCGATCACCGCGAACTCCTGGCTACCGTTTCGACGGGCCATCCCGGTTACCTTCCTGATCCTACGCTCATTGTAGGCTTATGCTGTCGCCGGCTTCGCTTATGCGCCCTTCATTGTACAACGCTTCCGTCCTTTCTCCACCTGCATGGCTGCGTTCCAGATGACAGCCGACCCTCCGGGTCGCGGGCGGATTTAGCCCTCCATGCGGCTCCGCCGCACACGCAGGGGAATGAACAGAAGATTCTTCTTGGGAGGGCGTAGCCCTCCCAAACCCTCCCACCGGGTGGCGACAGGAGTGCCGCTCCTCCTTCCGCTGGGGGGAGGCGCCGGACTCCCTCCCCCCAGCGGGGGGAGGGCTGGGGAGGGGGGCCGTCACCTTCGTTGCAACGGATTGCCGCTTGAGCAGGGGTATGGGGCAACCCGGTTTCCCCATCCGCTCACCCGGTGGGAGGGTGTGCGCGGGCGCAGCCCTCCCAGGAACAACCGTATGTTCATCCCATGGGTGTGTGGCGCAGCCGCATCTCAGGGAACGCCCGGCCCCCCTTCCCCTGGCCCCGGCGGAGCGCCCCGATATGCTACAATGCCAGCGCTATGAGTGACGCGCCACTGTTCATTGATACGCACACCCACCTGGCGATGAGCCAGTTCGACGACGACCGTGAGGCGGTGATCGCCCGCGCCCACACCGCCGGCGTGGCCCGCATGATCGAAATCGGCTACGACCTGCCCTCCTCCCGCGCTGCGGTGGATCTGGCCGAACGCCATCCCGCCATCTACGCCGTGGTTGGCCTCCAGCCCAATCACATCCATGAGACCGCGCCGGACTACCTGGAACAGGTGCGCGCCCTGGCCGCGCATCCGAAGGTGGTCGCCATCGGCGAGATTGGCCTCGACTACCACTGGATGCGGGTTCCTCCCGCGACCCAGGAAGAGGTCTTTCGCGCCCAGCTCGCCCTTGCCCGCGACCTGGGCTTGCCGGTAGTGATCCACAGCCGCGACGCGCAGGCCGATACGCTGCGCATCCTCGCCGACGCGGCCCGCGGCCAGAGCGGGGTGATGCACGCCTTCTCCGGCGATTGGGACTACGCCCAGGCCTGCCTCGATATTGGCTTCATGCTTTCGTTCACCGGCACCCTGACCTACGCCAGAGCCACCGCGCTGCACGAGGTCGCGCGGCGGGCGCCGCTCGCTATGCTGCTGACCGAAACCGACAGCCCCTATCTGTCCCCCAACCCCTACCGCGGTCAGCGCAATGAACCCGCCTACGTGCGCCTGGTCGCCGAGCGGCTCGCCGCCCTGCGCGATGAGCCGCTGGCCCAGGTGGCCGCCCGGGTGTGGGCGAACGCGGAGCGCCTGTTCGCCTTCGGCGAGCCGCGCCGGTAGGCCATGTTGGATTGCCGCGTCTGGCCTCCACCGGCGCCGCCGGCGCTGGCCTGAGCGGGCCGGGGAAAGGGGCAGTCCGCTTTCCCCGCCTCTCTGACCGGCGGCGGGGCCGCGGGCGCTGGCCTGAGCGGGCCGGGGGATGGGGCAACCCGCGTTCCCCATCCCCCTCCCAACAGCCATTGTGCAGAGCCACTCACCTATGGCAGCCAGAACCTATCCATCCCCCGCGCCGGGCCGGGCGCATACCCTGGGCGCGCTGCTCACCGGCGCGCTGCTCATCCTGGTAATGACCGGCTCGGTCGTATACGCGCTTTCGGTGTCGGGCTGGGCCCCCGGGCTGGAGGCGCTGCGGCCCATGGCCCTCCTGGGCCTGCTATGCGGCGTCGTCTTCGCCGGGCTGCGCTGGTTGCCCCGCTGGCTCGCCCACCTCCTCAGCGCGGCCCTGGCGCTCACCTGGGCAGTGAACGCCCTGGCGCCCCTGCTCGACGAACGCCTGCTCACCTGGCGCGACCGGGCCACCGACCTGCTCATTCGCGGGCTGATCTGGGGGCGCGTGATCAGTTCAGGCGGGCGCGGCGAGGACATCGTCCTCTACGTGCTGGTCCTCTGCCTGCTCTGCTGGGGCCTGGCCTACGGCACGGCGTGGGCGGTGCTCCGCGAGGGCCAGGTCTGGCGCCCGATTATGATGAACGCGACCATCGCCCTGGTCAATTACACCTATGTGCTGCCCAAGCCGACAACGGCCTTCTTCGCCTTCCTGGGGGCCGCGCTGCTCCTGCTGGCCTATCAGAACGTGCGCCAGCGCCAGGCGCTCTGGGACGCCTGGCGGATCGAGTACCCCGATCGGTTGCCGCTGCGCGCCCTCTGGTCGGCGACGCTGGTCTGCGCCGCGCTCATCGCCTTCACCGCCCTGTTGCCCGGCAGCGTGTCGGTCGATCGCGCCACGCGCACCTGGACGCTGTTGAGCAGCCCGGTCCGCATCGCCCGTGAGCAGTGGGAAGACATGTTCAGCACCATCAGCGCCCCGCCGGGGGCTGGCAGCGGGGCCTTTACCTCGCGCGGGGCGGCCCTGGGCGGGGTGCGGCGCCTCGGCGACGAGGTGGTGATGACCGTGCGCTCGACGCGCTACGAGTACTGGCGCGCCGTGGCCTTCGACCGCTACGACGGCGCCGGCTGGGAGAATACCACCGGCGAACAGGCCCGTGCCACCCTCGGCGCTGCCGCCCCTGAACAGGCCCGCACCCCCCGCGCCCCCGGCGAACCCCTGCCCCTCGCCGAGGTGCGCGGGCGCCGCGCGATCACCCAGACCGTAACCCTGGCGAAGGATCGCCTGGATGACCTGGTGGTGGTCGGCGGCGCGCCGCGGAGCGTCAGTCTGCCGGTGCTGGTGGAGCACAGCTATCTTCTCGACGAGAGCGGCGGCGCCCGGCCCAATTTCGACGACAACGCCCTCATCGTCGCCCGCGAGCGTCTCAGCGCCGGGACAACCTACAGCGTGACTGCTCTGGTCGCCTTCGCCGACATCAGCAGCCTGCGCGCCGCTGGCGACGAGTACCCCCGTTGGGTGCGCGAGCGGTACCTGCATCTGCCCGACAGCGTCACCCCGCGCACCCGCGAGCTGGCCTCCAGACTGGTGAGCGAGGCCGGCGCGCGCACCGCCTACGATCGGGCCGTGGTCATACAAGACTACCTGCGCACCTTGCGCTACAACGAGAACATCGCCACGCCGCCCGCCGGCAGAGATCTGGTAGACTGGTTCCTCTTCGAGCAGCGCGAGGGCTACTGCGACTATTTCGCTTCGGCGATGGTGGTGATGCTACGCTCGCAGGGCGTTCCCGCCCGCTGGGTGCGCGGCTACGCCGGGGGCGAGTTCGACGCCGAACAGGGAGTCTACGTGGTGCGGGAAAGCGTGGCCCACAGTTGGCCCGAGGTCTACTTCCCCGGATTCGGCTGGGAGCGCTTCGAGCCAACGCCGGCGGCCTACACCAGCCCGCCGCAGCGCCCGCTGACCAGCGCCTTCGGCGAGGACGCCGCCGAGGCGGCGAGCGGCCTCGCGCCCCGCGACAACCGCGACCTGCTCGACGAGCTTGACGAGGGGCTGGAGACGAGCCAGGCGCCGGTCAGTATGCCGACGTCGGGGCGCGGCGGGCAACCCACGGCCCCGCGCGGCCTGCCGCTCATCGGGGTGGCGCTGCTCATTGCCGCTCTGGGCGCGGGGGCGCTCTACGGGGTATGGCGCCGCGAAACGCGGGGACTGGGGGCCGTCGCGGCAACCTACGCCGGCATGGCCCTCCTGGCCGGTTGGAGCGGGCTCCCCCAGCGTCCCTCGCAGACCCCCGAGGAGTACGCCGAGGCCCTCGGGGCGGCGCTGCCCGCGCATCGGCACGCCATCCGCGCCATCGCCCGCGCCTACGCCAGTCAGCGCTACCGCGGGCGCGCGAGGCCCTTGCCTGCCCCGGCGGAGATCGGCGCGTTGCATCGGGCGCTCATCCGGCGCGCGATCAGCCGCGGCCGCTGGCAGTGAGGCGGGGGGATGGAGAAACCCCGTTTCCCCATCCCCCTGCGCAAGGGCTGCGCCCTCCCAAACCCTCCCGGGGGCGGGGGTATGGGGGAACCTGGTTCCCCCATTTTTACATCAGCCGTCCATGCGGCTCCGCCGCACACCGGCGGGATGAAAATAATTCTTGGGAGGGCGTAGCCCTCCCAAACCCTCCCACCGGGTGGGGGTTGGGGAAACCCGGTTTCCCCACACCCCTCGCCGATGGCTTATGTTCACGTTAGCCGCGGCTTTGCCAGAGAGAACTGGGAGAAAGGGAATGTCATCCTGTTGCGTCTGAAAGCGAAAAATGTCATAGGTGAGCCATTGGCTGCATTCAAAGCCACTGAAATTCACAAAACCTTCACTCATTTTAGCGGCGCAGATGGTGTTGGTGGAAGGGAAAACTTGAAGAGATCAGGTTGTGTCATAACATAGGATATGAAATACCAGGTGCAACCGTACAGCACACAGAAGGTGATAACGCCGGGCGCGAGCGCAAGGAGAATGCTATGACCGATTGGTGTGCCCCACCGGACGTTAGCGATAACAAATGCGAGGGCCGTAACCGACCCGCTCATGAGTAACAACATGCCAATTGGCCCAAGGGCAATTTCTGGCAACATCGCTGCGAGAAACCCCAAAGAGCCGAAACAGCTGATAATTATTTGCATCGCTTCATTATGCAGACGACGCTTTGCTCGCTTTGAAGTTGCCATGTTGATATGCTCCTGAATACAAATATGTCTTCATCATAGTATAGTGCCGTGACAGCGACCAATGGAGAGGGACATTCTTCCTACGTCAGCATAGTACGCATGAGCGTCGCTGGATAGCGCTGGCTAACTCCTACCGAAGTCAATATGATGGTTCCGCAAGGGTTCGGCCTCGCTTCTCACGCCTCTCCGGCGCTCCATAGCCCTGTGAGGATGTGCGGGGGCTGCGGAGATGACGCCTGACCTGCGGCGGCGCGCCGCGCACGGTGGGAGGTCCCCTTCCCCATTGGCGCGAACATAAAGGCCTGGCAGGGCGCGATACGGCCCGGGGTGCAGCCCTCGGCGGGCTTTTGGGGATGACTCTGCGCACATTCTCATAGGTATGTTGCTCCTTATGGTCTTTGAATACATACTCCGCTCTAGCCCGCGCAGGTGGGCTTCGCATTCCATAGCCGAGGGCTTATGGTCTTTGAATACATACTCCGCTCTAGCCCGCGCAGGCGGGCTTCGCCTTGCCTGGCCGAGGGCTTATGGTCTTTGAATACATACTCCGCTCTAGCCCGCGCAGGCGGGCTTCGCCTTGCCTGGCCGAGGGCTTATGGTCTTTGAATACATACTCCGCTCTAGCCCGCGCAGGCGGGCTTCGCCTTGCCTAGCCGAGGGCTTCAGCCCGACGGCTAGACTGGCATAGCGGACTACTTTCTCAAAGACCATTAGCCCCACGGCTCGCCCGGCATAGTGGATGAATTTCTCAAAGACCATAAGGAAGCCCGCGCCTGGCACGTTCGCGCTCATGGCCCCCCTCCCAGCCTCCCCCCGCTGGGGGGAGGAGCCGGGTTCCCTACCCCGGCGGGGGAGAGCCTGGAGAGATTCTCGAGCGTGTTGATTGTACCGAATGGACGTAACCAGGAGGTCTGGCGCGGGGAGCGGATACGGGGGCATATCAGCCGTCCATGTGGCTGCGCCGCACAACGCCGCAATGAACATAAGTTTGTTCTTGGGAGGGCTGCGCCCTCCCAAACCCTCCCGCGGGTGGGGGAATGGGAAAACCAGGTTTCCCCATCCCCCTGCGTGAGAGCCAGGCCCTCCCGCGGGCGGGGGTGTGGGGAAACCTGGTTTCCCCACACCCCCCGAATCAACCGCGTTGACGCTGCCGGGGCGCTGTGCTATACTGCCGCCGCGAAGCTGAGGCATACGACGGAGCGCAGGCATGGCCCAGGTGACGCGGAGCAGGTCTGGAAGTCAGGTGCTGACGACGTGGGGCGGCATGCTTCATCGCCGCCGTCGTCGTTCCCGTCGCCAGCCGGCCCCGCGCCCCGGCTAGCCGCGCTTGCCCGCCGTTGTGGCAGCAGGCCAGCTTTGCCCGAGGGCAGGCTGGCCTCTTTTCGTTGACGCTGCGACCGCCGCTGTTCGCGTGGGGTCGCGCCGTACCTGTTCACACCTGGGGTCACCCACCCGCCCGGGAGTGAGGGCGTCCCGCCCGCAGCGCGTCTCCGCGGGCAAGTTGCCTGCGCTCCCAGGCGCAATGTGAACGCTAACGGTCGTGCTATGCCGGCGGGCGAATTGCGCCCGATAGGGCCGCCTGCCGGGGAACGCCGGAGGCATCCCGATGCGCTCCGGTTGGCGGCAATTCGGTGTAAACAACGAGGTGCGCGATGGCAAAGGGCGAAGTGAAAAAAGTCGTGCTGGCCTATTCGGGCGGCCTGGATACGTCGGTGATTGTGCCGTGGCTGCGCGAGAACTATGGCTGCGAGGTCATCTGTTTCTGCGCTGATGTGGGGCAGGGCGAGGATCTGGCGGGCCTGGAAGAGAAGGCCCTCAAGAGCGGCGCCAGCAAGCTTATTGTGCGCGATCTGCGCGAGGAGTTCCTGCGCGAGTACGTGCTGCCCACGATGCAGGCCGGGGCGATCTACGAGCGCAAGTATTTGTTGGGCACCTCGATGGCCCGCCCGATCATCGCCAAACATCAGGTGGCGGTGGCCGAAGCCGAGGGCGCCGATGCGCTGGCCCACGGCGCCACCGGGAAGGGTAATGACCAGGTGCGCTTCGAGTTGACCTACTTCGCCCTGAATCCGCGTCTGAAGATTATTGCCCCCTGGCGCGAGTGGGCCATTCGCAGCCGCCAGGATGCCCTCGACTATGCGGCCGAGCACCATGTGCCCGTCACCGCCACCGCTGAGAAGATCTACAGCCGCGACGGCAACCTCTGGCACCTCAGTCACGAGGGGGGCCTCCTCGAAGATCCCTGGAACGAGCCCGAAGAAGAGATGTACCAGTTCAGCGCCAGCCCCCAGCAGGCGCCCGATGAGCCGGAGTACCTCACCCTGAGTTTTGAACAGGGCGTTCCTGTGGCGCTTAATGGCGAGCGCCTGGGCCTGGTCGAACTCGTCGAGCAGCTCAACCGTATCGGCGGGCGCCATGGCGTTGGCCGGATCGATCTGGTTGAGAACCGCCTGGTGGGGATGAAGAGCCGCGGCGTCTATGAAACGCCCGGCGGTACCTTGCTCTACACTGCCCATCGTGAACTGGAGAGCCTTGTCCTCGATAAGGAGACCCTCCGCGCCAAGGATCGTATCGCGATTGACTATGCCGATCTGGTCTATAATGGGCGCTGGTTTACCCCGGTGCGCGAAGCCTACGATGCCTTCGTCCGCGTGACCCAGCGCAACATGACTGGCGATGTGCGTCTGAAGCTCTATAAGGGGAACATCATCGTCGTCGGTCGCCGCTCCCCCTTCTCGCTCTACAATGAAGATCTGGCCACCTTCGGTCCCGATATGGTTTACAACCAGAAGGATGCCGAGGCGTTCATCAAGCTGTATGGGTTGAGCATGAAGGTGCAGGCCCTGAGTAAGGGATGAGGCGCGTTGGCGGGGATGGGAAATCCGGGTTTCCCATCCCCCCGCCTGATTGGAGAGCCTGAACCATGACCCATCTCTACCTGATTCGCCATGGCGAAGCATGGGCCAACGTGCAGCCTGTTGTCGCCGGCATGCGTGGTGATCAGGGCCTGACGCCCCGGGGCATTGCCCAGGCCGAGCGCTTGCGCGATCGCCTGGCCCGTGGCGAGTTGAAGGCCGATGTGCTGATCTCCAGCACCCTGCCCCGCGCCCGCCAGACCGCTGAGATCGTCCGCCCGGCCCTGGGTCTGCCGATCATCTTCGACGATGAGGTGCAGGAGTTGCGCGTCGGCGAGGCCGATGGGATGAGCAATCAGGAGGCCTGGTCCACCTTCGGTCTGCCGGATTTCGCCAACGCTCCGCTGCGCCCCATCGCCCCGGGCGGCGAGAGTTGGGCCACCTTTACCCTGCGCGTGGCCCACGCGCTGTACCGCATTACCTCTGAGCACGCCGGCAAAACCATCGTTGTCATTTGCCACGGCGGGGTGATCGATAGCTCATTTATTTACTTCTTCCGCATGCCGGGTATGGTTGTTCCACCGACCGATTTTCACACTCGCAATACCAGCATCACCCACTGGGAACGGGTGAACCGGGGTGGGCGCAACCTCTGGCGACTCAATGGCTACAATGATATTGCCCATCTCCACGATATCGGCGCGATTGAGTCGCTCCGCTGGGAGGATACTGACCTGACCGGCGATGGGCATCCGGCGGCGCCCGTGCCCACCGAAGAATGAGCTATGGAGGAACACAGGGTTTTTGGGGCGGGCGCGGGTGAGGGGAAATCGGGTTTCCCCTCACCCCGCCAACCCGTCTGGTTAGGTAAGTGGTCACATTTCTCCTGGGAGCGCGGGCATCTTGCCCGCGGAGAAGCGACGGGGGCGAAACGCCCTCGCTCGCAGGCGCGTGGGTTACCCCAAGTGTGAACAGTTACCTGGTTAGAGGGTGTGACCCTCTTGCCTCCCGTTGATGTGCGGCAACGCCGCATAGCCCCTGACGCGGGGAAGCGCTATGACCATCGAATGGCTCGATCACGGACATGCGGCCAGCCCCACGGGTTGGCAAGCGGCGACAGCCGCCTGTGGCATCAAGTACGCCGATCGCGACGATCTGGCTCTCCTGGTCAGCGAGCGCCCGGCGACCGGGGCCGCGGTCTTTACGACCAACCGGGTCAAGGCGGCGCCGGTGCTCTACGATATGGCCCTGATGCGGCGTAATCCCGCCGGCCTGCGGGCGGTGGTCATCAACGCCGGCAACGCCAATGCCTGCACCGGACCCGCCGGCGATGACGCTGCCCTCGCCATGGCGCGAACCACTGAAGCGGCGCTGGAACTGCCTGCCGATACGGTCGTTGTCATGTCCACCGGCACCATTGGCGTGCCTATGCCCGTCGCGATCATCCTCGCCGGTATCCGCGCCGCCGCCCGACGCCTCGATCCGGCCCACGGGCCGGCGGCCGCGCGGGCGATGATGACCACCGATACGCGCCCCAAGCACGTCGCCGCCCGCGTGACCCTGCCGGACGGTTCGGCCGTCACCATCGGCGGAATGGCCAAGGGCGCGGGGATGATTCATCCGCATATGGCCACCTTGCTCAGCGTGGTCACCACCGACGCCGCCGTGCCGCCCGCGCTCCTCGACGCGGCCCTGCGCCAGGCCGTCGAGGGTAGTTTCAACAGCATCAGCATTGATGGTGATACCAGCACCAACGATACCCTGCTCGTGCTGGCCAATGGCGCCGCTCCCGCGCCGCCGATTAACGATCCCGACGGCCCATCCTTTGTCGCCTTCGTCGAGGGCCTGACCGCCGTCTGTCGCGCCCTGGCCCACGCCGTGGTGCGCGATGGCGAGGGTGCCACGCGCTTCGTGACCATTACCGTGCGCGGGGCGCGCAATCACGCCGAGGCGAAGCAGGCCGCCATGGCCGTGGCCCGCTCGCTCCTGGTCAAGACCGCCCTCTACGGCGCCGATCCCAACTGGGGCCGCGTTCTCTGCGCCATTGGCTACAGTGGCGCAGAGGTGGACCCGGCGCGGGTCGTGCTGCACTTCGGCGGTATGCGTGTCCTGGAGAACGGCCTGCCCTTGCCCTTCGATGAACGGGCCGCCAGTGACCTGCTCAATGTGCCCGAAGTCAGCATTGATGCCGATCTGGGCCTCGGCGAGGGCCTCGCCACCGTCTGGACCTGCGATCTCAGCCCGCAGTATGTGGCGATCAATGCGGCGTATCGGACGTAATACCATTTTTGATTGTAGATTTTGGATTTTAGATTGCCGTTTATGGCGTCCCAATCGGACCCTGCAGAGGCGCGCATGCGCGCTGTTCAACCGGAATTGGTGTAAGACATGGTTCAGCCGCCCATGCGGCTGGGCCGCACACCGACGGGATGAACATACTTCCTGGGAGGGCGCAGCCCGCCCAAACCCTCCCAGGGGGCGGGGCCTAGGTGCGCGGGCCTCCGGCCCGCGTCCGCCGAGGTATGGGGAAACCCGGTTTCCCCACACCCCTCTTCGAGAGCCTATTTTCACGTTAGATGTCCATGCGGCTCCGCCGCACAACGCCGCAATGAACATACGGTTGTTCTTGGGAGGGCTACGCCCTCCCAAACCCTCCCACCGGGTGGGGGTGTGGGGAAACCCGGTTTCCCCACACCCCTCGTCGAGGGCTTATTTTCACGTTAGTTCAAATCAAAAACCATGGAACACCGACTCTGGGGTGGCCGCTTCGCGGCCCCGACGGCGGAGATGATGCGCCGCTTCAACGACTCGTTTCGCTTCGACATGCGTCTGGCCGAGGCCGATATTGCCGGCAGTCTGGCCTGGGCCACGGCCCTGCGCGAGACCGGTCTGATCAGCGAGCCGGAACACGAGCGCCTCGTCCAGGGGTTGACCCTGGTGCAGCGTGAGTTCGAGAGTGGTCGCTTCGAACCCCGCGAGGGCGACGAGGACGTGCATACCGCTATCGAGCGCCGTCTCTACGAACTGGTCGGTGAACCGGCGCTCAAGCTCCACACCGGACGCTCGCGCAATGACCAGGTGGCGACGGCCTTTCGGCTCTTCGCTATCGCGGCGGCCAAACGGACTCAGCGGGGCCTGCGGGGCCTGCAACGCGCCCTGCTGCACCAGGCCGAGCGCCACGTCGCCACGCTGATGCCGGGCTATACCCACCTCCAGCGCGCCCAGCCGATCACCTTCGGCCACTGGTGCCTGGCCTATGTGGAGATGTTCGAGCGCGACTGGCACCGCCTCGCCGACGCTATCGCGCGCGCCCGCACCCTGCCCCTCGGCGCCGGGGCCCTCGCCGGAAATGGCCTGGGTATTGAGCGCGAACGCCTTACCGAGGATCTTGATGAGTTTGACGCCGTTTCGGCTAATTCTCTCGATGCTGTTTCCGACCGTGATTTCGTTGCCGAGTTGCTTTTCGTCTTCGCTCTGACCGGTGTGCATCTCAGCCGTATGGCTGAGGATCTGATCATCTACAGCAGCGCCGAGTTTGGCTTTGTCGAACTCGATGATGCCTACAGCACCGGCTCAAGTCTGATGCCGCAGAAAAAGAACCCTGATAGCATGGAACTCCTGCGCGGCAAGAGCGGGCGCCTGCTGGGTAACCTGGTGAGCCTGCTGACCGTGCTCAAGGGTCTGCCCCTGACCTACAACAAGGATATGCAGGAGGACAAGGAACCCTTCTTCGACAGCTTCGACACGCTCGACCTGGGCTTGCAGGTGGCTGCGGCGGCCCTGGCGACGCTGGCGGTCCGGCCTGAGCGTATGGCCGCCGCCCTCGACGACGCCATGCTGGCCACCGATCTGGCCGATGAGCTGGTGCGGCGCGGCGTCCCCTTCCGCGAGGCCCACGCCAACGTGGGCCGTCTGGTGCGCCGCGCGCTGGAGTTGCGCGTGCCCCTGCGCGAACTGCCCCTGGCGGAATACCAGGCCGTGCAGCCCGACCTGGACGCGGAGATCTACGCGGTCTTCGACTTCGCCCGCAGCGTGGCGGGCAAGTCCAGCCTGGGAGGGACCGCTCCCGAACGGGTGCGCGAGCAGTGCGCTCGCTGGCGCGAGACGCTTAAGGGCGCCGGGGAGGCCTAGTTCTTCGGGGAGGATCCGAGAGGGCGCAGCCTTCCCAAACCCTCCCGCGGGCAGGGGCGTGGGGAAACCCGGTTTCCCCGTAAGTGCTCACATGTCTGCTGGGAGCGCGGGCATCTTGTCCGCGGAGAAGCGACGGGGGCGAAACGCCCTCGCTCGCAGGCGCGTGGGTTACCCCAGGTGTCAACAGTTACGGGAAACCCGGTTGAGGGCCAGGCCCTCTCGCGGGCGGGGGCATGGGGAAACCCGGTTTCCCCACACCCCCTCTCCGAAGGGCTATGTTTAGGTGTGCGCATGTCGCATCCAGAGCACATACGAGCTGAACAGCCATGACCAGTCCGCTCTATTCTCCGCCGGTCATCCTGCCGCGACTCAACGTCCGGCCCGATGCGGCGGCGCGCATCCGTCGTGCCCGCGTAGACGACGTGCCGCGTCTCTACGAGATGATCAACTACTACGCGGCGCGTGGCGATATGCTGCCCAAAACGCTGGACCAGCTCTACAACCGGGTGCGCACCTTCAACGTGGCCGAGGCCGATGGCGAGGTGGTGGGTTGCGCGGCCCTGCACGTCACCTGGGCCGACCTGGCCGAGGTCGTGAGCCTGGCCGTGCATCCCGACTTCCAGGGACGGGGGCTGGGGCGCCGGCTGGTCGAGCCGCTCTTCGATGAGGCGCGTGAGCTGGGCATCCCTACCCTCTTCACCCTTACCCTGCAGGTCGGTTTTTTCAGCCGTCTCGGCTTCCGCGAGGTGCCCAAACTGCGCCTGCCCCACAAAATCTGGCAGGATTGCGCCACCTGTTTCAAGCAGGACCGCTGCGATGAGATTGCCATGGTGAAGCAACTGGCGTTGTGAGGGTGCGTGCGCGGCACATTGTTCCCTCATCAGTCGTCCATGCGGCTCGCGCCGCACACGAACAGCACGAAAACAGGTTGTTCCTGGGAGGGCTGTGCCCTCCCAAACCCTCCCGCAGGCGGAGGTATGGGGAAACCAGGTTTCCCCATACCCCTGCTCGAGGGTTGCGCCCTCCCAAACCCTCCTGCGGGCGGGGGCGTGGAGAAACCTGGTTTCCCCAGCCCCCTGCGCGCGGGCGGCGCCCGCACCTTCCCGTGGGCGGGGGTGTGGAGAAACCTGGTTTCCCCAGCCCCCTGCGCGCGGGCTGCGCCCTCACCTTCCCGTGGGCGGGGGTGTGGGGAAACCCGGTTGCCCCAGCCCCCTGCGCGCGGGCTGCGCCCGCACCTTCCCGCGAGTGGGGGTGTGGGGGAACCTGGTTTCCCCATTTTTTTCATGTTAGCGGAACGCTGGCGGGCCGATCTGCTCGACGCAGCGGCCATCGGGCGGAACGGCGGGGTTGTCGAGGAAGGCGCGGATCAATCTGGCGGGGCAGGCGCCCCGGCCTACCACGGCATGCCCCGTGTCGCGCAGGGTGAAACCATAGGCGCGGCTCAGACCCTCGGCGGCGCGTTCGCGCCACGCCGGGGGCGTGATCGGGTCGTAGGCCCCCGCTAGCAGCAACGCGGGGGTATCCGAAACAGCCGGCGCCCGCCAGCGCGGGTCGGGGAGCGCGGCGCCGAAGCGCGCGCACAGGTTCTCGGCTTCACCCGACAGCTCCAGCAGTTCCTGGTAAAAGCCTGCCACGCGCTCCTGGCCTGTCAGCGCCGCCTCGCACCAGCCGGCAGGGAGCGTCCCCAGATCTTCGGCGCACTGGATGGCGTAGTAGAGCGCCTGCGATTGCCCGGCCCCCACGCCGCGCCGCGCCGCCACCAGCGCCCGTAATGGCGCGACGTTGCCGCGCTCCTCCAGGGCCACAATCGCCGCCGGGAGGCGGGGGATGCTTTGCCAGGCGTACAACTGACGAAACATGATCCGCACCAGTTGATTGCCCGTCAGCGCGCCCGGCCCGTCGCCAGGGTTCGCCGGCAGCGGATTGGCGTTCAGGGCCGCCACCAGGCGCCAGAAACGCGCCTCCAGGTCGGGATAGGCCGCGGCGCAGCCCGGCTGCGCGGCGCAATCGGCGAAGAGCGTTCCCAGGGCGCGGTTCAGGTTGGCCGGCATGGCGGCGTACAGGCTCTCCTGAGGGGGATAGGGCGAGTCGAGGATCGCGCTGCGCGCCCCGCCCGGGTCGTCGCGCAGCATTGCCAGGGCCAGGCGCGTGCCGTAGGAGATGCCGAAGATGTTCCACTGCGCGTAGCCGAGGGCCAGCCGCAGGTCGCGCAGGTCGGCGGCTGCGGCGGCGGTGGTGAAGGCCCGCAGCGGCGTGCCGGCGGCGGCGATGCGTTCGCGGCAGGCCAGCAGGGCCGCCGCCTCCCCCTGGGCATAGGCGCGCCCGGCCAGGCCCTGCCTGCGCGCCTCGGCGGCAAAGGCGCGCATCTCCGGGCAGCGCAGATCGGGCCAGCTCGCCCCCGTCCCGCGCTGGTCTACGACGATCAAGTCGCGCCCCGCAACGAAGGGCTGCCAGGCCCGCCAGAGGGCCGGCGCGCCTGCCAGGGCCGGGCTGCCCGGCCCGCCGGACAGGTAGACGATCGGGTCGGGAGCCGGGCGCGGGTCGCGGAAGATGGCGAAGGCCAGCGCCGCGCTGCGCGTCGCCGGCTGGTCGCGCTCCAGGGGCACGATCAATGTGCCGCAATCCACCCGCGCTCGCGAGGGGACGGTGAAGGGACAGGCGCCCCAGGCGACCTGCGGCAGCGCCTGGCCGCCGGCGCCGGCGCGCGCCTCGCGGCCCAGCAACCCCAGGCGCACCTCCGGCCCGCGGGGGGTGGCGTGGATCTCGAAGCGCGCGCGCTCGAACCACTGCACGGTGTAGATCTGCCCGTCGGCAAGGCGCTCTTCCCGCGGGGCGCTCAGCGGCAGCCCGAACAGGGCCGCGTTCTCGGCCTCGCTCCGGCCGGGGCGCCCGTCGAGCTCCAGGCCCCGCGCGCGCCAGGCCGACAGGATTGGCTCGCACACGCCGTAGCCGCTTTCGCTGAAGAACCGGCAGCCCGGGGCCGCTCCGGGCGAAGGGGTGGCGGAGGTCTCCTCGCCCCTGGCGGCGAGCGCCTCCGCGCCGAGCGGGCCGGGGCGCACGTCGAGGGGGGGCCGCTGGTCGGGGCGCCATTCGAGACGCGCCCGCTCGAACCACTGCACGCGCATGCCGTCTGCGCCCTCGAGCAGCGGGGAGATCGGAAAACCGAGGACCGGCAACCCGCCGGTTTGCTCCCAGAACTCCGCGATGCGCCCGGCGATGCAATGACCGGTCTCGGCGAAGCAGCGCGTCCCGCCGGCCTGGGCCGCCGCTGGCGCCGCTGGCATCGCCATCGCGCTGAGGAGGCCCAGGAGCAGAGCGATTACCCGTCGCTGGATCATGGTCCTGCCTGCTGCTCCGCTTGCCGCGCTACGGTCCAGTGCCGGGTGTGGGGATCATAGCGCCAGATCGCCCGGCGGAGCGGCGCGGTTCCCGAAGCGTTGACTTGCAGCGTGTAGTTGAATGATACCAGGTCCACGCTCAACTCGCCATTGGCGAAGCGCAGCTTGCGCGCCCGTTCGCTCGCCGTGGCGCCCCCGGCGGTGAGATCGATGATCTCGACGGGCGGACCAGCGGCGTGGCCCCGCGCGTCGAGGGGAACGCCGACGATCGCCGGTCGCCGCGCCAGACCCGCCAGCAACAGGTAGCGCCTATCCGCCCGCACGACAGTCACCCCCATGGCGTCCAGGCCGTCCACGGGAGTGGCGCGGATCTGGCCATCGGTGCTCAGGGCGACCACGCCGCCGCGCTCGACGCTCGGGGTTGAACCGATGACCGTCCCGGCGAAGAGCAGGCCCAGGTCGCAGGCATAACTCAGACCCAGCACGCCGAACGGATTGCGCTCGCTGGCCGCCCCGGGCAGGGTGGCGAAGGGGCGCATCACCCCCGTGCGCCCATCCACGCGCCAGAGGGTCGTCGCCCCCGACGGGGGATTGTCGGCCAGCGATTGGCGTGGGGTGGGCGCGAGGTAGATGTTGCCGGCCTCGTCGAAGGTCATGGCCCCCATGAAGCCGCCGTCGTCCCAACTCTGGTGCTGATAGCTGCGTCCGCTGCCATCGAGGCTGACAAGCGCCAATCCCCGCATAGGCCGATCGGTGGCCAGCGCCAGCGGGCCGGGCAGACTGGCGGTAAGCTCCTGCGCGAAGGGAGGCTGCCGCGCGCAGGCGCCGGTCGCGGCGAGCGCGGCGGGCGCCGGGTTGGCCCCCGCCGCCTGCCGCATGTACAGCAGGGCCAGACAGGCCACGATCAGGCCGACGCCGATGCCGGCGCGACCGATGCCGAATGCGCGCCGCGGGCGCTTAGCGGGCGAACGTCGTTTGAAGGCCGCCACGGCGTAACCTCCTCCCCTGGGATGGCTGCGCTCTCCCACACCCTCCCGTGGGCGGGGGTGTGGGGAAACCCGCTTTCCCCACGCCCCTGCCCAGGGGAGGAGTGTGGGGCCTGAGCAAAGCCGTTTTCCCCGTCCCCTGCCGGTCCTGTGCGCGATGTGATCTCCATCCCCGCGCCGCACGGCCAGACCCGCGGCCTGAGCGCGCCGCCCTCCAGGGCGGTGTCGGCCCAGCAGCGTTGCCGCTCGGCGTTGCTGATACGCGGCACGAACCAGACCACCGCGCCGCCGTCCAGTGACTCCCCGTTGATGAACCGCTCCGGCCCTTGCCGGGCATCCAGCGCGCAACACGAGCCGATGCTCGGCAGGTCGCCCTGGCCCTCGCCCGGAGCGGGCCGGGTCCAGTAGACATAGGCATGTTCCGCTTCGTCCCAGCGTGGCGCCAGAGCGAGCAGGCCATCGGCCGTGCGCGCCTGGAGGACGTGGGGCGCGCCGGGCCGCCAGATGGTCTGCCCCTCCTGGGTGAGCCGCGCGCCGTTCTGGTCGCTCAGATCGGCGCCGGGGGGCAGTTCCAGGCGCAGCACAGGGTGGTAGATCCCCTCGACGCCGCAGCCGCGCCCTTCGTTGATCGCCAGGAAGCGCATGGTTCCATCGGGGCCGAAGTGGGCGCGAGTGACGTACTGGTAGTTGCAGGGTTGCGGCCAGTGGGGGCTGCGGAAGGTGAGTTCCAGGGTAAAGCCGCCGCCAGGAGCCTCGGCGATCTGCGGCGGGGCGTAGGGGATGACCGCCGCCGCCGAGAACACCGGGCAGCCAATCGCGTCGGAGAAGCCGACCCGCTCGTCGTCGCGCCCGGCGTAGCCCACGTGCCAGTCTACCACTTTGGCCGACACGAGCACGGGCCGTCCCTGGAAGCGCAGGTCGCGCAGTTCCAGGCCGTCCGAACTGGTCAGCAGGTAGCTCAGGCGCCAGCCAGCCCGTTCCAGGACGACGGGCGTCTCGCACAGGGAGGCCAGGGCGGCGTCCTGAAGGGTTGCCTCGCTCCAGATCCGTCGCCCGCTTACGCCCTGGTCGGTCCACGCCGCCCCGACGAGCCGAAACTCGCTCAGATCCACGATCGTCCAGAGGGCGCTGTTGCCCCAGCGGAAGACCGGCGCGACGCAGAGGTGCCGGCTGCGCTCGCAACTGGTGGTTTCGAGGGCCGTTTTGGTGGCGCTCATCGTTGCCATCGCCGCGTCAGGGGTCAGGCCCTCGAAGGCGGCGGCGACCTGCGGGTCGGCCAGGGCGATCTGCACGGCGAGATCGGCCAGATCGGCGGGGATTTCCGGCTGGGCATCGGCCAGCGCGTCCACACCGAGCACTGTGCCGTCGGCGGCGACCAGCGCGGTGACGGTGGTATTGGTGGGGTGCACGTAGATCTGGACGCGCGCGCAACGTTGAGCGGCGCAGGCGCGTTCCAGCGAGGGCGGAACATCGCCGGCGCTGGCGGGGCCAAGGGCCATAACCTCGGCGCGCAGCGGCCGCCCATCGGGCGCGCGCGTGGCGGCCCGCACGCGGGGGTCGGCGACGGCGGCCGCCTGGGCCGCGGTGAGCCAGTCGTCGCTGGTATGCGCTGCCAGTAGAATGTATGGTGGCGCGGTTAGCGCGGCCTCCAGGCGCGCCTTGCGCGCCGCGACCGCGGGCAGTTCCGGAGCCGATCCGCCGGCAAGCACCACCGGCGCGCCCCGGGCGGGCGCCGCCGGAGCGGCTGGGCGCGCCGCGCAGGCCCCCAGGCAGCCGAGTGCGAGCAGAATGACGATGAGACGGACGAACTGGTGCATAGGTCTCTGGGTGGGCACGGTTGCGCTGGCGGCGCTGCTGGTCATCGGCTATCTGGCGGCGAAAGGTCCGGCGCGCCCCGTTGATGTCACGGCGGCGCGGGTGGCGCTGGGCCAGCGGCTGCTGGCCGAGCCACGCCTGTCGGCGGATGGGCGGCGCAGTTGCTTCTCCTGTCACCAGCCCGAGCGCGGTTTCACCGACGGGCGCGCCGTGGCCACGCCCGGCGGTCTCAATACCCCGCCGCTGTGGGGATTGGGCGAGCGCCGGGTCTTCGGCTGGTTCTCGCCGGAGGTGCGTAGTCTGGAAGCAATGGCCTTGCGCCCCCTGGCTGATCCCGCCGAGATGGGACCGCGCGCCGAAGCGACCCTGGCCCGGTTGCGCGCCGACGCGGACCTGCTGGCCGCCTATCGCGCCGCCTTCCCCGGGGCCGCGGAGGCGATCACGTGGGAGCAGACCGGCGCGGCGCTGGCTGCCGCCCTGCGGGCGATCGAGCCGCCCCCGGGCGCCTACGCGCGCTACCTGGCCGGTGAGCGGGCGGCCCTGAGCGCGGCCGCCCTGCGCGGGCAGGCGCTCTTCGTCGAAGTAGGCTGCGCCGTCTGCCACCGGCCGCCGGGCTTCAGCAGCGACAGCTTCCACAACATCGGCCTCCCGGCGGACCCGGCGCGCAATGGCGGGCGGGCGCGGGTGCCGGGGCTGCGAGGCGCGCGCCACACGGCGCCGTACTTCCACGACGGCAGCGCGGCGACCCTGGAGGACGTCGTGCGCCACTACGCGCGCGGCGGCGGGCCCGGCGCCAGCCCGGCGATCACGCCACTGAATCTGACCGACGCCGACGTGCGCGATCTGGTGGCCTTCCTGGAAAGCCTGTGAAGCACGGGTGCGCAACCCTGCGGGCGGCGGCCACAAGGTATACCGTCGGATCGGCCAGAAGGATACGCCGGAGGCTGCATGAATGGTCGCAAACGGGCATTGCATCGCTCGAGCGCCGAAAGTGGCGAACGTGGGGGTGTCTTGGAACAACCGGGTGATAAAATGGAGGCGCGGGCGTGGCATAGGGAAACCCGGTTTCCCCATCCCCCTGCGCACGGGCTACGCCCTCGCCTTCCCGGGGGCGGGGGTATGGGGGAACCTGGTTCCCCCATGGTCACGTTGGACGGTCATGCGCATGGCGCACAACGCCCAATGAACATGACCTGGGAGCGCGGGCGGCCCGCCCGCGTCGCGTCTCCGCGGGCAAGGTGACGGCCCCCCTCCCCAGCCCTCCCCCCGCTGGGGGGAGGGAGTCCGGCTCCTCCCTCCAGCGGGGGGAGGTTAGGAGGGGGGCTGAAGGCAGCGAACGATGGTCACCTCAGTCGTCCATGCGGCTGGGCCGCACACCGACGGGATGAAAACAGGTTGTTCTTGGGAGGGCGCAGCCCTCCCAAACCCTCCCAGGGGCCGGGGCCTGGGTGCGCGGGCCTCCGGCCCGCGTCCGCTGAGGTATGGGGAAACCGGGTTTCCCCATCCCCCTCCTCCGAGGGGCTATGTTCACGTTAGTCGTCCACGCGGCTCCGCCGCACACCGACGGGATGAAAACAGGTTGTTCCTGGGAGGGCGCAGCCCTCCCAAACCCTCCCGCCGGCAGGGGAATGGGGAAACCCGGTTTCCCCATTCCCCTGCCGGGCGAGGGCGTGGGGAAACCCGGTTTCCCCATACCCCTGCTCCAGTGGCCTATTTTCATAGCAGGACTACGCCTATGGCTACTATCAGACTCTGCCTGTTTACCCTTGGAGTTCTCGTGGCGCTTGGCGCCTGCAGTCCGTTCAGTCCTTCGCCCACAGAATCAGGGGGGGCGCTTCCCGAAACGACCCCCACTGCGACCGCAGAATCAGCGGTGGTGTCTCCCGACAGCACCCCCACTGCGGCCCCCGCACAACCGCTCCTCCGGCGCGTGGCCGCCTGGGGCGCCGGCGCGCCGGAAGCGCTGGTCCTGAGCCCCGATGGCGCCGCGCTCTATGTCGCCACTCCGCAATCCGTCCAACGGCATGACCCACGGAACCTCTCGCAGATCCTGTGGCGCAAAAGCCTTACCGAGACGCCTACGGCCCTGGCGCTCAGCCCCGATGGGGGGACGCTGGCGCTGGCCTCCGGCTCTTCCCTGACCTTCCTGGCAACCGACGATGGCGCCCTTCGCGTGATCTTTGGAGGCTACTCCTACTCCACGCCGATTGCCGATGTAGCCTACGCCCCTGATGGCGCGTTGATCGCCATGGCGCGGGAGAGCGGGACGTTGGCGCTGATCGAACCGGAGTACAGCGCCATCGTGCGTGAGTTGCGCCCCGATGCCGGCGCTTTGCCGGAACCATCTGGGCCGCTTACCAGTGTTGCCTTCGCGCCCGATGGCAAGACCCTTGTTACCGGCGATCAGAACGGGAACGTCGTGGTGTGGAGCGTGGCCGAGGGACGAATGCTGGCCCACGGAAATACAGGCATGCGGGTGGTAGCCGATGTTGCCTACAGTCCCGACGGCGCTCTCATTGCCGCTGCCTCTGAAGGCTGGAAGACCGAGCCTGGCTCGGTCTGGTTGTTCAACGCGGTCAGTGGCGCCGTGGCAGGACGGTTGACCATTGATGAGGAAGAGCGCTGGCTCGCGTCGGTGAAGCGGGTGGGGTTCGCTGCTGATGGAAGCGCGCTCGTGGCAGGGACGGACGATGGCGCCGTGGTGCGCTGGTCGTTGCCCGATGGCGTCGTGGTGACCGAGATTGCGGCCCATCGGGCGACGATCACCGCCCTGGCTCTGGCCCCCGAGGGCGATCTGTTCACCGCCGGCCACGATGGCAAGCTGCGTCGCTGGGACGCAACGGGTGCGCCGCTCATGGCCCTGGATGGGATGCCCTCGATCGCTTCCGTGGTTATCGGTCAGGAGACCGTCGCCTCAGGCGGCGTTGACGGCACTCTGGCCTTCTGGACGGTGAATGGCGAACTGCGTAACCAGGTGCAGGCCCATACGGGGCCGATCACCGCCCTGGCGCTTAGCCCCGACGGCCAGTTCCTGGCTTCCGCCGGCGCCGATGGCGTCATCCGGCTATGGACGTGGCCCGCTGGCGCCCCCGCCGGAGAATGGTCCGATCACGAAGGGCCGGTGCTGGGGATGGCCTTTGCCCCCGATGGCCGGACGCTGGCCTCATCGGGTTGGGATGGCACGGTGCGGCTGTGGGCCTTGCCCGATGGCGCGCCGGTTGCAACCTTGACGGTGATCGAGGCTGACGGGCTGAGCGCCACGAACGTGCCGGATGTGGCATTCACCGACCAGGGACGGAGTGTCGCCGCGGCGAGCTATGCGGGCACGGTCCGGCGCTATGCCGTTCCTGAAGGAACGCCGCTGCCGGCGCTGGAAGCTGATGGCGCTGGCTGGCTGATTGACCTGGTGAGCCTGCCCGACAACCGCCTGCTGGCGGTAGACGATGCCGGCGCCGTGTGGATCTGGCATGCCGATGGCCGGCTCGCCGGTCGTCAGGAGGTCATGGCCGGGCATAAGGACGCGCTGGCGGTTCTTGATGCGAACCGGCTGATAGCGTTGTGGAAGGGCCTGAGCCTCTGGCGCCTTGACGGCGACGGATTGGCGTTCATCCAGGCCATGGGAAGCGCCGGAGGGCATGTGGCGGCGGCAGCCGATGGCCGGCTGGTGGTTGTGGGTTCGCCCCGCGGGTCCATCGAGGTCTGGCGGGTAGAGTGACCCATTCCATTATGGAGGGGATGCGGGGAGGCAGCCGCTGGACCCGCCGCCCCGCTGCCGGACGCGGGGCTGGAACGTCAGGGCGAATAAATGAAGAGTAAGGCATGGTTCAAACGCATTTACCAGTTCGCCTTGACACGGGACCACGGGAGAGGGGTGGAGGGGCCTGGCCCCTCCACCCCTCCCCACCAGACTGTCAAGCGCAAACCGCAGGTTTTGAACCATGCCTAAGAATATACACCGGTGTTCGTCCTCGTGCCTTGGGGCTGATGGTCTTTGAGAAATTCATCCGCTATGCCAGTCTAGCCGTCGGGCTAAAGCCCTCGGCTACGGGATGCGAAGCCCGCCTGCGCGGGCTAGAGCGGAGTATGTATTCAAAGACCATAAGCCCTCGGCTATACAGGGCCAAGCCCACCTGCGCGGGCGAGAGCGGATTTAATTCTTATTACGTTTGCGCTTGCGCGGGGGTTTGGTGTTCCTGTGCCGCGAAGGTGGGTG
>Ga0209227_1000067_pt1 | contig 81884 bp, 65 predicted proteins | sample YNPBryantNP2012_FD_185815 | JGI IMG/M metagenome (GOLD analysis project Ga0209227, IMG submission 185815) | Anoxygenic and chlorotrophic microbial mat microbial communities from Yellowstone National Park, USA - YNP Bryant NP 2012 (SPAdes)... ...
AGGTGGAACTTATCACATAGATATTCAGCAACGATGCATCTCCATCTATCTGCCCCTGGTTGTGAGCGGGAGGTCTACCTTTGACGAATAATCATCGGTTGTCCGGGTTGGCCGGACGGTTATCCCTTTGCGCATCAACGCGAATCCTTGACTCGCTTGATCTTCGTAGTATAATAGTTCCACAAGAGAAGGAGTCTGAACGTGAGCGATAGTATTACGGAAAGGATGAAACGACTCTGGTGCATCTGTCCAGGGCGAGGGCGTTAAGCGCCTGCGTCCTGGGTATACATCTCCTTCCAGGCCAACCGGAGCAGGCGGTGACGCCCTCGCATTTGGGTAAGTCCTGCCTTGACGAAGGTTGGTTTTTTTGTGCCTGTCGCCGGCCTGGAAAAATCCTGGGAGGAGAGAAGTGATCAATATTTACCCTTCGACAGAGTGGTCATACCCTGCGAGTTCGCAGCGCAGGGTATGGGAAGAAGCGCAAAACTATTCTCATGTCCTCGATTGGCACCGGCCTGTCTGCGGGCGCCGGGCGCCGGCTGTAATCTCCCTGATCGGGAAAACCCCCCTGGCAGAGCTTGCCCGGGTGACCAGAGACGTACCCCGGAGAGTAACCGTGCTTGTCAAGCTTGAGGGGATGAACCCGGGCGGTTCCGTCAAAGACCGCACCGCCCTCTACATAGTGCAGGAAGCGCTGCGCACCGGAAAACTTACCCCTGGCAGGATATTGATTGACGCCACCTCAGGGAACACCGGCATTGCCTATGCCATGCTCGGTGCGGCTCTGGGCTTTCCGGTTAAGTTGGCAATGGCCGCTAATGCAAGTCCGGAACGGTTGCGCATCTTGCAGGCTTATGGTGCCAGTGTGATCCTGACCGATCCTGTGGCCCGCACTGATGGTGCCAGGCAAGTGGTGCGCGAACTGGTGGCTGCTTCACCGGAACTATATTTTCATGCCGATCAATACAGCAACCCTGCCAATCCGCTGGCTCACTACATGACCACCGGCCCTGAAATCTGGCAGCAGAGCGGTGGCAGGATAACCCACTTTGTTGCCGGTATGGGTACCTCTGGGACCATGATGGGAGCAGGCCGCTATCTGCGTGAACGGAACCCGGCGGTGCAGCTCATCGGTGTGCAACCGGACAGCCCGCAGCATGGCATTGCTGGTTTGAAGTACCTCAGGGTGGATGATGTGCCGGCAATATACGACCCCGCAGGGGTTGATCGAATCATGGAGATCAGCACTGAAGAGGCCCAGGAGATGGCGCGCCGGTTAGCGCGGGAGGAAGGACTGTTTGTAGGCATTTCGGCCGGAGCGGCGGTGGCGGCAGCCATACAGGTGGCCCGGGAGCTGGACGAGGGCGTCATTGTTGCTCTGTTGCCTGATGGTGGATTCAAGTATACGAGCGCGTCATTTTGGGAGGGATGAGCACCCCGGTGCCGTCAATCGCGCTCTGTTTGAGAGCGAGGAGAGCTTCGTTCGCCTGCTCAAGAGGGAAGGTCTGTACCACTGTGTGCACAGGGATCTCTGCCGCCAGTTGCAAAAACTCCGTTGCATCCTGCCTGGTGAAATTGGCAACACTGCGTATCGTCCGCTCCCAATAAAGCAGGCGATCATAGTCGAGTTCGGGGACCGGTGTCATCGTCACACCCGCCAGTGCCAGCGTGCCGCCACGCTCCAGAACCCGCAGGGCATGCGGTACAAGTTGGCCTGCCGGCGCAAAGATAATGGAGCCATGCATGCGCGCTGGTGGTGTTTCATCCGCATTGCCGGTCCAAACCGCCCCGAGCTGCCGGGCCAGCCGACGATGGCCTTCGCTGCGGGTGAAAACGAAGACCTCGTATCCAAGGTGACAGGCCACCTGGATAGTGATGTGGGCGGAACCACCGAATCCATACAACCCAAGGCGCTGTCCGGGACGTACCTGACTGAGCTTCAGTGCCCGGTAGCCGATGATGCCAGCACATAACAAGGGAGCTGCTTCCACGTCTGTAAATGCCTCCGGGAGCGGATAGGCGAAGTTTTCTGGGACGACCATAGCCTCAGCATACCCACCGTCTACGTGCAGGCCGGTGAAATGCGCGTCAAGGCATAGGTTTTCCAGCCCCTCCAGGCAGAACTCGCACCGGCCACAGGTGCGATATAGCCATGGGACTCCTACCCGCTGTCCCACTGTCAGGCGTGTTACACCTTCACCGAGCGCTTCGACCACGCCTGCCACCTGGTGGCCTGGGACGAGCGGAAGCCTGGGCAATGCCAGCTCCCCTTCCACAGTATGCAGATCGGTGCGGCAGATGCCACAGGCGCGCACTTCCAGCCGCACCTCACCCGGCCCCGGATGTGGCACAGGTAACTCAGACAATTCCAGTGGTCTTTCCTCGACAGGCCTGGCCTTTCTTAAAACCATTGCTTTCATCTCACGCCTCCAGTTGAAGTGCATTATACGGCAGAGCAATGAAAGTGCAAATCATACCTGCCTGTATTGGTACTTTCCGCCAGGGGTGGTATAATTGGATTGCGGCTCGTGCCGGGGTGGTATCAGGGATATGATGCAGCAGCTACAGGCTGGTCATCACCGGCCGGCGGTTGCTCCTCTCACTCAGAAGGTGTATAATGTTATTGAAACCCTCCCGGCCCCTGGAGGTTGCTGAAAAAGTCTCGGTTTGCACCTTGTCTAAGTGGCCAACACAATCATCTTTCACCGACCCGCCCCCGCAAGCCTCGAAGGCATGGCTCAGCAATTGCAATTTAAGGGGACACGTCGCGCTGAGCAGGACCAGGGGTGATTGATAGTGAACCGGTGCAAATAGCGCTATTATGGGAGAACAAACCGCAACTATGTCTGCCTGCACGGTCCTGCTGGTAGAGGGCAGAAAATCTTCTAAGAACAGCTTGTTAAGGCTTATCGACGGCCGGTCCGAATACGAGGTTGTGGTAGCAAAGACCTGCCGTGAGGCCCTGTCTAAGGTGCATGAAGTACACCCTGCGGTGATAATACTTGATTTACCCTCGCTCACCTTTTCCCCGCACAACTTTTGTGCTTCCCTTAAAGGTAAGGGCATTGAAACCCCGATTCTGCTTCTACTGCCGCCCGGCGAGAAGGTAGACCACAGCCTGGAGACCCAGGCATATATACGCTACCCATTTTCCGCCGGGAAACTGATCAGCCATATCCTCAAGCTATTGCCGGCATCTGGGCCAGGTGTGCTTCAGGTGGGTGATATTATACTGAACATTGAACAGCGGTGTGTGATACGTGGAGATCGGGAAACCCACCTCACACCCAGGCAGGTCAGTCTGCTTGAGCTATTTATGCGCCACCCGGGTGAGATTCTGACGCGGGCCTATCTGATGAAACGGGTCTGGAACACCGATTACATCGGCGATACCCGTACCCTCGATGTCCACATTCACTGGTTGCGCAAAGCGATTGAGGAAGATCACAGGACACCGGTGTACCTGCGCACTATTCGCCGCATTGGTTATCGGTTTGAAGTGCCCGAAACAACCCAATGTGAAGACTTGAAAACCAATAGCTCTCAGGAATCCGGAGGATCACAGTGAACGTCTCTATCGCCTCATACTCTTTCCACGGCCTTCTGCGGGAGGGCAAGATAGATCTGTTTGGCTATCTGGAGAGCTGTAAGTACCGCTATCATCTCCAAACCGCCGATATCTGGAACGGTATGCTTCTCAGCGTCGAGGATGACTATCTGGCTAAGGTTAAAGAAGCGCTCATCGAGCGGGAGCTGACGCTGGTCAATCTGTGTGTGGACGGCGCCCACATCTGGGAGGATGACCCCGACGAGCGGGAGCGGAACTATCGCAATGCTCTGGCGCACCTCCACGCTGCCGAGGTGCTGGGAGCAAGAACCGTGCGTATTGACGCCGGTGTACGTGCCGACACTTTCACTGATGAACAGTTTGACTGGATCGTCAAACGGTATCAGGAGTATGCACGTCGGGCTTTCGACAACGGCTATAAGGTCGGGCCGGAGAACCACTGGGGGGCCGAGGTCGTTCCGGAGAATATGAAGCGTTTATGCGAGGCTGTAAACCATCCCGCCTTCGGCGTATTGCTTCATTTCCGTGGCAATGAGGGGGATCGGGTGATGGCCCCGTGGGCAATGCACACTCACATTTCCTGGACTATCACCGAGAACTGCCTGGTCGAGAGCATGACCATGCTGCGCGATGCAGGTTACACAGGCTGCTGGGGGGTCGAGCATCACTCCGGCCAGTACGAATATTCAGAAGTTGCCATCCAGGTCGCCAGGGTGCGGGATGTACTTTGCCACTGGTAATGCTCAGTACGCGTTGGGGGATTTGAAGAGGTTGAAAAACGTGCGGATGAGAATCTTGATGTCGAGCGATAGCGACCAGTTCTCTATGTACCACAGGTCGTACTTGGTCCGCTCGACGATCGAGGTGTCGCCGCGCAGCCCGTTCACCTGAGCCCATCCTGTCATGCCGGCCTTTTCCCAGTGACGGTCCATGTAGCGAGGGATGGAGCGGCGGAATTGGTTCACATATATGGGCCGCTCCGGGCGTGGCCCTACCAGGCTCATATCACCAAGCAGTACATTTATTAACTGAGGAAGCTCGTCTACATTTATGCGGCGAATGATGCGCCCCAGCCGGGTGGTGCGCGGATCGTTCTCTACCGTCCAGCCGACCCCGCATGCCTCGGCATCCTGCCGCATCGAGCGGAACTTAAGCATCATAAACGGACGGGCATCCAACCCCATCCTTTCCTGGACGTAGAACACCGGCCCGCGTGAGTCGAGCTTGATCAGCACGGCCATCAGCATCATCAGCGGCGAAAGCAGCACCAGGCCGCACGCTGCTCCGACCACGTCCATCAGCCTTTTGGCAGCATGTTTCCATCCCCGCAACGCGATGTCGCGTACCGTCAGTAAAGGCAATCCTCCCAGGTCCCCGATACTGATCTGACTGGCCATGATCTGGAACACGTCCGGGAAAACCTTGATCGTCACTTTACCCCGCTCACATTCCGAGATCAGCATCAGAATCTCCTGGTGCGTGGCTTCTGGTAGAGCAATGATCACCTCGTCCACATTATGCTCATCAATGATGAGTGAGAGGTTGCCGACATGGCCAAGGACAGGTGCTCCTGGCGGCGTGTTCTCCTGACCGTTGGCGGAGACAAAGCCCACCACCTGGTATCCCAGCCCGGGATTTGACTGAATCTTCTGGAATATCATCCGCCCTATCTCGCCGGTGCCGACAATAAGCACGCGGTCGCGTCCCCACCCGCGCTTGCGTAGCCTGGCGCGAAGGTTGGCGTGAAACAGCCTGCCACAGGTGACCAGCACGATGGTCAAAATCCACCCGTACAATATCATCCCTCGCGAATAGTCCAGCTCCAGCGGGCTGTTCTTGAACAATAGTGAGGCCAGTGCCACACCGACAAGGGTGGCCACCGTGGTGGAAGCGGAGATGGAGTAGAACTCATCAATGCGGGAAGGACCGCGCTGGAGGTGATAGAGCCGGGCGAAGATGAAGACTATCAACACCGACACAATGTGGGTGAAAACGATGCTGTTGTATTCGAGAAACGGGCCCATGTTTTTGGCCTCGTCCGGCCATGGCACCAGACGGCGCAACCAGTAAGCGAGGAAGAAAGCCAGCCCGGCCATCGTCATATCGGTGAGTGCCAAGGTCAGCACAAAGAAGGTCTGAGCACGTGCTTTTGAGGTCATAGCAGAAGAGAGCCCCTCATCATGCCCGCTGCCGGAGGCCGGCCACTCGCAGCCGCTCGAGGCCGGTACGGGCACTAATGACGCTCATGATGAGCATATGCAACAAGCGGGGGGTCTGAGAGGCGTAATGCTTGCGGTAGAAGATTTCCATAGCCCGGTAGAACTCAATCTGGGCACGGGGGTTTTGCCGGGTCGAGGCCCGCTTGATATGCAGCACCGTTACCTGCGGATTGTAGTAAACTTTCCAGCCGGCCTGTCTGATCCGATAGGCCCAGTCCAGATCCTCGCCATACATAAAGAACTGCTCATCCATCAGGCCAACCTGAGCAATGGCTTCGGCTCTCACCATCATGAACGCTCCCACAACCGAGTCTACCTCAGCCACCTGGTCCGGGTCCAGATAGGTGAGGTTGTAACGACCAAAACGTCGGCTGCGCGGAAAAAGGCGTGACAGCCCGGTCAGGCGGTAGAATGAAACTTCCGGCGTGGGGAATGACCGGCGACAGGCCAGGTCAAGGGAACCATCAGGAAGTACAAGTTTTGGCCCTGCGATGCCGGCGTCAGGATGGGCGGTCATAAAGTCGAGCATCTGCTTCAGTGCGTTCGGTGGCAGCTCAGTATCAGAATTCAGCAGGAGTGCAAAGGCAGGGGAAGGCATAGCCGGGTTGGCGAACCCCAGGCTTCGCAATCCCTGATTGTTGGCCGCCGGGTAGCCCACATTTGTGGCATTCACGATCAGATGTACCTGGGGAAATTCTCTGGTGACCATACTGGCGCTGCCGTCAGATGAGGCGTTATCCACCACGCAGACCTCAAAGGAGAGATCTCCCTGACCGGCATAGACAGAGCGCAGGCAGGCGCGTAAAAGATTGCAGGTATTGTAGCTGACAATTACGATTCCCAGATCACACATAGCAGTGGCATTTCCGGGAAGAGCAGGCTCACGGAGTATTCCCTGTCGGGCCGGGGAGATGCCGCTCTATCCATGCCTCGACGTCCGCCAGGACCTGTTCCTTGCCCACATCGTTGAAGACCTCGTGATAGTAACCGGCGTACTCTCGCAGTTCCTTATCGGCCAGTGTCATGTGTTCGTAGAAGATACGGCTGCCTTCGGGTGGCACCAGGCGGTCCTCGCTCCCATGCACGATCAGGCAGGGTACCTGCATTTGGGCAGCATGTGCCTGCACCCATTCAAAAGCACGGGTCAGCTCGGTGCCGAGGCGAGGGGTGCCCAGGCTGTGGACCAGGGGATCGTTGACGTATGCTTCCACCACGGCCTGGTCACGCGAGAGAGCGGTGGCGTCGAGGCCGGTGTTGAGCGTGAGGCGGGGTAGTATGCCTGAAAGTATTTTCGCCAGCACCAGCAGAACCGGAGAAAGGCCCACTCTGGCCAGCACTGGACCGGAGGCCACCACGCCGCTCAGCCCGTGGGGGTTGCGCAGCGCATATTCGAGAACGATCAGCCCACCCATACTGTGCCCCAGAAGGAAGACCGGGCTGCTGTTGGCCTCCTGCAGGTGGATGAATTCAAGGAAGAGGCGCACATCCTCTCGAAATTCGTCCCAGCGGTTAATGTGCCCACGTGGGCCGGCAGAACGGCCGTGTCCGCGCAGATCGAAGGCATAGACCGCATACCCCCTTGGCACGAACCAGTTTACCACGTTGGTGTAACGCCCGCTGTGCTCTCCGGCTCCATGTACAATCGGAAGAATGACTCGTGGTTTCCCCTCGTCAGGATGCCAGCTCTGATAATAGAGCTGCAGTCCCCCGAACCCACTGAAGGTGCCCTCTTTGTGTTTCATCTTCCCTCTCCTGAGCGTAATTATACGCCTGTCACCGGCCCCGTCAACGCATGATGACCGGCAATCAATCTCTCCGTTTCCAGAGCAGGCGGTTATTCTCTACCACAACGACCGCCTCCCCTGCTCGTTCCAGCGAACTGAGCGCTGCCAGCACCGTGGCGCGGGTCAGAAAATAGGATGTGGCCGTCGCCAGGCGCAACCCGTAATGATCGGCCACATAACGGAGCAACACCTCTGTCTCTTGGGCTTCTCCCAGTTTCTCATACAGGAGACCTCGCACCTCTTCTAATCGCGTTTTGTTTGCGGTACAGGCAGCAGCGATTTCTGCTCCGGCCTGATAAGCCGGACCATGGCCGGGCGCGAAGTACCCGTAGTCCGACTCTGGCAGTCGTGTCAGCGTTGCCAGCGTCTCATCCATGTCTACACAAAAGGTCAGCTTGTGTTTTTCTAACGTCTCGGCCGGGAAAAGGGCATCTGCACAGAACAGCACTCCACCCACGGCCAGGCCCATCTGGTTGGGGGCGTGACCAGGCAACGACACAATATCTACAACGAATGGCCCGATCTCCAGCGGCCCCGGCTCCGTGATGATGCAATCCACGCGACATGGCTCTGCCAGTGTGAACCTGGAACGCAGTTCGCCGATAGGAGCTGCTCCGCCGAACAGGTAAAGTGGCTCGATGATAGGATGCTCCATCATCGCCGCTTCCAGAGCCGGTGCGCAGGTGTGCACCTGAATTCTGCGCTGGAGGAAGTTTGCACCGCCGAAGTGGTCAGCGTGAGCATGGGTGAGAAACAGGGCACTTGGTGCCACTCCCAGCTCTTCGGCGGCACGCAGAGCTTTCCGGGCAGCGTCTCTGTCCAGCCCCGTATCAATCAGTAAACCCTGGCCATCCTGCACGACCAGGCCGATATTCGATCCGCCCTGTAGTTGAAAGACACCCAGTGCCAGCTCTACCTTTTGCATAACATACTCCTGTCCTGGCCACTACGGAACACAAGGTAGCGCAATTGGATGGCTTCCTCAGGACCTCATCTCAGGTGGAAGGTGATCCACTCTGTTAAGGTACTCCACATCCAACTGCCCCCTGCGAAAACCCAGCCAGGAGACGGCCGTGTTGAGGTGATGGTAATAGATGCCGCTGTCCAGTGGCTGATTGAAAAGCTTTTTCAATAGCGCATCTAGGAAACAGCCATGAGATACCAGCAGGATACGTTCATCAAGCGCCGCCCAGTCAAGTATCTGCTCTGCGACCTGCTGAACCCGGCTGTGGAAAGCCGCGGTGGTCTCGAAGCCCGGCTGAAACCACCATCCTCTGTCGGTGATACCTGCAGGCAGATGGTAGCCAGGGAACCCGGCAGCGATCTCCTGGCGTGTCCTGCCCGGGTAGCCGATCAGACCATCCGCTCCGTGATCAAGGTAAACTCCTCCTTGCTCGTGAAGCTCAACCCATACTTCTGGAGTCAGCCCCAATGCTTCTCCCAGCGGACGGGCGGTCTGCAGGGCGCGCCACATAGGGCTACAGTAAAGGCGCGTGATACCTAAGCCGCATTTCTGGAATCGGTCTGCCTCCCAGGTGTACGGGGACGGGCCCACGGCCAGATAGCGGGCCAGTCTCTCAGCCTGTTGATGCCCCAACCCGGTCAAAGGAGGATCACATTCCCGCTTCTGTGGGTCATTAAGCGCGTTGTTTGTAGATTGGGCATGCCGGACGATGAAGAGTTCCACTGCACTCCCACGGTGGAGCCTGTCCGAAACACCGTACGAGGGCATCCCTGTGCCGCTTATGCCGATGTATAGGGATGTATATCGGTTACGTTTTTCGGATAGGCCCTTAAGGAATGACCTGGCCAGACTACTATGGTTGACCGCTCTCGCCATACCCGGTCTGGCGCAGCTTTTCCTCAAGGCGAGCCTCCAGCATGGCCTTGACCGCCGGCCACTCTGTGTCAATAATGCTGTAATACACAGAGTGCCGAATGGTCCCGTCGGGTGTGATCATATGGTTGCGTAAAATCCCCTCTTTGACCGCTCCGATACGTTCTATGGCTCGTTGAGAAATCACGTTGCGCAGGTCGGTTTTCAACTGGACGCGAATACAGCCCAAAGTTTCAAAAGCATGGCGCAGCAGCAGGTACTTGCATTCAGTGTTTACGGCCGTACGTTGATAAGCCACTCCGTACCACGTGCCGCCGATCTCAAGTCCACGATGCTCACGGCGGATCTCCATGTAGCGCGTGCATCCAATGGCCTTTCCCGAGGGCAGGTAGATCACAGCGAAGGGCAGATCAGTCCCCTGTGCCTGACGGGCGAGCAGGTCCTGTACAAAGGCTCGCATTTTCTCCTCACTATCAATGTTGCCGTAGAGCATATAGCGCCAGATACTCTCATCCAACCCTACCTCTGTCAGGTCCGGGACGTGCGCCTCGGTAAGCGGCTCAAGCCGCACCACCCGACCGGTGAGGATGACGGGTTTCACTTCCATAATCTGCATCCCTGGGTTGAGAATTACCGGGCTGGGTTTACTCATAGACCTTCCAGTACGGTTTTTCTGGCTCCCAGCGGGCCCGGAACTCCTCCGGCACAGCCCCCAGCACTGCTTCGCACTCGGCGGTCACGGTGCCATCTGGAAGGCGTATCTCCCCGGCCACGTGTGCCCCAACGCCGCTCAGCTTTTCTACCCATCCTATGGCAGTCAGCGTCGTGCAGACGGGGGTGGGGCGGCGATAGCGTACGGTCAGCTTTAGTGTGGCCATAAGATTTTCGTCGGAGCTGCCCAGCATCACCGCCCGGCCGGCCGTCTCATCAAGGATGGCAGCCACAATCCCCCCATGTACCACTCCCGGGTATCCCTGGTATTCCTCTGGCACGCTGAATTCAGTGCGGACAAGCCCGGCCTCCGTGTCTTCGTAGAACTCTAACTTCAATCCGACCGGATTCTGGCGGCCGCACAGAAAGCACATTCGGGAATTGGGCTGCTTTCGCATCATATCATCTGCAGGCTGAGAGCCTGTCCTGACAGCCGTACGAGCGGCATCCCTATGCCGCTTATACCGACGAGGATGTAGCGATTACGTTTTTCGGATGGGCCCTGAGAGCCTCCTCCAGGCAGATTTTCGGCCGGTATCATAATCGGGTCAGTTTCTGCCTCAGCTCCTCTGGGGTGCTGGCCTCTATAGCGGTATATTGCACGCCGGGGTAGTATTGCTCGAAGAAGGCTCGCAGGTCAGATGGCCAGTGTTGTGGATTGACCGCGATCACCCGACGTACATCAAGGTCACCGATACCAGCATCGTCGGCACTGCCGCCAATAGTGTAGCGGAACCTGTTCCATGTCCCGTCCACTACTGCCAGTGCCCAGGCTGCATCGGCGTCTGGGGGTAGGAGTACATAGGTACGCTCGTATTGAACGCGAGGCCTGCCGCGTGGTGGCTTTTCGACTGGTACGGCCTCAAATGTGCCGGTGGCGCTCACATCGCCGGCGGCAGAGAAAACCACGGTGTGGATACCGGCCTCGCTTACCGGCCCGGCCACGTACGTCCAGGTGTACCAGTTTCCATCCTTACCCACCACGACGCTGCTACGTGCCAGCTCCCCACCTGATGGCTGAGCGATCTTTAAATTGACACCGGTGAGAGCAGCCTGGGAGCGAGCCTCGATGGTCACTTGCTCACCTGCTCTGGGCTTCTCCGGTCGGCAGCTCAGGAGCACTTCTGGCTTCTCAACACCGGAGGCAGTGAGTTCTGCATCGTCCCAGTAGGCGTCATTATGTTTGAAGGCCCACATAGTCCTGCTGCGCAGGAACACGGTTACGGTATCGGCCTGAGCCGTCGCCTCGACGGCCGGTACCTGGGCATGGACGTTGTAAATATGTGCTCCCTGTCCCCATATGACTGTATCGGCGAGTGGGTTCGTGCCGCCTGTGGGATCAATGCCCACGTAAAAGGTGAAGTTGCGCCACTCGTCGTTGGGAGCCTCCCCTTCAAGAAGGAAGCCGGGCTCGTAACCGGGCCCCTCGCTCCATCGGCCATCGTCCGGGTGGGGGAATTTGTCCGGTGCACCCGCGTGGTTACTCCAGGCATGTGCCCATGCCGTGAAACGGAGCCTGGTACCGGCTCCGACCTTGACCTGTTGAAGAAAACCTGCGTCATGCTTGCGGTAGAAGGTGAAGAGCAGGATAGCCTTCTGGCCACTATGGACACGGCGAGGATCATGTTGTTTCCACGCATCGCGCACTTCAGGCTGGTCCCACGTGCCCGGATTATGGCGAAACCAGGTTGTCCAGCCAGGGGGAGTAAATATATTGCCCACCTCTCTTTCAACCAGCGTGCCGTTCTCAGCCACGACCAAGCAACGGTGGCTCTTTTCTTCTGACCAGTCGGCTTCAAAGGACCCATTTTTAAGCAGATTTTGTGACATGCCCGCCTCCTTATGTATAAACTGGCAGTGTGTCAGGCACAGACGTACGGTTTCTCTCGGCAAAATTTATCGCTGGATATTCGGAGCAGGTCCAGACTGGTGCAAGGGGCAACACTCGCTCGCTCATGCTGATATGCCAGGCAGTGGGTTCAAGCTTAGGGTCTCGGTGCAGAATCTGACGGATGATTTATCCTTTGGGGTATCTCTTATTGCGCGCCCGGATGTTCTGAGATTGTTCTGCATTCCTGAGAGCTGACAGCGGGTGATCTTAAGTCAGGTAACACCAGGGAATCGAGCCTTCAGGCGGAAAGTCCGGCTGCAGTCTCTACTCCGGCTGAGGTTGTTGACTCCACTGCAGGTTAAGGTCATTTCACCGCCGAGACGCAGAATGCGCGGGGGTTGTACTTGATGGAGAACTCTGCGCTCTCGGCGTCTCTGCGGTGAGTTTTTGCAGTGAAGTCATTGTGATTTTTAATGCCACTTGAAGTTATTGGCGACCGGTACGCTCTTTAGCACCGGAGCCCATATAAGGGAATAACTCGCTCAGTAGCTCATCCTTAGGCCGAAATCCAACTATGCGCCTGACTTCGGTGCCGTTGCTGAAGAGGATCAGTGTGGGGATGCCGCGGACACCGAATCGTCCCGGGGTGCGTGGGTTCAGGTCAACGTTGAGTTTGGCTACCCGTATGGTGTCGTAATCTCGGGCAATTTCCTCAACCAGGGGGGCGATCATTTTGCAGGGACCACACCACTCAGCCCAGAAATCTACCAGAACGGGCTGTTTTGACTTAAGCACTTCGGTGTCGAATGTCTCGTCGGTTACCTCGAATGTTTTCGCCATTCTCTCCTCCACGCGAGGAGATTATCCTACGGGCATAAGGTTTTGTCAAGCGATGGTCGGTGGCAATCCGGAGGATTGTAGGACAACTGCGAGCAGTTGTCCTACAACTTTAATTTGACACCTTGGTACAATTGTGTTATCATCTATAAGCCAATGTTACGGAAGAAGGTGAACCGTCCTTGCGGCGATCGTACGAATTGGAAGAGACTGGGAGGTAGTCGGAATTAGCAAAAGGGAACGCGCTGAGATCAGGGAGAGGTATCGTATCAACGACGAAATCAGAGCCTCCCCCGTAAGGCTGATTGATGCCGACGGCACTCACAGAGGCATCGTGTCCATTGCCGAAGCCCGGGCAGTTGCCAGAGCGCAGGACCTGGACCTGGTCGAGGTTTCACCTGCGGCGGATCCGCCTGTGGTGCGGGTGATGGACTTTGGTAAGTTTGTCTATCAGCAGTCCAAGCAGGAACGGGAAGCGCGTAAGGCTCAAAAGCAGATCGAGGTTAAAGAGATCCGGCTGCGGCCTAAAACGACCGATCACCACATCTCGTTTAAAATCCGCGATGCCCGGCGCTGGCTGGAAGACGGAATGAAAGTGAGGGTGCGGGTGCGTTTTAGAGGGCGGGAGGTCTCTTACCCTGAAATCGCCATTGAGCAGTTGATGGAAATTGCGGAAGAATTGTCTGACGTGGCAGTGGTTGAACAGCAACCGGACCGGGAGGGCCGCACTATGGTGATGGTCCTGGCACCGGCCAAGAAAAAGTGACAGTGAGGACTTCAGGTTATGCCGAAAATAAAGACCCATAAATCTACTTCGAAGCGTTTCCGTCTTACAAAAGGTGGCAAGGGCATTTTGGTGCGCACCAAACAGGGCAAGTCGCATCTGCGGCGTAAGAAAAGCGCACGTGCAAAGCGTCTTTACGACGACACGCTGCCTGTGGAAGCGCGGGGAATTGTCCGGCGCGTTGCGCGTCTGGCTCCGTATTTGAGTGAGAAGGGGAGATAGAGCCATGAGAGTCAAGGGTGGCACCAGGACACGCTATCGTCACAAGAAAATTCTCAGCCAGACCAGTGGATACTGGGGTACGCGACATCGCCTGTTCCGCCGTGCCAACGAGGCCTGGATGAAAGCCCAATGGTATGCCTATAGAGACCGTCGGCAGCGCCGTCGTGATCTGCGACGTTTGTGGATTGTGCGCATCAATGCTGCCGCGCGGCAGAGTGGGCTTTCTTACAGCAGATTTCTTCACGGCTTGAAGCAGGCCGGTGTGGAACTCGACCGCAAGGTGCTGGCCGATATAGCCGTGCGTGACCAGGAGACTTTCGCGCGGCTGGCGGAGATGGCGAAAGAAGCGATTTAAGCCCGGGAGCATCTGAAAGCGGGAGCCTGGTGGCTCCCGCTTTTGTTTTGCGCGGCAACTGTCTGCCTCCCGCAGGTTGGGGTGCAACTGACCTGCGAGAGGATAGCTTGGGTGCGTTGAAGCGGCTCTTGAAATTGGTTGCTTCCTGTGTTATCATTAGACCCATCTGATTGCAAGGGTGGTTAGCGCAATGTATCCTGATAGCGAAATACTGTTTCCATCACGTTGTATCTCTCAGTTGCGTAATCTCCGTGGCCCAATGTGGGCGGAATTGATAGATCGTATTTCTGCTTTGGAGGACGGTCACGAAGACGTGTTGGGATTTTCCCTTATGATGATCAACCTGGGGAGTTGTCTTACCTGTGATCTGGATAGCTACCGTGCATCATTGGGCTGTTGTACCTGTGCCTCCAGGTCAATAGCCGGGTTCAAGGGCCATGACGCGGAGCTGATACGCATGTTTGAGCAGGCCCGTGAAGAAGTGCGGGCTTATTTGAATTCCGGCGATGTCCCGCCACCTATAGCTGCTCTGGTGCGTCGCCCCGGTGGGCGGTGACGTCGGGTATGGGTTTTGCGTTCCTGGAGCCAAGCCTGTCCGAGAAACCGTACCGTACAGGCGGCATCCCTATGCCGCTTATGCCGACGCATAGGCAGGCGGTCGGTTACGTTTTTCGGATATGCCCTGAGTCGGGGTAACTTTGGGTAAAACGTTCCGTGTCAGCCTGGTTCTGGTATTGGTGCTCTTCCCCTCCTGCCTGGCGGCTCTCTCTATCTGGTTATTCAACTGCACAGGGGAGGAGCGTTTGCTCTCCCAGGTGCGTGGGGCAGGCCAGCTCGCCTTTGATCTGCTGCGTCCCCGGCCGGTGACGGCTCCTTACGTGCCTGTTGTCCATGCCGGTGTTAATCCCTTTGGCATCAACGTGTTTCTTAACCAGGAGGTGGAGCCGTGGAAGCGTGAGCGCACTGTGCAGATGGCTGCAGAGGCTGGCTTTCACTGGCTGCGCCAGGAGTTTCCCTGGGAGGATATCGAGATACACGGTAAAGGCGACTTCACCGACCGGCGCAATGATCTGGATGGTGATGGGCAGGTTGATGCTGTGGATGCCTGGGCCAAGTACGATCACATTGTGGAGCTGGCCGGGAAGTATGGGCTTGAGCTTGTGCCTCGTTTGAGCAATCCCCCTGCCTGGTCCCGTGCGCTCACCGATACTATCGGTACGTATGCTCCTCCTGACGATCTGACTGATTGGGGTGACTATGTCTACACTGTGGTCTCCAGGTACCGGGGGCGGGTGCACTATTACCAGTTGTGGAATGAGCCGAATATTTACCCGGAGTGGGGAGAACAGCCGGTGGACCCGGAGGGCTACACTCGCCTGCTGTGTGAGGGTTACCGGCGTGCCAGGGAAGCCGATCCTGATGTGGTCATTCTGAGCGGCGCCCTGGCTCCAACCATTGCGCTCACCTGGCGTGACCTGAATGATTTTGTGTTTCTCCAACGCATGTACGATGCCGGAGCGGCTGCCTGCTTTGACATTCTCAGTGTGAACGATTATATGTTGTGGTCTGGCCCCACCGATCGCCGTATGCGCCCGCTTAACATCAACTTCTCCCGACCCGTCTATCTCCGCGAAATTATGGTTGCCAATGGGGACGCTGCCAAGCCCATCTGGATCAGCGAGATGAACTCCAATGCTGTGCCGGATGATCCCGCGGGTATCCAGAGGTGGGGAGACTACGGCAAGGTGACACCGGAGCAGCAGGCCAGATACGCGGTGATGGCGTATCGGCGTGTCATGGAAGAATGGCCGTGGGTAGGGGTGGTCAGTTTCTGGTTCTTCAAACGCGCTTCCGATGCCGAGCGTGACCAGGCGATGTATTATTTCCGTATGGTCGAGCCGGATTTTACCCCTCTGCCGGTCTATAATGCGATGCGTGAGTACATTACCGGTCTTGTCCCTACCGTTTATCCCGGTTATCATCAGGAAACTCACTGGGCTGTTAAGTATGATGGGGATTGGATAACGGCGGGGAGTGGGGTGGGCGCTTATCGTGTGGCAACCTCGCCTGGGGCGACGGTGCGCTTTAGTTTCGAGGGTGCTTCGCTGACGTTGTTACCTGGACCTGGTGTGGGCGATGTGGAGCTACGTGTGGATGGTGGCAGGCCCAGGATTATCTCCCTGACCGGCTCACCTGTGCGGTTGGCGAGCGGTTGGTTTGATGGCCGACATGAAGTGGTGCTTAAGGTTGTCTCGGGGAATGTGGCTATAGACGGATTCATTGTGAGGCCGGCTCCCGTCTGGTGGAAGATAGCTCTGATTGGTCTGGTTTGCTGCATTGTTGTGAGCGCGTCAGTTTATCGCTTCGGGCGTGGCCGATGAACCGTACCTGCGTTGCCTGCCGCTTCGCATTCCTGCTTCTGATCTTGCTGGCCTTTTTCCTGCGTTTCTATCGTCTCTCCGCTCAGTCCTTCTGGAATGATGAGGGCAACTCAGCCCGTATCGCCGAACGATCGTTAAAGCTCATCTGGGAAGGTGCTGCTGCCGATATTCATCCTCCGGGTTACTACCTGCTGCTCCATTACTGGCGGGCACTGTGCGGCCACAGCGAATTCGCCTTGCGCGCTTTCTCGGCGCTGGCAGGGGTGGTCAGCGTAGCGTTTACTTTCCTGTTGGGGCGCAGACTGTTTGGTGTGCAGATCGGTCTGCTGGCTGCTTTCATAAGCGCTATCTCACCGTTGGCAGTATATTATGCTCAGGAGGCACGGATGTATGCTTTCCTGGGCATGCTTTCTGTGCTCTCGACCTGTTTCATGATCTCCGCTTCCTATCTCCCGTACCTCCTTACCTGTGTTGTCGGACTGTATACCCATTATGCTTTTCCTTTCGTGCTGTTTGTGCATAATCTTTTATTTGGGTTGTGGTGGTTGATGGAGGGACGGCGCCTGCCCGGATGGCGGCGGCGGGTGTTGATTTGGATTGCGCTGTATGTAGTGATGGTGGCGCTTTACCTGCCCTGGCTGCCGATCGCTATCAGGAGTGTGACCGGCTGGCCTGCTGCTGAGCGGGACTACAGATTGGCAGAGGCGTTGTTGGAGGTGCTACGTGTGCTCGTAGTTGGCCTGACCCTTACCCCGGCGGAGGGCAGATTGGCCCTGGTGGGCGGGGCGCTGCTGCTCCTTATGGCATTGTGGCCACGGGGTGACAGCAAGGTCTGGCCTGGCATAACCGGGATGGTGCTCTATCTGGCCGTGCCCATATTTCTCATATTTGTCTTTAAACTCTATAAACCGGAGTGGCTCAAGTTTCTTATTATCGTTCTTTCTCCGGCGTATATCCTTATGGCGCGGGGCGCTGAAAATGCGGCCCGGCTGGTGGCCAGGCGTCTCTCAGTTGTGCTCTCGGTGCTTGTGCTGCTTCCCTGCCTGTTGCCCGTTTTCTCCTCACTCCATCATCTGTACTTCGATCCGGCATATGCCCGTGACGACTACCGCGGGATTGCGGCTTCTATCGCTGCCCGGGTGCGCCCGGGTGACGCCATCATACTCAATGCGCCGAATCAATGGGAAGTGTTCACCTACTATTATCCTGATCGCGACGTTTACCCTGCCCCTTACAGACCTGAACCATCTGAGGTGGAGAACTTCCTGTCGCCTCTGGCAGGACGGTATCGGCGTTTCTTCGTGCTGTACTGGGGAGACGCAGAGTCTGACCCGGGCCGGCTGGTAGAAAGCTGGCTGGCCGGGCATACTTACAAAGCTGCTGATAGCTGGCATGGACGTGTGCGTCTGGCTCTTTATGGAGTGGCGACTCTTCCAGAAGCACCGACCGGCGACGTCCATGGCTGTTTCGGAGGGGAAATGTGCCTGCTGGGGTATGCGTTGCCGGGTCTCCGGTTTGGCGCGGGCGATATCATACCGGTGAGCCTGTTTTGGAGGGCACAGAGGGAGATCGGCGGGCGTTACAAAGTCACCGTGCAGCTTCTTAACAGCTCTGGTGAGCTGGTGGCCCAGTGTGATGCGGAGCCAGAGGGAGGGTTGTTGCCAACCGATCGGTGGCAGGAAGGGTTGACCATTACGGACCGCTATGGGATTCTGTTACCGTCGGACTTGGTGCCGGGACGTTATGTGCTTATCGTTGCTGTATATCACATCTCCACCGGTGTGAGGCTCCCTGTGTCTGGCTCCGGAGCCTCGGCTGGTGACCATATCCATATTGCCGATGTGGAGATTGTGACCGGATAGCCGGTTTTTTTTATTCTTCGGGCTGGATGTGGAAGGGCAGGCGTATGTAGAAAGTGGTGCCTTCTTCCCACACGCTTTCTGCGCGGATGCTTCCTCCCAATCCCTCGATGTACTCTTTTGTCCAGAACAGGCCAAAGCCCATTCCGGCTCCTCCCTTAGTTGACCAGCGTAATTCGAAAATCTTGCTCAGGTTCATCGGCTGTATGCCGATCCCTGTGTCGGAGACAATTGCCTCTATGTGTGGGCCTGGTCCGAGGCGGGTTTCGATCTTGATCTCTCCTCCCTTGCCTTTTTCCCTGATCGCTTCCAGGGCGTTCTTGATGAGGACCCGAAAGGCCTCAATGAGCATATCCGGTACGGTTTTGATCGGTGGGAGGTTGTCTGCCAACACTGCATGCACGACTATGCCTTCTTTGACTCTGATCTCCTCCTCGTCCTGGATTACCCTGCTCATTGCTTTGCGCACGCACGCGTTGACATCGGTGGGCATGTCTACTGTCATTTGCCACGGTTCGTGCAGGCTATCAAGGATTTTCGTTGCTTCCGTCAGGCGGTCCATAATCTTGTCGCTCAGGGTGAGGATCTGGTCCCTTTGCTCCGGCGGAAGCGAACGGATCAGATTGAGATGTACCTGGAAAGCACCGATGTGGTTACGCAGGGCGTGCACCGATGCGGCGGCACTGAAGGCCATCTTGCCGAACACCTGGGCTACCTGTCGTCTCTCCTCAACCTGCCGGTAGAGCCGTGCATTGCGGATGCCGGCTGCTGCCTGCTGCCCGAAAGCTTTCAGTAACTCGATTTCTCCGGCGCTGAAACGCCTGGAGCGAGTTGCTGCAAAGAGATTGCCCACGATCTCCCTGCGCAGGCTGGCGCCGGAAAACGATTCCATGAAGAACGGAACGGCAATCACCTGTTGAATGCCCAGTGCCTGTTGGATGCCTTTCACGATTGGCCTGGATGCCAGTGGGGCGACGGGGGTGAACAGGTCAAACAAATCGTTGCTGATGACTATCCCGCCGGCCTTGAATGCTCGCACGCTGAGGTTATTCTTGTAGGCATCCACGTAGACGAAGACCCGCGCGATCTCAGGGTCCGTGATGCTCACCTGGTGCACCGAGTACTGTGAGACCTCTTGTTCCCACCTGCGGATCTGTTCCTCTGAGGCCAGAGCCGGGTCCACGCGGAAGGCGCGCACGGGGAGTGAATCGTCCGGCTCGTATGTTGCTACCATAGCGCCGGGGTAGCCCAGGTCGAAGACCACCCCATCCACGATGCGCTGGAGAATTTGTTGCTCGTCCTGCATCCTGGTCTGCATCTCGAAGACAATCTCCTGGCTGATCTGGATTTGGAGACGCCTCCGTTCGCTTTCGATCGCTGCTGCCGCCTGCCGCCCGAAGGCTGAAAGGATCAGCTTATCCTGTGCGGAGATTTCACCCCTTTTGGCGGCGAAGAGATTGCCCACGATCTCTCGTTCGATTTTCCCGTCCACCTGGGTCTCCAGGAAGAAAGGCACTGCGATTACCTGTTGGATGCCCAGTGCGTCCTGGATCCCCCTGATCACGGGCCTGGCGGCTGGGGGAGCTACCGGTGTGAAGAGGTCGTACAGGTCATCGCTGATCACTGGTTTGCCGGCCTTGACTGCTCGCACACTCAGGTTCTGCCTGCACTCGTCCTGGTAAACGTAAACGCGTGCAATGGCCGGGTCAGTGATGCTTATCGGGCGTGTCGAGTATCGGGATACCTCTTCTTCCCAGCGGTGGATCTGCTCTTCGGTGGCCAGGTTGGGGTCAACATACAGCGCTCGTACGGGCAGGGCATCGCCCTGCTCGTAGGTGGCGACCATGGCCCCCGCGTAACCGAGTGCTGTCACTACATCGTAGACGATTTGTTGGAGCGTTGCGTCCAGCCCGATCACCGCGGCTCGTGAAGTCTCGGCCTCCTCAACATGGGCCTCGGCCAGGTGACGCTCGACCAGGCTGCGTGCCATACTGCGCACCAGCCACGATATTGGGGGGAGATTGGCGATCCATCCGACAAGGCGAGAGTCGGCCAGTCTTCCGATCCCTTTCTTTAGCCTTTCTTTCATCCTTTTTCTCCGTTGCTGTTTCTGTAACGTCGTGGCTTTGCCATTTCAACTACCCCGTCTTGTGCGATGGGGTAGACGTACCTGCAGTGCATGCAGAGAAAGGCGGGCATATGTGAGCGCGTCTCGGTCAGATGCCCTTTGCAGTGGGGGCAACGCAGGATTTCTGCGAGTGGGCGGACCGAGCCACCTCTGGGCTGCCCTGCCTTTATCGCCCATCCCAGGTCATAATCCACCTGCCATGCCTGGACTTTCACACTTTCCAGCGGGAAGCCACGTAAGACTTCTGCGAATCGGTCGCGTGGAAAGACGCGGCCGGGCAGTAGCCTGGCATCCCGCCCGATACGGTTGGTCACCAGCAATACCCCGCCCGGCCTGAGAACGCGCACCAGTTCCGCCAGGACCTCTTGAGGGTCAGGCGTGAACTCCAGTGCTTCAAGACAGGTCACAGCATCGAAAGTGTTGTCGTCGAAGGGCAGCCTTCGCGCATCCTGCCAGATGTAGGCCACCCTGTCGGCGAACTGAGCCGTCATGCGCACTGCCTCGCGCAGCATGCGGCGTGAGAGGTCAAGCCCTATTACCTGGCCGTCAAAAGCTGGCTGGCGCAGCAGGGCGCGTGGCAGACGACCTGTCCCGGTGGCTACGTCGAGTACCAGAGGCTCCGGGACCTGACTCAGTGCCATAGTCATCGGCAGGCCAAGAAACCACTGCTCATCGCCGATGTCAAATTGCTTGATCCGCTCATAGATATGTGCTGACCAATCGTACAGGAGCACCACGATACGTGGTCCCAGGTAGGTGCCCTCTGCGATGATCAGTTGCCAGTACAACAGGAGTACCGCTATGATGAGGGCAGGTACTCCTAAGGTGAGCCATATCCAAGGTGTGGTCATTGTCCCCGGATGGCCCAGGCGGCGATTCCCATAGCGGCCGTCAGCCAGGGCCAGGCATACCGTGTGTAACTGCTCTCGTATTTATGTGCGGCGCGTGGCCATAACAATAGTTGAGGCATTACCAGCAACAGCAGGCAGCCAGCAGCCAGGGGGTGTTGCAGCGCGATGAGCATGATTGCGGTCAGAGTCTGGACGGCGATGAGTGTAAGCAAGCCTGGACGCGATGCCGGTCGCCAGGTAGAGGCCCGCGCTATAGCAAACGCCAGTGCAATCCCGATGGAGTGGGGTGGGGGAGGGCCGGTGAAAATTGTGTGTCCCGCTATCCACGGTAGTGTGATGGCGATGAGCGAATCCCATTGTGGATGGGGAGTTCCTCGCTCATCGTTGCCCCTGATCCCCAGTTCCATCAGAGCCAACGCTGCAATAGTCAGCAATAGTGCATCTGTCCCCAGGTATATACTGAGTACCAGAGAGAGTACCAGTGCGGCAAGGAGTGCTACAATTGCCGGCGCAAGTTCAGGCCAGACAGCTTCTCTCCACCATTGGAGTAATTCCCCCAGTCGCCGGGAGATAAGATCTGCGGGTGAATCGGCGCGGGTGTATGGCAATGCGGGCAGCGGTATTCTGGAATCCCAGGTTTGCCATAGTGTGAGCGGTTGTTTCCAGTTTGTGCTGCTCAGTGTGGACCACAGTGTGGCCCATCCCAGGTTCACCAGGATGAGCAGCAGAGCCAGGTGAAGCCGGTCCCGTTCTTCCCATCCGGATGTCAGATGGCCTGAGGCGAGCACCCCGCATAGAGTTGCCCAGGTCGGCTCTGCCCAATGTCTGAGACTGGTCAGGCGACCAATCAGTTGCTCCGGCCAGGTATGCTTCAGGTTGAAAGCGGGAAAGCTCTCGTTCATTCCTGTGAGATTATACCATAGATTGCGCCATTTGTTCAATGACGTTCATTACAGTGCGTGCACATTGCTTCCACGAAAACCTCTGCACATTTTTCAGCCCTTCTTCTATCAGAGTTTGACGGAGTGCCTGGTCGTTCATAATGTGCAGCATAGCCGATGCGATGGCGTCCTTGCTGGTCGGGTCCACAAGGAGCGCTGCCTCTCCGGCTACTTCGGGCAGGCTGGAGGTGGTGCTCGTGATGACCGGGCAGCGACATGCCTGAGCCTCGAGTACCGGAAATCCAAATCCTTCGTAAAGCGAGGGGAATACAAGTGCCAGCGCGCCGTGCAGTAGAGCGGTTTTTTCCTCTTTGCGCACATAACCGGTGAACAACACCCTTCCTTCCAGGCCGAGCCGTCTGATCTGTGCGAGGAGCTCCGTATAGTGCCAGCCCTCTTTGCCAGCCAGGACCAGCAGGACATTGGGTGGCAGTGCAGCGAAGGCTGCGATCAGGCGGAACAGGTTTTTGCGTGGATGGAGGGTGCCGAGATGGAGGAAGTAGTCTCGCTCTATCCCGTACCGTGCCTTGATTTCCTCTGGAGTGTATACCTGTGCCGATGTTTCTGTGTCGGCAAGGCCGGGATAGGCTACGGTGATCTTTTCTGGCGGTGTGCCGTAGCAGGATATGAGGTCGGAGCGGGTGGCTGCTGAATCAGCAAGAATGTGTGTTGCGACTCGGGCGTTCCAGAGGGTGGATAGCTTCAGGTATGCTAACTGGCCGGGGGGGTGGGTCTCTGGGAAGTGAAGGTATCCTAAATCGTGTACGGTTACCAGGCTCAGACGCGGGCGTATTGCAGGTAGTACATGTGCTGGTACGAAAAGCAATTCTGGTGGGCGGAGTGCCATCTCCAGGCTCAGGCGTATGTGAGTCCATAGCCGTGGGAAGGGCATCACCCGGATTTCGGCGTTCTGGAAGAGTGCCGGCGGAGGTGGGACACGAAAATATAGACGGAAGCGGTGCTCCGCATGTCCCAGTTCGATCAACGCGTTGGTCAGATAGCGGGAGTAAGTTTCGGTGCCGGTTGGGCTTTCGGTGACCGCGCGGCTGGCATCAATTCCTATCAGCATTGTGCAACTGGCAGGGTGAACGTGAATGTCGTTCCCTTGCCCAGCTCGCTCTCTACCGTGATCTCCCCACCATGTGCTTCGATGATTTGTTGAGTGATCGTCAGCCCCAGGCCGGTGCCGGTAATGTGCCTCTCTGTCCCTGGCACGCGGTAGAACCTCTCAAAGATGTTCGGTAGCGCTTCTGGTGGTATGCCGGGGCCTTTGTCGCTCACGCTTACCGATAGTCGGTTTTTCTCGTGCCTTGCTCTGACTGTGATCTGGCTACCTTGGGGACTGTATTTGACAGCGTTGCTGAGCAGGTTCAACAATGCCTGATGGAGACGTTGAGCGTCCCCTATGACGGGGGGTACTCTTTCGGGCGTATCCAGCGAAATGATGATCGCCTTCTCGTCTGCCTGGGGTTTAATAACGTTGACGGATAGTTGGATAACCGTATTCAGGTCCACAGGGTCGCGGGCCAGAGAGGCGCGGCCGGATTGGAGCCTGGCCAGATCGAGGAAGTTGTTTGCCATCTCGCTGATGCGTTCGGCCTCACTACGGATGATCTCGGCGAACTGGACACACTGCTCCCGTGAGATGGCCGGGCGTTGCATCAGATCGGCATAAGCGATGATGGAGTTCAATGGCGTGCGCATCTCATGCACGATCTCGGCGATGAGATCGGATTGGTGGAAGAGGAGTGCGTTCTGTACCGCTATTGCTGCCTGGTTGCCCAGCACGGTTAGCAGCTCAACATCTTCATCCGTGAAGGTGTTCCCGCTGCCTCTCTTGTTGATCGCCTCGAGTACTCCGATCACGCTGCCTCGCGTGATCATTGGCACGGCCAGGATCGAGCGGGTGGTGAACGAGGAGAGTTTATCTGCCTTGCTGGAGAAGTCGAAGCGCGGGTCGTTATGGGCGTCCGGTACCACGAGCGGTTTGCTGTTTTTTACCACCCATCCGGCCACGCTTCCTTCCATCGGCACGACAATGGAGTGGACGCCTGGCAGGTTAGTCGCCTCCTCGAAGTATAGCTGACCGCTCTTTCTGTCTACCAGCAGGATGGAACAGGCCTCGGTGTCGGTCAATTCCTGTGCTGCGAGCACGATGCTGTGGAGGAGGGGGCGCAGGTTTAGTGTCGAGTTCAGAGCGCTGCTGATTTCAATCAGTCGTTCCAGGCGGGCAATACGTTTTTCGTACCGGTCTTCCATGTTATCCTCTTGAGCAGGCTTGTGCGATGCGTGGCAAAACTTCAGCCAGGTCGGCGTGTATTACCAGATCGGCCATATCGTCAATGTAGGTGGGGGTCATGTTAATCACGATCAGCCGGCCGTTGCGCTCAAGCACCATCAGCGGTAAGTGTGAGGCCGGGGCGACTTCCAGCGATGAACCGATCACGAGCATGAGGTCCGCTTTTCGCGTGTGCATCAGCGCTGCATTGACCACCCGGATGGGTAATTGCTCGCCAAAAAGGATCACGTTTGGCTTCATCACACCGCCGCATCTGGTGCAATGGGGTATCTCGCCTGAAGCCAGGAATGCATCGAGAATGTCTTGTGTGGGTACTACCCGGTAACAATTGATGCATGTCGCTTCGCGCAGGTGACCGTGTAGTTCCAGGACTTCCTGTGAGCCGGCCTGCTGATGAAGATTGTCTATGTTCTGGGTGATAATCGCTTTTAATAAACCCTGGCGTTCCAGTTTCGCCAGTGCCAGGTGGCCGGGGTTGGGGTGGGCGGTCAGCAGGGATGTTGCCAGCGGGCGTATCCAGTTGTAGAACACTTGGGGATTGCGGCGGAAGGATTGGATCGAAGCCACCTCCATTGGATCGTACCGTTCCCACATTCCACTTCCCGGCGAACGGAAGTCTGGTATTCCAGAAGGTGTACTGGTCCCTGCGCCGGTCAGTGCGACCTGATAACGGGCCTCTTGCAGTAGAGTGGCCGCCAGAGCGACCTTTTGGGCAAGTGTGTCATCGTTCATTGCAGTTAGCTATCTGGTGGGCCAGCCGTGTTGGTTCTGGAAGGCGGTAGCGGGTGGTGCAGCTCAGCACCATTGCCACAGCCGACTCCAGGTTCACGCGGTGTCCTATCGAGACGAAAACCGGACGCACGTTGTCGCGTGTTCTTACCACTGCGCCGATAACCTCGTCTTTGTCGTACAAAGGCTCCCAACTACCTTTGCCTGGGGCTGGTGGCTTGTATTCGCCGCATAATCTTGACTTGGCGCATCCGATGGATGGTATGTCCAGCAGTATGCCGATATGTGTGGCGAGTCCTACCCGGCGTGGGTGTGCCATTCCCTGAGCGTCGAACATCAGCATGTCTGGCCGGATATCCAGGCGTGCCAGAGCAGCCAGTACAGCAGGCCCCTCACGGAAGGCAAGCAGGCCAGGTATGTATGGGAAGGAAACCGGCAGCTCGGCTGTGGTTGTTTGGAGCAGTGCAAGTGTAGGGTAAGATAGCAACGCTACGGCTGCTCTGGCTATGCCTTCCCTGATACTCACGTCTATGCCCGCCACGTTTTCGGGTTGTTTGTCTGGCGGGGTGGTGAGTATCTGCCCGCGCAGGTACTCTTGGATTGCTCGCGCCTGTGCTGGCGAGACTTCCCACGGGTATGCGACCGGCATGCTTACACCTTTACCAGATGCTCCGCGAGGGCTCGGATTTGCTGGGCAACCAGACTCGCAGGTTGTATCTGGATCAGCGGCCTGCCCATTTCCCCTGACTGGAATGCCAGTTCAGGAGCCGGAGTGATCACTGTGGTGATTTCATGCTGGAGCAGTCCCTCGATAGTATCCTTGCTCAGGGCGGAGGAGGAGGTGGTCTTGTTTACCAGTGTTAAGACCACGCGGTGTCTGGGGATGCCCAACGAGACATTGAGCTCCTCCAATAGTGATCGAGCCAGCATGATAGACCACCTTTGAGGCTCAATGCCTACAACGATTGCGTCACAGCGGGGCAGGATGTGTCGGTTGACCTCTCCCAGGCCGACTCCCAGGTCCAGTACCAGGTAGTCGGCTGTAGCGCCCAGATGGCGGATGATGGCTTCAGCCTGCTCCGGTAGCAGGGGAAGTGCGGCGCCTGGTGGTTCTATCTGACCACCCAGTACCAGCAGACCTGACATATACTCCTGAAGCTGGGACTCGATGACTTTCCCATCTATTCTGTCGTGGGACTGTTCCAGTACCCTGGAGATGCCCGCATTGCTTCTTAGCCCCAGTTGGAGCGCGGAGGTTGCCATTCCGGCCTGGAAGTCGGCCAGGATAATCTTTTTGTCCTTAGCCAGGCCCTGAGCCATTGCCACGGCTACGTTGACAGCAAGTGTTGTAGTTCCCACTCCTCCTTTTGAGCCGAGAAAGGCAATCATTCTTGCTTTTGTGTGGGGTATTTCTTCCGCCTTTTTGCGTTTGGAGCGGGCCAGGATGGCCTCGATACGGGATGCCAGTTCATCCGGGTGGACCGGCTTGGTCAGGTAATCGTCAGCACCGGCCTGAAACCCGGCCACCTTATCGCTGACCATAGATTTGGCTGTGAACATGATGATGGGCAGGTCGGCGGTGGCCGGATCAGCTCGTATGTGGCGGCATACTTCATAACCGTCCATGTCGGGCATCATTATATCCAGGATAACCAGGTCCGGATCCCCTGTCTTGACCTTCTCCAGAGCTTGTGTTCCTGATCTGGCTGCGATGATCTCGTACCCTCGCCGCTGCAACATCAGGCCGATCAGTTTAAGACTTTCTATCTCATCATCCACAACCAGGATTCTTTTTGCCATTGCTTTGCCTCCCTGTGTGCCGGGCACACGGTGTCAGCCAGCTCGTGCAGGCTGGATTGAGCATCTCTTTTTCGCATAGCTATAATGGCCTGCTCTCCGTAATTACTGTAGCATAGAATGCGCAAATCGGCAAATCGTGATAGAGTGGGGTGGGGGCAAAGCAAAATTGCCGCCTGTGCAAAGTGAATTCAATCTAACCGCACAGGTCGCAAAATTGCGACCTGTGCAATTACCTGCCCCTTCTGAATTGCGACCCATGCGGTTGGATTGAATTCACCGCAAAGAACGCAAAGGGCGCAAAGATTTTCTATAGCTCTTTGCGTTCTTTGCGCCCTTTGCGGTTTTCCAACTGCACAGGTCGCAAAATTGTACTCGACGCGGGAGTCCCGTCAAATCGTGGCGGCGGATAGAGCGGCGGTGTGCAGCGGTATGGCCCGCGCTGCCGGAGCGAGCGCACCGTCCGGCGAGTAGATATGCGCGGTGGCTTCCATCTGCCGGAACACGCCGGCCACATTGGCCGCAGTCGCGTAGAGTTGCGCCGATGCGCCGACTTCCACGGCCGATTGCCGGGTTATCAGGAATCAGCATATGGACCCCCAGCCCTTCTCTGTTGTGCCTGCACTGGGCCGGCCAATTGATTTGTACAAGCGTGGTTATGGGACTATAATCTATCTGCCTGAACCTGCCGGGCAGGGGGTGTGTGGCGGGTGTGATGTGATGCTCTCTGGATAGTTCTTATTGGACGGGAGGTTGCCATGGAGCTAAATATGGATCTGGAGCGGGAGATACCTGTGCTGGATTGGTCGCAGTATCTTTCTGAGCGGGTGGAGTATATGCAAAGCTCTGCCATTCGCGAGCTGTTGAAGCTGACCCAGCAACAGGACATCATCTCTTTCGCGGGGGGATTGCCTGCAGCGGAGTTCTTCCCTTTGCGTGAGATCGAGGAAGCATGTCGTTATATTGTGCGTTACGAGGGAGCCAAGGCGCTCCAATACGGTCCGACTGAAGGTCATCCAGTGCTCAAAGAGTATCTGGCTACCTCAATGCATAAGTACGGGGTTCCTGCTGTTCCTGATAACGTTCTGCTGACCAATGGCTCTCAGCAGGCCCTGGATCTGATCGGCAAACTCTTTATTGATCCAGGTGATTATGTTATCACTGATCGTCCCACTTACCTGGGAGCAATCCAGGCGTGGGTGGCTTACCAGGCTCGTTTCCAGACGGTTGATATGGACGATGATGGTATGCTGGTTGATGAGATTGAGGACGCCTACAAACAGGTTGTCTCCAGGACCGGCAGGCCTCCCAAGTTTATATACGCTCTGCCGAATTTTCATAATCCGGCCGGCACAACTATGCCGTTAGACAGGCGGCAGCGACTGGCTGAGATTGCTGACAGGCTGGACATTCCTGTGATTGAGGATGATCCCTATGGTATGCTGCGGTACGATGGAGAGGATATTACCCCTATCTGTACCTTTATACCTGAGCGCACTATATATCTGGGCACCTTCTCCAAGACCTTGACTCCGGGTTTGCGGCTTGGTTGGATCGTGTGTCCTGAGGTGCTTATCAAACGTTTTGTCCAGGCCAAGCAGGGTTGTGATCTGCATACGGGTACTTTCGTGCAATATATTGCGGCCGATATTTGTCAGCGGGGGTTGCTCAAGGCTCACGTCAAAAGACTACGCGAAGCCTATAGGGAACGGCGTGATGCCATGCTCGATGCATTGACCGAGTTCTGGCCTGAAGGAAGTAGCTGGACCCGCCCACAGGGGGGTATGTTCCTCTGGGCGAGGGTCCCTGAGCCGATTGATACCCAGGAGTTTCTGAAAGAAGCTGTGGCTGAAGGAGTAGCTTATGTTCCAGGCGTGCACTTCTATCCCAATTGTGATGGAGGCCATAATGCCATGCGTTTGAACTTTTCTTATTCTCCGCCTCATGTGATCGTCGAAGGAATTCGCCGGTTAGGTGTGGCTTTGAAGAAGGCTTTGGGGCGGGGGTAGGGGAAAGTGGGGCGGTGTTCCAATTTCCGACTAGGTATCTTATGTAAAGTAAGGTATCTGGTTGACATAAATACTTGACATAATAGACTGCTCTATGATGTTGCCGGCGAGTTTCTGGAGAGCGGCGGCTCACGCCTGATCGCCGGCGGATCGAGACCGCTGGTATTTCTCCAGATTTGGAAATTTTCCGGTGGGAGCGAGGAAGACAAACAACTGGAATGGGCTGTGGCCTGGTTTAACCCTGTGCCACTGAGATGAGGAGGGTAAGGTAAGGACTATGAATGGTTCGCGTAGTGTGATGAAGTTTGTGTTGGCTTGCTTAAGCCTGGTTATATTGCTGACTGTCACGTTTGTTCTGGGTTTTGGTTCTGCATATTTGCTGACCGCGAGTGGCATATTATCTGTGCGCTCGGGGCGGGTCTCTACCCCTGCGCTATCCCCTACCCCTGTCGGAACAGGTGTTCCCCCTGCTTCTACTTTGGTCCCGGTTCCTGCCCCAACAGGCGAGGATAAGGAGACATTTCAGCTTTTTTGGGAAGTGTGGGACCTTGTACAGCGCAATTTCTATGGAGAGTTGCCGGATATGCGCACGGTTACATATGCCGCGATCCGGGGCATGCTCAGCACACTTGGTGACGAGTACACCGCTTTCATTGAGCCCGAGCCGGCTGCTATCCTGGCCGAGGATGCTACGGGTAAATTCGAGGGCATAGGGGCGTACGTGGGGATGAATGATGAGGGGATTCTGGAAATATCCGGAGTATTCGAAGGAGGGCCGGCAGATCGTGCGGGTTTACGCAAGGGTGATCGGGTTCTTGCTGTGGATGGCGTCTCCATCATTGGTGTGTCGCTCTACGAGGCGATCGGACGGATACGGGGACCTGCCGGCACGCAGGTGACGCTTCTCATTGAGCGAGAGGGTGTGGAGAGACCTTTTGAGGTTACAATAGTTCGGGAACGTCTCGAGATCCCCATTATTGATGTAGAAATGCGTGATGATGGTGTTGGTGTGATAAGGCTGCACGAGTTTAGCGCTACGGCTGGGGAGCTGGTGGAGAAAGGTGTGGAGGAATTGCTGTCTGAGGGAGCACGGGGGATCGTGTTTGATTTGAGGTACAACCCTGGGGGCTGGCTGGAGCAGGCGGTGGAAGTCAGCGATATCTTCCTTGACGATGGTGTGATCCTGTTTGAGCGGTGGAGCGACGGTCGTGAGAGGGTTTTTGAGGCTCATCCCGGTGACGTTGGAGAGGATGTACCGCTGGTGGTGCTGGTGAATGGAGGTAGTGCCAGTGCCTCGGAGATTGTCGCTGGCGCGTTGCAGGATCACGAGCGGGCTGTGCTGGTCGGGGAGCATACCTTTGGCAAGGGATCGGTGCAGCGTCCGTTTACCCTGAGCGATGGTTCTGAGTTGCGGGTTACCATTGCTCACTGGTTCACGCCCGGGAACAGGGCTATCCACAAAAAGGGGCTTGCGCCTGACATCGAGGTTCCATGGCCTGAGGAGGGTGTGGCAGATGGCACGGATCCCCAGCTTGATCGGGCTGTCGAGTACCTTCTCACCGGCAAGTAGAGGATCGTCCATGAGTGGCATAAAAGTCGTGGCAACCAATCGCAGGGCGATGCACGATTTCTATCTCGAGGATCGGTATGAGGCCGGCCTGGTTCTGAGTGGCACTGAGATCAAGTCTATTCGTGCTGGCATGGTGAATCTGGCGGATGGATATGTTCAGCCCAGGGAAGGGGAATTGTGGTTGCTCAACGTGCATATCGCCCCTTACGAACCTGCCGGCAAGTACGGACATGAGGCGCGTCGTCCCAGGAAGCTATTACTTCACCGTCGGGAAATCAATAAACTGATCTCGCGAGTTGCGGAGCGTGGGTATACGATTGTACCTGTGAAGGTATATCTTAAGGGTGGTAAGGCGAAGGTTGAGATCGCGCTGGCACGGGGCAAGCGTAAGTACGACAAACGCGAGGCTATCGCCAGGAAGGATGCCCAGCGCGAGATTGATCGTGCTCTGAAAGATCGAGAATGGCGCCAATAACGAGAGATCCTGGCTGCTCTGCTATCAATCTAAAGGAACTCAGACTGTTCTCTTTGCACCAGGTTAACTCTTTACCTGTAGAGCAGATGCTTTTGGTTTACAGCCAGCTAGTCCCGCTCGAGATATTGGTACAGTTCGGGATTGACCGCACGCTTACAGACAGCGAAGGCCGGCCTCTTTATGAATGTCGCCTTGGCCATTCTTCCGTGGAGCTTTCCCTGCGTCATATTTGGGACGCGGAGGATCCGATACTGTACCTGCAGCTAGCTGACACCCCGAACAACCAAATTGAAGTTGTCCTGTTTGTTGTCAATGATCCCTACTCGGAGCGCTTCAATGTTGATCGTCTTCCGGATGGTACGCCCACCTTTTTTGGCACAAAGGGACGCAATATTGAAGAGGAAATCAGAGCTATGCAGGCGGGTCTGGCGCCGGGACAGGTGAGGCGCGGACTGGGGGCGATGCGCAGGCTTATCCCGACTCTGGAGCGCTTTGTGGCCGGCCTTCATCACGACATGTTTTTGGTCCGGCCGCTTGCATACCACAATGCGATTCTGTTCGAGCGGCTGGGATTTGCTTACATCACGGGATTGGGGAGGATGGAGTGGATTCACAGGGAGTTTGCGCCTGGAGGGGTGTTACACAGGCGTCTGGATGGCTCGACCCCGTTTCGGCGCGTTGAGATGGCGGGTTCCGTGCGTGGTCGCAGTTGGGCTATTCACGATGGCATTCTGGGCGAGCCTTATGACGGTGTAAAGATGTATAAGCGGGTAGGTGTTCATGCGGGCGTAGTCACCTACCCCAATGCGGAATGGTGAGGAAGGGGAATCTCCCCCTTAATTTCGCGTAGCCAAGACGGCACTCCCTGTCACCAAACAGGCTGATGCCCTAAAGCTATTTTTGCTATGCGAAACAAGCACTCCTGATTCGCTATGCGAACCCAACGCCACCCAGACCGTCTACAAAACCCGGTAACTCATCCGGCCTTCAGGCCACACCGCAGCTCACACCCAAGCTCTCAATGTATTCCAGGGATTGGTGGCGAAAATATGTGTTGTACAACCCGGAATAGTAGCCCCCTTGAGCCATCAATTCCTCATGGGTACCTTCCTCGATGATCCGCCCCCCTTCCATTACAATGATGCGGTCAGCACGCCTGACGGTGGAAAGCCGGTGCGCAATCACAATGGCCGTCCGGTTGCGCATAACTGTTTCCAGCCCCTCCTGAATCTGGGCCTCCGTGATGGGATCCACACTGGCGGTTGCTTCGTCCAGAATAAGAATTGCCGGATCCTTCAGTAACACGCGCGCCAGCGCCACTAACTGCCGCTGCCCCATCGAAAGATTGGCACCACGTTCGCCTACATCAGTGTCAAGACCATCAGACAGATCAGACAGCCAGTCGCCGCCAGCGATTTGCATGGCTGCCTGACGGACTTCATCATCGGTCGCTTCCAGACGGCCATAGCGAATGTTGTCACGCACAGAGCCAGAAAAAAGGAACGGCTCTTGTGGTACCACTCCGATGCGACTACGATACTGGGTCAGGTCGAAACGACGAATGTCACGCCCGTCAATCAACAGCTCGCCACCCTGAAACTCGTAAAAACGTGAAATCAGTCTGGCCACGCTGGATTTCCCTGCACCGGTGTGCCCAACCAGAGCCACTGTCTCGCCAGGGCGGATGTGCAGGGAGAAATCGGGGAGGACCACTTCATTATCATTGTAGGCGAAACGCAAGTGTCGGAATTCGATCTCGCCGACAAGCGGCCCAACCGGCTCAGCCGCTATCTGCACGACTCTCGGCCTGGCATCAATCAATGCGAAGACACGCTCGGCAGCAGACAGGCCGTCCTGAAACTGACTCCAGAACGAGGATATGTTCATCATCGGCCACCAGAAGAAGCCGACCGCCTGCATAAAGAGATACCAGTTGCCCGCCGAGATCGCCCCATCGCGGGTCGCCCATCCAGCGACACAGGCCAGCAGAGCCATCCCCAGCCCCGAGGCCAGCCCTACCACTGGGAAAATTGTGTTAAGCGTCAGACCACGCCGCAGGCCCACCAGGTAAGCCTGCCTGTTGTTACCAGCAAAGGTTGCGTAGACGGCACGTTCCTGGCGGAAATTCTTGGCGATCATAATGCCACTGATGGATTCCTGAATCTGTGCATTGATCCTGGCTGTCATGCGACGGGCATGCCGGGTGACCCGTCGCGCAATGCGCCGGAAGCTGAGCGCCACAGCCACAGCTAAAGGTGACATGGCCAGGAGAAGCAGGGTCAGCCAGGGCTGGATGGTGAACAGCCATACCGTCAGGCCGGCAACTAATAATACCTGGCTGAATAGATCGAGTACCAGCGTGACAACGCTCGAAAAATCCTGCGTATCCGAGGTAATGCGGCTGACAATCTTACCGGAGGAATGCTCATCAAAAAATGAGAGATCATGGCGTATTGTGGCATTAAAGACATCTTCGCGCAGTTTAAGCACCACATCGCCAACCACACGGGCAGAGTAGAGCTGGCGGACATAGTTGAACCACCACGACACTGCACCCAGCAAAAGCACTGCACCGGACATAAGCAGTATCGTGTGTATCGCCGGATTCGCCGCTACAATGTCAATTGCATTCGAGATGAGGATCGGGCTGGCACTGCCCGCAATGGAGTTGAGCGTAAGCATGACAACTACTACCGCCATATGGCGACGATAGGGCCAGAAGTAGTCCACGATACGCCGCACCAGCTCACGGTCACTATAGTTACGGTCATATGCCTCGGTATCGAGGCCATCAAGGATAAATCCCATAGGAATTCCTCACTCGTATCGTGAGAAGATGCGCCGATAATCCGCACACCGGTCCATCAACTCTTCATGCGTGCCCTGATCAACCAATCGCCCCCGCCGCAACACGAGGATCCGGTCAGCCCAGCGGATCTGGCTAAGGCGATGGGTGATAATGAACGTCGTCCGCTGGCTGGCGATACGCCACATGGCACGCTGAATCTGATCCTCGGTCGCACTGTCAATCGCACTGGTCGAATCATCCAGAATCAGGATACGCGGGTCAGTCAGAAAGGCACGGGCAATGGCAATGCGCTGCCGCTGCCCGCCGGAAAGCATCACGCCGCGCTCCCCCACTTCAGTCTGATAACCGTCGCTGAAGGATAGGATGAAGTCATGCGCCTGCGCCTCGCGAGCAGCCCGCTCAATCTCATCCTGGCTGGCCATAGCACTGCCAAAGGCGATGTTCTCAGCAATCGTGCGTGAGAAGAGGAAGACATCTTGCTCAATCGTCGAGATCTGAGAACGCAGGCTCTCAAGATTCCAATCGCGCACATCCACCCCATCCACCAGCACCCGGCCACTGTCAACATCAAAGATACGGTTAATCAGTCTGGCGAGCGTGGATTTGCCAGAGCCGGTTCGCCCAACAATGGCAACCGTCTCGCCAGGATGGACGGTGAAGTTGATATCCTCAAGCACAGGCTTTCCATTGTAACTGAAGCTGACATGCTCGAAGATAACCTCGCCCCGGATTAGGCGCGCCACGCCAGCGGGATTCTCGTCCAGTTCGGTCTCGGTGTTGATCAATTGCAGGATGCGCTCAGCGCCAGCGATGCCCATCTGCACCAGGTTGAAAGCGAAGATCGAGATGAAAGTGGGAAAACGCAATGTCCCCAACAAGCCCACATAAGCGACCGCCTGGCCGAGGGTGAGATCACCGCTATGCCAGAGGAGGAGTGCATGGAGAAAACCAAGCGCCAAACAGACCAGAAAGACCAGCATTGGCCAGTAGCGAGCCTGGATAATACCTTCCTGCACTACGTAGTCACGCACCACACGGGCATTGTGAGAGAACTTCAGCCACTCGCTCTGCTCCTGAGCATTGGCTTTAACGACTTCAATACCTCCCACCGCCTCAGCCAGTCCCGCGTTCATCTTACCGAACCACTCGCGCTGCCCCATAGTGACCGGTTTCAGCAACCGATTATAGTCATAAACCGTGAGTGCCCACAGCACAACAAAGAGCAGCGGCACGAGCAGCAGGCGCAGGTCCAGCAATCCGATCATCACCACAGGGACAGCAATGGCCATCAGCGAGTCAGTGATAAGCATAAGGCCAGGGCTGAACATATAGTTGAGTGAGCGGACATCGTTGGTAGCACGCGCCATGATGTCGCCGATGCGCTGGCGACTGTGAAAAGTCTGGCTCTTGCCCAGCAGGCTGACATACAACTCGTCGCGGGCGTTTCGTTCGATAAGCTGAGCGATGAACTCAAAGGAAAAGTTGCGCAGCAGACCGGTCAATCCCTGCGCAACGGCATATATCACTGTCAGCAATGCCAACTGCAGCAACGCAGCCATTCTCCAGCCAGGCGTCAGGATCAGGTCAAATCCCTCTCCCACAAGTACCTGGCGGTAACTGAAGGCATAGTTGTTAACCACAGCCATCAGGATCGCCGCCACCGGGAATAAAGGATAGCGCAACATATGCGAGAGAATCCAACGCACCGGGCCAGCATGGTTGTAACAATATTCATTTTCCAGACGAAATTCACGCTTAGTCACCTTCAGCATTCCTCAACATGGTCCCGGAGGGATGGTTCCGGAGAATCAGACGCTTACGATGATAGCGGACCACTATTTCCTCCCCTGCACCAAGACCAAGCACTTCAACCACAGCCTCAGGGCGGGCAGTGGCCCCCTCTCGTGCGGCAAGTTGCATCCCCAGCACCATACTGCCGGCATCGTACTCCACAAGCCACAGTCGCTCGATCAGCGGGCGCAAATCATATGAGCGCCCCCGCCGCATCTGCGGCAACTCCTTTGCCGCCAGGACGCGACGAATGCGCTCCTCGATCTGCTCAACCACCCCACCCCACCCTGCTGTCACCTGATACTCGGCTGCAATCACCTGGGTTTGCAAGGCCGGTGACTGAAGCGGGACCTGGTATATCTGTCTGACCGCCAATCCCAACGGCAACACAGGCACAAGCATTCTCCCGAAGCGCTCGACTTCTACGGGCTCCTCCAGCCAGACGTCCAGCAGTTCCGCCTCACCGGTGTGCCCTACCGGCAAAGCGGCCGCCAGTTGGAGCCTGGGATGAGGATTAAACCCTCCGGAGTAGGCCAGGGGCACTCCGCCTCTACGCAGGGTCCGCTCCCACACCCGCACCAGGTCCAAATGGGATATATAAGTAAGCGGGCCATCTTTAGAGAACAAGAGACGCATTCTCATGCTTGCAGACCCCACGCACCAACTGAGGACAACGCCAGGTTGCAGACCATAGAGCACCGTAGGAGCTCAGTATTCCACAGTGATGACAGTGAAGCTCTCGACAATCACTCAGCGTTTCACCTCGCAAACTGCGCTGATATTCCGCCAGCAGGAATGTTCTGCTTACGCCGGTACTGACGACTTCCCAGGGAAAGATTTCATCAACAGAACGCTGGCGGTACGCGTAGAAGTCAGGGGACAGATCAGCCTCAGCGAAAGCTCTCGTCCAGGCCGATATCTGGCGGAACTCGTCCCAGGCATCGAAACGGGCACCCAGTTGCCACGCCCGCTCGATTACGCTGCCCAACCGCCGATCTCCACGCGAGAGCGCAGCTTCCAGCAACGTCGCTTCGCTATCGCTGTAATCCAGTTTGATACCATGCCCGCGCATACTATGCTGCAAAATAGCCTGCTTTTCATGCACCGAGGCAGCCGGCTCCAGCCCAACCCACTGAAATGGCGTGTGTGGTTTAGGCACAAACGTGTTCACGCTCACATTGACCTGAGTATGCCGCCCATGCACTTTGCGCCCAATCCTGTGAACAGCCAGCGTCAGATCAGCGATAGCCTGCACATCCTCCAACCACTCTCCGGGCAACCCAATCATAAAGTACAGCTTAATCGAACGCCAGCCACGCTCAAACACTTCCTGCGCCACACTCAGCATCTGATCTGTACCGATAGGTTTGTTAATGACTGCGCGCAGGCGCCCGGTGGCAGCTTCTGGTGCAAAGGTAAAACCGGTGTGCCTCCCTCTCGCAACCGCTTCGGCCAGCGCAACTGAGAAGCTATCGGCCCGCAATGCAGGCAGCGAAATGGAGAGATGTGCCGCACCAAAGCGCTCACCGATCGCCTTAACCAGCCGCTCGATGTCAGAATAATCCGAAGAGGAAAGTGAAAGAAGGCCAACTTCCTCGAAGCCGGTGTTGCGTAATATCTCCTCGATAGCATCTAACACTTCTTCAACAGGTCTCTCACGCACAGGACGCACCACCATCCCGGCCTGGCAGAAACGACAACCCCGCGTACAGCCCCGCTGAATCTCGATGGCTGCCCGGTTGTGAGCCACATCCACATTGGGAACAAGCAGGCGAGTCGGCGGTGGAGGAAGAGTAGAAACAACCCGCTTACACACAGGTAGCGGTACCTTGTCAGAAAGCCGCTCTATCGCAGCAACAGTGCCATCGGGATGATAGCGCAGATCGTAAAAGCGCGGAACATAGATACCAGGTATGCCGGCCAGAGCAAGTAATTGCATATCTCGCGGCTCACGGCGCACTTCCTGATATGCACGCACAAGTTCAACTATCACCTCTTCTCCATCGCCGATCACAAAAAGGTCAATGAAATCAGCCATAGGCTCCGGATTGAAGGTGGCATGGCCACCAGCAATGACCAGCGGATGAGACGCACTGCGTTCCGTGGAACGCAGCGGTACCCTTCCAAGGTCAAGCATCTCGAGCACGTTAGTGTAGACCAGTTCATATGGCAGGCTGAAACCAATGATGTCAAAATCGGACAGAGCGTGCCGGCTTTCCAGGCTGTAGAGTGGTATGCCAGAGGCACGCATTGCAGCGATCATATCTATCGCTGGCAGATAGGTGCGCTCCACAAGCACATCAGGCAGCACACTGAGAGTATGGTAAAGTATTGCCAGCCCCAAATTTGACATGCCAAGATCATAGATATCCGGATAGGCCAGGCAAACCCGGACAGAAACAGCATCCCAATCTTTAACGACGCTGTTGTACTCCCCACCCACGTAACGGCCGGGCTTCTGTACAGTGGGAAGTATACGGTCCAGACAACCCTGCTCTACGATCATCTTACCCTGCCATCACCTTGACCAGGACCTTACGGCGACGCGGGCCATCAAACTCGGCCAGGTAAATACCCTGCCAGGCACCGAGTGTCAGCTTCCCTGCGGAAACAGGTATGGCCTGAGATACACCCACCAGTGACGATTTGAGATGAGCAGGCGAATTACCCTCGCTGTGGCAATAGGACGGCCTCTCAGGAGAAATAGTATCAAGCCCAATGCTCATATCGTGCCGCACATCAGGATCCCAGTTTTCGTTAAGTGTCAGGCCAGCAGTAGTATGAGGGCAGAAGATAAAGCACATTCCCTCCTGTATCCCACTTCGGTTGACCACCGCCTGCACCTGCGCCGTAATATCATGAAACGACTGTCGCCCTGCAGTAGCCACTTCAATCTGTTCCAACATGCTCAACCCCTCATAGGTGAGTTTTCGCAGTGAAGTCAACTATTCAATTATAACACAGAACCCGCTGGGGGATAAGATTCCGCAGGATAAGGGATGACCATAGAAGAGCGGTACCAATATCTGCGTCGGATGAAGAAGCGATACCAGAAGGCTGACCGGAGGGAACGGGGTCATCTCCTGGACGAGACGGAGGCTTACACCGGCCTGCACCGTAAAAGCCTCATCCGTCTTATGGGCACTGAGCTGGAGCGTCGCCCCCGCAGCAGGGAACGGGGTTACACTTACGGCCCTGATATTCGGGCGATCGTCGCCGTGACTGCTCAGGCGCTGGATTATCCCTGTGCGGAGCGGCTTCATCCAGCACTCCTGACCACAGCCCAACACCTCGCGCGCTGGGGAATGCTGTCCCTCGCCTCCGCCCAGGAGGAGCAACTGGGACGTCTCAGCGTTGCCACGCTCCGACGCATTCCGGGCAGCCTCCGGCGGGATAGACCGCGCCCCCTCCCGCGCTCCCCACAAGATCATAACCCCTGGCGTCGGGACATCCCTATGCTCCGGCTGCCCTACAACCTCCAGGAGCCTGGTCACCTCGAGATCGATCTGGTCCATCATTGTGGTCTCTCTGCCTCGGGTGAGTACGTTTACACCCTCCAGATGGTGGACATCGCAACGGGCCAGGTGGAACCAGTCGCTGTGCCGGGAAGAAGCTATCTGGCGATGCAGGATGCCTTCCTGGTGATCCTCCAACGTCTCCCTTTCCCCATCCACGAACTTCACCCCGACAATGATACGGCCTTCTTCAATGCCCACCTCATCCGCTTCTGGCAAGAGCGCATCCCCGATCTTCAGCCAGCAGCTACCAGCTCACAGCCCCAGACACCGCCCGGTAACATTATCATTTGATTTGACACGGTTCACTCATCGTACGATGAGAGAGGCCCAAGCCGGAGGGAACACAAAGATTGCAGGGCAACTGCGAGCAATTGCCCAATGTGACAGAGACCCCCGACGATTGAGCCATTTTGCCACCCTGCGAAAACATGATAAAATTAAGCCATGCTCAAATACAGACTGATTTTTAACCCTGCCGCTGGCCGCGGCACCAGCGCACAATTGCTACCCCGTATAGAACGATTACTGACCGGCTACGGCCTCAACTTCGACCTGGCGCGCACAGAGCGCCCATGGCATGCCGCCGAACTTGCCAGAGGGGCAGCCCAGGACGAATGCGATGTTGTGGTCGCTGTGGGCGGAGACGGCACCGTTAACGAGGTGCTCAATGGCCTTATGACCATCCCCTCCTCGGGCAACAAAAACAGCAGACCCGCCCTGGGGGTTCTGTGCACAGGCCAGGGAAACGATTTTGCGTACGGGATGGGCATCCCTACTGATCTTGAGGCCGGCTGTACGGCACTGGCACGTGGCTACCGCCGCACAGTGGATGTAGGCCATGTGATGAGCAGCGACCAACCCAAGGGCCGCTATTTCGGCAACGGCATAGGCATCGGCTTTGACGCCGTGGTAGGATTCCTGGCAAGCAAAATGACCAGACTGAGCGGCTTTCCCGCCTACCTGGTCGCTGTGCTCAAAACGGTATTCCTGTACTACAAGGCCCCGCTCAGCCGGATCGAATATGACGACCAGGTGATCACGCAGCCATCCCTGATGATCTCAATAATGAACGGGAGACGTATGGGAGGCGGCTTCTATATGGCCCCCACCGGCAAGCCGGACGATGGACTGTTTGACCTGTGCATAGCACGCGAGGTCAACCGCCTGCGCATCTTCAGCATCATTCCCCATTTCCTGCGTGGCACTCAGGCCACTCAGAAGCCGATCCGTATGGCCAGAGCACGACATGTTATCGTTACAGCACTCAAAGGCGTTCTGCCAGCCCATGCCGATGGTGAGACTGTATGCACTGCAGCAGAACGACTTGAGATAGAGCTGCTGCCGTCTCAGATCGAGGTCATTTCCTCACCACCGGAGGCAGAGACGTGAGTCATACGGACAGCCCTTGCTCCAAAAGTAATAGCGGGCCTGTCTTCCGTTTACTGACCACGTCCATCAAAACGCTGAGTGATATCCTGTGCCGCGTTGACACAACCCACCTGACGCGCATACCCAAGCAGGGGCCGCTTATACTGGTCACCAACCACATCAACTTCCTGGAAGTACCAGTCGTCTATACGCACCTGCAGCCCCGCCCGCTCACAGGCCTGGTCAAGGCAGAGACTTTGAAAAACCCCATCCTCGGGCCACTGCTGTTCGGTCTGTGGGGAGGCATTCCCATTCGACGCGGCGAGGCCGATGTCACTGCCTTCCGGCTGGCATTGCAGGCACTGAAGGCCGGTAAAATTGTGGCAATAGCACCAGAGGGGACCCGCAGCGGAGACGGCCGTCTGCAACGAGGTCACCCTGGTCCCGCTTTCCTGGCACTGCGCAGCGGTGCGCCAATACTTCCTCTCGCGTATTACGGTGGAGAAAGGTTCTGGAAAAACATATACCGCCTGCGTCGCACCGATTTCCATATCGTGGTAGGGCAACCTTTCTACCTTAAAAGCGAAACAGACCGAATAACCCGCCATATGCGCCAGCAGATGGCCGACGAGATTATGTTCCAGCTTGCAGCACTCCTCCCCCCACCCTACCGCGGTGTCTACTCCAACCTGGAGACGGCGACCGAGCGATATCTCCAATTCCCTGCCGGTGCATACAGCAATATCAGACCACCTCTGTAGACTCGCTTCTTGTGCAACTTTGTCCCCGCCCGCCTCAAGAAATGGCATTGTAACAAAACTGTAACCCATCGGGTGACAAAATGGTGTAAAGTGTGGTGAGAGTTCACACTCAGGGGGATAACGTGTTTAAGTGGGCTGCGATAAAGGCTTTTCTAGACATACCGGTTACGGACCCAGACGATGCGCGGCGACGAAAACTGCTTAACATCTTGCTGGTATACACGGTTATCCTGACCGCGCTCACTACGTTCTTCTCATTCGCGCTCGCCGGCGTAGGGCTGGGAGCACCTCCTCAGAACCCGTATCTGGCACTGATCAGCCTGCCCACAGTGCTTGTCGGGGCTATGGCAGCATATCTGCTGAACCGTTATGTTTCCGGTTATCTGGCCTCCACGCTATTCCTTGTTGCCGTGCTGACCTCAGCTTTCACTGAGCCGGTATCGGCCACCTCAGGCAAACTCTTGCTTGTCTTCCCGATCCCAATCGTTATGGCCAGCTTTCTGATCCACCCGGCGGCCAGTTTCGTCATGGCCACACTGACCAGCCTGGCAGTAAGCTGGGTTAAAATAAGTGTGCTACATACCGGAATGGACGTCTCGCTGATCCCGACCTTCTTCGTGATCGCCCTCGTCACCTGGATAGCAGCCCGCGGGCTGGAGAACGCTCTGAAAGACCTGCGCATCCTCAACCAGGAGCTGGACCAACGTGTCGTGGAGCGTACGCGCGAGCTGGCGAGAGCCCTGACCCGCGAGCAGGCCGAAGCGAGCAAGAACCAGGCCATCCTCTCCAGTATTGCCGATGGCGTTATAGTCTTCGATGAGCATGGTGTAGCAACTGTGGTTAACCCGGCGATGAGGCAGATGATCGGTAAGTCCCACGAGCAAATCATCGGGTCTTCTATCAGGGAACTCATGCGCACCGACGTGAAAGAGGAGGATCAGGAAATCATCTGCAACCTGCTGGAGGAAAGCAAACTCGAACGTCCCGCCTCACTCAAGATTGTTTGGGGCAACAAGACGCTCCTGGCCAGTTTTGCCCGGCTCCTCGATGCTTCTGGCAGACACAGTGGCACTGTTGCCGTGTTCCACGACTTCACTCGCGAAGCAGAAATAGAGCGCCTGAAACGCTCGTTCGTTTCCAGAGTCTCACACGAGTTACGCACACCGCTCAACGCTATCATTGGATATGCCGATATGCTAAAAGAAGCCGTCTATGGCCCGCTTTCGGAGGCTCAGGCCAGGGCCGCCGATCGCATTGGCGTCAACGGCAGACAATTGCTGAGCATCGTCAACGATCTCCTCGATCAGGCCCAGATCGAGGCCGGCACGCTCAGGCTCAAGTTAGAGCCGTTTTCCCCTGCCCGGCTGCTCAAAAATGTGCTGGAAGTGATGGAAGTGCTGGCAACAAGCAAGGGGTTATCCATCAGCGGCCACATTGCCGATAATATTCCAGCCCAGCTACTCGGCGACCCCCAGCGCCTGCAGCAGATTCTTATAAACCTGGTCGGAAATGCCATCAAATTCACCGACACAGGAAGTGTCACCGTGCGTATCTACCTGCCAGGGCCAGGCCGTTGGGCATTGGAGGTATCTGACACTGGTTGCGGTATCCCTGCTGAAGCCCGCTCTTACATCTTCGAGCCTTTCAGACAGGTGGACGGCTCCCCCACCCGGAAACACTCCGGCTCCGGCCTGGGGCTTTCTATCGTCAAGCAATTGACTCAAATGATGGGAGGAGAAGTCCTCCTGGAGAGCGAGGTCGGGCGAGGCAGCACCTTTACCGTGGTTTTACCACTCTTACCGATGGGACTATATGCCGCACAGGAGGCAACGAAATGAACGATACACCAAAAGTGGAACTTGTGCCCGTGCGTTTGTGGCAGGCCATACCTTTCCTGCGTCTGAACCTGGAAATCGTGCGCGGCCGCGACCCTCTGGCCGACCGTCTGCTGGCACGGCCGTGGGCCCTCTCGAGTCTGCTCGAGTATGGCTATATGCTCGCAAGATTCCTCCGCTCACACCCTTACTTTATCTTCGTCTCAGGCAAACACGCCGGCATGGTATGGCTGGTACGCTGGGAGAAGCTTTACTTTATCAACACTCTGGGGCTTTTCCCCCAATATCAGCAGCGCGGCATCGGCATACAGACGGTCCTGACGATCGAAGAACAGGCCGCTCGCCTGGGATGCACCTCCCTGGCCACGGCCGTAGCGCCTGGTAACGAAGCTGTCCACAGGCTGATCGTCGCTCGCGGAGGACATCCGCTCGGTCTGGCTACGGTAAGGGCGCGAGTCTTGAATATGGAGTTCCCCAAGACTCCCATCCCAGGGCTGACGATCGAGAAAGTGGGCAAAAGAACAGCGCTGGGAGCATGGAAGCGCTGGAGATTGCATGAGGTGGAGCAGGTGGCCGGGCCTGACGGTTTAGAAACGGCATCCACCCTGCTTAAACAAATGTACCTGCCCAAAGGAAAGCATCTCATACTGTACCAGGACGGCCAGGAAGTCGGCTATGCGTGTATACACCGACGTAAGGATGAGGCGGAAGCAGCCCTGTTCCCCGATGTTTCACTCTGGGAGGGAGAGAAGACGGCAGGGCTGCTGGCCACATTGGAAATATGGGCAGGAGTACCCGTCCGCCACCTCGAACTTACCCGCACCCACTTCCACGCTCTTGCCAATTCGCCCCTCAAGCTCGAGCGGTACCGGGTGGAAGAGGAGCGTCATTTCGCTTTCAAACTGGCCAGGAAACCGAAACCAGGCGGAGCAGTTCATGGTACTTGAGCTCCAAATTGCTCACAGCGTTGAGGAGATAGAACGCACCGCCTGGGATCGCCTGGGAAAGCACTACCCACTTGCAGGGTATCGCTGGTATCGCTTCGGCGAGGCAGTGCTGACCGATGATCCTCCTGTATATGTCCTTTTATCACACCAGGGTGAGCCCGCAGGTCGCGCCACATTCTGGATCAACAGACGAGAGCCGCTGCCGATCCCACTGCCAGCAGTGCGCCGTCCACTCGAGGCCCTGCTCCGCCATCGGCCGCTATTCGTGTGCCGATCTCCCCTGACCAGCCTCTCAGGTCTGATCCTGCCGCCCCCACCGCTGCGCGATGAGGCGTTAAAACTCATTGCTGAGGCTGCCCTGGAGGAGGCACAGCGCTGCCAGGCTTCATTCGTGCTGTTCGACTATCTCGAAGAGAAGGAGGCCCATTTGCCTGCCTGGCCAGACAGTTTTGTAGCCACAAGCATCGCCGATCCGGGCACCTGCCTGCACATTACCTGGCCCAGCTTCGAGGACTATCTGGGTCGTCTATCGAAATCGGCGCGCAAAGACTACCGGCGCCATCGTAATCGCGCCGCCGATCAGGCCATCCGGGTCAAATGCCAGCCACTGACCACCCCACTGGAACCCAATGTTGTGGCACAGGCAATGGCACTGATCCACAACGTAGATAAGCATCATAAGTCACCACCCCACCCCTGGGGACGGGAAATCCTGGAAAAAGCGTATCTCGTTGACGCGACCTGGATAACTGCCTCCATAGAGGATCGCATGGTTGGCTGCGGCCTGCTTATCGGAGACGGCGATGTGCGTTTCCTTGCTCTGTTAGGCCTCGACTACGAAGTCCAATATGTCTACTTTCAGCTCTTCTACGCCGCCATCCAGCACGCTATAGAGAGCGGGGTACGCATCCTGCGCGGGGGGAGCGGCGCATACGAGATGAAGCTCAGGCTGGGGTTCCAACTTGAGAGGAATTGCTACGCTGTGTTCGCAGGCAGGGGCGCGTTACTACACAGGGTGGGACAATGGGCAGCACGTTACGGCGCAATGCCTCAGAGCACGCATGTAAAGCAGGCGAAGGAGTAATTCAGGCCGATTTGAATCGCCCTCTTTGGACGCCTCGCGCCACGTGTCGGCCTGCGCCTGGTAATTACGCGAAGAGTATCGGACTGGCCAATGGGAGCTCTGGTTGAGGTAAAGGAGCTCAGGAAGCTCTACCGCACAGGTGACGTGACCTGCGAAGCCCTGCGGAGCGTCTCGCTCAACATAGCCACAGGTGACTTTGTGGCTGTGATGGGACCTTCCGGGAGCGGAAAGTCAACGCTGCTACACCTGATAGGAGGACTGGATCGGCCCACCAGCGGCACCGTCAAGGTCGGCGGGCATACCCTGTCCACAATGGATGAGACCAGGCTGGCACGCTTCAGACGCAATCATATCGGGTTTGTGTTCCAGTTCTTCAATCTGGTGGACAATCTCACTGTGCAGGCCAATGTGGAACTGCCGGCATTGCTTGCCAACGGAGATCGCAGAGCCGTTCGTCGGCGCGCGGAGGAGCTGCTGACCCGCCTGGGAATCGCCGATCAGAAGCACAAGTACCCCTGGGAACTCTCCGGCGGGCAGCAGCAGCGAGTAGCAATTGCCAGGGCGCTGATCAACCACCCTCTCCTCCTGCTGGCCGACGAACCGACCGGGAATCTGGACAGAGCTGCCGGTCAGGAAGTGATGAAAATCCTGAGCGAGTGCAACCTGGAAGGCCAGACCATCCTGGTAGTGACACACGATCCACTGGTGGCAGCTTATGCCGGTTATGTTCTCTTCCTTCACGATGGGCGCGTTGTGGACCGCATGCCAGGTGGCAATCCATCGCGCATAGCCGGCAGACTGGCGGGGTTGGGTTAGCCATGGTCGCAGTGCTGCAGAAGATCAAAGCCGACATCCTGGGACGACCTGTGCTCTCCGCTCTTATCACCGGAGCGCTGGCCACCTCTGCCATGCTGCTCACTCTTGCACTGGCAACGCTGCTTAACGCTGGAGCACCATATGACAGGGCGTTTGAGGAACTTAACGGAGCTCACGTATGGCTGTATTTCGACCGGGAGCTGGTCGGACCACGCGACATCGTGCGCATCGAGTCCCTGCCAGGAGTTGCAGACAGCACCGGCCTGCGCTACAGCATGCCCAACCGCGTCTACGTTGGCAGCGAACGGGCATGGGTAAGCATCCAGGCCCTCCCTGCACAGCAGCCCAATGTGAACCGCCTCCTGATCCAGCAAGGCCGCTACCCCGAGCCGCACAAGGACGAGTTGTTGGTCAGCCGGGACCTGGCCTACCTGTATCCCATTGCGGTCGGCGACGTGATAGGCCTGGAGCGCGCCGATGGCAAAAAAGTCACACTGCCCGTCGTCGGTCTGGCTTATGACCCGATGTGGGACATTTACCGCAGCAACCAGCCCCCTTATGTTTACCTCAATGAGGAGACATTCCGCCGGTTGTTCCCCAACCGCCAGAGCTGGGGATGGTCTCTGGGACTGCGCCTGGCCGACCCGGAAGCTGTGGATGAAATAATAGCGCAGGCCAGGGCCATTCTCCACAAAGATGCCATCAAGGGCCACACCGACTGGCGAGACGTAAGACAATCGGCCATGTTCGAGGTACAGCTAAATTTCGTCTTCCTCGGCGCATTTGGCATCTTTGCATTGCTGGCTGCTGCGCTGGTGATCGCCACCAGCGTCAGTTCAACAGTGCTCTCGCAATTCAGGCAGATCGGCATCCTCAAAGCAATCGGCTTTACCAGCAGCCAGATTCTGGCTCTCTACCTTGGCCAGTATCTGATCCTTGGGTTGGTCGGTGGAACGGCAGGCATCCTGGCAGGACTTCTGTTCTCACCGCTGCCTCTGAAGAGCGCAGCCGTCTCACTGAGCACCACGCTGCGCCCCCGTGTGGACATTTCCCTTATCGCGCTCGTACTGCTCTGCGTGAGCGGTACGGTCGTGTGGGCCACATGGCGGTCCGCCCGCAGGGGAGCCAGGACCAATACCATCCAGGCAATCACCACAGGCGCGGAGCCACCACGCAGGAGGCTTCTTTTACCGCTCAGGCTTGTTTACCGTCTGGGCCTGCCCCCTCCTATGCTTCTGGGCATCAACGACATGTTCGTCAGGCCGCTTCGCTCAGTGTTGACCGGGCTCAATCTGACGCTGGGTGTGATGGGCATTGTATTCGGCCTGACTTTGAACGATACGCTCAAGACCTACATCAGCGACCCCTCACTGGTGGGCATCGTATACGACGCTGTGGTCACCAGAGAGCGGACATCTCACAACAAAACGCGGTTGCTCCTGAGCCGGGCACCAGGTGTGGTGGCCTTTTACAGCGAGCAGATCGTGGAGGTCAAAACCAGCCAGGGGCACTCATTCCAGGTCAGAGCCGTGCAAGGCGATCTGGGCGCCTTCCCCTTCCGGGTAGAAGAAGGGCGCTTCTTCCGTACCGACGCTGGCCGGACGTATGAAGCCATCGCGGGCAAAGGGCTGCTGGACTGGCTGAGGCTGAAAGTGGGGGACGTCATCACAGTCACCGTCAAGGATAAGGAGAACAGGCCAATTGCCTGGCGCATCGTCGGCAGATACGCCGAACGAAGCAATGCAGGCCAGATGATGATCGCTCCGCTGCCCACCCTGGAGCGACTGCTGGGGCACATCGAACCCAAAGTGTACTATCTGAAACTCGCGTCTCTCGCAGATACGGAGCAGTTACAGCGCTACCTGAAACGCAGGACGAATGATGATCTGAGCCTTTCACTGGTCGCCAGAAACCTGCCCGAATCCATCCTGTACCTGCAACTGGCTATCCTGGCACTATCCGCCATCCTCATCGTCGTGGCTCTGATCAACGTGTTCAACACCTCCCTTCTGGCAGTACAGGAAAAGTCACGCGTGATCGGTGTTCTCAAAGCGTTGGGGATGACGCCAGTGCAGATTATCGCAATGGTGAATGTCACAGCAGGATGCCTGGGTCTCGGAGCAACCCTGATCGGTGCCCCGCTGGGTGTAACGTTCACCCGTATCCTGCTGGACACGCTATCGAAGATGTACGGCTTTGGGAAGGTACACACCTCTTTCAACCCTTGCTATGTGCTGCCGCTTATTCCGCTGGTAGTCACAATAAGCATGGTGGGGAGCATTCTACCAGGATGGTGGGCCAGCAGGCTCCCCACCGTCGAAGTGATACGGAGAGAGTAAGGTGTCTATGCTCCAAAAGCAATGGAGCCAATCCAGGTCATTCCGCATCCTTGTGATAGCGGCAGCAGCTTATGCGCTGCTACGCCTGATAATCCATGCCGTATTCCTGGTAGGGGTGCTGCAGGGAGGAAGCGAAGGATACGATCTCCAGCTATATCTGGACGCGGCAAGTCACTTGTGGGCAGGACAGCCTCTCTACCCTGAGGGCAGGCTCGACTATGTAGAGTTTTATCAGTACGCACCTTCTTACGCACTGGTATTTACGCCATTCCTCTGGCTTCCCTTGCCTGCAGTAATGGTTATCCTTACCCTGCTCCATATCGCAGCCTACATACTGCTCTACCAGCGATGGGGGTGCATTTTCCGGCGCCTGCAACTCCACAGAGCCGAGGAGGTGCTGGCCGGGAGTCTGCCGCTCTGGCTGGTCTTCTCCCAGTTCTGGGCCGACCTGGGCTATCTCAACATCTACGTATTTATGGCCCTGCTGGCAACTTTGCTGATCGAGGCTGTGCTGGACGAAAAATTGGGCCAGGCACTGTTGTGGCTCTCCATTATCCTGCAGACCAAGCCCCAGTGGGCGTTCGCGGCTGCTGTACCACTCCTGACCGGCCGCTGGCGTTTTGCCGTCCGGCTGATACTCCTTGCCCTTGTGACATATGCGCTTATCGTGGGGATAGTCATGCTTGCGGCAGGCCCGGCATATGGCCTGAGACAATACGTGGACTACTTCCGTTTCCTTATCAATATGCGGAGCAACCTGGTATGGCGTGGCCCCGACGCACCATTCCTGGGATATGACCACTCGATCACACAGATCGTTGTATATCTGCTTGGGGCATCGCCGGATACGCTGCGCCTGGCGACGCTGATCAAACTGCTGCTTCTGCTACCCCTGGCAGCAGTGAGCCTGCGCTGCTTACGAGCACGGCATCGCTCCGGCCCGGCCGATCCCTGCCTGAGCCTGGACCTGGCCTTCGTACTTTATCTGGCCGCCTTCATCTGGCTTGACGTGGTGTGGGAGATCACTTACAGCATAGTCATATTCACCTGCCTGCTTGCAACACTTGAGCGGAGTAGAGAGAGACTGCTGGCATGGGTTGTTTTCCTTCCCTACGCTTTCCTGGACTTGTGGCAGCTCCTCAGTGTAGCCATATTCGGATTCGACGTGATTGTGCCGGGGCCATTCATCCTGACCGATCCCGCCATCTACGTCCCACTGGTCATGATTGTCATCCTGGCCTTTTACGCCCTGCTTCTCAGACAATTGTGGGTAAAAACCGCGGCCCGCGAGAGAGCGAGTAAAGCCTATGGATTTTGAGACCTTCCAAAAACTGCCTACAGCCGAAGTGGCCCGTCTGGTGAGAGAAGCCGGCACCAGGGTATGCGTCTTTCCGATCAATGGTACGCGGCGCTGGTTCATCCTCGAATATCCAGAGGAAGCACGGCGTAACTTCGCAGAAACTTACATGCGATTCACCTGGCGCCGGCAGATCGAACTCTATCAGCTCATCTTCGACCACGGCATCGAAACGCTGTTGACACCCATCTTTGGACCAGACCTGCTGGAACGGGGGGATGAATACACTCAACTTGTCCTGCCAGGCCTGTTGTGGTGCGCCCGCGACCAGGAGTTACTCGATTTCTACGCCGCATACGACGTACGCGTGCGCGTCTACGGCGACTTACAGCGCTACCTGCGGGATACCCCCTACGCGGTGGTAATCGAGGCTTACGACGAACTGGCCAGACGTACCGCTCATCACCGCTCCTTCCGCCTCTTCTTTGGCGTCTGCGCCCACGACGCGACTGAAACGGTGGCAGAGATCGGCGTCCAATTTTATCAAAAACACGGCCGCCTCCCGACCAGGCGGGAAATCGTTGAGGCTTATTATGGGGAGTATATAGAACCGGTGGACATTTTCATAGGCTTCGACAGGCCCGCAGCCTTCGATATGCCGCTGCTGGCTACCGGGAGCGAGGATCTCTACTTCACCGTAAGTCCCTCGCCGTACCTTGACACTTACACACTGAGAGCGATCCTGTACGATCATCTGTACTCCCGCCGCGTGGATGAATCAAGCTACGCCAGCCTCTCCACTGAAGAGCTGACATGGATGCGCGATTTTTACAAGACCAACCTCGGCCAGGTACTGGGAGTGGGAATACAAAAAGGGGGAGTATGGTATCCTCTGCCCCAGGTAAAATTTCCGGCAACTATTCAGGCCGATTGAGATCGCTCTCGGGCCACGTATCGGCCTGCGCCGACACCGCCCGGCGGTGCAGCCAGAGCAAGTCAGTGAAGGCCGTCTGAAGCTGCAGCCCAAACCAAAATGGTTTACAGGCGAGACATACCTCTTCCGAACTCGAAACTCGTCCTGATGAAAGGCTACTATACCGACAGATCACAAGAGAGGAGAACACCAGATTGGACCTTAAAGCACAAGCCCGTGAGTTGGTGCGGGGGCTCAGGGGACGCATGGGGCCCAGTCCTTACGACATTGGATGGATGGCAAGACTGCCTGCAGACGGTACAGAGGAAGCACGCTGGCCGCACCTGATTGACTGGCTGGTTGAAAACCAGTTGCCTGACGGTAGCTGGGGCGGCGCGATCCAGTACTATCACGACCGCATTCTGTGTACACTGATAGCGCTTATCGCGTTGAAGGAACGTGGCAGGGGCAAAGAAGTGGAGGCCGCCATCAAAAGGGGAGAACGTTATATCTGGCACAATCTACACCGCCTGCACAATGATCCCTTCGAGCTGGTCGGGTTTGAGCTGATTATGCCCACCTTACTGATAGAAGCACTGGAACTTGGGCTGGACGTTCCGCGCCATACCTGCGGTTACGGCCGCATCCGTCGTGAGAAGCTCAGCCTCATCCCACCAACGCTGCTGTACTCACCAAGGGTGACCACCATCCACTCGCTCGAATTCCTCGGCAGGGAAGGTGATCCCGAGCAGATGGCCCAGGCTCTTGCAGTGAACGGCAGCCTTGGCAACTCGCCGGCCACCACGAGCTATTACCTCCTGCAGCAGGGCTGTAAGGATGAACGTGCCCTTGCCTATCTGCAGCATATGCTGAATCACAATCATCACGTAGTCTACCTTTACCCCTGCACACTCTACGAACTGGCCTGGGTACTTCACACGCTATCTTTCTGCTGCGACTCTCTTTCTGAGCTGGCAGACCACTCCATCTGGGAAACGCTCTATTCCAATCTAAATGAGCGAGGCATCGGGCTGGACGCGACTTTCGGGATCGAGGATGGGGATACCACCTCCGTTACCCTGCGCCTGCTTAAGCTGGCAGGTTACCAGGTGGACCCGACCGTCCTGTCCAGGTTTGAGGACCGGGAAAAGTATGTCTTCCGGACATATGAGTACGAGCGTAACCCCAGCGTTGGCGCCAATATCCATGCCCTGGAGACCCTGAGCCTGTTCCCGGAGTATCCTGATAGAAATAACAGCCGGGATCGCATCCTGGCCTTCCTCCTGGGCAGCCGTATTTTCGATACCTACTGGGTGGACAAATGGCACGCCTCCCCATACTACGCCACCGCACATGTGCTGATCGGCATCACCAGGGCCACGCCACGGATACTTGCCGAATGCAGCCGCACGGTTGACTGGCTGGTGCACACTCAGCGCGATGATGGTTCCTGGGGCTTCTTCGAACGCGGCACCGTAGAGGAAACAGCCTACACGCTGACCGCCCTGCTCTACTGCTCCAGGCTTTTCCCGATAGATAGAGACTTGCTACGAAAAGGGATAGAGTATATACTGACAGAAACAGGGGGAGAGTTTCGCAATTACGACTATCCACCGATCTGGATAGGCAAGCCGCTATACGTGCCTTACGACGTGGTCAGCACTGCAGTCCTGGCAGCACTGATACTTTATCAGGAGACCTTTGGAACGCTATAGGCAAAGTCAGTTGAGGGATACGATGGGCAAAGCTATAGTACGCTCAATAAAGTCCCTGGTCGAGATCCCCACGACCGACCCAGACGACGCCAGGCGACGCAGATTGCTCAACATTCTGTTGACAGGGACGCTGATCACAGGAATATCAGCATTGCTGGTAACGGTGGCCCTTGATATTGGTGGTGCAGAATGGGCCGGGCAGGACAGACTGACAGCATACCTGGGCAGCAGCGTGGTGATAATAATTTCTTTACTACTCTTGTTGATCGGCCGCTACGTTGCCGGCTGGCTGGCCGCGACATTGTTACTGATCTTCCTGATCGCCGCAGCGGCCATCACCGATAAGCCTGAAGAAGTCACCGACGGGCGTGGCCTGCTCGTCTTCGCAATACCGATTATGATGGGCAGCATCATCCTGCCCCCACCTGCCAGCTTTATCATGGCTGCCCTGTGCAGCGCAGCAATCGCAGCCATAAAATTGAGCCTTGAAGAGGGCCTCCCTAATCCGTTCGCCATGCTCGTCTTCTTCCTGCTCGCTACCGTATCGTGGCTTGCAGCACGCACGCTGGAAGGCGCGCTGGATGAATTGCGCACAATAAACCGGGAGCTGGACAGGCGAGTAGAGGAACGCACCCGCGACCTGGCCGAGGCGCTCAGCCGCAACCAGGCCATCCTGGAGGGCATCGCCGACGGTGTCATCGTTTTCGATACCGCCGGCCGTGCAAGCATGGCGAATCCGGCTATGGGCAGACTCATCGGCCTCCCGCTCGAAGCGATTTTAGGAAATGATATGGATACCTTAATGGCAGGGAACGTAAACCTGGATGACAGGGACGCGATCCTCAGCCTGCTCGATGGCGCGAATATAAACGCTCCTGCCCTCAAGTTCCGCTGGGGGAAAAAGGTGCTGTTCACCAGCTTTGCCCCGGTACGAGACGATCAGGGGAGAAAAACCGGTACGGTAGCCGTGTTCAGGGACTTCACCCGTGAAGCCGAGGTCGAGCAAATGAAGAGCGCTTTCGTCTCGCGGGTCTCCCACGAACTGCGCACCCCGCTTAACGCCATTATAGGCTATGCCGAGATGCTGAAAGAGTACGTCTATGGTCCCATCAACGAGAAGCAATCCAGGGCAATAGATAGAATCATGCTCAACAGCAGACATCTGCTGGGCATTGTCAACGATCTGCTGGACCAGGCACAGATCGAGGCAGGAATTATCAGGCTAAGAGTATCCACATTCACAGCTCAAGAATTGTTGGAGGAGGTGCTAAATATCACAGAGGTTCTGGCACAGGAAAAAGGATTGGAACTAACCGGCTACGTCGATGAAAATGTCCCATCTGTGCTGGCAGGCGACCGGCAGCGCCTGCATCAGATTCTGCTCAATCTGACAGGTAATGCCATCAAGTTCACGGAGCAGGGATGGGTAAAGGTGCGCATCTACCGGCCGGACAAGAGCCACTGGGCTATGGAAGTCACCGATACCGGCTGTGGCATCCCGGAGGAGGCACAGCCACACATATTCGAGCCGTTTCGCCAGGCCGATAGCTCAATGACACGCAGGCATCAAGGCTCCGGCCTGGGGCTATCCATTGTGAAACAACTGGTCCATTTGATGGGAGGAGAGATCGCTTTTCATAGTGTAGTCGGTCAGGGGAGCAGATTTACCGTCACCCTGCCGCTTGTGCCCATACAACAAAGAGAGGTCAACCATGAGCATCAGTAAACCGCTCGCCCTGGTTATTGAAGATGACCCGGATGCTGCAGAGATTTTTTCCAAGGCCGTGCTGGACGCAGGTTTCGAGGTCGAGGTCATCATGACCGGCGACGAGGCCCTCAACAAACTGCAGACATTACGGCCGGCGTTGGTAGTGCTGGATATGCACCTGCCCCACGTGGCAGGAACTGAGATACTGGAATATGCACGCTCCAGCGCACAACTGGCATCAACACGCTTTATCATCATCACCGGCGATCTTGCTCTGGCCAATGAACCCGCCTTCCAACATGAGGATGTGGTGCAGATTCTGGTCAAACCGGTCACCTACAAAAGATTGCGCGACCTGGCACAATTCTTGAGAGCGGCCGAAAGGGGGATAATGTGAGCACTCCACTGGCATTGATCATTGAAGACGATCAGGATTCCGCTACCATATGCTACGAGTCTCTCAAGGCAGCAGGGTTCGTATGCGAGGTTATCAAAACGGGGGATGAAGGACTGGCGAGGCTAAAGGAAGTTGTGCCCACAGTGGTGGTGCTGGATATGCACCTCCCCAACGTGGCCGGCCCGGACATTCTCCGGTACATTCAGAGGGAAGCACGGCTGGCCCGGACCCAGGTGATCATCGCCACGGCCGATCCACGCATAGCCGATGAGCTGCATGAGGAGGCCACTTTGACGCTGCTCAAACCGATCAGCTTTACGCAATTGCGTGATATGGCCAGGCGATTGAAAGAGCACGTCGAAAAAACTGAGCAGCCCGGCGAATAAACCGGCCCAACTACCGCAGTTACTATGCCCCATCGGGGCATCATAAAGTATGAAACTAACCCCAGAGGCGCAAAGCGCACAGAGTTTCCTTGCGTCTCAGCTCCCCCGCGGTGGGCTATTTTCAGACCAGGAGCATCCGCAGCCTGCTACCACCAGTAGCTCAGCAGAGCAGCCATCAGAGATGCTCGCTCCGAGAGGCTGGGGATAACCACATACTCGTCCTCAGAATGGGCGCCATCACCAACAGCGCCAAGACCGTCCAACGTCGGGACCCCCAGCGCGGCAGTGAAATTGCCATCCGAGGCACCGCCGGTACTGCCACCGGTCAGTGTAATTCCCAACTGAGAGGCGATCTGTTGAGCCTTTTGCAGAGGTTCCAGCGTCAGAGGCGAACGCTCCATCGGTGGGCGGTTAAGCCCACCTTCAATAATGAGGCGCGCTCCGGGCAACACCGGCTGTAAACTCCTAATGGCCTCAGTCACACGCCGGGCCTCCTCCAACGTCTGCACCCGCACATCCACCCACGCTCTGGCCCACTCCGGCACGATGTTGGTGCGCATGCCGCCACACACCCGGCCAACATTGACCGTCGTACCGACGGCGTAGTCGGTCATACGCTGAAGGCGCAGAATCTGATGAGCCAGTTCCTCAATGGCGTTAATGCCCCTCTCATGGTCAGCCCCAGAGTGGGCAGCCCGGCCCAATGCCGTGATGGTGTATCCGGCAGTACCCTTCCGGGCGACCTTGAGGGCACCGTCAGGCAAGGCGGGCTCCACACAAAAAACCACACCAGCCCGTTCAGCCTCTGCTTCGATCAATGCGCGTGAGGAGCGACTGCCTGTCTCTTCATCGGAATTGAAGATAACTGTTACTGGACGGGCAGGTAACAGTCCTGACTCCAGGAGCCCTCGCAGCGCTGCCAGCACAACCACCGCACCCGCCTTATCGTCCAGGCAGCCAGGGCCATAAGCACGATCTCCCGTTACCCGCCAGGGGCGCTGAGCCAGCGTGCCTTGCGGCCAGACCGTGTCCAGGTGGCACAGGAGCAGAAACCCCTTTCCGTCCTTCTTTCCCTGCCAGCGGGCCAGTATATGATCTCCCCGACGTTTCTGTGGCACGACAGTTACCTGTGCCCCCCATTCGCGGGCCAGCCCGGCCACAAAATGGATACAGCGGTCAACACACTCTTTATCAGTGCTGGGAGATTCCAGCTCCACCAGGTCACGCAGTAGCTCGAGAATTTCGCCTGTCCGCCGTGCAAAATAATCACGCAGCTCATCCACTTCCCCACCCCTCCATATTGAGGGTGCTCAAAAAGTCCTGGTTTACACTGCTGGGAGGGGACTTTTCAAGCACCCTCCATATTGCGTTTCATCTCACTCAGACTGTCACCGCCGTACTTCTCAACCAGCGCTTCCGCCAACACCCAGGCCATCATCGCCTCACCGACGACCGCAGCCGCGGGCACCGCACATACATCCGAGCGCTGATATTGGGTGGCAGCCTCTGTCCCGCTTACCAGGTCCACCGAACGCAGCGGCCTGATGGTGGTGGGAATCGGCTTCATCGCCGCCCGCACTTCTACCGGCTGGCCATTGCTCATGCCGCCCTCAATACCCCCGGCCCGGTTGGAAAGCCTGGCTACACGGCCTTCTGCCCATACAAACTCGTCATGCACGCAGGTACCAGGCAGCCGTGCATTATCAAAGGCCGGCCCTATCTCCACCCCCTTGACCGCGGGTATGGAAACGAGCGCTGCGGCCAGCCGGGCATCGAGCCGGCGATCCCAGTGGACATGGCTCCCCAGCCCAACCGGCACACCCGTCGCGGTGACGACGAAAACACCCCCGAGCGAATCACCCGCCTGACGTGCCCGATCAATAGCCGCGCGCATCCTGGCCGCAGCCTCTGCATCCGGACAGCGCACATCGCTGGCCTCGGCTAACGCCCACAGTTCGCTCACCGGCAGCTCAGGAACCGTAGCGACAACACCGCCGATTTCCGTAACATAGCTACCGATCAGGATATCGAAAGCCGAGAGCAACAGTTTGGCCAGTGCACCGACGGCTACCCGCGCCGCGGTCTCGCGGGCGCTGGCCCGCTCCAGGATCGGGCGGGCATCGCTGAAGCCATACTTGAGCATTCCTGCATAATCGGCATGCCCGGGGCGGGGCACCGTAAGCGGCGGCAGCTCGCCGGTTGCCCAACTGTCACGCCAGTTCGGCCAATCGCGGTTCTCGATACGCAGAGCGACCGGCGCGCCGGTCGTCCTGCCACCGATAACGCCACCGATGATATCAACCCTGTCCTGTTCAATGCGCATACGCGCGCCACGTCCGTAGCCGCCCTGACGGCGGGCCAGGTCGCGGTCAATGGCTTCCACATCAACCTCCAGGCCAGCAGGCAACCCCTCCACGATAGCTACCAGAGAGGGTCCGTGAGATTCACCGGCGGTCAGAAATCGGAGCATCACACATCTCCTACCCGGATAACACCCGTCCGTTAAACTGCTCAATCAGTGCGTCAATTTCCTCCGCACTGCGACGAATGGCGACCCAATAGTCGGGATCATACCACTGGCTGCCCAATTCATCGGCGTTCTTGCCCTGCTGTTCCACCCAGGTGAAATATTTGAGATTGTGAATACGTTTGCGCCCTCGATAATCCAGTTCCTCCACATTGTCCACCGTACACCCCAACACGTGGCGGTGATAGTCAGCGACGGCATCCATCGCAGTATACTCACCGTATAACTGGCGCAGCTCCCTGAGGCGGCTTCCGTACAGCTCCATAGAATCTGTAAACACGGTCAGCACAATATCGTGCTCGCCCAGTTCGTACCACCTGGCGAATTTGATGGCAGCCAGCATGTTGGCAACGCTCGAAATGCCCAGCAGATCGAGCCTTCCCACCAGTTCATCCGGCACGCCGCTTTGGATCAGAAAGGCGCGACCGGCCGGCTCGTTCAGAAGCCGCACCAGCGCCATGCAGGCATCATCATCAACACCTATTATCATGTCGGTGTTCCTCAGGTTATGTATCCAGGGCACATGTTTATCACCGATGCCTTCGATACGGTGGTCACCAAAGCCATTCATCAGGAGCGTGGGACATTGAAGGGCTTCACCGGCAGCGATTTTACCGGCGGGCATGATTTCTTTCAGGTAATCGCCACAGCCGATAGTGCCGGCTGAGCCGGTGGTCAAAACCACGCCTCTATAGACATCACGCGGCCCCATTTCTCGCTCCAACACCTCAGCCATAGCACGACCGGTAACATGGTAATGCCACAGGTAGTTGCCGAAATCCTCAAACTGGTTGAAGATGACGACGTTTTCACGGCTCCGCCGTAACTCCCAACACACATCGAAGATTTCCTTTACGTTGCTTTCGCAACCAGGTGTGGCGATGACCTCGCTGGCGAAGTTTGAGAGCCACTCGAACCGTTCCCGGCTCATTCCCTCAGGCAGGATGGCGATAGATTCGCAGCCAAGGAGAGCGGCATTATATACCCCGCCCCGACAGAAATTACCCGTCGAGGGCCAGACCGCCTTCTGGAGCGTCGGATCGAACTGGCCGGTGACCAGGCGCGGCACCAGGCAACCAAAAGTAGCACCCACTTTGTGGGAGCCGGTAGGGAACCATTTGCCCACCAGCCCGATGATGCGCGCCTCAACACCGGTGAGTGCAGGCGGAAGCTCCAATGTGTTGACACCACCAAACCCACCTCCGTGAGCCACCGGTTCATTTTTCCAGGTGATACGGAACAGGTTCAAAGGGTGCACTTCCCACAGCCCGATTCCCCGCAACCGTGCCCTGATCTCGTCCGGTATAAGGGCCGGATTTTTCATCTGTGCCAGGGTAGGAATCACAATGCCACGCTCCCGGGCACGTTGTACGGCGTGCCCGAGGGCCGTTTCGTTGATGCTAAGGTCGATCATCAGCGCTCTCCCGTTGAGATTTCCAAAGCCGACAAAAAGTGCACAGACCCGGCGCGCTGGTCGGTTGGCCACAATTTATGCAGGGATGCAACTCCACCGCCCCACCCTGCTCACAGAAGAAGCCCGTCTCCCGTGCGCGCAGAAAGCCCAGATAGAACTGAAGCTTGGCCCCCGGCGACTCTTCTTCCAGGCGGTTAAGCAATTCCTTGTGATAAAGGCTGGTGGCCCCCACAGCATAAGGGCATTCATCGTAAATGTAGTCAATGCCGCTCAGCAGAGCGTAAGCCGCCGTCTCACGCTCATAAAGGCGGCACAGGGGCTTGACCTTACGAGCAAAGCCATCCTCAGAGGCCAGCAATACCGGCGCCTGGCGAGCGATATACCCGGTCTGCCAGTGGAGCAGGTTGCCCAACAGTGTGGCTGCCTCATCATCCAGATTGTGGCCAGTAGCCAGGACAGTATAGTTGCCCTCACGGGCCACACGGTTCATCACGTGCCGCTTGATCAGTCCACAGACCGAGCAGGGCTTGCCACGCCCTCTATGCACCCGCCCTGCCACTTCCGGCAACGTCTCCCCATACCCGGCCCACAGGTCCACGACGATAAAGCGCGCACCAGGCCTTTGGGAAGCAAACCGTTCGACCTTTTCCCTGGAGACAGCCGAATAGCCAGCAGCACCACTGTCGCTGCGGCCGATGCCCAGGTCAATGTAGAGGCCGTCGGCCTGATAGCCAAGCCGGAGCAGAACGTCCCATAAGGACAGGCTGTCCTTCCCACCGGAGACGGCTACCAGCACCCGGTCATCATACCCGAACATACGGTATTTTTCGATGGCACGCTGCACCTGGAGGATAAACCACTCCGGGTAGTGGACATCACACAGGGCCAGTTTGTGCTGGCGCATATTCATGACCGCCTGACGGTCACACTTACGACATTTCATTACGCTTCACTCACTCTGCTCAAGTTCTGATATGGCGAGCCTCCCAGACGGCCATCAGCTTCTTCAGACCAATGGTGGGCAACATCACCACCGGATAGAGCACCTGTTTCGATGGTCTGCCATTGAACCAAAGCATCACAGGCAACAAACCAAGGCCGATTGAGCAGCTTACATCCCAGTTGTGGGTTAACGCCAGCGCAACGATCAGTGTCAGCAATGCCAGAGCCGTCTCCAGAGGAAAGAGCACACCAAACACTCCGATCATCGCCGCCATGCCCTGCCCACCCCGAAAGCGGAGAAAGAGCGGGAAATCGTGACCCAGCACGACGCAAAACCCCGTCAGCAGGACAAAGTTTTCCGGCAGCTTAAACTGACGCGCCATCAGCACAGCCAACGCCCCTTTGCCTATATCGGCTGCCCCAACCACCAGCCCGGGCAGCCAGCCCAGCGATTCGAACGTGTTTTTGGCGCCCATATTGCCGTCACCGAGCTGGCGTATGTCCACACCCGCGACAAGGCGGCTCACCAGATATGCCGAGGGAATGGAGCCCAACAGGTAGGCTCCCAAAAGGACCGCCAGGATATGGATTTCCATCTTGCTCCTTTCATCCGCCGGAGATGACGGCGATCAGCCTGATCTCGTCTTCTTCTTCCAGTACCACATCGCCGGTGAGAAGTTTGCCATCACGTACGGCAAGCACCGTCTGAGGCAAAAGGCCTATCTCCTTGATAGCGTCCTGGACACGCCACCGCCCCTTGAGTTCCCATTCTTTGTCACGGTAAACGATCTTCATGCCCACCTCCATCTCCCATTAACCGTGTGACGCTGATCCGCCCCGTCGGCACGAAGCACTCAAGGAACACCACCTCGGCCGACCTGAGTGAGATTGTATACTCAATCAGGCCAGAAGGCAAGGGCATTCACGGATCGGGTGTGTCCCAAAGTTGTAGGACAACTGCGAGCAGTTGTCCCGACAAAATTGGGACACACCCCAACAGTGCACGCATTTGACAGTGTCCAGGAGTTATGCTATCATTATAACGACTACTCAGGCGGTGACTGGAGGGGCGAAGTTCTACTTATGTAGAACTCTGCGCTCCCGGCGTCTCTGCGGTGGGTTTTTCAGTGACCCCATAGTATTACTCAGAGAGCAAAGTAATCCACACAATAACCACAAGCATCTGCCCAAGTCCAAAAACTGCCCTATCACCCCCACTTCACCCATCCCAGCGAAAACCTCCTTTTGGATCAGGGCACATTTATCACCTGCTGCATGCATCAAAGCTGTTTTGCCAGCACAATGCAGCAATGTAATTAAAAAGCGACGAGACTGACCGGTCACGCCAGGGCAAACCTGTTCCGGGTGGATCCGAGTCAGAGTATCCCTGATCAAAGGAGAACCAAATGAAATACCTCACCTTAAGGCCGCATATACTGTGTCGTCTGGTTGTGATAATTGCACTGCTCCTATCTCCCCTACTGACCCCTGTGCTGGTTACGGCACAAACACCCCCTCCTCCGGATGATGGCGCGCTGCTCTCCCCGGTGACTGTCGCGTCACCTGTCACACACGCTTCACCTGGCCCCGCCGCATTCCCCAACTGCGCCCTGCTCGACGATCCCACCGCGCGCGGAATGATGTCGGGCGCGCTGGAGACCGCCCTGCTCTACGCCTGCGGGCGCGTGGCGCAGGCATCCCGCGTGGCGCAGGCGTCCGGGCGCGTGGCGCAGGCGTCCGTGGCGCAGGCGTCCACGCCTGCGTGGACGCGACCGGAGACCGGGGCGACCACTGCCGGAGCCGCCCATACTCCCCACCTCCCGACCGCCCTGGGCGACGATGTGCTGGTCAACGACCCGACCGGCGACATGACCGAGCTGACGCAAAGCGGCGCCGTCGTCGCCCGCAACGAGGACAACGGCATCCTCTGCGCCGCCTACAACGATTCCTACCACGGCATCGTGGAGGGAAGCGGCTTTGTGGGCTTTAGCAGCTCCGGCGACAGCGGCGCGACCTGGAGCGACCACGGCTCGCCCGGCGACCCCAACATCTCCGGCTACCCCTCCCTCGTCTGGCGGCGCGCCGACGGCCATTTCTACATGGCCACGCTCTACGTCGGCGACCTGCATTTGTGGAACCTGGGCGCGTACTGCGTCACGGCCGGCTCGTTGGGGATTATCCATAGTAGCGGCAACGACGACAAGGAGATGCTGGCGGTGGACAATAACCCGTCCAGCCCTTACTATGGCCGCCTCTACGTCGTCTGGACGGATTTCACCGACGGTCACATCTATGCAACATATTCCGACGACGGCGGTGGGACCTGGGCGACGCCGGTGGATGTGAGCGGTCATAACCTGGTGAACGGCGCGTGGCCGGCAGTGGACCCCGTCACCGGCGATGTCTACGTGGCCTGGACGCACTGGGATGCCTGGCCGGCCGGCCCCATTGACGTGGAAATGGCCCGCTCGACCGACGGCGGCGCAACGTGGAACCCGCTCACGAACCCGATGGACAACAAGACCAATCCGCGCGATGCGACAGCCTCGACGACCTGTGGCCGTCCCGCGCTCCACGGCAACATTCGCTACTTCCCGTACCCCCAGATCGCGGTGGACCACAACTCCAACCTGCACGTCGTCTACTCCTACGACCCGGATGGCTACGGCGTCGGCGACGTGGTCAATGTCTACTACCGCCGCTCGACCGACGGCGGCGCGACATGGGAGACCGAACACCGCCTCAACGACGACTGGAGCGGGCGCGACCAGTTCTCCCCGGCGCTGGCCGTGGGCGAAACCGGCATCGTCGGCGTCTTTTGGTACGACCGGCGGCTGGACTCGGCCAATCTGAACTACGACCGCTACATGGTGCTCTCGCGCGACGGCGGCGTGACCTTCGAGGCCAATCAGCGCGTCAGCGACGCATCCTCGCCCGTGGTGATCGATCCCCATCTGGCGACCTGCTACCACGGCGATTACGACGGCGCAGCGGCCGGCGGCGGCTATTTCTACACCGTCTGGGGCGACGACCGGCGCGGCGATGCCGATGTCTGGTCGGATAGTGAGCCGTATTTCTGGAGCCGTCTCTTCGGCACGGTGTACGATATGACGACCCTGCGCGGGATAGCCGATGCGCGTGTGGAAGTCTTCCACCCCTTCACCGGCATCGTGTTTACCGCCACGAGTGAGGCGACCGGCGACTATGCGTTGAGTATCCCCTCCAACCTGACCTATTCCGTGAAAGCGCAGGCCTACGGTTACGCGCCCAACTATGTCCTGGCGGTCGTCGGCGAGGACAGCACGCGGACCGACGTTCCCCTGAGGACGACGAATTTCTGGGACGTGCAGGGCTTTGTGACGGACGCCAATACCGGCTATCCGGTCTACGCGCACGTCACCGTCACCGGCGATCCCTTCGACCCGCCCGCGCCGGATAACGCCGTGTGGACCGATCCGCACACCGGCGCCTATACGCTCCATCTGGCCGGCCGGGTGGCCTACACGCTCACCGTCGAGGCCGAGGGCTATATCTCGCAGACCTATGCGACGGGCGAGTTGACGGCACACTTATCCAATGTCAACTTTAGCCTCCAGCCCGACCTGGCGGCCTGCACCGCGCCGGGCTATGAGATGGCGCCGCCGTGTCAGCCGGCAGGCGGGGCCGTTTTACAGCCCACGCCTCTCATAGCGGAGGGCTGCCCCTGCGCCGACCAGACGCACACCCTGTACTTTGCCAACCACTCCGGCGCGGCCGACGAGGTGTTGCTGAGCTACGCCACCAGCCCGGGCGCTACGGTGCTGGACCTCCCCGCCTCGCTCGGCGTGGTGCCGGATACGGCCGTGCAGCCCTTCGATGTGCACGTGCGGATTGACCGGGGCGTCTTGTACAGCACCACCGTGGTGGTCACCGTGACCGCCTCCCTGGCAGGCAATCCCGCCATATCGGATACCACGGTAATCGCAAAGCGCGCGCTCGAGCCGACGGCGTGGGAAGCGCGGGCTGATTCGCCGTCCGTTTCGATGGACGGCGCGGTCATCGAATATGCCGGCAAGATATACAGGGTCGGAGGGCTTAATAGTGGCGGCGCGGTGGACATCTACGATCCGGCGACCGACACGTGGACCAGCGGCGCGCTAGAGCCATCGCCCATCATTAATTTTCCGTCAGACGCCTGCTTTGGCTACGCCGCACCCGGCGACCCGGTCATTCTGCTCTTGCCCGATGCAAATAGCGGCGTGAGCGGTGTGTGGCATCGCTATCACATCGCCAGCAACACGTGGGATACGCCCGCGCTGCCGGCCGCGTTGCCCGCGAACGGCATCTGGGCGTCCGACATCGTCGTGAACTATCGCACCAACATGTGTTACATCACCGGCGGGGCGACGAACCCTGGCGGCGGCAACCTGACCACGCTCTATCGCTACAACCCGGCCGCCAACACGGCCACGTTGCTGGGCAACTTTTCGCACATTCCGGCCGGCTTTGATTTCCACGCCGGGTGGTATGTGCCCTGGATCGGCACGGCGGGCGGCGTCTGCGTGGGCGGCGGTGTAGATAGCAGCAGCAACGTCTACGCCGATACGCAGTGCTATGACATTGCGGCGGCGACCTTTAACCCGCCCAACGCCGATCTGGGGCCGCTGCCCGAACCCTGGTGGGGCATGGCGGATATGGAAAAAGTATCCCCTGGCGGGCGGCAACTCTGGCTCGCCAACGGTGCCGATGCCGGTTGGAACTTTCTGCAACGCTCCGCCTATTTCAGCCAGGAGTTGGGCAAATTCGTCTATGGGCCTGACCCGCTTTACAGCGTCTATCGCGTCGAGGGCGCGGCGGCGCAGGATAAGGTTTACGTGATGGGGGGGGTGGCCGGTGGTTTCAGTTCTTCTAAATGGAATGAACAATTGTTGCAATGCCCGGCGTGCGACTGCGGGGCGGCTATCGCCAAAGATGCCTCCGCCGACTGGGCCTACACCGGCGACGTGGTCACGTACACCGTCGTCATCACGCGCCCGAACTGGCTCACCGGCACGACGGAACTGGTGGACGCGCTGCCGGCGGGGGTGGAGTTTGCCGGCGGGCTGAGCGCCACGTTTGGCAACGCCTGGTACAGCGATACGACGCGGACGGTCTACTGGACGGCGCAGCCGGGCGGGCTGCTGGTCAGGCGTGGAACTGGCGCGGCATTGCCACAGCCGACCGCGCAGGCGGGTGTATCGCCCACGCCCGGCGTCGCCAGCCTGAGCGACCTGCCGCGCACCCGCGCGCCGCTCATCCCGGAAGCCACAGGCGACGTGCTCGAAACCTTCACCAACACCTGGGCGACGAATGTCATCGGGCTGGCGTACAATCCCGAAACGGACTTTGTGAGCTATGCTCACGAAGGCGGCTTTGGCGTCTTTGATGTGGACTACCCGGCTCCTCACCCGGTGCTGCACAACTTTAAACTCTCCGCGGTGAATCCCAGCTGGCCCGCCTCGCTGGATAACCGCGATGGCGTCGGCTATGATTACACCACCGGTCACTACTTCCTGCCTGACTTTAGAGGCGACCTCGTCACCCGCAGGGACAACATTGTCGAGACCGATCCGGCCGGTCATATCGTCAACGCCTGGGAGACCGACGGCGCGGGCAACGATAGCTACGATGGCTCGGCTATTGGGGGCATTATAGACATCGCCGTTGTGCCGGGCGCGCCCACGCGCTACTTTGCGACGGCGGCCTTTGACGGCAACGTGGTCTACGAGATTGACCTGCTCCGGCGTGGACTATTCGTCCCCAACACCTGGGGCACGGTGATGACCTGTACCGTGCCGGGCATTACCGATACCTTAGGTATTGACTACGATGCGCAAAATGGTGTGCTATACCATTCGGACTGGAACTCGGCGAACATCGTCGTCACCGACCTGAGCTGCAACGTGCTGGACATGTTCACCTGCAACAACGGCATCTCTGGCATAAACTCCGGCGTGACCTTTGTGGAAGGAAAATGGCCGCCGGAGGTCTGGGTCACCGACCATAGCAGCAACCGCACCACCCGCTGCGAGGCTGTGGGCCATGAGCCGCTGCCGGAGGTCGTCACCGTCACCTTCAACGTAGCTATCACCGCCTCGGCCTTCACGACGGTAACCAACGAAGCGCTGCTCGACTATCGCGGCAGCCTGGCCGGCGACGCGCCGGCGGCGGATGTGCGCTACGTGGCAGGCACCTGGAGCGACGATGCCGTGCATCTGCTCGACGCCGACCTGAACGACCTGGGCAGTTTCCCGGCCGGCGTGACCAATCCCAACGGCATGGCGACCGACGGCGAGACGATCTGGAGCGGCCACTTTAGCCCCCAGAACGTCGTTGCCTACGACTTTGCCGGCCAGGAACTCTACCGCTGGTCGGCGGCGCTTTCTGGCTTGCAGGGAATGGAATGGGTGGACGGCGAGCTGGCGATTTATCGCTCAGGTGCCACAATCGAGTTCCACGATCCGCGCACGGGCGCGCTCATCCGCACCATCCCCGCTCAGAGCAGCATCGAGGGGCTGGCCTTTGATGGCACGTTGCTGTGGCAGCTCGATGACGAATGGATTTACGGGACAAACCCGCTCGACGGCAGCGTCGTCGTCACCATCACCAATGCCGCGTCGGGCTGTTCGTACGGCGGCACCGGCATCGCCGCCGATATGTCCGGCGTGTTGACCCTGGCCTGCACAAACGGCGCCTGGTACCGGGTCTCTGCGGCGGATGGCAGCATCATCGCGTCGGGGAACAACGGGCTGGATATGTACGGCCTGGCCTACGTGCCCCCGTTGCGCCAGACGGCGAGCGCGGCGCTCTACGTCGCGCCACGCACAGCTCTCACCTGGACGGAGGAAATTTACATCAACGGCATCTACATGGGCCGCTACGACGAAGGGCCGTTCACCTTCGTCCCCGGCGACGACATCCAACTCGTAGAACGGCTGGACTATATCGGGCGCGAGCCGCTCTTTGTCGCCTTGACCAGTCACTGGTATCCCGCTCCAGTGGAACTCGTGGACGAAACGCACACGCGCGGCGTCGTCACCATGATGGACGGCGACTGGTACGTGACGCTGCGCCCCGGCGAGAGCGAGCGGCTGGTCAAGACGCTGCACATCACCGACACTGTGCCGGTCACCATCTTGGCGTGGCTATACCCCGACGGCATGCCGGAGGAGATGCGCGTCGTGAGCTTTGCGCCGCCGATGTTCGCCAAAGATGGCCCGGCGGTGGCCTACACCGATCAAATCATCTCCTACACGCTGACGCTGGACACGCACGATCCGCTTGTCGGTGCGTTGCGTCTGACCGATACGTTGCCTGCGGGCGTGGAATACGCTGGCGGCCTCAACGTCAGTTACGGCGACGCCTGGTACGATGGGGGCGACGGCGCGATCTACTGGAGCAACACCCCGGCCTCCGCGCTCACCCGCCTGGGGGCACGGTCAGAGACCGGCCCCAGCGCGGAACTACTCCCTACTCCCTACCCCCTACCCCCTACCCTCGCTGCTCCCTCCGCCACCTGGTTCCCCGCCGCCCCGCTCCCCCGGCGCACGGCGCGCTATGCCCACGCCCAATGCCCCGGCGAGCCGAACCGCTTTTACATCATTGCCGGCGTTAGCGATAGCACCCTCACCAACCGGGTGTGGCGCTATGATGCCGACGTGGATACATGGACAGAACTGGCGCCGATCCCCCAGGCCAGCGAAGGCCCGTCGGCGGTCTGCTACCGGGGATACATCTACGTGGCCGGCGGTGGCTGGAGCACGCAATTCTACATCTACGACATCGCCCGCGATACCTGGTCGGAAGGCCCGACCCTCCCGCGCCAGGTGTGGGGCGCGGCGTTCGGCGCGTGGGACGGGCGGTTGTTCCTGGCCGGCGGCGACAATGACTTTTCCGTGGGCGGCGCCTCTACCGAGACGGATATCTATGACATCGCGGCGGGCGTCTGGTACACGAACGGCGCGACCATGCCGGCTGCCGCCACTGCGCCCGGCTGGGTGCAGGTCAACGAGTACCTCTACGTCGTCGGCGGGTGGGGCAATGACGTCGCGCACAACATCACCACCACACAGCGCTACAACATGGCGCACGATTACTGGGAGACCGGCCCCACCTTCACCAGCGCCCGCGCCGACCTGACGCTGGCCGCGACCGATCAATACCTCTACGCCATCGGCGGCGACGCGAACGGCGTCGGCTACTTTGACGCTGTGACGCTGACCGAGCGGCTCGACTACACAGACTGGTACGGCGACGCCTGGACCGACATCGGGGACCCGCTGCCGGCGGCGCTGACGGCTTACGGCGGCGGCTTTTGCACCACGGCGCACTCCGGCGGCGAGGTCTGGTCAGTGGGCGGAATGACCGCCATAGGGACGTTCACATCCACCACACAATACCGCCCGTCCGAGCCGTGCGTAACGATCCCGCCGACCGTCACACTCACCTTCAACGTGCGGGTCACGGCCAACCCCGGCGAGCGTGTGACGAACACCGCCGCGCTGAACTTCCGCGGCCAGGTCTTCACCGCTACGAGCGCGTTCGATGTGCCGCTGCCGGAATGGAGCAAGCAGCTCAACGGCCAGCCGTGGACGCCGGGCCTGACGCTCACGGTGCAGACCGGCGATCTCATCACCGTCACCGACGTGGTCTCCACCGCCTCGTCCTTCATGCTGCGCGAGACGTGGGACACGGCGCGGCTGCGGCTGGTGGACTATGCGGCGCCCGTGGGCGCGGTCACGCTCTATCCCTGGGTCGAGGCGCCCGCCGCGCCCTTCGCCTATACGCGCTTCGACGCCGAATATTCCGAGGCCACCGGTCACGTCTATATCCTGGGTGGGCGTACCCCCTTTGAAACGTATGGCCGTATCTGGGAATTCGACCCCGCGACCGGCGTCTACACCGACACCGGGGTGGACATGCCCACGCCGGTCTCCAACTACCGCATCGCCCGCCTGACCGACGGTAACGGCAACGAAGTGCTGGTCACGTTCGGCGGGCGGCTGGACAGCGGCCTTCGAACCAACGTCGTGCAGGGCTTCTATCCGGTCAGCAGGACCACCGTTGTTTTCACCGCCGACCCGTATCCGGTGACGACTACGCCGGGCGGCGTGGCGGTGGTGAATAACATCGCCTACGTCTTCGGCGGCTTCGACGGCTCTGCCGTGATCTCCGCCACCTACATCTTCGACATCACCGCGCCGGCCGGTTCCCGCTGGACGGCCGGCCCCGACCTGAACCTGGCGCGCAGTTACATCGGCGCGGCGGTGGTGGACGGCATCATCTACGCCATCGGCGGCGATGATTACCCTGGCGGCCTCCTGCACCCGGTCACCATCACCGAAAAACTGGATCCGGCGGCCGGCGTCCTGGCCTGGGACGACGCCGGCGTGGCCGACCTGCCCATCGCCTGCGGCGAGATGCAGGCGTTCGGCCTCGACACGAGTCTGCCCTACCGCCTGGCCGGCTCGGTCATCGTCGCCGGGTGCGGGCAGTGGCCCGGCGAGATCGCCGAGTCACTGCGCTACGACGTGGCCTCCGATACCTGGGACACGGCCTTCCCCGACCTGAATCGGGACCGGCGCAACCACGCCGGGGCCTTTATCCCCGCCGGCACGGGCGACGGACGGCCCGGTCTGTGGGTCTGGGGCGGACGGCAAGACTCTGACTTCAACATCCTGGACATTCCCGAATACTATGATCTTGACGCCGGAACGTTGCTCTGGAGCGTCCCCGCCGGCCAGACGCAGCCCGTGACGCTCACCAAACTCTTCCGCGTCGAGCCGTGCACCTGGACGATGACGTTGTTGCAGGAGCAACTCGGCATTGGGACGTGGAGCGTGACACGCCAGGTGACCATCACGAAACTGCCGCCCGCGCTGCACCTGGCCGGGCAGTACGAGCCGGACGTCTACCCGGCGCGCCAGGCCACCTTTACGCTGGTCTACAGCAACACCGGCGGCTATGAGAATGCCGTGCTCGTGCGCAGCCACTTCCCGCCGACGGCGCCTTTCGTCGCAGCCGATCCGCCGGCGAAGACCGTCGGCGCGGGCGGCCTGTGGGCCGAGTGGGAAGCGGGTGACCTGCCGATGGACGCGACGGGGCGCATCACCGTCACCGTCGGCATCACCGCAAGCCTGGCCCCGTCGAACACGGTCGCCATCGAGAATGCGATCTTCGATCACGTGGGCGCGCCGGCCGACGTGGCGTGGGTCACCCTCCACATCCGCCCGCCGGAGCCGGCGGCCTGGGAGAAAGCGATCCGGGTCAACGGTGTGCTCACGGATACCGATCCCATCTCTGTCTTCCCCGGCGATGGGGTGGAGATCGTGGATCGGGTGTGGGTTACGTACACCGTCCCGGTCTCCTTCACGCTCACCGAAGCGTGGAGCGACTCGCTGTTGATGACCGGCCTGGTTACAGACGTTGGCTCGGTCACCTGGACGCCCGCCGGCCCGGCGGTGGTCCACGCCTCCAATGTCGCACCGAATACCTGGCACGCCATCACCAAGACCTTCGTCATCACCGAGGGGGCGTGGGTGCTCGACTTCGTCACCGAAACGCTCGAAGTGGAAAATGTCGCGCCGGTGGACCGGCTGGTGCGCTTCCGCCACGTCGAGGCCTGCCTGCCGGTAGCCATCACGGCTCTGACGAGCGACAGTCCCGCCTTCGTGGGTCAGGCGATGCACTTCACGGCGACGGTCGAAGGCGACGCGCCCATCACCTACACATGGGACTTCGGGGGGCCAGGTGCGGGCGCGGGGCTGGACGGCCCGACGCCGGTCTTCACCTACAGCGCCATAGGAGCCTATACCGTCACACTTGTTGTATCGAACGGCTGCCCGAGCCAGGATGTGGCGAGCCTGAACGTCGCCGTCATCGGCGAGCCGGATGTGGATGTGACGCCGCTGAGCCTGAGCGCGACGCTCAATCCCGGTGGCGCGGCGACCCGCACGCTGACCATCGCCAACACGGGCACGGCCAACCTGGCGTGGAACGTATCGGAGCAGCCGGCCGTGGCCTGGCTGAGCGAGTCGCCGCTCACGGGGACGCTGACGCCGGGCGGCAGCCAGCCAGTGGCGGTGGTCTTTGACGCAAGCGGCCTGCCCGACGGCATCTACACGACCACGCTGCGCGTCGCCAGCAACGACCCCGACGAGCCGACGGTGGACGTGAGCGTGGCGCTGACGGTGACGACGGCCTGCATCCCGGTGGCCGGCGCGGACTTCACCTTCGCGCCGCTGCAGCCATTGGTGGGCGAGAGCGTCACCTTCACCGGCACTGTCGCGCAGGGGACGCCGCCCGTCACGTACACCTGGGCGTTTGGGGATGGGACGTTTGGCAGCGGGCAGGTTGTCACGCATACCTACGCCGTCAGCGGCACATACGCCGTCGTGCTGACGGCGACGAACGGCTGCCCGAGCTCCGATACAGCCAGCCACTCTGTGACCATCCGGCCGCACCGCATCTACCTGCCGCTGGTGCTGCGGAATTTCTAAGCGCCCTTTGGCCTGTGCAGCCCTCAGGGACTCGCCTGAGGGCTGCAATTTTTCATCTGTGGACCGGGATGGTTCATCATTGGTTGACACTTTGTGTTACGCGCCGGATGCCGCCCGATTGAGATCGGCCTCTTTGGGCGCTTCGCGCCGCGCGTCGGCCTACGCCGACGTGCTGGTCGGCGCAGGCCGACCAAAGGCCTGCGGCCCTACAGGCTGTACGGGCGAGGTGCATCTCGCCCCTACAGTCAGCGTTGCAGGCGTCCGATTTTCGAGGCAGCCCAAAGTGTAAACCAATTTCGAGGAGAAAATGAACCATCCCTGTGGACCGACAGGAAAAAGCAGATGGATTGTCAGGCGGGCGTCATCGTCACGTCCAGCTCACGGGAGCTTTTATGATATTATGAGATCAACAACTGCACCGCAGCGATCGCTGGGATCCTGCCGGCCGCCGGGAGTGACCGGGTTTCACTGCAGTTGTTTCAAAATTGTGACACCTTTGCTATACGTTCGCAACAGAGGTGTGCCAGAATAACTTTTACAGAGGAGCAAGATCTGGAACAATAAATGATGCGGGTAGGGGAACCCGCTGTTCCGTCCAGACGTCGTAATAAATAGCCTGTCCGAAAAACCGTACAGGCGGCATCCCTATGCCGCTTATACCGGCGCATAGGGATGCTTCGGTTACGTTTTTCGGATGGGTCCTGAATAGCCGGCATTGCTCCGGTGCCAAGTCTCTCCGTTCATATCCAGCAAGAGGTGTGCACGATGAAAGACGTCTCCAGGATGGCAAAACACAAGCAGGTGGTCATAATATTGCTCGTTATCTCCCTCATTGTTCTGGCACTATGCGCGGTCGGCACTTTTATTATGACCGATGGCTTCGGCCTGCTCCCCACTGCCGTACCGACCCAGGTCACCCCCTCCATCAGCATCGTTTCTGATGCCGGCACCCCCGGTATGCCCGTTACCGTGACCGGCGAAGGCTGGAAGCCAGGGGACACGATCTTTGTCGGCCTGGAAGGCCCTGCAGGGATACGTTCTCCTCTTGCATCTGCGGCGGTTATGGCAGATGGTCGCTTCGTGGCCGTGTTTACGCTGCCAGATAATGCAGGGACCGGAGGTACAGGCGTGTCGGTCGTGGCCTGGTCTTCCACGACCGAAAGCGAGGCAAAAGTGCTGCTCCCTCTCTCTGCAACAAAGACAGCCACGCCCCAACCATCCCCCACTGCCACCCCAACGGCTTCACCCGTGCCAGCAACCTCTGTCCCTCCGGCAACCGCGACGTCCGCTTCACCCACTACTGCGCCGCCTCCCTCTCCCACTGCGCGGCCGACAACTCAACCGTCCCCTGCAACCGGGGCATGGTACGGCGAGTACTTTGCTAACGTCGCACTGACCGGTGCTCCATCGTTCGTGCGGAACGACGCGGAGATTAACTTCAACTGGGGGCGGGGTGCACCTGCAACCGGTTTCTCAGCCGACAACTTTTCGGTGCGCTGGACCCGCACCGCGATGTTTGAGGAGGGACTTTATCGTTTCCATACCGTCGTGGACGATGGTGTGCGCCTCTACGTGGACAACGCACTCGTGATTGACGCCTGGCAGGATGGCGGCAAGCGAGAGGTGACGGCGGACCGCAAGATAAGCGCCGGGTCGCACAGCCTGCGCGTGGAATACTACGAACGCGGTGGCGAAGCGATCATCCAGGTCTGGTGGGAAAAACTGACCGCCTACCCTGACTGGAAGGGTGAATACTGGCCCAACCGTACATTAAGTGGCAACCCTGTGCTGGTTCGTAATGACGAGAACCTCTCCTTCGACTGGGGAAAAGGTTCGCCGGCAGCGAATATCCCGGCCGATGGCTTCTCAGCACGTTGGACGCGTAAGTACACATTCGAGAGCGCCACCTATCGCTTCCACATCATCGTAGACGACGGCGCGCGCATGTGGGTGGATGAGCAGTTAATCATTGATTCGTGGCGTGATGGAAGCGCCCGTGAGATCACAGCAGAGTACGCATTGGTGCAGGGAGCACACAGTCTGAAGGTCGAGTACTATGAAAACGCCGTTGACGCGCGCATCCAGGTATGGTGGGAGAAGGTCGCCTCGCCATCGTACCCTGACTGGAAAGGGGAATACTGGCCCAACGCTACCCTGAGTGGCAACCCGGTACTCGTGCGCAACGACGTGACGCTTGACTTCGATTGGAGTACGGGCTCGCCAGCCGTGGGCCTGCCGGCGGATAACTTCTCGGCCCGGTGGAGCCGTCAGGTCACCTTCGATCCAGCTCTTTACCGTCTCCATGCCAGAGCTGATGACGGCGTCCGGGTCTACGTGGACGGCAACCTTGTGTTGAACGAGTGGCACGCAAACGATGCGAGCAGGGTATACACAGTGGATTTGCTGTTGAACGGTGCCCGTCGGTTGACGGTAGAGTACTACGAGGGAGCTGGTAAGGCTCTCCTTAAGTTCTGGTGGCAGCGGATTGGGGACTGGCCCACGCCAACGCCCACACCAACTGCTGCTCCCACATCAACTCCGACCCCAACGCCGACGGCCACTGTGTCTGCTCCCACATCAACTCCGACCCCAACACCGACGGCCACTGTGCCTGCTCCCACATCAACTCCGACCCCAACACCGACGGTCATCGTTCCCACCGACACGCCAACGCCGACGTCTACCAGCTCCCCCACCGATACGCCGACCCCCACCCCGACTTTCACACCAGCGGCCACCGATACACCAACCCCGCCGCCTTAGCGGGGTGATTTCAGCCGTCCTCTCCAGCCACTTCGCGACGGTTGGGGCGATCCGCCGGATCGCCCCTCCGCCGGCACTGTCCGGTGGTGCAGCAGGGAAGGGGCAATTGATTAATCGCCCCATGGGCATCAAGTTAACCTAACTTTTGTGCAACTGGCGACCGAATCGTGAAAAACGGCCTCGAATCGCAAGATTTTGCACATTACCAACTGAACCCAGAAACGGATATGCTTATTGCCACTCCAAAGACCAAGGAGAGTGGCAATGAGCGAAGAAAACCTGTCCGGACAGCAGACCCAGCATGCCTTTCTGGTGGCTTGGGGGTGGTTTGCCCAACATATTGGTCTGATTCAGGCCATCCACAACGTTCCTTTGCGCCAGAAGACGTACAAACACAGCCCGCACACTAAAATCCTGGAATTCCTGGGTTCTCCTGGGTGGCCTCCCCTATCTCCAGGACATCAGCCGAGCGGCTCACCCCCTCGACCAGGATCAGGCCGTTGCGCAGGCCTGGCAGCAAGTTGCCTGAGCGGACTACTCCGGTGTCAGCCGCACGTTGAGCACCTTGCGGGAGACTTTGCTCCTGACGGAGTGGACCATCCTGCTGACCAACGTGCCGGAGGAGAAGATGACGCCCTCCGAAGCGCTGGTGATGGCCAGGGTACGCTGGCAAGTGGAAATCCTGTTCCGCGTTTGGAAGAGTCACGCCCACGTGGATGAATGGCAGAGTCACAACCCCTGGCGCATCCTGAGCGAGCTCTACGCCAGGCTGGCCGGGCAGGTGATTCTCCATTGGATGCTACTCACTGAATGGCATCGCTTTCCTGATCGCAGCCTCTTCAAGGCGGCCAGGCTGTTGCAGAAGTTAGCTATCCCACTGGCTCTCTTCCTGCGGCAGGGAAAAGGGTTAAGGGAGATCATTTCTTTATTTCGGGAATGCTTCCGTACCTGCCGGGTGAACAAGCGCCGAGGGAAACCTGCCACCTTTCAACGTCTGCTGGCTTCGGAGGGCTTAAATTGATGCCTATGGGGCGATTAATCAACCGCCCCTGCCTTGCTGCACCACCAGAGACAGTGTCGGCGCAGGCCGACACCTGGCGCGAAGCGCCTGAAGAGGGCGATTTCAATCGGCTGAATAGTTACCTGTGGAGGTGAACGATGAAGAAGATAGAGATCGTGCTGGTCAGTCTGGCGCTCCTGTGTACCCTGCCTTTCCTGGTCATCATGCCGGCGTTGCTTTTGCTCTGGCTGCTCTACCACCTGTTCCCGTCCCCACGATGGTTCTGGCTCGAAATACCGGTCTTTTTCTCCGCCCGGCTGCTGAGCGACCCGGCGCGCTACGTGGCCTTCAGCCTGCTCGCCTTGGGACTGAGCGCAGGCGCGCTGCTCTGGCTGATCACCCGCGAGCGCGGCCGCTTCTGGCGGCGCAGGCGCTTCTACCTGCTGGCGCTCCTCATCGTGGCGGTGCTCGCCTTCCCGTTGTTCGCACGGTATCGGCCCGCGGTCGAAGCGCCGCCCGGCGCCGAACTGCGCGTCGTTGAGCGACCCGGTTGGGTAGCAGGGGCGGTCAGGTGGTGCCAGGCCGCAGCGGAAATCAGCGCGTGTCAGTACGAGCCGCTGGGCTGGGCTGACGCACAGACGCTTGTCTACCGCAAGTGGTGCGGCGGTCATTATACCCCGGCAGGCTGGCAGCCCGGCGAACCCCAGCCACCGCGGGCCTACGACGTGAAAACCGGGGCGATCACTCCCTTCGAGGGCAGCATAGAGCATCTTTTGGGCGAGCGCGGTCCCCGCGCGATCGCCACGCTCGACTACTTCCCAGGAAAGTATGCCGGAACGTCCATCTCACCGGACGGGCGCTGGATCGCCTTCACCGCGCGGCACGTCTATGGGCCGGAGGACCTGCTCGTGATGTTACAGGAATGAGGGGAGATGCCTCGGACGCCGATGGACACACCCAGACTGCTTCTCGTGGACGACGAACCCGCCATCACCGAAAACCTGGCCCCTTTCCTGCAACGGGCCGGTTTTGAGGTGGCGGTCGCCGCCGACGGCGAAGAGGCCCTCCGGGAAGCCGCCCGCGTCCGGCCTGACCTGATTGTGCTGGATGTGCTGATGCCCCGTCTGGACGGGCGCGAAGTGCTGCGCCTTCTGCGTCGCGCGGGCGACTGGACCCCCGTCATCCTGCTCACCCAGGTTGGCGAGTCCACCGAGCGAGCCATGGCGCTGGAGGAAGGCGCCGATGATTACCTCAACAAGCCCTTCGACCCCTATGAACTGGTGGCCCGCATCCGTGCCGTCCTGCGCCGCGCCCGCCCCGGCAAGCCTCCTCTTGCCGTAGCCCGCTCCCTGGTCAGCGGCCCTCTGCGCCTGGATCGCCTCTCCCGCCGTGTCTATCTGGAGGGACAGGAACTGACGCTCACCCCCAAGGCAGTCGCCCTGCTGGAATACATGATGACCCATCCCGACGAACTCTTGAGCCGGGAGCGGCTGCTGGACGCCGTCTGGGGGTGGGATTATCCCACCGGGACGCGCACGGTGGACACGCGCATCGCCGAACTGCGCCGGGCGCTGGGCGATGACGCTGCGGAGCCCGATTACATTGAAACCGTCCCCGGTCAGGGCTACCGCTTCATCGCGCCGGTGGAGGCCGGGACATGAAGTGGCGTCATCTGCTCATCCCGCTCCCATTGGGAGTGGGGCTGCTTGCCTTGGTGTGGTTCCACTACCGGGGCGTCAACCCCGTCTTTTACGCGCGGGCCGACGCCTCCGCCCTGGCGACGCTGGCCGGTCTGCTCCTCACACTTCTCCTCGCGGCCGGATATGCAGCGTGTGGTCTGCTGGAACGGGCGCGGCAGGCCTGGCTGGCTCAGGCTCAGGCGCAGGCCGCCGAGGACCGGCGGCGTTTCCTGCAGCGTCTGGACCACGAGCTCAAGAATCCCCTCACTGCGCTGCGCGCGGCCCTGGCCAACCTGGCCGGAGCCCCGACGGACGCGGCCCGGCGCGAGGCGTTGACCAGCGTGGAGACCCAGGCCCAGCGCCTCAGTCGCCTGGTCGCCGACCTGCGCAAACTGGCCGAATTGGAGACCCGCCTCATCGAACATACCCCTATAGACCTGACCGCTCTGTTGGAAGAGGTGTTGGCACTGGCCCGGGAACGACCGGAGGCAACGGAGCGCCATCTGGCCCTGACCCTCCCCCGCGCCCCCTGGCCTCTGCCGACGATCACCGGCGACCGGGACCTGCTCTTTCTAGCCGTGCACAACCTGCTGGACAACGCCATCAAATTCACCCGCCCCGGTGATACGGTGGAACTCCGCGCTTTTGAGGACGGCGCGACGGTCGTCGTAGAGGTCGCCGACACCGGCCCGGGCATCCCGGAAGAGGAACTTTCCTACGTGTGGGAGGAACTCTATCGCGGGCAGGGCGCGCGTGGCACGCCCGGCAGCGGGCTGGGCCTGGCCCTGGTGCGCGCCATCGTCCTGCGCCACGGCGGGCAGGCGACCCTGCGCAGCCGCGTCGGACGGGGAACGGTTGTCACGGTCCGGCTGCCGGCGCGGTAAAGTCACAGAACGATAACCCCGCCGTTTCAAGACGGTGACACCCCCGTCAAACCTCTGTAACATCGGCGTGGTAGGATGCAGAGCAGAAAAACCCATCACAAATCCCAATCTGTCAAGAGGCTCTGGATGAAAACACAAATGTCTCTCTTCAAACTGATCAGTCTACTGGTTGTGCTGGCTTTTTCTCTCCCCCTCGCTGCCTGCGGTACACTGGATATAGGGATCGAGCGCACATCCACACCAACTCAGAATACCGGCATCACTCCCGCCCCGGCCGATCCAACGCCTACTAACACCCTGCCGTTGCCCCCTCAATGGCGCCTGGTCTACCGCCTGTCCGCCGAAGGGCAACTCTGGCTCGCTGCACCCGATGGCGGCGGGGCGCGTCTCGTCGCGTCACTCCCCGATACAGCCGCCGGCCGTGCTCTGGGCTCTTGTTACCTGGCCTACGTCCTGGATGCTCGCCTCCACGTGCTGGACCCGGCAACCGGCGAAACGCGCGAAGTGCTGGACTTTGCTGACCGGGGAATGGAGCAGGGGTTGGACGTGGCCTTGCGCTGGTCCCGGGGCGGTGAGATGCTGGCCTACGCTGCAGCCTACGAGAGCAATGATGGCAGTCGTCGCGTGGAACTGGGCCTGGTAGACGGCTACGAGCAGCGGACGCTCACCACCATTGAAGCCCGTCCGTCTGGGCCGACGCCCACCCCACCGCCCATGCCGCCGATGCCGCCGGAACCCGGCTTTGCCAATCTCCACCTCCTGGGCTACGACATCCTCGCCAGTGCCCTCATCGCCGTGCCGGTGGGTGGTCAGGAACGCTATAGCGGGGTGTGGGTCATCAACGCCCGCAACGGCGAGCGAGTGAAAACCATCCCGCTCTACGACACCGACCAGATTACCGCCCTTACCCTCTCCCCCGATGCGACCCGCCTGGCTGTCGCGCGGGCCGGCAGCGATGTTGTTCCATCTCGTCTGGACCTGTATTCCATCGCCGGTGAATCCACCGCGCCCGAGACCTACAACCTGCCGTTCCAGGGCTACGCCGTAGACTTGCGCTGGTCGCCGGACGGCGAGTCGCTGGCCTTCCTGGTTAACGTGAGAGAACCGGGCCTGGAGACAAGAGCCACCGCTGCGCTGTGGGTGATGAATGTAAGCGACCATTCGTCCCGTGAAGTTCTGGCACTGGAGAGCCCCGAAGCCCGTCTGATCGGTTGGGCACCCGAACCGCCAGGTCACTTGCTGGTGGCGCGGCTGGAGGGCTTTACCCGTGAGGTTCGCTACCAACTGATAGACGTCGCTACCGGCGCGATCACCGACCTGCCCCTGCCCCCTACTGCCGATGTGCTGGGCTGGGTCAAACTCACTAAGTGAGGATACCCTATGAACCGGCTTACGCAGATCATCTTTGTCATTGTTTGTGCAACTACCCTCGCCGCCTGCGGCACGCTGGAGGTGGGAGTAGAACAGCCGCCCACTCCAGATGCCAGCGCGGCTACCGTGGCCGCCCTGGTCACCCGGAACGCCGAACTGGCTGACCGCATAGCGACGCTGAGCGCACCCACACTTCCGCCAAATCTGGGAATGCTGGCCTACGTGCAGGGCGGCGACATCTGGGTAAAGCCCCTGCCCACCGGCGAACCACAGCGGCTGACCACAGACGGGCGCAACCAGGAACCACGCTGGTCCCCTTCCGGTCGCTGGCTGGCCTTCCGCAAAGGTGATGAGCAGGTCTGGATGATCCAGGCCGACGGGGGCGAGTTGGTCCCCATCGCCGGTGGGATCTCTGCCTCAGCCTTTGCGTGGGCACCTGATCAAGATCTGCTGGCCTGTGTCAGCGGCAACGGGCTCTACGTCGTCAACCCCGATAGAGCCAGCCAGGTCGAACTGATCGCCCCGTCTCCTGACGTCCCCCGACGCCTGGGCCATATTGCCTGGAGTCCTGATGGCCAGTGGATCGCTTACGAATGGCAAGAGCAATGGCCCGATCAGCCGCCGGCCCGGCGGGGGATCTGGACGGTATCACCTGATGGCAACGTACGAGGCGAGCCCGTCCTGCCGATTGCGGACCCTCTTCTGGCAGGCTGGACAGGCGACAGCGCCTTTATGCTGATTCAGGACGGGATGAATTCCGCCGCGCTCCTGGCCGATGGCTCGCCTCTCTACGCCTTCCTGCCCGGCCTGGCGCCGGTCAAACTGGCCGACTCTACCCTGCCCTACGCTGACTTTGTCGCACCCGAGCCCGGTCAGAGCACTCGCGTGGCCATCGTGTCCGGCGGTGGCCGGGAGGCCTGGACGAACAAGAGGCTGGTCATTACCACGGCCTCCACCGGTGACCAGGTGGTTCTGACTCCCCCAGACGTGGCTGTCTCCTCCCCTGCCTGGTCGCCCGATGGCGCGTTCATCGCCTACGCCGCTGCCCCCGACGCAGGGACGAACATGGCAGGGGGAGAAGAGGCCCGCCGCACCCTGATGCAGCGCCGCATCTTTGTGGTCAACACACAGGGCAACCCGCAGCCCCTCCAGATCACCAACGACCCGGACTACCGCGACGAACGCCCGCTCTGGTCGCGCGACGGCTCGGCCATCCTTTTCGCCCGATTGGATGAGCAAGATCGGGCCTCCCTGTGGCTGGTTCCGAGCACCGGCGGCGCGCCTCAAAGGGTGGTGGACGAACTGACGCCTGCCCCGGATTGGTTCGGGTACTACGGTCACGTCACATGGGATACGCTGTTCGACTGGTGGCGTGGCCCGGCTCAAGAAGCGCAGACCATACCAGCGCCGGTTGCGGTGGGACCGTGCAATACGCCGACCTCGCCGCTGACCCTTACCCTGACATACACCGACACCGAGATCGGCTACGCCTTTGACTATCCCGCCGACTGGACGATAGAGGCCAACCCGGGCTGGACGGTCATCCTCCGTTCCCCGGATGGGAACAGCAAAATTGACCTGCTCCCCGACAAGCTCCGCGAAAGCAAGACCCTGGACGAGATGGTGACCCGTGCCAGAAGCGGGGAAGCGGAAATACTCTGCGAAGAACGTTGGCAACTGGCTGGTGGCATCCCCGCCGTGCGGATGCAGACGCGGGGCGAACTGGGGGAGGCAAGTGTGCTTCTTGTCGTCATCAATGGCCGCAGCCTCAAGATGTATGGGTATTTTGACACAAGCCCCTTTGACGCCATCGCCCGTACCATCCGGCCTGTTCCCTGAATGCAGAAGGTTCTCGGGAGGTGTCTTATGAAGCACGCTTTGCTCGTTCTACTGATTGCTTCCGCCTTTCTCGCCCAGGTCTCGTCGTACATATGCAGTGGCTGATGGTCGGACTGCCAAATCAACCCCACGCTGACACCCGCTATATGTATGGAAATATCTGTGTGAGATTACTATATCTGGCGGTTATGAGTGGGAGCGATCCGCCGGATCGCTCCTACTTCTTTCTGTCGGGTAACCCCGCATTGGCAGCAGGTCCAAAAGAATGTATAATTGGGACTTAACTATTCAGGCCGATTGAAATCACCCCCTTTAGGCGCTTCGCACCGGTCAGGGCGATCCGGCGGATCGCCCCTCCGCCGAAACTGCCTGGTGGTGCAGTAAGGAAGGCGATTGATTAATCGCCTGTACCCGGCGAAGGCCGACCGAAGGTCTGCGGCCCAAAAGTGTACGGGCAAGGTTCACATTGTCCCTACAGTCGCCGCCTGAACAGGTATACAAGTTACTGCGTAACTACTCAGCCTGCCCATGCAGTGCCGTGCGGACCACAGTCCGCACGAGGCAGATACTGCAAACGCTGGCTACACTGAGACACCCGCAAATGGCTCAGATGGCCTTCGGCCTGCCGGATCATGATCCGGCAGGGCAGGGTGAGCAGTTACCGTCAACTGCAACTGCCCCCTCGCCTGTGGTGGGAACTCCCCGCAGCCAGGCCGCTTGAAGCCTGCCGGATCGGTATGGACTGTGGACCATGAGCTGCGGACTGGTGACAGTTCTGTTTACTTCCGCGTCTGAAGAGGGATAGCGAAGGAGATGAAAACCGTCGTTGCCGCCGCGCTGGGCGAATGCGTCCACGTCGCCGGAGTGATGAACTTCCTGCGCCTGGCCGAGGCTGCGGGCTGGCGGACCGTCTTTCTGGGCCCCGCAGTCCCCGTAGAGCGAGTGGTAGAGGTCGCCCGGAGCGAAGGGGCCGACCTGGTCGGCGTCTCCTACCGGCTGACCCCGGAGACCGGCGAGCGGCTCCTGGCCCAGTTCGCCGAGGCCGCCGACGACCTGCGCAGCGCCGGGGTCCGCTTCG
>Ga0209227_1000068_pt1 | contig 81460 bp, 70 predicted proteins | sample YNPBryantNP2012_FD_185815 | JGI IMG/M metagenome (GOLD analysis project Ga0209227, IMG submission 185815) | Anoxygenic and chlorotrophic microbial mat microbial communities from Yellowstone National Park, USA - YNP Bryant NP 2012 (SPAdes)... ...
GAAGAAAATGGACGATTGGCGTTCATCGTACCAGCTGACATATGCGAAGGTAAATTTGCTCATGACTTGTGGACTTGGATTACGACAAATTTCGCTCTGGATGCTGTCATAACGTTTTCTCCAGAAGCCTCACCATTTCCCAACATTGACACGAACCCGATCATTTTGTTCATTCGCAAGGCAACACCAAGAGATCAATTTCTGTGGGTCAAGTGCTATCGTCCAGCAACTGACTCGCTCAATCGTTGGGTAAGGTCTGGATTTGGAGATATATCCCGGCAAGACTTGGTTGTAATTGATCGAGACTTGAAAGAGGGCCTAGCCACAGGGTTTTCACGAGAACCAATCTCAAGCCACGATACCAAATATGTGTTGGGTGATTTTGTCAAGGTCATGCGTGGCATTGCAACGGGGGCAAACAATTTCTTTTTCATTACCGCCGAGAAAGCCAGAGAATTGGAAATCCCTGATAGATATTTCGTAAGGGCGATTGGACGCACACGGGATGTCATGGGAGACGAAATCACTGATGAAACAATTCAGATGCTCGAACGAAAAGGGAGACCTACTCTGTTATTATCGCTTAAGGGGGATGCTATAGAAACTTTCCCTCAATCCGTCAAACGGTACTTACAGGAAGGTGAGAGATTGGGCCTACCCAAGCGTCCGTTGATTTCGCAACGTAGCTCCTGGTACAAAATGGAGATACGAGTACCACCACCTTTTTTGTTTGCTTATTTAGGGCGTCGTAATTCGCGATTTATCCGAAATACTGCCAGAGTTATTCCTTTGACGGGCTTCTTGTGTGTGTATCCGAGAAGCAATGATGAGATAAACATAGATCAAATCTGGAAAATTCTCAATCATCCAGATGTAATAGCTAATTTATCAAGGATCGGAAAGTCTTATGGCGATGGCGCAATAAAAGTAGAACCCCGCTTACTAGAGAAACTGCCCATTCCAGATCATGTCATTGAGCAATTGGGTTTTCCTATGCAGATGCGCCTATTTGAGCAACGAGAATCATACACGGTTGCAGAAGCCGTTGCGGAAGGCGGCTAACACGCGCTTCACCTGACGCCGCTCCGCTGCGCTTCGCGGCGCATGTGAAGCGCGGGCCGTTAGCGGGCCTTACCCATGCACAGGGGCCGGATGATATCCATTTCAGGAGTCTGCAACGTGACTACTGACCTTACATTGCGACGCTCACAATGGTTCTACGACGATAGTGGTTACTATAGCTATGTATTGCTCAACGTTTCAGAAGGCGAATACAGCAAAATCTAAGAGATTCTAAAAGGCAATGGATTGCGCGTATTGCTCGCCGGTAGAAGCTATCGCCCGGCAAGCAACGGCACTCAATACCAGTGGTATATACGAGTATCTGATGAAACCGGAAAACACCCTTCACTCAAGAGAATAGAGCAAATCCTTGCTGCTCGTGAACCCGTTAAGGATGAAGAATTTATTCCTAGGGATGAAGAATTACGAAAACTGAAAGCCGAATTGGCTGAAAAGGAACGCCAATATCTCGTTGCAATCGAGCATTTAAAATCCATCCGCAAGCAGAATCAAGAACTGCATGGCAACTACGAAAGAACTCAACTCGAACTAAGAAAGTATCAACAGAAAGTCAATGACCTAGAGTCACGGTTACTACAAATTCAAGAGACCACCCTTAGACCAGAAGATGTAGCCGAAATTCACCAAAAATATGAATCCACCATTAAGGAACTCGAACAAGAACTAGGGAAAAAGCAGGCAGACCTTGACTCATGGATAAACAATTTTGAACCAGAGATAGATGAACGGGAGCAAAAAATAACCGCCCTTCACGGTAGAGTTTTGAAGCTTCAAAACCAACTCGCGATACTAGAAGAAGAGAAAAAACGCTTAATTGTTCAACACCAAGACACACGAGCGATACCTGCGATTGAACTTGAAAGGGAGAATCCTGAATACTTGTTCCGAGAAATGCTTTACGTCTTATTACCCAGTATTGAGTTTCTCGGTGGGACAATGGATACACTCTGGCGCGAAATGCAGAATCCCATTAGAACACTAGAACAACTATCAACTCTTGGTCAGCTAAAGGCGAAGCGAGTCCAGAAAACAAAGGATTGGCTAGAGAGACACATTGAGGGAGACTGGCGACTTTATTTCAGAAAGAGCGAGGACTCCAAATATCAAGTGCTTATCTCACACAAGAATACCCAAGAAGCCGATATAGAATGGCTAATGTGCCAATAGTTGTCAGTCAGGCCCGCTAACCAGCGGTTGCAGCCGACGTTGCTCCGCTGCGCTCCGCGTGCGGCTGAACTCCGCGTTGCCCCTGCGCTGCACGCGACGGCAACCATTGCAGGCTGTCGTTTCGCGGCGGAACGGCTGACTACCGCTTTAATGACCTGCGGCTCAGGATTTGCATGAACTGAGGTCATCAGAGACAGGTTGTTGAGTTTCATAAACAAGAGGAACCTGAAATCCTTCCAAGACGCTACCCTCCGCAGCAATCTAAAGAGCACTAAACCATGAGACTGCTACGCTATGCCCGCAATGACTGTTAGCGGGCACCTAAAACCGGCCAGTTAGGGGCACTTCAAAACCGGCCATTTTCAAGGAAGTAAAATTGTGAAAGCATAGCCACCACCTGAAAGGAGGTGGTTATGAGTAACTACTTGAAAATGGAAAAGAAACAGATGCTATTGACCCTGAGGAAACTGGGCTGGTCCTTTCGCAGGATAGAGCGAGAAACTGGCATCCGCCGGGAAACCATAGCAAAATACGTTCAGGATGAGCAGGCAAAAGCGGCCAAAGTGCCCACCGGCTCGGAAGATGTAATCCGGCCAAACTGCTCATTGGTGAGTCGTTCCCAGGCAGTTCCGTATCGCCTTCAGATTGAAGACGGCCTTAAGCAGGGACTGACCTACCAGAGAATTTACCAGGATCTGTGTAATGAGCATGCCTATCCGGGCAGTTACGACAGTGTCAAGCGGTATGCCAAGAAACTGCACGTCCGTTGTGCTGAAACCTGTGTGCGTATAGAAACAGCCCCCGGAGAAGAAGCACAGGTTGATTTCGGCAAGTCTCAGGCACCCACCCTGGATCCAGCTACCGGCACCTATAAGATACCCTGGATATTTAAGATGACGCTTTCCTTCTCCCGGCACAGTTATGAGGAAGCGGTATGGAAACAGGATATTGAAACCTTTATCCGGTGTCACGAGCGAGCCTTTGCGTCATTTGGCGGGGTGCCACAGATCGTCCGGCTTGACAATCTCAAAGCTGGCGTTACCCGTGCATGTCAATATGATCCTGAGATAAACAAAGTCTATGCTGCATATGCCCGTCACGCAGGATTTACCCCGCTTGCCTGTAAACCGGGTAAGCCGGAGCACAAAGGCAAAGTGGAACGGGGCATAGGCTACACCAAAAACAATGCCCTTAAAGACACACGGTTTGAGGGGCTTGAACAGTTTAATGCGTACCTGCGCCACTGGAATGAAACGGTGGCCCGGCTACGGATTCATGGTACCACCAAGCAACAGGTGTGGAAACGTTTCGTAGAACTGGAAAAGAATGCGTTGCAACCCCTGCCGCAGAAGCCCTATGAACTGTTTGACATCGCTATCCGCAAAGTACATCCTGATGGCTATATCGAGGTCAAAAAGGCTTTTTACTCAGTGCCACACCAGTATCTGGGCAAGGAGGTCGAAGTCCACTTTACCACCCAGATCCTTCGCGTATATTGCGAGCACCGCTTGATTGCGGTGCACCGCAGAACAGACCGTATTGGTCAGTTCCATACCCACCAGGAACATCTTCCACCATACAAAAGCCTGCAGCAGGAAGGATTCCAGCGCCTGCTGCAGGCCAAGGCCCGCTACATTGGCCAGAGTGCTCTGCTGTGGGCGCAGGACGCTATTGCCGAAAAAGGTGTGTGTGCCTATCGTCTCATCCAGGGTATGCTTACGCTTACCCGCAACTGGCCAAAAGAGCAGGTTGACTCGGTCTGCAGGACAGCCAGAGAGAACGGCATCTTCACGCTACGGATCCTCAAACGCTTGTTGCAGCACCAATCTCATGACACACCGCCACCACCGCTCCTACAGGATCACGAATTAATACGACCGATGTCCCACTATACACACATAACCCAAACGCAGGAGGAACCCCTATGAACACCCCACTGGAACAAAACTTACGCACCCTCAGACTCGCAGGCATGATCCAAACCCTGCCCATACGAAATCAGGAGGCCGTTGCCTCCCAACTCAGCCATATTGAGTTCCTGGAACTGCTCGTTGACGATGAGCTCAGCCGCCGCAGAGACAATCTGCTGAAAACCCGACTCAAAAAAGCTGGCTTCCCGGCCCTTAAAACCCTGGAGGTGTTTGACTTTGCCTTTAACCCCACGATCAACAAAAGGCAGATCTTTGATCTTGCCACTGCCCGCTTTATCGCTCACGCTGAAGGAGTTCTGTTCTTAGGTCCACCCGGGGTTGGTAAAAGTCATCTCGCCATTGCGCTGGGCATTGGTGCGGTGAAAGCCGGCTATACGGTGTTGTATCGCACCGCGGTTGATCTGCTGGGAGAGATTGCTGAAACCACAGCGACCGGAGCACATAAACAGTTCTGGAGAATGCTCAGCCGCTGTCAGTTGCTCATCATCGATGACTTTGGTCTCCATAAATTGCCGCCGCAGTCTTCTGAACACCTGCTTGAGGTGTTTGTCCAACGCTATGAAAAAACAGCTACCATCGTCACGTCAAACAGGCCATTGGATGACTGGGGAAAAATAATCGGTGATACGGCTACGGCAACTGCTATCCTTGACCGGTTCCTGCATCATGCTGCCGTTATTACCATTAAAGGAAAAAGCTATCGGTTGGCTAAAAAGAAAAATCCTTGATCAATGAAACTGATTACGCTATGTAGTGCGTAACTGGCCGCTTTTGAACTGCACTCCTCTGGCCGGTTTTACCTGCCCAATGACACAATGACAGCTTTTATCGAGACTGCTTCGATAACATTCGCAATGACGATTGTTATGATTTCAGAGAGCTTTTTTCTATAGTCCACCGCAAAGATAAAATCAATTTATAGCCGCTATTTCCGGTAGCAGACATAGATGTCTGCTTCTCCGACCCTGTTGTTCTCCTCGTCCCAGCGGTGGTGGACAAAATAGAGATTTCCCTCCCGGTCAAGTGTCGGCTCGCCGGCAAACGAAACCAGAATTTTTTCAGGCGTCTGCCAGACGCCGTTATGTTTCAGCGACCGGTAGATTTCCGGGCAACCGCTTCCGTACCGTGTGAACCACAGTTCGCTGCCATCCTCACTCACAAACGGCCAGCCGTCGGTGAGCTCAGTGTTGATGTTATCAAGGTGCTCAGGCTGCTGCCACGAATTATCAAGAAACCTTGTCACCCAGATATCCTTTCCGCCCAGACCGCCTTCCCGTGATGAATCAAAATAGAGCTCACTGCCGTCAGCGGTCAGATGAAGCTCGCCGATTTCATAATCCCGGTTGAGCTTTTCGCCGGCGTTTGTCCAGCCTGTCCACCTGCCGTTGTGCAGCTCAGCGGTCCACATGTCAACACCGCGGTAATTGCCGGCACGCGCCGAGCAAAACCACAGCGTTGTGTTGTGCATGGTCGGCGCGCCGTCAAGCGCCTGCTTGCCGAAATAGGTGAGATAGATGCGCGTGGGCTCGGTCCACGTTCCATTGACCTTGCGCGTCCAGTAGATGCCGCTCATGGGGTCTTCAGCCTGTTCGTAAATCGTTTTGCGCACATCACCGTTGAACCAGAAAAAGAATATGTCGGCATCAGGAGTGATGAAAGGCGAGTCTTCAGCGCCTGCGGTGTTGACCGGTCCGGGCATCGGCACAGGGTCTTCCCAGACATCCCTCAGATAGGGCAGATCCGGATTCAATAAAGGCGGATGGGGATCGTTTTCAGGGGTCATTTTGATTGCGCTGTCAGGTATGCTCTCAGCGCGCGTGAAGTTGTAGATTTCAATGATTGCTTCAGCCTGCGCGGTCGCGCCGGTTGTATCACGGGCAACAGCATACAGGGTATGCGTACCATTGACGACGTCGGTTGTATGCCACGCAGCAGTAAAAAGACCATCGGCTTCAGCCACAACCGGCTCAATACGGCTGCTGTTGTCAATCGTATCATAATAGAAGGAGGCGGTTATGTTTCCCGAACCGCCGGTTGCTTTTGCTTCGCATTTCAGAATGCCGTAGACCGCAGTGCCTTGCGCCTGCGGGATGATTTCAATCTTCAAAGGCTGGTTGCAGGATGTGCAGGGAAGGATGAGGGTGAAAAACGCAAGACAAAAAAGATTATAGTGCTTTTTCATCGGGCATTACCCTCAATTGCATACCAGTTATCAGGCAACCGGACTTCATAGGCGTCGGAATAATCGGACGGGTAAAGAACACCCCGGTTTGACCCGAAAATGATCCGGTCGCCGGCACTGTTGACGGCTGCAAACGCCTCGGCAAAATAATTCTTTTCAACAGCATCGGGAAACAGCGATGTGTAGGCGCATGTTCCGGCAATCTTGATAATCTTTGGATTTTCCTTCAGCTCAAGCATGAATAGAAGGTGATCCATCCATGTCGAGGATTCACCGCTGCGCGGATATTTCGCGCCATAGGTCGAGATCAATACCCATCCGGGCTTTGCATAGCAGTTGCCGGAGACATGCAGGCCGATGTCGGTGTTCAGGCTGAACGGAATCTCAAGCAGCCGCGTCTCGACGCCGGTTTCAAGATCAGTCATGGCGATAAAGTCGTTTGCCACGTTTTGATACACCATGACATCACGGCCGTCAGCGCTGAGCCCTACATCGCCATGCCCTGCCGCGCCTTCTGCAAAATCAATACAGCGGGAAAAGTCGCGGGAGCATGCCTGAAAGGGCAGGCTGTTATAGCCGATGAGGGCATGGCTTCCGGATGCGTCCATGGAGACGAAGTTGACGGAATCAGGGAAGGCTGTTTGCGTGCCGACAACTTTGTCATCAATCATGTCATACACGCATACAGCCTGCAGGGTGAACATTTCATCAGTGATCATAAAGCACCAATAGCGCCGGTCGCGGGAAGCATCGCCCTCGGTGCCTGTGGTGATGACGGCGCAGCCGGGAAAATCAGTCTTGAAATCATGAACCACGCTCTGCTGTTCTGCTGCAATATCGTACTGCATGAGTTTTGTGTCATGCAGATAGTAGAACAGGTTCGGGTCTTCGGCGTGCCAGCGCGGCTCAGGCTCCTGAAGCCCGACAATGCCGCTCAGGTCGCGCAGAAGCCGGTAATCTGAAGCATCATACAGATACCAGTGCGCGTCATTGCTGCGAAGGATGATGAGGGAGTTGTCGCTGTTGTAGGCGTCAGCCTTTGCGTATTCATTCTGGATGCCGTTGCCCGCATAGCCGTCTGCCTGTTTGTCGGTTATGCGCACGACTGTTGTGCCATAAACAGGATCGGCAAAGGGCACGCCTTTTTCCGGCAGCCGCAGCTCACCGGTGCAGCTCATGCAAACAAAAAGCAAAATTAAAGCGGCAACGTGATTTTTCAAGGCAGGCTCCTTCTCCGTTCCCCCGCACCATCGGGTAATTGACTTCCCCGGCGGCATTGCTCAGTATCCGGGCGGCGGTGTTGTCGTAAGCCTTGATAAGGAGCGCCGGGTGCAGTAGGGGATATATCTCTTTTCAATTGCCGCAGCATACGCAGCATCAGCATGGTGGAGCGCATACTCAACAGCAAACACCGGCACACCCCGTTCAGCGTACCGGTCAAGATAATGGATATAATGGTCCTTCAAATCCTGGTCGTTTTCGATATCATGGCCGTTCGGGTTATACCAGTTGTCGGTTGCCTCCCCGTCATACCAGATTGCCTCCTGTGAAACCGCGTCAATTAAAGAGAGCAAGTCATCAGCCCGGCCATCGATCAGAGACGCTGCATTCTGCTGGATTATAATAAACTCCGGCAGGCGCTGCCCGGCATAATCCCGCATTTCTTTCATGAAAGAGATCATTTCCTGAGCCGGATCCTTGCCGAAGCGTTTGGCCTCAGCAATGACCGCATCATTTTCAAACGCCTCGACCCAGTCAAGGTAGATGCCGTCAAACCCGTCCTGTATCACCTCATCAATAATGCTGGTATAATTGCGGCCGGGGGCTGCGGGCGTATTTTTTCCGTAGATCACAATATCCTTCCAACGCTTGTCCCAGAAGGCTACAGGGTAGTTCCCCTCCCATCCGTCGGGATCATGAATAAGAATGTAGTCCGGCCAGTCAGCGGGTCGGGGGTCACCCTTTTCCCAGTTTTTTGACCATGTCCAGTACCAGCGCCAATCCTCTGCCTCGCCGATATCAATGTAAGCAATCACAAGCTTGCGGTGAACGCCATCGCTTGCCTTTGAGCTCTTCATTGTTTCCACCATGGACCTTGTGTCAAAATCAGCATTTTCAACATCAGTGCGCGTGGGTTCAAGGATCAGCATGTCATAATGCGTTGCAGCAAGCTTTTCAACAGCGCCGGGCAGAAACAAATCTTCAATCTGATAGGCAAAAAACCGTACTTCCGACAACGGCAGCGCTGTCCGGTTGTCTTCCGGCGGTTCCGGTGTGCATGCAGAAAAAAGCACCACGAAAAAGAAAATACAACAGAAAACAACATCAGTAGCTCTTCTGAATGCCTTTGCAGTATTGTTTGCCATAATCATAAAGAGCATGAGGGATAGTATTTCAAACCTAAACTGAGCGATTATTGCACGGCCACACAATGGCAGGAGCTTTGCGCTCATTCTCGGCAGGCGTCCATGCCTGCCTGCGAGGCATGCAGTGCGTTTTACCATTCGGGTAAAAAAATCGCACCGCATGAATCCGCGCCAAGCTCCTGCCATTGTGTGGGGTGATTGGTATTTTGCATAAAAGAATCGCTAAGTTTAGGGCAAAGTAACCTTCAATCGGTGCCGTACTCAAACGCGCCGATGTCATATCCCTGTCCCTGAGGTCGCACAATGCCGTCAAAGTCATTTGCGGGAGCGTTTGACGCACTGCCTTTATCTATTGCCGGAGAACCTGCCCTCAGGTGAAAGTCGGCATTAGCAGCGTTTACAAACAGGGGATCTCCTTCAATAAAGTCATCGCCACGGGTTTCATCACCGTAATCCCTGAAGCCGTCAATCAGGTTGTGATCAATGAAAAGCCCTTGGATATTCACCTCGACCTGTATCTGGTAAAACAGATTCTGACTGCAGATGTTGTTTCTGATAACTACCGGTGAGGCGTCGGGATTTTCAACCGAAATACCGCCGCCCCAAGTCGCGGTGCCGTTGCCGTAAAAGGTGTTGTTGAGAATATAAATATTTTTCATGGGATGTTTGTATATCGCATCGCCGTTATTGCTTACCGAAATACCGTTCACTTCATTATTATAGGCAATGTTATTATAAATGCGGATATTCTCAAGCAGCCCACCTGACTCTGCGGCGACAGTGAATCCGTCAGCGTTTTTTACTCCATGCACAACGTTGGCATATACATCAATGCTGTGGGTTCGTTTATCCCAGGAATCCACGTAGATGCCGAGCCGGTTATTCAGGGCATAGACATGGTTGTGATGTATGGAGCCGTTACAGGCGCCGTCTTTTGCGTCAATGCCCTCGCCGCCGTTGGTACCGGGGCCGTTGTCATGCACCGCGTTGTTTTTTATTTCAAAATTACAGGTGCCTGCTACGGTGATGCATTCCTGCTGGCCGTCATTGCAGGCACGTTCCACTTCATTTCCGTCAATGACAATTGCGTTGCTGTTCCACACGCCAATGCCTGATGAGACGGTGTTATACGTATGATTCTTTTCAATGGTAATGTGGTCAGAGCGATTTACAAAAATACCGGCACTGTTTTCATTCGGTCCGGCGTTTTGTATTCGCAGACCTGAAATCCTCAGATAGGCTCTTTCGGTAATATTTATGAGACCGTCCTGATCATCGGCAAGCGTTACGCCCTTGCCGTCAATCGTGACCGTATCGCCGGGATAGGCTTCATAGATGATTTCCTTGCCGGCGGTTCCGGAGCGCCCGGGGGTTACCTTTTCCTTGTATGTCCCTGCCTTGATATAAACACGTTCTCCCGCGGCGAGCGTATCCGCCGCCTTCTGTATGGTCTTCCAGGGCAGGCTTTCAGTGCCGGGATTTGCGTCGCTGCCGTCAGGCGCGACATAGTAGGTGGCGCTTATCGTGTTTGGAGTGGTTGTTGTGGAGGACGGCACGGTTGTTGTTGACGACGGCTCGCCGATGGTTATCATGACGGTTGCAAAATCAGAACCGCCGTCGGAATCATATGCCGTGACCGTGATGGTATGCGCGCCCTCGCTCAGGGTGCTGCTGGTAAAGGCGGCGCCGGTCCCTATGCTGCCGTCAATGCTTGATTCCCAGACAATGGCTTCGCCGGACAACAAGCCGTCCTCAAAGTCGCGGGCAGTGCAGGCAAACGGTATTTCTTCACCGATTTCAAACACCGCATCATCAGCGGGGGAGGTGATGTGGACAATGGGGTCGCAGCCAGCAAACAGCATTGCAATAAAAAGAGAGAAAAGGGTTTTTTTCATGGCGGGATTCTCGGGGTAAAAGTTTTGTTCAGCCTATATATCTGAAACAGTGGGGAGTCAAGAAAATATAAAGCGGGACTCGTGGCGGTTGATTTACAAGTCACGCGTCACGTATCACGATACACTCAAATATCACCCTCACCACAATCCTTTCCCGTCGGGAGATTGTGTCATAACAGTTCACGGCAAAAGAAATAAATATATGCAAATTTCTCCCTGTCAGGGTGGTTTTTTAACCCCGGGTGCCGAAGATCCCGTCCTAGCGGGGTAAGGGGGGGTGCAGGAATGGCTTTTCTGCCCCCACCCAACCTCCCCCTGGTCCCGCAGAGCGGGATCTACGACAGGAGGGGCTTACAAAAAAAATATGCCTCCCCTGTGAGGGGGAGGTTAGGTGGGGGCACAGGAAAGCCCTCCCCACACCCCTCCCTGTCAGGAGGGGCTGACATAAGCCCTCCCCACACCCCTCCCTGTCCCGCCAAGGCGGGATCTACGACAGGGGAGGCTTACTGAAATGTCAGATAAAGGATAAAAGACATATATGCCCCCTTTATCATGTGGAGGCGTACTTAAGCAATGCCTGATCGGTAGGTACAGAAGTGCTGTGTGTTTTGCAGCAATATGGCAGCGTATCTACGTGTTGCAAGTACTCTATATCTACCTTACGTATAAACCGTGCTTTACAATAGGCACTAAAACTGTTAGGATTTATTAAAGATTCTAACAGTAGGCTCACGTGAGACCACAAAAATCTTTGAAACAAACAAAACGAGCCTTCTCATTTTCTCAATGAGCATTTTCAGGTTTCCTGTCGTGCACCAAAAATTTCACTGCTCTGCTCGTTACGTGATACTTTACTCATCACCATAAAAACAGGAGGACAGCGTATGCAGGTTCTTATTATGTATTATTCCCGATCTGGTAACACCCGAAAACTTGCCGAGGCGGTTGCCCGGGGTGTGCAGGAGGTGAAGGGAGTTACGTGTGTACTCAAGGCAGCTGAAAAAGTCACCAAAGATGATTTTCTCAACTCACAGGGCATTATCGCAGGCTCTCCGGTTTATTTTGGCACCATGGCTGCTGAGCTCAAAGCAGTGTTTGACAAGTTTGTCAGCTTGCGAAGTAAAATGGGGAATAAAATAGGTGCAGCGTTTGCGACATCCGGTGATGCTTCGGGAGGAAAAGAAACAACGCTGCTGTCAATTCTTCAGGCAATGCTGATTAACGGTATGATCGTTGTGGGTGATCCACTCGATGCAACTGGGCACTACGGTACCTCCTGTGTTGGCGAACCAGATGCTCAAACAGAGGTAAATGCAGCAAAACTTGGCAAGCGGGTCGCTGAACTCGTGCAGAAGCTATATGCTTAGCTAAAAACAGCAGTGCCCACGAGCTATGGAGACATTGCTTGCAAAACTTGAACTGTATCTGCAGGGAGCGCCACTGCTGGCGCTGGTGACTGCCTTTGCAGCAGGTCTGCTCACCAGCTTTACGCCGTGCGTATATCCGCTCATACCCATTACGGTCGGCATCATTGGGGCAAAAGGCGCAGCACACAGATCCCAGGCATTGGTGCTTTCGTTGCTCTACGTGCTCGGGCTCGCGGTTGTCTATGCGGGGCTGGGGATGTTTGCTGCAATGAGCGGCAGGCTGTTTGGGGCGATAAGCACCAGTTTCTGGACGTATCTGATTGTGGGTAATGTGTTTTTGCTGTTTGGTCTTTCGCTGTTTGATGTTTTCTCTCTGCAGGTAACTATCCTGCGTAGCACAACTGTCGGTGCTGGTAGGACACCGGGATACCTGACGGCGTTTTTTTTTGGTGGTGTTTCCGCGCTGGTTGCTGGACCATGCACGACGCCGGTGCTGGGAGCACTGCTTGCGTATGTTGCAACGCATCAGAATATTTTATTCGGAGGGCTCATGCTGTTTGTTTTTGCCTTTGGGATGGGGTTTTTACTGATTGTTGTTGGCACGTTTACCGGTGTGCTCACAGCACTGCCCCGCTCAGGCGCATGGATGGTCAGGGTAAAAAAAGCTTTTGGTTTTTTGATGCTCGGTATCGGTGAATACTTTATTATCAAAGCTGGTCAACTCATGCTCTAAGGAGTATTGTTATGAAGCAATGCTTACGTATCAGCTCTCTGATTGTGCTGTTGGTTCTTGTGGTATCGGGGTGCAGCAATGCAGAAGAGAAGAAAGCGCCCGGAACCGGTTTGGCACAAGGCAAGCTCGCACCTGATTTTGTTCTCAAAGACCTTGAGGGCAATACGGTATCTCTTGCATCTTTCAAAAACAATAACCCTGTCTGCATTTTGTTTTGGGCGACCTGGTGCCCGTATTGTGTTCGTGAAGTGCCGCGGGTAAAAAACCTCCACGAGAAGTATGCCGCACGGGGACTTAAAATTCTTTCCATCAATATTGCGGCAAACGACCCCCTCTCCCGAGTCATCAGTTTCAAAAATAGATACAACCTTCCCTACACCATACTCTATGACGAACAAAATACTGTGTCCCAGCTCTATGGGGTTGTCGGCATTCCGGTAAGCGTCATTATTGACCGGAAAGGTGTAATCCAGTATCGTGGCTATCAACTGCCCGATAATGTTGAAGAGATTATCAATAGGATTTTGTAAAACAGTGTAAGGTTTGCGCTTGAAAAAGCGATTGCTCTATTCTAATAAAAAAAGGTAGGCAGATTGAGCATAAACGTTCTGAAAGGGGTGTATGGAGATTTCGCCTCTCTCAGCAGTATCATGGTATGCGCAGCCGGTAAGCACGAGTGCATATCTGGTAAAATATGGAACGTTGTATAGCACGCACATGCTGTATCGCACTCTGAGCTCAATGAGCAGACCAAATCTTGCTGCTTCAGCAGTGTCACTTGATTACAACACCAAAACGTTTGCCCTTGCGTTTGGCGGCAGTCTAAACACTGCAGCAGTCAGTGCCCGTGCTGAACAGGGCATCGGCACGCTCATTGATGTTGTCGCTTAGAGCCCTAAAATTTTCCGGGCGTTTTCTCCAAGTATTTTTATCCTGTCGCTTTCAGTCAGAAATTCTGCACGGCGTATTGTGCTGATGATTGGCTCGATATTGAATATGCCGTCTGAGCCAAACACAACTCTGCTTGCTCCGAGCGCACTGACAAGCTTGTGAAGGGTTGGCAGGATTACGGGATATCCAAGTACCTCCTCGATTTGATTGAGGGTTGACAGATCTACAAAAACATGAGGCGCATACAGTGCAGCAATGATGAGTTCCTCGACCCACGGATAGGCTGCATGCGCAACGATAAGGGTTAGGTCAGGAAAATCAACGGCAACATCATCCAGATATACCGGCATGCAGTATTTGAGGCGGTTTCCTTCAGAGGGTGGTTTAACGCCCATGTGCACGAGGACAGGTATCCCGAGCGTTACCGCACGCTCATACACAGGGTACAAGCGCTCGTCATTCGGATAGAACCCCGAGGCTGGATTGAGTTTTATGCCGCGCAGCCCCAAGTCGTTCACTGCGCGGTCAATGCGCTCAAGATTGACCTGCGGAGCACGATCAGGGTGCACGGCTGTAAAGCCAATAAATCTATCGGGATACGCCTTGACAAACGCTGCAACCTCGTCATCAGGGAGGTTTGCATTCTGCTGGTCGCCCAGCACTCCGTAATCCTTGCCAAGAATCACAACCTTTGCAACACCCTGCTCGTCCATGATGTTGAGGTATTCTTCAACCGACAGGCGGTAGGGGCTGCCCTGAGGGCTGAGGTGGTTATGCAGGTCAATAATCATAGGCTCTGCTCACGGCTGTTTGGGGATTTTTGCTGTCTGTTTTAAAATATAATATATTATACTGGAGCGGCAGCAGCAAGGATAGGGATTTTTTAGATAGGACTGAGCAAACGCACCAAACGGCAACGCTTTTAGAGATTAAACAGTTCACCATGGTGTTCACGGGTTGCTTGTGTGCAAGAATCAGTAAACGTGTGCGGAACATGCAGTGAAGTATCAAAAATCTGTTTGCTCGCTGCACCAGTATACACATGCCGCCCCAGTCGTTGATGATGCGAAGCTGTCCACCGTCAGGTCATGTACTATTCTCACCAAAGAAAGGAGTGAGCAATGAAGAGTTATCGCAAAGAGCTGTGGTTTAACCTGCCCAGCCGACGTGGCTTTATCAATATCACGCCGCAGGTGCAGCAGTGTCTGAAAGAAAGTGGTGTTACCGAGGGCATTGTTCTGGTCAATGCAATGCACATCACGGCGTCGGTGTTTATTAACGATGATGAGCCGGGCTTACATCAGGACTATGAAGAATGGCTTGAAAAGCTGGCGCCACATGAACCAGTGTCACAGTACCGGCACAACCGCACCGGCGAGGATAACGGCGATGCGCACCTGAAGCGACAGGTTATGGGCAGGGAGGTGGTCGTGGCAGTAACTGATGGCAGGCTTGATTTTGGTCCGTGGGAGCAGATTTTTTACGGTGAGTTTGACGGCAGGCGAAAAAAACGGGTGCTGGTGAAGATAATCGGAGAATGAAACTATTGCAGTTTCATATCACCCGTCACCGCCGTATAAACTACTGATAGGTATGCCCCCGACTTGTTGAGAAACTGCTTCTGGATTAAAGGGGCATGCTGCGCCTTTAATCATGTAACCCCAGTATTGCTTCAAGCATCGCAAGGCTTTTGGTGACCGCACCGGTGTTTTCTTCAATGACGCGGAAGGCAGCATCACCGATTTGGGTGCGCAGTTCAGAATTTTCCAGCAGCTTTATTACCTGGCGGATACAGTCCTCAGCATCGCCTACCTGACAGGCAGCATGTCTGCTGGTGAGTATTGATGCTATTTCAGAAAAGTTGCCCATGTGTGGACCGAACAGAACCGGCTTTTTAAAAACACCCGGTTCAAGTACGTTATGACCACCAACTGGCACCAGGCTTCCACCGATAAAGATTACCGTGCCAAGGCTATATATTTTGGAAAGCTCGCCGATGGTATCAAGCAGGATGACATCGTTTCCCGTATTCTGAGACGGTGCTGTGGTGAGCATTGTCCGTTTCACCCACCTAAGACCACTCTGCCGCAGCAGTGCTGCAACCTCGTCAAACCGCTCCGGATGCCGTGGGGCAAGGATCAGTACAGTATCAGGGAAACGCTTTTTGACTGCCGCAAAGACCTCAAGGATGATCTCCTCTTCGCCGCGGTGCGTACTACCTGCTATAAAAACTAGCTGCCCTTCACAGATCCGCAATTCAGTTCGGAGTCGCTCGTGTTCTTGCTCGCTGATCGGCGGGATTTGATGATCAAACTTCACATTGCCCGTGACACTGACGCGCCGGGGGTCAGCACCAATACGGATAATACGGTCAGCGTCTTCCCTGGTCTGCATACAACACCAGGTCAGGTGTTTGAGCACCTGTTGAAAAAAGAATCTGCACCGGTAGTATCGTGGAAACGAACGGAGGGATATTCTCCCACTGACAATCAGGGCGGGAATTTTTTGGCGATTGAGCTCGCGCAAGAAATTTGGCCATATTTCAGTCTCAAGGGCAACAAAGGCACATGGTTGTATCCGGCTGAGGTATCGTCTGACAATAAAATTATAGTCAAAAGGGAAAAACAGAACCTGATCTATGCCCTTGAGATTGCGCTGTGCAGTCGTATTGCCGGTTGCGGTGATGGTGGAGACAATAATGGGGAGGGTGGGGTGGCGCTGTTTAATTTCCCTGATGAGCGGCACTGCAGCCATCACTTCGCCCACTGATACCGCATGGATCCAGAGCGGACGGGATGCACCGCGAAGCAGTGGAATTTTGATGCCGCATTTTTCCAAAAAACCGACTCGGTACTTTCGGTGCACCAGAAGCACCAGACAGGCTACTGGCGCAAGGACAACCGTCAGAATCAGCAGCAGAATGTTATAGAGGGGATACAGCATGGTATGCTCAGGTTGTTGTCGTGGGTGATTTGTCGTTCATGGTTTCACGCATCGCAACCTCCTCGTGCTCAGCACTCGCGATGCACTATGTTTTGATATCGTCCTGCAAATAGACCGAATACAGCTTTGCATATTCTCCGCCGCGCGCAAGCAGCTCGTCATGCGTACCGGTTTCCACGATAGCGCCAGCAGCAAGAACCACGATGCGATGCGCACGGAGGATTGTTGACAGACGGTGGGATATGATGAATGTTGTCTTGCCGTGCATGAGTTGTGCGAGGGAATACTGGATGTGCTGTTCAGCTTCACTGTCAAGCGATGAGGTGGCTTCATCGAAAATAAACAGAGGAGCATTCTTGAGAATCGCCCGTGCAATAGCGATACGCTGGCGTTGCCCTCCTGACAGCTTCTGACCATGTTGACCGACGACCGTGTCATACCCCGCAGGCATTTCAAGAATAAAATCATGTGCTGCTGCAGCCTGAGCAGCAGCGATAACCTCAGACGGTGAGCATCCGAGCCTGCCACAGGCAATATTGTTAAATACCGTATCGTTAAAAATAAACGGGTGCTGACTGACCAGCGCAATTTGTGACCGCAGTGAGTGCAGCGTTACCTCACGAACATCATGACCGTCAATCAGTACGGCACCTGAGCTGACATCATAGAATCGCGGTATGAGATTGACCATGGTGGTTTTGCCGCATCCGGTAACCCCCACCAGAGCGATAATTTCTCCGGGCGCAACGTCTATATCAATGTTGCGGAGCACCTGCACTGAGCCATAGGAAAAAGAAACATTCTGAAACCTGACCCGCCCCTTGACCGGCGGGAGGACGCGCGCATCTGGTTTTTCAATCAAATCCGGCTGCGTATCAAGGATGTCAAAAACCCGTTGTACACCGGCAAGCCCCTCTTGAATATCCTGCAGGGCAGTACTGGCGTTGCGTGCGGGGCTGTAGAGCATGAGCAATGCAGCAACAAAGGAAAAAAATGTTCCCGGCGTGGAGGTGCCGTTGAGGACGTTGTAGCCGCCGTAGAAAATCACGGCAGCACCTGCGATACCACCAATAAATTCCATGAGCGGTCCGGACAGTGCGCGTATGCGCAGCCGTTTTAACCGTATTTTCATGAGGCGAAGATTCTCTTCCTGAAAACGTTTAATTTCATACTCTTCCATACAGAATGCTTTGACAATACGGCAACCGGTGATTGCCTCATGAATAAAGGTTGCAATGCGTCCGACACGCTCCTGCCCTTTGGTGCTGAATCTGCGGCTTTTTTGGGCAAAGCGCCAAATCGGCACGAGCATCCAGGGGAGTATGAGAAGTGAAACAAGCGCGAGTTTGCTGTCCTGCTTAAACAGCACACCAATAAGTCCGGCAGCAGTCACGGCTTCTTTGAAGATGTCAACCAGACCTTCATTGATTGCCCCGGAAATAAGGGTTACGTCATTGGTGATACGGGTAATCAGGGCACCGGTTCTGCTTTTTGAAAAAAAAGAAAGCGGCATCATCTGTAGGTGCGCGTAGATGAGGTTTTGAAACGTACGCATGAGGTGCTGACCGATTGACCCAAGGGCATAGTTGAACAAAAACTCAAACACGCCCCGTGTCGCATACAGCGCAATGATTGCAAGCGGGATCAGCTTGAGCATCGTCATGTCTTTTTTAAGAAAGACCTCATCAAGTGCCGGCTTTACCAAATAGGCAATACCGGTCGAGCACAGTCCTGCGGGTACGGCACATGCCATGGCAAACACGAACTTTTTCCAGTAGGGGATGACAAAAGGCACAAGCCGTTTATAGAGGATGATGCTGTTTTTAATCATGGGATTATACGTTAGTCTGGTTTAGCTCTCTGTAGTGCATGCGTGGGTCGTTTCCATCAATCACGATGCAGGATTTTTCTGTTCTGCAGGGGTTATCATTTCATATGCCAGTTCTGCGACGCGTCGAGATGCTCCGGGCTCACCGAGCTTGTGCGCCACAACGGCAAGCTCCTGCTCAATCTCCCGCATCCGCTCAGGGTGCTCAAGCAGTGCGCAGGCTTCCTGAGCGATCCGTTCCGGTGTAACCGCATGCTGAATGAGCTCGGGAACAATGGTCTTCCCGGCGACGATATTGGCAAGCCCAATCCACGGGATACGGATCAGCATTCTGCCTGCAATATAGGTCAAAGGCGATACCCGGTACAATATCACCATAGGTTTTTTCATGAGAGCGGTTTGCAGCGTTGCGGTGCCTGATGCGACCAGCACCAGATCGCATACGCTCAGCGTCTGATAAAACATGCCTTCAACAATCTGAACCGGTACACCTGCAGCACGCGCCTTGTCCTGCAGCGTAGCTCGTGAAATGCTTTGCGCTGCTGGCACCACAAATTGTGCTTCAGAGAATCGGGCACGAATACGTGCTGCAGCTTTGAGCATGGGCAGAAAGAGCCGCTCGATTTCAGCCTGCCTGCTACCGGGCAACAAACCGATGATTGGCCTGCGGTCATTCAGGTTAAGCAGGCTGAGCGCTTCTGATCGCTCTATGACCGGAATGTTTTGATCAAGGAGCGGATGTCCGACAAAACGCACGTCCAGACCATAGGCCTGGTACAGCGGCACCTCAAACGGAAAGATGACCGCCATACGGTCAACACGCTGCGCAATGGTGCGCGCTCTGCCCCGTCGCCACGCCCAGAGCTGGGGGCTGATATAATAGAGAACTGGTATGTTGCGGGTGCGTGCATCTGCTGCAACCCGCAGGTTGAACTCAGGATAATCAACAAGTATCAGCAGGGAAGGTTTGGTTTGCAGCTCGCGGCGCACGATCCGGTACGCCGCGAGGATATGGCGCAGTCGTGACACGACTTCTGCAAGACCGAGCACGGCAAGCTCGCGACAGTGACAGAGCAGCTGCATGCCGGCAGCAGCAAGTTCATCACCGCCAATGCCTACGACCTGCACCGTGGGATCAAGCTGCCGCAGGTGCTGTATCACGAGCGCTGCGTGATGGTCCCCGGAGGTTTCACCGGCAATAACAACTACTTTTTTCCCTACTGTGCCGCGGCTGCTCAGCACGGTTCACCTTAATTGCAGTGCGGCTTTTTTTGTTTCAATCTGCTCGACAATCTCAAGGGCGACCTGCAGCGCAGCACGACCCGCTTCACCGGGTACCTCAGGTGTTGACCGATTTCTCACCGCGGTAACAAACGAGGCAATTTCCTGTTCAAGGGCATCGCCTTGAGCTATCGTAACCGCCTCATACATGATCTGTGGGGTGTCATAGTTTTCAGCGCCATCAAAACGGCGGTACACATCTACCTGCTGAGCGGCAAAGTCAATTGAGATATACGCATCCTGTTGAAAAATTCTGAGTTTCCGCATCTCTTTGACTGAAATCCGACTTGCGGTCACATTGGCAACGCATCCTGAAGCAAATTCAAGCCGCACATTGGCAATATCGTTTTTCTCGGGTGACACCACGGGAACCCCAACCGCATGCAGGGCAGCTACTGGTGAATTGACCAGCATCAGAATAATGTCTATATCGTGAATCATGATGTCCAGAATCACATCCACATCTGTGCCACGGTCTTTGAACGGCGCAAGCCGATGTGACTCGATGAACAGCGGTGTGGTAACAATGCCCTCCAGTGAACGCAGAGCAGGGTTAAACCGTTCAAGATGCCCGACCTGCAGAATGCGTCCCTCCCGGCGTGCTGTGGTGATCAACTCGTCAGCTTCTGCAAGCGTTGTGGTTATGGGTTTTTCCACCAGAACATCAACCCCCCGGGAAAGAAAATCAAGCGCTACCCGGTGGTGCGCGTTGGTCGGGACAACCACGCTCACCGCATCCACGTTGCCAAAGAGCTCACGGTAGTCGGTATATGCTGGCACATCGAACTGCTTGCCGATCTCGTGCGCCCGCGCAGGATTGATATCTGCAATACCGACCAGCGTCACACCAGACAGTGCGGCATACTTTTGGACATGAAATGCGCCCAGATAGCCCACGCCGACAACCCCGACTCGAACCGACTTCATTTGCGAAGCACACCCCTCTCAGCGGTCAGCACAAAACGCACCAGCTCCTGCACCTCAGAACTCGTGAGCCCCTCTTCCTCAATGCGCTGGGCTGCTTTTTGGGTTGTCAGTCCTGATCGAAACAGTATCTTATAGGCAGTTTTGATTTCGGAAATTGTTTCAGCAGAAAAACCGTGCCGCTTCAGACCAATAATGTTAATGCCGTTGAGTTTTGCGCGGTCGCCTGCTGCGATCACAAACGGCGGTATATCCTGAGGCACGCCGGACATGCCGCCGACCATCGCATACTTGCCGATACGGACAAACTGCTGGACACCTACCATGCCACCGATAACAGCGAAATCTTCAATGCTGATATGACCGGCAAGGTTGACGCCGTTGGACATAATAATACCGTTGCCGAGGATGCAGTCATGTGCAATATGGCAGTATGCCATAATCAGGTTGTTATCGCCAATCGAAGTGATACCGCCACCGCCTTTTGTGCCGCGGTTTATGGTCACGTATTCGCGGATGGTATTGTTATCACCAATGACGACTTCGGTGCGCTCACCTTTGAATTTCAAATCCTGCGGAATGTCGCCGATTGCCGCAAACGAAAAGATGGTGCAGCGCTGCCCGATCCGTGTCGGACCTTTGATGACAACGTGTGACCCGATGCGTGTACCGGCGCCGATCACGACCTCGTCACCAATAATACTGTAGGCACCGATCTCAGCGCTTTCGTCAATCTCAGCATTCGGGCTGACCAGTGCTGTCTGATGAATCATGTGGTGATGAACTCCCTAAAAGTTTTTTTACATCGTCGCCATAAGTTCAGCTTCAGCTACCAGATTGCCGTCAACATAGGCTTTGCCGCTGAATTTCCAGATGCCGCGTTTCTGGGTGAGCGCTTCAAGCTCAAACCGTAGCTGGTCACCCGGCACAACCGGACGCCGGAACCTGCAGTTATCAATACCCAGAAACCGGACGTTGAGATTCTGGGCAGCGTCAGCACCACCAGAACTGATGATTAAAACACCCCAGCTCTGCGCCATAGCCTCGACGATTAACACCCCCGGCATAATCGGCTCGCCCGGAAAATGACCGGTAAAAAACGGTTCATTGATAGTTACGTTTTTAATAGTAACGATTTTTTTCATGGGCTCCATTTCCAGAACCCTGTCCACCAGCAAAAAAGGATACCGGTGGGGAATGCACTGCATAATCTCTTTGATGGATACCATACCTGCTACTCCTTACGGTGTTCTTTCCTAAGCTGCTGCTCGAGTGCAGCGACTTTTTCTTCAAGTTCACGGAGTTTTTTCCGCATATCCGGAAGCTTTTGAAACGTCTGCGACGCCTTCAGCCAGAGCCGGTGTGGTATAGCCGGCGACCCTGACATGAGCATGCCCGCCGGAATGTCGCTGGTAACACCGCCTTGTGCGCCGATGATGACGTCATCGCCGATTGTGATGTGACCGACCAGACCAACCTGACCCGCAAGGGTTACCCGGTTCCCCACGCGCGTGCTTCCTGAAATGCCCACCTGCGCAACGATGACACAATCTTCACCGATAACGACATTGTGGGCTATTTGCACCAGATTGTCTATTTTTGTTCCGCGCTGGATCCACGTTTTCCCCATCGCAGCACGGTCAATGGTGACGTTTGCGCCAATTTCCACATCGTCGTCAATCTGCACCCTGCCGACCTGCGGGATTTTGAAATAGCGCGAACCGTCTTTGGCAAACCCAAACCCGTCACTGCCGATGACCGCACCGGGATGGATGATAACCCGCTTGCCGATCACACAGTCTTCACGGATAGTAACATTGGGGTAGATGAGTGATTGTGCACCGATCCGTACCCGGTCACCGATACAACAGCCGGGGTAGATGGTAACCTCGTCTTCAAGAACGCAATCATCGCCGATATAGACGAGCGGGTACACCGTAACCTTGTTGCCCATGCTGACGTTGTTGCCAATAATGGCGCGCGGGTCAACCATGCCTGTTTCACGTCGTTGCGGGTAGAGAAACGTCATAATTTTTGCGAAGGCAAGATACGGATTATCAACTTTCAGAAGGTTTTTGCCCGGCGCCACGGTGTCAGGGGTGCAAATAACGGCTGAAGCCTGCGTCGTTGCGATAAAACGGCTGTACTTGGGATTTGCCACAAACGTCAAATCGCCTGGCTGGGCTTTGTCAATGCCCGCAATATTGGACACTGTTACGGCTGGGTCACCCTCAAGCTGTGCGCCGATGAGCACCGCAATCTCGTGCAATGTTTTTTCCATACTGCAAAACTATTTCCGTGGTTATTTTTTTGACTTGGTTTTGTTCGGCTTGTTTTTGTACTCTTCGTCATAGAGTGCAACGATCTTATCAGTCAGGTCGAGCGCGTCTGAGGCATACAGCAGCAGCACATCGCTTTTGCCAAAAATGATGCTAAAGCCGTTGTCCTTGCCGTACTGCTGGATGATCGGCAGCAGGCTTTCCAGAATATCATTTTTCAGTTCAGCCTCTTTGATCTGCAGCTCAGTCTGTTGGTCTTTGAGCATGCGCTCATAATCTCGTTTCCGGCGCAGAAAGTCCTTTTCCTTTTCGCGTCGGACGTCATCGGTGAGCATTACACTCTGCTTTTCAAGCATTTCACCGAGCTTTTCAACCTCGCTTTTTTCCTTCAGAAGGCTGTCTTCTGCTTTTTTCACATCGTTTTTAAAACGTTCACTTGCCTCTTTGCCGGCAAGGCTCTCAGTGACCGCTCGCTGAATGTCAATAAACCCGAGCTTATACTCGGCAGCAGTGAGTGGCAGTGACAGTGCCAGCACGGCACCTACGGCACCTGTAGCAATGCAGAACAATCGTTTCATCATGTGGTTCCTCCTCGTGGATAGTGTCCTAATATGTTATGACCTCAGCAGCCCGGCCGCTAAAACGACCGGCCCATGGAAAACTCAAAGTTGCTTCCTTTCTCGTCATCGCGGGGACTCAGGTTTTTGCCCCATTCAAGTCGCAACGGACCAAACGGAGAATACCACCTGACCCCAACACCCACATCATAGCGCAGGTCAGAAAAGAAGGTATCACCTTTCTCATACGCATTACCGGTGTCGAAAAACAGCACTCCGCGGATACCTGCTTCTTTCATGATGGGGAACAGGTATTCGAAGTTAAAGTAAAGCTCTTTTTCACCGCCGATGACATCTTTCTCATCACTGAGTCCGCGACGTTTCACTTTGTACGGTGTTCCAAACAGGCGCACGGTTTTATCACGTTTTGGTCTGCGCTCGCGGGGACCTACTGACCGGGCTTCAAATCCACGCAGCGAATCAAGACCGCCGAGGAAAAATTTTTCAGAAATCGGGATGTCTTCACCCATCTCAAACAGCTCGCCGATCGTGCCCCGGATCATGAAGGCAGTGTCCCAGGGTAGGGGAAACCATTTTGCAGCACTGGCATTGAGCCCCAAAAACCGGGCATCCCCGCCAAACCCTGCAACTTCTATTGACGTGCTGAGATATGCGCCTTCACGCGGTTTCCATTTGTCGTCACGCGAATCAAAAATCAGACCGTTGGTGATGCTGCTCACCGTGGTTTTGCCCTGCTGGCGCTGCAGTTCAAGCGCTACATCATCGTCATTGACATCAATATCGGTTGATTCATAGCGGTAGGTCAGGTGATAGCGGGTGAAGTCGTACCGGTAAAACGGGAAACTGGTTCGCAACATGAAACCACTGCTGTCGCGGTCGAAGTCTTCATACTCGCGGGTGATGTTGAACAAGTCAAAGCCGACGGAGGTGCGGGTGTCCCGAAACCACGGCTCGGTGAAGGAAATGTTGTAGTAGTTTGAACGACCACCAAGCTGTGCCATGAGGGTCAACTGTTGACCGCGTCCGAACAGGTTGTTCTGGGAGATTTGAAACATACCCATGATACTGTCAACCGAGCTATAGCCTGCGCCGATACTGAATGAGCCGGTGGGGCGTTCTTTCACCTCGACTTTCAGTTTTACCAGATTGGGTTTTGAGCCGGGTTCAGTGTTGATGTTGACGGTTTCAAAAAAACCAAGGTTGTTGACTTCCTGTTTGCTGCGCTTGATTTCCTCTGAATTATAGACCGAACCCTCGGTGAGTCGCAGTTCGCGGCGGATGACATTATCACGGGTGCGGGTATTACCTGATATTTTTATTTCTTCGATATAGATTTTTTCACCGCGATCAATTGAAAAAATGATATTGACCTTCTTCTCATCCTGCTTGATTTCAGTGAGCGGCGAAATGTCGGCATAGGCAAATCCCTTTTCCGCGTACAGTCCTTTGAGCGCCACAAGGTCATCGTTCAGGGTTCTGCCGTTGAAGGTTTGCCCACTTTTTGACTGTATCTTTTTAATAAGCAGGGCAGGGTCGTAAATCAGATCACCCTTGAAGTCAATGCTGCCAATGGTGAACCGATCACCTTCCGTGATGGAGAAATGCACGTAAATTCCCTCACCCTTCTTGAATTCAACTGAGGGTTTATCAATTTTTGCCATCAAAAACCCCTTGCTGTAATAGTAGGCGGTCAGACGTTCGACATCTTTTTCAAGTGATTCGTCCTTAAAGATCCCGATCGTGGTAAACCATGAGAGCAGCCAGTGTTTTTTGCGGGTTTCGATGACCTTGCTCAGCTCACGCGCTGAAATGGAGGCATTCCCCGAAAAGGTCACCTTTTTGATTTTTACGACATCATTTTCCTTGATCGTGAAAACAACGCTGGCGAAATCTTCATCAAGCTGTTCTGTTTTATAGGTGATTTCAGCCTCGTAGTATCCTTTGTCAACGTAGAGCTTTTTAATGCGCTCAACATCGCCCACGACCTTATTTAGATCAAGAATCGTGCGGGGTTTAACTTCCATGACTTTCTGGATATCTTCCAGCTTCAGCGTCTTGTTCCCGATAATCTGTACTGTTTTGACCATGGGTTTTTCGACCACCTGGAACGTGATTTCCTTGCCCGCTTCAGTGTCAGTGCTCATGATCTGAATATCCTTAAAGTAGCCGAGCTGGTAAATCTTTTTAAGGTCCTCCTGCAGCACCTCGGGCGAAAAAACTTCACCTTTCCGCGTCTGAATAGCATACAGAATTGCGTCTTTTTCTATGAAGCGGTTGCCCATGACACGAACCTCGCTGACCACCTGACGGTCAAGGATAAGGAAATTGAGGCGCCTAACCAGTTCATTTACCTTCGCGATAAGGCTGTCGGTGTCAGCAGCAGTGACATAGACACGGCGCGGCTCTCTCGTCCCTGTGACCGAGAACACGGTGACATCAAGACTCAGCATTGAGCCCAGCTTGGTGAGTGTTCCGCCCACCATAACCTCAGCGCCTGCGGTTTTTCCGATCTGGACAGCTTTCGCCTCATCCAAGGTTGTCCAGCCATGCGCGCGCAGCGCCGCAGTCAGCTTCGGAGTAGGAACGACCGTGATTTCTCCCCTTTTTTCAAGCCGTGAGGCAATCATATCGGGGATTGCTCTGCCAAGGTACTCCAGGGGCTCTTGGCTATTGATAAAAAACGGTAGTACGCCAACCGAAACACCCTCTGCACTCAGCGCCACAGCAGGCTGTCCGCTGTACCACAGGAGCACAAGGCATGCAATGATTCCTGATAACTGGCAAACTCGGTTTTTCATGCGTACGCGTTGTTGCATAGAGCGTTCATAGTACGGTCTCAGGGCACCTGCAGGCACAGCACCGCCCGCATGCTTTAAGTGCTGATAACAACTCCGTCAATGAGCGTTATCGTACGCGGCATCCGCCGTGCAAACGCTTCATTGTGGGTAACGACGACGAGCGTCAGGTTCTGCTCGCGGTTCAGCTCAAGCAGCAGGTCAAATACCTGACTTCCGGTCTGGGAATCCAAATTACCAGTCGGTTCATCGGCAAGTAAAATTTCTGGCTCCATCATGAGCGCACGAGCTACGGCAATGCGCTGCTGCTCGCCACCTGAGAGCTCTCCCTGCAGGTGGTGCAGACGATGCCCCAGTCCCATACGTTCAAGGAGCGCTCGGGCGCGCCGGGTAGCCTGATCCCGACCGTGACCTGCAATCAGTGCAGGCATCATGGTGTTCTCGAGCGCGGTAAATTCGGGCAGTAGGTGATGAAATTGGAACACAAAGCCAAGTTTTTGATTTCGAAAAAGCGACAGGTCTTTCCCTGAGCGAGCAAAAAGATCCGTATCGCGATAGAACACCTTCCCTGCAGAAGGGCGATCCAGCGTTCCCAGAATATTGAGCAAGGTCGTCTTGCCGGCACCCGAGGGACCGATAATGGCAAGTCCATCGCCCTGGTGTACTTCAAAAGACACCTGCCGCAACACATCGGTCCGGGTGTTATTGTGCTCATACGTTTTGCATACGCCACTAACTTTCAGCAGCGGTGCAGAGCACTCTGCCTGAAGGGATACGGTGCTGCTATTCATAGCGTAATGCCTCTGCAGGGTCAAGTGATGCCGCTTGCCGCGACGGATACAAGGTTGCAAGAAAGCTGATCAGGACTGCACAGCCAGCTACCCAGCAGACATCCATGGCGCTGATTTTCACGGTCAAAGCGGGAATATAATACACATCTTTTGATAAGGCGACAATCTGATAGCGGTTCTGCAAATAGGCAAGGACAAACCCAAGCCCCAAACCAAGCACCGTGCCGATGCAGCCGATGATGACCCCTTGCAGCATAAATACTCGCTGAATTGCACCGGATGTTGCGCCCATGGCTTTCAGAATGGCGATCTCTTTGTGTTTTTCGGTCACCATCATGATGAGCGTTGCTACGATACTAAAAGCTGCCACAAGGATGATAAGTGTCAGGATGACAAACATAGCGGTCTTTTCAAGTTTAAGCGCTGAATAGAGGTTGCGGTGCATCTCTTTCCAATCCCGCACTTGGTATGCAGGTCCGATACGCTGCTGGATTGCGCTCACCACGCCGGCGGTTTTATAAATGTCACGGACGCGAATTTCAATGCCACTTACCTCATCCGCCATTTTCAAAAAACTCTGGGCATTGGCATTGGATACATAGGCGATCGAGGTGTCATACTCGTACATACCTGATTCAAAGATCCCCACAACCATAAACTTTTTCCAGCGGGGTGTCATGCCGGTCGGCGACAGAAGCCCGGTGGGAGAAATGACCGTCACGGGATTGCCGGGATAGACGCCCAGCATGCGCGAGAGCTCCCTGCCGATAATGATGCCCGGAAGTTTCACGCCTTCACCACTGTCAAATTCCTGTTCCAAAAGGTCAAGGCTGCCCTCGCGCAGCGTTTTATGCAAATCAATCACCTGCGGCGCAGTCGGGACATCAACGCCGCGCATGACCGCACCGGATACCGAGGAGCCGCTCGAGAGCATAACCTGACAAATGATAAACGGCGTTGCAGCGATGACCTCAGGAACCGTAGTGATGGTACTGATGATCGTGTGATAGTCGCGTATCATCGTTCCGGGTCCTGAAATAACCACATGCGAATTGGTGCCCAGAATTTTTTCGCGCAAATCACTGGTGAACCCGGTCATGACGCCGAGCACCAAAATCAATGCCATAACTCCGATGCCGACCCCAGCGATTGAGATGGCTGCAATAACGGATATGAATGCTTGTTTGCGCTTTGCACGAAGGTAGCGGAGCGCAATAAATACCTCGTAGGGAATCCTCATGCCGGCTCTGTCCTCTCGGCGCGGAACAGCGGAAACAGAATCACGTCGCGGATTGACGCGGCGTCGGTCAGGAGCATGACCAGACGGTCAATGCCGATCCCCTCGCCTGCTGCCGGCGGCATGCCGTGCTCAAGGGCGAGCAGAAAATCCTCGTCAATGACCGCAGGCTCTCCGGTAAGCCGTGCTTTGGCTTCTGCCTGTGCAACGAATCGGCGGCGCTGATCATCAGGATCATTGAGCTCGGAAAAAGCGTTGGCTATTTCACGACCGGCGATGTACAGCTCAAAGCGATCGGTGACCGAAGGATCGTTCTCGCAGGTCCGTGCGAGCGGTGAAACCTCGACAGGATAGTGCGTGATAAAGGTCGGTTGTACCAGGTGAGGCTCTGCCGCTGCTTCAAACAGGGCGGTAATCACTTCACCATGGGCTGCCGACTCAGGCAACACAACGCCGTGCTGACCTGCGAGTTCGCGGGTGCGGGCAGGATCGTCCAGAGTGTTAGGGGGAACTCCGGCAAAGACTGCAGCCGCTTCTTTGAGCGTCATACGTTTCCATGGTGGCGTAAAGTCAAGCTCGGTGCCCTGATAGGTTATGGTTAAAGTGCCGAAGAGCTCACTGCACAGAAAACAGAAAAGGTCTTGTGTGAGTTGCATCAAATCCTCATAGGTTGCATAGGCACAGTAGAATTCGAGCATGGTAAATTCAGGGTTGTGCTGCGTTGAAATGCCTTCATTGCGGAAGTTGCGGTTAATTTCAAAAACCCGTTCAAAACCACCGACCAGAAGGCGCTTGAGATACAGTTCTGGAGCGATCCGCAGGTATAGGTCCATGTCCAGTGCATTGTGGTGAGTAACGAATGGCTGCGCTGTAGCACCGCCTGCAATGGTTTGCATCATCGGGGTCTCGACTTCAAGAAAATCTCGAGCAACAAGAAACTCCCGTATCAGGGCAATGATCTGGGAGCGCGTTTGAAAAGTCGCACGCACGGGCTCATTGACGATTAAATCAAGATAACGCTGCCGGTAGCGGGTTTCAATATCCTGCAGTCCATGCCATTTTTCAGGCAGGGGTCGCAACGACTTGGTGAGCAACGTTACGTCAGTGGCAAGAATCGTCAGCTCGCCTGAGTGGGTCAAAAAGACTCGACCGCAAACGCCAATAAAATCGCCGAGGTCAAATTTTTTAAAAATGCTATACCGCTCCTGCCCAACGGTGTTTTTCTGAACATACACCTGAATGGTCCCTGTTCGGTCACGGAGGTGGAGAAATACTGATTTTCCAAAGTCCCGCAGCGACATAATCCTGCCGGCTACTGAAAAGACCTCCTGCGACGCATCGAGCTCTTCCTTGGTTTTGCTGCCCATGCGGTTGCGGATATCGTGGGTGGTATGCTGCGGTTTGAAGTTGTTGGCAAAAGGGTTGATGCCTGCAGCTCGCAAATCCTGAAGTTTTTGCCGACGGTGTTTTAAGAATTCTCGTTGATCAGTCATGCTCTCTTGTCGTCCTTACAAATCCTCCGTGTGCTGCACAGAGCGTTTTATCCCAATGACCGTAGTGATGATCAGTGGTAATGGGTTTATGATGAAGAAAAAGATAAAGAGAGAAGCAAAATAACGTAAGTAGCAGCGTTAGTCAAGGTAAAAGCACCTGTTCACTGTTCTGAAAAGGGGCTGAGGAGAGAGATAAAAGCAAATCCCCTCTTTACAGTACGGGAGCAGACGGGGGTTGCAGGGCATGGTTCTCGGGTCACCTCACCATAATTTTCTGGTTACAAGCAAAAGGGGTGTTAAAAGATTTTTATTTGTTGCAATAAGGACACGCAAGGAGGGATGTGAGGGCACTTGTTCAGGGAAAAGTCGGTATTATGTTTATGACCGTTGTTCTTTACGATGTTGCTCAATTTTAAAAACATACCGTCGGTGGGAGCATATGCAGCATAAAACTTTCGACCGGAACCCCAAGCTCTATACCACCTTTGAAAAAACGATTTTCACGATAGATAAAATCAACCCAGCGCGCACGAAACGCATGCATCTCTTGTTTCTGCACGGTGGTTACTTCAAGAGGTGCGCGCCGGTCAACAAGTTCAAAATACGACCGGTGCGCTGCCAGTGCGATGTCTTCAAAAAGGTTCTGGTTATCTTCCTCAGGCTCAAGCGCCACGCCTGCAGCATACCCTACGCCGACTCCCGGCTCCTTTAGGCGAAACATCTTAAGATACCCAAAGGGCAGGTTCGGATACGTTCGGTTGTGTTTTCGGCAGGCTGCGCCGATTTCCTTTTCAAGCAGCAGGCGGTCTTCATCAAACTGGATCACCGGAAAAATGTCAAAATAGCACGGACAGTGCTCGACTCCCTGTTCCTGTACGTTTTCAAACACTGCCATTAGCATCGGCACGAGCGGACTTGCGGGAAATGTCTGAATGCCCAGCCATTGAATCGTGCTCTCATAGTCTCTGCCAGGGATTACCACCGTTGCCATAATCTCAGACACACAAGCTTTTTCAAAGACTCTCCCCCTGAGTACGTGCACGGCGACTTTACCGCTGCCACGTGTAAAATCCCATTGGTGGAATGCAAAGGGCGTTCCCTCCTCATAGGTTGTTAGAGTTTTAAGGTAACCGTCACGAAGATGTATCAAAAACTGATGCTGCAGGAGCATGGGTGTGCCTCCTTACGGACGAGAGATATGTTCTATTAAAAATGTGCTGTGCGAGCACTTCGTTACCGAGGCAGGCATATCTGGTAGTGCACGATGTGTTCGGGTAGCACTGCTCATTTTTTCCGCTGGGTTTGATTGTCCTGCACCTGAGGAGCTGTTGTCTGCAAAGAACCATGAGTCGCCGGCTGGTTGAGGTGCGGCTCAATTTTTTCCGGAAACAAATCTGGAACCCCTTCCGGGATGGTTGTGGTGGTTTCCGCAGGAATATCTTCTGCTGTTGCAGTGGCATTGTCAGCGCCTAAAATCACAATACAAATTCTGCGGTTCTGGGGGTGAGTGGGGTTGTCTTTGATGAGGGGTTTTGTTGCTGCGTACCCAACCACCATGGCAATTCGTTCCGGGTAGATGCCTGCAGCTTCAAGGAAGCGACGGGCAGCGTTGCCGCGCTCGGTCGAAAGTTCCCAGTTGGTCATTTTTTTTCCGGGAGCAAAACTGACAGCATCTGTGTGTCCCTCGATGGAAATTTTGTTGCCTACTGTTTTAAGCTTTTCACTCAGCACCGCCAAAATGTTTTTGCCGTTAGGATTGAGTTCAGCGCTCCCGAGCGGGAAAATCGGCTTTCCCTCGGCATCCATAATTTCAATGCGCACATCCTTGTTATGGATGCTCACGGATATCTGGTTTTTAAATTCAGACAGTTTTTTTTCTATTTCCTGCTTAAGCTCCTGCTTGAGTTTCTGTCGCTCGACATCACCCCGTTTTATCTGTTTCTGTTCGTCTGCTTCAGCCTCACCGGGTGTGGGTGGGCGTTTGTCAGTGTCAAGCTGAGGAATTTTTGCAAGCTGTTCATCAGTTCCTTGCGTATCAGGCAGTACACCTTTGCCTTCAGCAATAAGGCTCCACCCGCCCTTGTCGAAGATAGAATAGTATTTGAAGTAGTAAGATAGTTTTGCCTTTTTTTCCGGCGAGACCATATTAATCAGCCACATCAGTAAGAAAAATGCCATCATCGCAGTCACAAAGTCGGCATACGCCACTTTCCATGAGCCTCCGTGTGCGCCGCCTCCTGTGACTTTCTTCACTTTTTTGATGATGACTGGCTTGCCGGCTTCTTTCACTTTTCGCGAGCCTTTTTCAGCGATGCTTCAAGCTCTGCAAAGGAGGGTTTTTCATGTCCGGGGATCGCCCGTCTACCGAATTCAACTGCGAGCTGGGGTGGTGATCCACCGACATACGAAACAAAGGCGGTTTTGATGACTTGAAACGTAATAATGTCTTCTTCAGCCTGATGTTCAAGGTTGGTGCCGATCGGTCCAATAAACCCGTAGCACATGAGCACGCCCAAAAACGTGCCGAGCAATGCACCGCCGATGCTGTGCCCAAGGACCTCAGGCGGTTCACTGATCTTGCTCATGGTCAGCACAACGCCGAGCACTGCTGCCACAATACCAAGTCCCGGCAGACCGTCGGCGATCTTTGAAACTGCATGGGCAGGGATGAGATTGTGATGTTTGCGTGTGTCAATTTCCATCTCCATAAGTGTCTCAAGGTCAGGGGCTTGCACCGCACCGGTAATAACGACTTTCAGGTTGTCACAGATAAAATCAACAATAGCTTTGTTTGCCATGACCGAGCCGTATTTCTTAAAAATTTCGCTTTTATCCGGATGCTCGATATCATTTTCGATCCCGATCATACCCTCGCGCCGCATTTTTGAGAAAAGCTGATATAACAGACCTAACACATTAAGATAATGTTCTTTGGAGTGGCTCTGTGCCTTCAGGACAGAGGTAATGCCTTTAACGGTTGCGGCTAAAACATGTTTGGGTGAGGAAATGATAAAAGCGCCGGTTGCAGCACCAAAGATAATAATCAGTTCTGCGGGGATAATCAGGGTGCTCGGGTTGCCGCCCTCCATCACAAACCCCCCAAGGACGCAGCCCAACACAACCACAACTCCAATGAGAGCAAACATACGCCTGTCTTCCTGAAACGGCAATCAGCACAGCCGTGCAGCTATTCAAGCTGCCGCTGCTTTCGGATAATTTCCCGCTGCCGGTTGAGCGTGTATTGAATAAGTCGGTCGCGCACTTCGCTATCCATGTTGACAAACTGGACAGCGACTACATATCCAGCGCTGCCGAGGCATTCACTGCTCACCACCTGACCATAAGCAACAATACTGACCATCGGGGTTGTTGGAAGTAGCATTTTAACCTCAAGCATGTCGCCCTGCTCAACTTTATCCTTTATCATGAACCTTATGCCCGATGCACTGATGTTGACCTGCTGTGGTTCAGCCTCAACGGTTTCGGGTTCGAGGTTGAGCCGGTCAAGGATAAGGTTGAGCTTTTCGTCAAGTGATACCAGTAAATCCCACAGTTTTGGATGAATGGTTTCATCGGGCGGTGAGCGGTCAATCGCTTCCTTGCTAAACGTCACGGTCATTGAGGCTTTGGTGTCGAGCAAATTCTTTTCTACTTTCCGTGCAACAACCGGGAAAAAGTCATCAACTCTGAAATACTCCTGTTTATCAGTGCGAAGCCATCTGAGACGAACCTGTGATGCATCAGCGCTCATAATCTGAGCATTATAATTTGTTTCAGCAGCGATCAGAATGACATACTGTCCCGCTGAAAGTTCAGGGCGTGCTCCTGGTTTTGTTTCAATCACAATAGTATCTTCGTCAGCAGAAAGGATTTTTGCTGCGTATTCTGTACGCTCGCCAACAGACCGAAATTTTATTGTTTCACCGGTTCTGAGACTCATAGGATACCCTTACCAATAAGGGCAACGCCCACCTTGCGGGGAAAGGTTCCCTCAGTAGAGCATTGCTTGAATCTAAACAGAGAGATTGTTGCTTCACTTGCATTTAGGCAATGTGGCATTTTCGCTCATGCTCGGCAGGCGGTGCGCTTCACCTTCTGGGTGAATCCAGTGCACCGCATGAATCCGCTCAACGCCATTGCCTAAATGCGTTTGCATGAATCAGCCCCTGATATGTCGTCAATGCAGGTTGAACCAATCGTATACTAAATTGCTTGTGCGTGGCAATAAAAAATGTCGCCCCATGCCGTAAGTAGTTACATAAATTATATCGTCCTGCAGCGTGGTAAACTTGACCTGAATGTGCTCCACTTTATGTCTATTGCAAACAGGAAGCGACACGCTCTGGTGCAATCATTCTTAAAAAATCATGGTTTGTTTGTTTGCGCACACAACCAAGCATCAGGGAAGAGGTTTTTCGAAGAGGTCATGAAGCATCAGGTGTGCAGGGCTTCCTGTGGGCAACGTTGGTTTTACGTTGCGCACCGATGGTAATGCTGCCCCACCCTGTTTGCGCAGCGCTCGATACGCTGCAAATCGCACTTGGAGATCACTATCTTCAAGCAGGTGACATAATGTCGCGGAGGCATAAGTATCTGGTTGTCCGCCAAGCGCAAGCGCATAAAACCGCCGCACTGCAGCAGAAGGGCTCTGCCGCACTATGGTATGATACTGCACGGGGAGCGGCGCAGACAGCTTATACAGACCGCGCAGTGCCAGCGCCTGAACCGCAGGATTTTCATTGCTCAGAAAGTGGATAAAAACAGGCTCTGATGTTTTGTTTGCGATTTCACCGAGCGCAAACAGTAGCACGGGTAGTGCCTTTGCACAAGGCTTATCCATCAGAAAGCTGTGCAGCGCAGCAAGATGATCGCGTCCAAGACGCTTGACGGTTTCCTCTATCGCCCGCTGCACGGACACGTTTTTGATGTCAGCATATGTGCAGAGCATCGGCAGTACCTCCGGACCACGCGCTGCAAGCGACGTAGCAGCACGTTCCCATGAATCTTCAAGAAAAAGCGGCGCTTCAAGCTCGGGCAGGGTAATGCCCTGAGTTTTGTTATCCTCTTCAGGCACTGGGACCGGAGCGTTTCTAACCGTTCTTTTTTGCTGCCAAGGCTCTTTCCAGAGTACTACAGAGCTGCCGTCTCCGACCATGCCTGCACCGATCTCACCGCGGCGCCATATGCGGGCGTTTTCCGCTCCTGAAGGAAAACTGTCACGACCTGCCCGATCAATGAACAGACCGACACTGATCATGTCCCGGCGATCATCATAGGTGCCATAGCCGCGCAGCGTGTCACCGTTGCCACAATACCCATCGTTTCCGTTTTCATCAAAAAAAAGACCGCAGCCGGCACTGCTCCCTGCGCCTTGACTTAGCCACTGTGCTTCATAGCGGTCGTTGCCTCCCCGCTCAATAAACATTCCGACGCCAAAGTCATGACCGCATCCCTGAGAGACCCCCCAGGCGTTATACTCGTCATCACCTGATCCCTCGTATAGTATCCCCGCTGCATCATGAATACCTGCAGCCTGAGCATATCTGCGGGCTGTGTAGCGGTCATTGCCACTGCGGTCAACCAGAATACCCGCGCCGAGCCAGTAGCCAGAACCTTGGCAAAAGTAACTGCCGGTAAACTGGTCATTTCCACTACCGTCATACAGAATACCGATGCCGCCTGCAGCAAACTCCCGCACGCCCATGCCAAAGCCTTGCGCATATGTCTGAAATGCGCCGTGTGCTTCCCTGCTGTCGGCAACCGTCATGCCTGCGGTATAGGTGTCATTGCCTCCCTTATCAATGAGAAGCCCGATACCACCGGTAAATCCCATGCCCTGACCGTAGAGATCGAGCTGATAGGTGTCATTGCCAGATCTATCATAGAGAATGCCAATACCAAGCGTTGCTGCACCCTGTGCCAGCATGCCTGCGGTGTAGGTATCATTGCCATTAAGGTCAGCAACCATGCCGACTCCTAAAAAACCAACCCCTTGGGCATATCGTTGTCCGGTATATTGGTCATTGCCATGCACATCCACGACCAAGCCAATGCCTGAAAGCCCGGCACCGGGGGACGAAGCATCGGTCGCCCAATAGCTGTCATCTCCGTCAAGGTCAATAATGACATTAACTGCGGTATGCCGGGTAAAACGGTACGTATCATTGCCGCCAGGGTCAACCAGGAGCAGGGGCATGGCATCGGTATAGAGGTCATTGTTCATACTTCCAATGACGATATCGCCAAGCGCAGTATGCAGTTTCGCTGGAGGAAGAGCTGCAGCCTGTTTCATAAGGAGTGGCAGTGTCTGGTCAATTGCCCCTGCAACGCAATAGCCTGCCTGTGCTATGAGCTGCAGGTTAATACGGCTTGCCAGCGCGAACGCTCGTTCAAGCTGACGCTGATGCTCACGCCGGGTTCGGTCAGACCGTTCTTCGCCCGACACCAGATACTGCGAAAGTTCTTGCTGTATGAACAGAATCTCCTCTCGGGTGAGGTCTTCAAAAGCCTTGAGGAAAAGATTGTGAGCATCAAAAAGGCTGCACACAAGCTCGCGAAGCGGCTCAGGTACCCCAAGGTCAGCAGTAGTATCAGCCACCGGGTGCCTGCGTTCCACTGAAGCATCAAGCATATCAGCAGCAAAGGCAACAGTCTCTGCGAGCGATATGGAATCACAACGCAAGGATTGGTCAATATGTTCAGCGCAGGAGACCATGGTAGCAGGTGTCTCCAAAAGAACCTTGACACTTCCCAGCATCAGAGGAACACGCGGTATCACAGCCGTTCGCGGCGCTATATCCCTCCGGGTAAGCAGTGCCTGCTCAAGGACACAGTCCAGACCAGTGCGTTGGGTCACCATATGATCATAATACCTGCCCCAAAAGCTGCACCCTGCAAAGAGTATGACGAAAGCTGCACCCATACCTACTGCAGCACACAACCATATGATGCACCTGCTTGTCCGCATGGAAGTTGCCTCGCCTCTGGTCATCGTTGTATTTGGTGTTCAATGAATATGAATATAATTGCCTGAACACAAGGTCAAGACAAAAACCCGGCAACGACCGCTCGGAAACGGTTTAGTTGTTGCCATCACAACAGAAAATAATGTATATAGACGACTTCACGGTCTCGGTGAGGCATCTATTCACAAACACACAGCTTTTGGGGAGGAATGATATGAGAAAAGTTATCTTGTGGGTTCTGTTCTGTTTTGTAGTACTATCCAGCAGCTTTCTGACCACCACGGCGTTCGGAGGAGGCTTTGCGTTGTATGAGGGGAGCGCTCGTGGCAATGCGCTGGGGGGTTCTGTTATCGCAAAGGCTGATGATCCCTCAGCAATTTTTTTCAATCCTGCGGGTATTACGCAGCTTGCAGGAACCCAGATTGCCTTTGGTGCGACCGTCATCATCCCCTCCACCCACATGACTACTGAGCAGTGGGGTTGTAGTGAAGATTCAAAACTTAAATGGAATTATTTTGTCCCGCCCTATGCGTACCTTACCTATCAACAAAGCGATAGGCTGTGGCTGGGGGTAGGCTTTTTTGCCCGTTTTGGACTCGGAACTGAATTTGACGAGGACTGGCCCGGGCGATTCAACAGCTATAACGCTTTTGTGCGGGTGGTGGAACTTAATCCCAACGCAGCATGGAAGGTCAATGACCGTCTTTCGGTTTCTGCAGGTGCGAGTCTTGCGCGGCTTGACCTGAAGCTTGAGTCAAAAGCACCGCTGTTTGACTACGACACCAGTCTCACCGGCGATGGTATGGGCGTTGGGTATAATTTCGGCACGCGCTACAAACTGATGGACTGGATAACGCTCGGGATGTCCTACCGGAGTAAGATACGCATTAACCTCAGCGGTCGGGCTGATTTTATACGTCCTGACGCTGCGCGCGGTCTTTTTCAGGACGGCAGAGTTGAGTCACATGTCACCTTGCCTGACGAGCTGATGATGGGGGTTAACTTTCAGCTCCGCGAGAACCTCAGTATCGAGCTGAGCACCATACTCACCCGGTGGCATTCCTTTAACCAGATGAGTATTCTGTTTGATAACGATGTCGCAGGTATGAATCGCGTGACCAAGGCAAAAGACTGGCGCAATGTATGGCGGTATCAGATCGGCATTGAGTACAGTATCACGCAGTGGTGCGACGTGCGTGCCGGATATGTATATGACAACGGTCCGATACCCCGGCACACGGTTGACTATCTGGTGCCGTCAAACGACCGACAGCTCTTTTGTGTTGGCACAGGGTTTCAATGGCGGACCTGGTCATTTGATTTTTCGTACACGTACCTCATCGGTGAAAACCGCACCTATAACGCACGACCAGCAGACGGTGTGCTCAAAGGCAGGGCGCACGAAGGAGACACGCACCTCATCGGCTTTGGCGTGGGGTATAAATTTTAAGCAGCGAGCCATAAGTCAGACGACAGGGGGTAAGAAGAGATGTTTCATTAGCTTCTTTCTCCTGACTTCTGAATCCTTTCTTCTGAAAAAGAAATACGCAATGCTGCTGTTTGCGGCAGCCTTTCTGGAGGTGCTGGAAAGCGATGTCGCTGCCAAACTCCCGGGCAAATGTCTCGTGCTCTACCGGACATACAGCATCAGCGATTCGGTCAAGAAGGTGCTCTCTGCCAGCTTTGCTGATATGCTTAACCCATGGGCAGTCGTGGATGTTTATCTGGAACCCTCCTGCATCCAAGGGCAGTAGTTCATATGAATAAGATTCCGCAGAGAGTTTGAAGTCACAAGCTGTACGCAGGTTCTCAATGCCATCACCCAAGCAGAGAAGTTTTTTGATGGTACGTGCCTGAATTGTTGGCAACACCTTCCAGACCGCAACATCAATATCCAGTGCTGTGTCAAAAGAAAACACCTCTTCCAGTTTGACAAACCACAATCCGTCAACACTCAGAAAACATCTTTTGAAGTATTCGGCAACAAGTTTGTCAGCGGGTTTTTTGCTTTTCATACAGCCATAGGGAGTCCACAAAAAAAATGAGCAGTGGCAAGGCGCCTAAACACATACGACATGCTATTTCACTTTTCACTCAGCACCCAGCACTATTATTTTTTAATACGTCTGCTTGACAATGCCGCGCGGGCTGATCTCAATCTGTGCACCGGTCATGGCGTTCGGCACGCCGTTGACGCGCAGCACCAACAAAAAATCATCAACCCTGCCGTCGGTAGCGCTGTCAAGGGGGACATAGTGCACGACATCTTGAAAACCTGATCGCTCTGCTGTTTCGGAAAGCTGCACTCCATGCCGATTGCAGACGCTGACAAGTTGCGCCCATGTTGCAAGATCAGCCGATTCAGGGAATCCGCTGCCGATGGTTGAAGAAGCGGAACTGATGAGCGCTGTTCGGATGGAGTTAGCCGTTGCCACCGCCGATGCAACAGCCGACTTCTGTCGGTAATTTATGAAATTGGGAACCGCCACTGCAGCAAGGATCGCAATAATGGCGACGACGATCATCAGTTCGATCAGGGTGAAGCCCCGATGCGCAGAAGCGTCAAAAGATTTTTTCAACATGCCCAATCCTTCTCATGCGGTTATCGAACCGTAGTAGCCGATTTTCTGCTGACCCTGGTTCCGCCTTTATAAATATCTATATACTGAGGCTTGCCGTACTCTGAATATAAAACAGTTGTCCCCTCACGAATGCCGTTTGCATACATACCGTGTCCGAGCAGGGTACCGTTCGGGCTGTACACCTTCGCTATGCCGTCAGCCTTCCCGTCTTTAAAGTGAAATTCTCCTTTGACTTTACCATTCTCATAATAGATTTTGGCAGAGCCTTCCCGTTTGCCAGCAGCATAATAGAGCTCTGCTTTAAGATTGCCTTGCTCGTCAAACTTTTTTACCGGTCCATCGAGCTTGCCGTTGTGATAGTGTTCCTCAGCCTTCAGGGTCCCCTGTTCGTAATATTTTTTTGATATGCCTTCCAGTTTACCCTCTTTGAGCGTATATTCAGATCTGAGTGCTCCACTGGGATATAAAAACCTTATGACCTCTGCGCTCGATATCGCCGGCATACAAAAACAAAAAGCAATTACCAACGCCCTACAATGACGCATGCTCATAATCCTGCCCCACTCTCTGTCATTCTGTCTCCTGACTTCTGTATCCCGACTTCTATTTATACCCCTTTCATAAAAAAGCAAAGTGTAATTTAATGGATTACAGATCTTTTGACGTTACGACGTTCCGGAGTCTAGAACCATAGTATCATCCACAGTCAACAAAATGCTTCATAAAATTTTTTCAAACAAACAGAAAAATTGTGATACAGTAACGGCCCCGAAGGTATGTCAGTACTTTTTTCATCCTGAAGCGTATGGTCGGGTTTGAGTTTTTTGGAGAAAAGCAAACGCGCAAGCCCGTGCTCACGCCAGAACCACTTATTGCATAACCCATGAAAGCAAAACTCCGCACGCTTGCCGATAGGCATGGAACGCCCTTGTTCATTATTGACCACGACAAAATCCGGAAAAACTACCGCCTTTTCAAAAAACATCTGCCACGGGTTCAGGCATACTATGCAGTGAAAGCAAACTCCAATCAGGAAATCATCAGGACGCTGTTTGATGAGGGTGCGAGTTTTGATGTGGCTTCATACAATGAGTTTATGCAGGTCTATACGTACATTAAGTATTTTGAAAAAAAGGATAAGCATTTTTATGTTTGGGACAAAATCATTTTTTCAAATACCATAAAAGACCGGCACACCCTCCGGAAAATAAAAAAGTACCGACCGCTGGTCACCTATGATAACAGCGCTGAGCTGCTGAAGATAAAACACTATTGCCCGACTGCAGGGCTGGTACTGCGCCTGAAGGTGCCGGATATCGGCTCGCAAGTCGAGATGAGCTCAAAGTTTGGCATCGAACCGGCTGATGCAATTGCGCTGATCGAGCAGTCATTTGATGTGCGCATGGTAGTCGAAGGCTTGAGCTTTCATGTCGGCAGCCAATGCACAAACTTTGACAATTATACCAGCGCGCTGCACATAACTGCTGAAATATTCAATGAGGCTCGCCGCCGGGGCTACCCTCTAAAAATTGTTGATATTGGCGGCGGATTTCCTGCCGCATACGATGCTGGGGTGCCCCGATTTGAAAAACTTGCCCGCATCATCACCACTGAATGCAACCGCTTATTCCCCAAAGACATTGAAATTATTGCTGAGCCGGGACGGTTCATGGTCGCAAATGCTGCGACGCTGGTTGCGGAAATTGTCGGCAAGGCACGACGTGACGGAAAAATCTTCTATCACATCAACGACGGTGTTTATCACACTTTCTCAGGCGTGGTGTATGACCACTGGATCCCCAATTTTCATGCCTTCAAAAAAGGTCATCTTGAGGTCTGCGCTGTGGTCGGCCCGACCTGTGACAGTTTCGACAAGATATCAGTGTCTGAAGAGCTTCCCGGAAACCTTGAGGTGGGCGATTACCTCTACACCCTCAATATCGGCGCCTATAGCATCGCGTCTGCCACAAAATTCAACGGATTTGACGGTGCAAAAATCCTACACTTGAATAAAATCCGGTAATTTTGCACTAGTTTTTCCCTACCGATCCTTTAAAAACAGCCGGTAAACGAGCCGGTCATAGGTGTCGGGACATTCACCCATGACCGCATGACTGGTTGCTGCCCAGGCAGGCGAAGCACCTGACAGGAGGATATGCATAAATGGATAGAGCTGCGTGTACAAAAAGCAGCAGCAGCCATTCACATTAAATGGGTCAACTTCAAAGACATCGCCGATCTTGTGCCCCCAGTAACAGGTAACTCCGATGTCACAAACCTCCACAAACAACCGGTAGCGGTCAAGCAGCGGATAGCCTTTGCCGGTCATGTTTCGAAACTGAGCAGGGGTTTTCAGCAGAGAGGTTTCCTTGCGCTCAATGCGGCGTATGGCAACCGTGACCCTGCCTGCCTCAGGGCAGCATCCCCATAGCGAATGAGCATCCTTTTCCCAAATGATGCTGCCACCGTAATGCAGCGCGGTTATCTGTACAAATATCGCTTTGAGCAGCGCTCCACAGATGCCATCACTGTTCATGGACGTAACCCGAAAAACATCTCCCGGCTTGTGTCCATACGGGCAGGTTCCAACAACTTCAGTGACCGTTACCTCTTCATAAAAACGGTTTTCAGCTTTAAGAATTGCCTGGGCTGGGTCATCACCATCAAACAATGTGTTTTGTTCCTCATCCATGGGTCGCACACGCAGCTCGTATGGTCATGCTGTCAGATGTTTTTCATCACCTTCGGTCGCGCAGTTTGGCAAGCAATCTGAGTATCTCGATATACAGCCAGATCAGTGTGACCATCAAACCGAAGGCTGCATACCATTCCATGTATTTGGGCGCTCCCGACGCGGCTCCGTGTTCGATAAAGTCAAAATCCAAAACCAAATTGAGCGCAGCAATAACCACCACAAACAGACTGAACCCAATACCCACAATGCCGCTCTGGTGGATCAACGGGATACGCACGCCGAAAAAACCGAGGATAATGCTGACAAAGTAAACAAGCGCAATCGCACCGGTTGCTGCCACAATCCCGAGTTTAACGTTTTCGGTTGCTTTGATGAGTCCCGACCGGTACGCCATGAGCAAACAGAAAAGGGTCCCGAAGGTAAGCCCCACTGCCTGAATGACAATGCCGGGAAACCGCGTTTCAAAAATCGAGGAAAGCCCGCCGAGCAGCAGCCCCTCCAGCGCAGCGTACAGTGGCGCGGTCACCGCTGCCCATGTTTTTTTAAACACCGTCACCATCGCGACCACAAAACCGCCCACAGCGCCGACCAACATCAAGGGGCTAACCGATGCAGGGTTCCCGGTTTCAAAAAATTTGTTCCATGTCCACAGAGCGGCAATCAGGGCAATAGCAAGAAGCCAGCCGGTCTTGTTCACCGTTCCCTGAATGGTCATCGCATCAGTTCCCGCAGCGGCATAGGGAACCTCTCTAAAGGTTTGTTCATTAAGTGCAGGATTTGCTGTTCGCATCATAGCAAGCTCCTTGAAGGTAAAGGTGCGGAGTTCCTCTCAGGACTCCAGTGTTTGCCGAATGGTTTTTAAAAGCTCTTCGATCAAAAACGGTTTGCGCAAAAAACGGAATCCTCGCTTTTTGATTTCAGCCCACTGAGCCTTATCGTCAGTGTAGCCGCTTGCAAGCAGAATGCGCAGCGTTGGCTTCTTTGCTTGCAGGACGAGCGCAAGTTCAAGTCCGCTTTTGCCAGGCAGCACCACGTCAGAGAAGAGGAGATCATACTCAGCAGGGTGCTGCTCAATCAGTGCAAGAGCCTGCTCAGCATCTGCTGCAGCGGTAACCAGGTACCCTTCGCTCGAGAGCGTGCGACAAATTACGTCGCGGATTGCTGCATCGTCCTCGACGACAATAATCCGCTCATTATTGTTGCTGGACTGTGGTGTAGCGCGGACGGTGTGCTGGTTACCTTCACGGTGAGCAGGCTCCGCTACCGCCGGCAGATAGAGCGAAAAAACAGCACCACCCTCAGGAGCGTTTGTAGCAGTAACCCATCCCTTGTGCTGCACCGCAATTGCTTTGACCGTGGCAAGGCCAAGCCCTGCGCCTTCACGTTTTGTTGTAAAAAAGGGCTCAAACATTTTGTCTCGATTCTTCTCATCAATTCCTTTGCCGGTATCTGCGATGGAAATTCGCACAAACTGCCCGCTGCGACCCTCAGGCATGGTTGCTGCAGCCTCGGATGAAAGCACAATGTTGTCGGTGTAAATAGTTATTTTGCCACCTTCTGGCATTGCGTCGCGCGCATTCACCACCAGATTCATGACCACCTGTTCGAGCCGACCTGCATCGGCGCGCACATCCCACAGGTCAGGAGCAAGTTCCGTGCTGATAACAATATCTTCACCGATCAGACGGTCAAGCATCTTTAGCATTTCCTGTATAACCTGATTTGCGTTCAGAACGAAAAGTTGCGACTGCTGTCGTCGTGCAAACGCAAGGAGCTGGCGCACCAGTGCTTCTCCCCGACTTGCAGCATTTCGAATTTGTTGCACATCCTCGTAGAATGAGTGACTGGGCTCAATATTTTTGAGGATCAGCTCGCAATACCCATTGATGGTCGTGAGAATATTGTTAAAATCATGGGCAATACCGCCTGCCAGGGTGCCGACGGTTTCAAGCCGCTGGGTTTTGAGGAGCCTTTTTTCAAGTCGGTTTTTTTCGATTTCTGTTGCGCGACGCTGCGAAATATCATGCATCACTGCTAAGAGTACTGAACAAGAAGCATCGCTGTCTGCAATAAGCGTTATCCGCATTTCCACCCAGACCGGACTGCCACTTTTGGTAACACCTTCAAGCTCCAACACCCGTGGACGGTGTACTGTATGGCTGTGCTTTAGTATTTTTTTGAACGCTATGGCAAGGGTGCGATATGAGGTGGGAACAAACAGTCGGTCAAGCGGCAGGTGGTAGAGTTCATCTGGCGTATAGCCAAACAGTCGTGTTGCCGAATGGCTTGCAAAGGTAATGGTCAAATCATCATCCAAGGTACAAAGAACATCGCCGATGTGCTCAGAAAGCAGGCAGCCGTTGCTCTCACACTGGCGAATCGTTGCAACAAAGTCGCGAGCATTTTGTGCGATCGTGGTAGGCTGGTTGCTTTGCATACAGCAAGTCTCAAAAGAACCTGTCGCCACAAAATCGTCTCTGTGATACCCTATCATCCCAAAAGCTTTAGGGAAACTCTATCATAGGGACTTGTACACCGCAATGTAATTTATACCCACAAGAGCCATTAAGCCGTCATTCGTGGTTCGCGAAGAGCGTTTCGTGATTCGGGGAACGTGGAGCGCGAACTGTTACCTACAAACCTCGAAACATGAGCCACGCATTACGTATCACGATACACTCAAATATCGCCCTCATCTCCATCCTCTCCCGTCGGAGTCTGTGTCGCAATTATAGGAAAAAATAGGGCAAGGAACAAAACAGGAAGCATCTCGTGTGGGAAATGTGGGCAGTGAGAAGTGAAAAGTACTGAGTACAGCTCAACATAAAAAAGGGGCATTTATTTTATAGTAGAAGACTCTACCCGTCGTGCTGAGGTTTCGAAGCATAAATGGTAAACTTGTTCATTCTTTGATACCAGACTCTGTCGTAATCGTTGCCTCATAACAGTAAAAAGGGAATCTCCTCGCCCTCGATGAAAGAGGAGGGAAGTGAAGGTGATCTGATTTCCCCTCATCCTGTCCTTCTCCCGCCCTGGGGAGAAGGTACCTCAAGCAAAACCACGGGTAAATACTGAAACAGGGTCTCTAACTCATAGCTAACAGAATTATTCGACCCCTTTATTGTGTGGAGCAGTACTGAATGCCCAGTATTGAGTTAAAAAACTAGGTACTCAGCACTTTTTTGCCGTTCACTCTTCACTGCTCACAGCACACCATTTGCACTCTATGCGGAAACATTGTTGGGGGGATGCTTCTATCCTTTTAGCATTGCTTGATTATTTTAGCTTAATCCGAGCACGGCAATGTTACTCACCGATAGAGCCCCTGGAGGTGTTTTTTCTTTGCGTGTTCAAGGCGATTGAGAGCATTGACATAGGCAAGAGCACTTGCCATGATGATGTCCATAGCAGCTCCCTGACCAACCACCACCGTTCCATCTTCCTCAAGACGCACGGTCACCTCGCCCTGCGCATCGGTCCCACCGGTGATGGAATTGACCGCATACTTTAAAAGTTTGCTTTTGGTGCGGGTAATTTTTGCAATGGTCTTGAATGCAGCGTCAACCGGACCATCACCAAACCCGGCGTCCCTGACCATCTTCCCCTCAACTTCCATTTCTACCGTAGCCGTTGGGATTGCCGCTGTTCCACTGACAACCGTAAGATTGAGCAGCTTGAAGACATCGGGAGCTCTGAGCACTTCTTCGGCAATGAGCGCCTGAATGTCTTCGTCAAACACCTCTTTCTTTTTGTCTGCAAGGTCTTTGAAGCGTTTGAACGTTTTTTTCATCTCCTCATCAGTCAGACTGAACCCAAGCTCCTCAACCCGTTTTTTGAACGCATGGCTTCCAGAATGCTTGCCGAGCACCAGACTGCTCTGCGTAAGACCAATGGATTCAGGTGTCATGATTTCATAGGTCATTTTGTTTTTCAGGAGACCGTCCTGATGAATACCTGACTCATGGGCAAATGCGTTTGCACCGACAATGGCTTTATTGGGCTGTACCGGAACACCGGTAATCGAGGTGATGAGCCTGCTTGAAGGATAAATTTTCTCCGTGGCAATACGGGTATCCAATCCAAACACATCACGCCGGGTGCGCAGAATCATTACAATTTCTTCAAGAGCAGCATTACCGGCACGTTCGCCAATTCCGTTGAGCGTGCATTCAACCTGCCGGGCTCCGTTGGCAACAGCGGCGATTGAATTTGCCACCGCAAGACCAAGGTCATTGTGGCAGTGAACGCTGATCGTTGCATGGTCTATATTGGGGACATGGTCACGGATGTAACGGATAAGTGCTCCGAATTCATCCGGAACAGCGTAGCCGACGGTGTCAGGAACATTAATGGTAACAGCGCCTGCCTCAATAACTTCGGCATAGACACGGCAGAGATACTCCCAGTCACTGCGCGTTGCATCCATTGCGGAGAACTCAATATTGGGCGTATACTGCTTTGCCCGTTTGACTGCCTTGACCGCTAATTTTAAGACTTCATCGCGGGATTTCCGCAACTGGTGTTTGAGATGAATATCTGAGGTTGAAATAAACGTATGAATACGCGGCATCGTGGCATGCTGGATCGCTTCCCAGGCACGGTCTATATCCATATCATTTGCCCGGGCAAGTCCTGCGATTTCACTGGTGCGCACGGTCTCGGCAATAAGTTTTACTGCCTCAAAATCACCCTGTGATGCAATAGGGAATCCAGCCTCAATGATATCAACCCCCAACATTTCAAGCTGCCGGGCAACGCGCAGCTTCTCCTGTATGTTCATGGTGTTACCCGGTGACTGTTCGCCGTCGCGCAGCGTCGTATCAAATATTTTTACCATTTCGCGGGTATGGTGTCGTGGTGCCCTCATCGCTCTTTCTCCGGTATAGCAGTAGAAACGGTTTGCTGATGTGCCCGTTTTGACCGCAGCAGGCGCAGCACCAACGCTACCGGTCCTGAAAACGCATAGACCAGCGACATGAGGAACAGCATGAGCTGCGGCTCTGAGGCAACCACATAAATCAGCAATACCGCCAGAATGACCGAATTGAACGGTGTTCTGCTTTTGAAGTCTATCTGCTTAAAACTTTGATACTTGATCGTGCTCACCATCAGAAATCCTAGGATGTAAATGCAGAGCAGAAAAAGAATGCTCAGCAGTTGTTTATCTGATATTCCCACATGGAAACAGAAAATAGCGGTTGTTGCGACCACATTCGCTGCCGCAGGGATAGGGAGTCCGGTAAAAAAGTTTCCCTTCAGAGCCGTTGTCTGAACGTTAAACCGCGCCAGCCGGATAGCGCCGCATGCCACATATAAAAACGCTGCCATCCAACCCCAGCGCCCCCAGGCACCCAATACCCATCCGTATGCAAGCACTGCCGGTGCGACGCCAAAAGCGATGAGGTCAGACAGCGAATCATATTCTACGCCAAACCGCGAGGTGCTTTTGGTCATACGGGCAATGCGTCCATCAAGTCCGTCAAACACTGAGGCAACCACGATTGCCCATGCTGCATTCAAAAAATTGCCCTGCAGACTTGAAATAATAGAAAAGAAGCCGCAAAACAAACTGAGCGAGGTTAAAAAATTGGGCAGAATATACACACCTTTTTTGAGCTGGTCAATTCGGGCTGTTCGCCGTCCCCTCACGGGACGCGGTGCGTTTTGATTCATCATTGTCGTTATCCTTCACTACAAAAAACTATCTGTGGTTCACGGATTGCACTTAATGCTGGTGCGCTGGATTAGTTTTGAGGTGCACCTCACAGCCGTCTGTTCTCCCGCAGCATCGCAGCCTTCCCTGAGCGCACCATTTCTTTAATGCCGATTGGTCGGAGCAGGTCAATCAGTGCAGCAATTTTATCCTCATCTCCAGTGACCTCGATTGTGTAATGGGTACGGCTCACATCAACCACCTTGCCCCTGAAAATATCAATGATACTGAGCACCTCCGAGCGCCGATGCTCATCCACAGCAACTTTAATCAGGACAAGTTCCCGCTCAATAAAATCCTCGCCCCTGCTTTCAAAATCAACGACCTTAATGACATCAATCAGCTTGTTGAGCTGTTTGTTGATCTGCTCAATAATGCGATCATCGCCCCGCGTCACAATGGTCATTTGCGACATGGTCGGGTCAAGCGTCTCGTTGACTGACAGGGATTCGATGTTAAATCCCCTGCCGCTGAACAACCCCGCGATCCGAGCAAGCACTCCCGGCTTATTGTCAACCTGCACTGATATCGTATGCCGCATAGCTTCTGTCCTTTGCTGTACCGGTTATAAAAGAATCATGTTGCTGATCGGTGCTCCTGCCGGCACCATCGGCGATACGCATTCCTCTTGTTCGACAATAAAGTCCATAATCACCGGTTCTCGGAGAGAGAGCGCTTTCCTGATGACCGGTTCAACGTCCTCAGGTCGTGTTGCGCGCAACCCCACGGCACCGTATGCCTCAGCAAGTTTCACAAAATCAGGATGCCGATCAAAGGTCGAGTATGCGTAGCGTTTCTTGTAAAAAAGCTGTTGCCACTGACGCACCATGCCCAGCGAAAAGTTATTCAGAATAGCGATTTTGACCGGAAGATGATACTGGACAACGGTGGCTAATTCCTGAATATTCATCTGAATACTACCGTCGCCGGCAATATCAATAACGGTAGCGTCAGGATGTGCAACCTGGGCGCCGATGGCAGCAGGAAACCCGTAGCCCATGGTTCCAAGCCCTCCTGAGGTGAGCCACTGTCGTGGTCGGTCAAACACAAAATACTGAGCACTCCACATCTGATTCTGCCCAACCTCGGTTGCAATGATGCAGTCGCCTTTGGTGAGTTCATACAATTTTTCAACGACAAACTGCGGTTTGATAACATCCTGCATGGTGTATTCAAACGAGTGCTGGGTTCGCCACTGGGCAATGTCAGCGAGCCATGCCTTGCGAGCTGTTTTGGCAATTTTCCGGGTGCCGAGTGCTGTCAGCATGTCGCGGAGAATTTCGCGGGCATCGCCAACAATCGGGATATCAACTTTGATGTTTTTGCTGATAGAGGTTGGATCAATATCAATATGGATAATGGTAGCACCTGCTGCAAACGTGTTTAGGTCGCCGGTGACACGGTCGTCGAACCGTGCACCGATGGCAATCAAGACATCGCAATGCGTAACTGCCATGTTTGCCCAGTACGTACCATGCATGCCCAGCATTCCCAGCGACAGCGGATCACTGCCCGGGTAGCACCCAAGCCCCATCAGCGTCATGGTTACCGGAATCTGGAGGGCACGGGCAAACTTGCGCAGCTCCGGCGCAGCATGTGCTGCTATCACGCCGCCGCCAGCATAGATCACGGGCTTCTTGGCTTCCAGTATCCGCTCAAGTGCGCGCATGATCTGGCGCGTATTGCCTTTTATTGTGGGTTTATAGCCTCGTATATCAACCTTGTCAGGATAGGAAAAATCAATGGTCTGATTGATGACGTCTTTGGGCAGATCTATCAGGACAGGACCCGGGCGTCCTGAACGGGCAATATAAAAGGCTTCTTTGATGGTGCGTGGGAGCTCAGCAACGGTCTTGACCAGATAGTTGTGTTTGGTGCATGGACGGGTGATACCAACAATATCAGCTTCTTGAAACGCATCATTGCCAATGAGCAGTGTCGGCACCTGTCCGGTGAAAACAACAACGGGGATGGAATCCATATAGGCAGTAGCAAGTCCTGTGACCGTATTGGTCGCGCCCGGACCAGAGGTCACCAGACACACACCCACCTCGCCGGTTGCCCGGGCATATCCATCAGCAGCATGGACAGCTGCTTGTTCATGCCGTACCAGAATGTGCTGAATGTCTGCATCATAGAGTGAATTATAGACATCAAGCACAGAGCCGCCCGGGTAGCCAAAAATGACCCGCACCTTCTCCCGCCGCAGACATTCAAGCAGTATTTCAGAGCCTTTCATTTTCATGTATGCTCCTCTGCTGAAATGATCGAGGATTCTGTATGCTTAAATTCTACCATACTTACCGCAGGGGGAGCAATGGCGTATTTAATGGCAGTAGGTTGTATGCTCCTCTATTCCTCATACTGAGAAGCATGGTTGTCAAGCTTATTGTGATGGGTTTTCTGTGACCTTAGTACACCTCTTCAGGGAAAAGGGGCGAATAATTCCCGTTAGCTATGAGTTAGAGAACCTGTTTCAGTATTTACCCGTGATTTTGCTTTAGGTATCTTCTCCTCAGCGTGGGAGAAGGGCAGGATGAGGGGGATAAGCGCGGAATGCATAAATCATGGTTCTTTTTACGTTTCATGTGCCATCCCGCGCACTATTTTAAATCACCCTCACCTCCCTCCTCTCCCCTCGAGAGCGAGGAGGTTCCCTTTTTACTGTTATGAGGCAATGATTGTGACAGAGTCTGGTATCGAAAGGTGAACAAGTCTCCCGTTCATGCTTCCCTCAGCACGAACGGGAGAGTCCTCTACTATAAAATAAATGCCTCTTTTTTATGTTGAGCTCTACTTAGGTTACTGTGAACCTGCACTACCGCTTATATGGGGATGCCCTTTCGCTGCGATCAAAACCCATATTTGTCAAAAAAAATCTTCATGCCGCCGATGAATACATCGCCGGACACCAGAAACCCCTCGTTATGCCCGCCGCGGATTTCAAGAAACTCTTTTGGAGCGCATGCCTGCTCAAAGAGCTTCCGGCCGTGATGGAAGGGCACTATCTCGTCTTCTGGGCTATGGATGATGAGTTTGGGGCAGGTAATGGAGCGTATTTTTTCAAGGGAAGCATAGCGGTACTTTGCAAGCAGCTTTACCGGCAGCCATGGATAGAGCTGCTGCCCAAGTTCGGGAAGTGAGGTGAAACCAGCGAGCAGCACGAGTCCGCCCACCTGCCGCCGCAGCGCAAGCTCGACCGCAACTGCGCCCCCGATTGATTCACCAAAGACGATGATCCTTGCCGGAGGCGTTGCTCTGCGATTTCTCAGGTAATCCCATGCAGCCTCTGCATCCTGATAGGTGCCTTGTTCTGAGGGTTTGCCGCTGCTTTTGCCGTAGCCGCGGTAGTCAAACAGCAGCACGCTCAAGCTGAGGCTGTTCAGCATTCGCAGCAGGTCAAGCCGGTGGGAGATATTGCCTGCATTGCCGTGGCAAAAAAGAAGCACGGCACGGGCATTTGGCGCCGGGATGAACCATGCGTTTATTTTTTCTCTGTCTGGTGTTGTGATCGTGAGGTCTTCAAACTCAAGACCAATGTCGCGCGGTGTTTGCTCAATCTGATGGAAGGGAAAATAGATCATGCGGTCTTGCATGAGATAGACAAAGACAACCAGCCCCGCAGAGCAGAGGGCGATGATGAGGAGCGCGTTGATGAGCATGGGTTTCATGGATTTAATATAGTATTGAGTACCGAGTACTGAGTTCTGAGTGCCCAGTGTTTTTTTACTCAGCACTCAGCACTAATAAACTTTTCCCTCTTCCCCTTTCTCAAACTTATCTATATAATAAACCTAACCCAATTTCCTTGCAATACACACCAGGTGGAGGATTCTATGCACGAAATTGTTGAGCTCCTACAGAAAGACGCTCGGCTGTCGCCTGAAGACATCGCCTCAATGCTCAATAAGAGCGTTGATGAGGTGAAACGGCTGATACAAGAGATGGAGGATAATGGCACGATCATCAAATACTGCGCGGTCATCAATGAGGAAAAGCTCCAAACGCAGAAGGAGAAGGTCATAGCGTTTATTGAGATTCAGGTGACCCCTGAGCGCGAACGGGGCTTTGACGCCATTGCTGAGCGCATTTACCAGTTTCCTCAGGTGACCTCGCTGTACCTCATGTCGGGCAGGTATGACCTGTTGGCAGTCGTGCAGGGTGAAACACTCAAGGAAGTTGCTTTTTTTGTTTCTGACAAGCTCTCGACACTTGACCATGTCAAGAGTACCACAACACATTTTCTCCTTAAGAAATATAAAGAAAACGGAACGATGCTTTTCAAACAGCCAAAACTGGAGCGACTTAATGTCACGCTTTAACCGCCGTGTTGAACACCTGCCTCCGTCAGGCATCCGCCGTTTTTTCGATTTGGTGATTGATGCAAAGGACATTATTTCGCTTGGTGTCGGTGAGCCGGATTTTGTAACGCCCTGGCATGTCCGTGAAAAGGTATTTTATTCGCTTGAGCAGGGTCGTACCAGCTATACCTCAAACTGGGGGATTCTCGAGCTGCGGCAGGAGACCGCTGCATATTTGAACAATCGGTTTGGCGCACGGTTTGACAAGGATGAAATTCTCATCACGGTTGGCGTGAGCGAAGGCGTTGACCTCGCGCTGCGCACTATACTGAACGAGGGTGATGAGGTGATCCTGTTTGAGCCGACCTATGTGTGCTACCGACCATTGACAGAACTTGCAGGAGGGGTTGTGGTGCCGGTGAGTACACCGTCACTGAAAATGACTGCTGACGCTATCCAACAGGCGCTGACCCCGAAAACAAAAGCAATTCTGCTTTCCTATCCTTCAAATCCGACCGGCTACACCATTGATAAGGCAGAAATTAAAAAGATTGCCCAAATCGCCCGTAGCAGGGATTTGTGGATCATCTCTGATGAGATTTACGCTGAGCTCACGTATGAAGGTGAGCATTTTTCCATAAGCGCAATTCCTGACGTCAAGGACCGGGTGATTTTGCTCAACGGATTTTCCAAAGCATTTGCCATGACCGGCTGGCGGCTGGGGTATATTGCAGCAAGCCGTGACTTTTTGCAGCAGGCAGTGAAGATTCACCAGTACGCGGCGCTCTGTGCGCCGATCATGGCGCAATACGGTGCGCTTGAATCCCTGCGCTACGGACTTGGAGAAATGCAGGAAATGAAAAAAAGCTATTGGCGACGGCGCAACTATATGCATGAGGCGCTCAACGCCATCGGACTTTCGGTCAATAAACCCGAAGGGGCTTTCTACGTGTTTCCCTCTATTGAGGCAACAGGAAAAACCGCTGAACAGTTTGCAATAGAGCTTTTGCAGCAGGAAAAAGTTGCGGTTGTTCCGGGTGATGTGTTTGGCAGGGGCGGGGAGGGGCATGTGCGAATGTGCTACGCTACTGATTTTAACCTGCTGAAGGAAGCAGTGAAGCGGATGGACCGTTATGTGCGTTCGCTAAAAAAATGAGCGCAGCGCGCTGCGCTCATTTTTTTATGCCGAAGAAATAAGCAGTTGCCTCGTCCTTTTTATCATATCCGGTAAAAGACAATTTTGAATACGTAATTTCAGCCGAGCCGATGAGCAGGGTGTCGAGCAGGGAAATGCCGTTAATATCAAATTCATATTTATCCACGAGGTCATCGGAAATAACCTCAAGGTCTGCGTTGAACGAAAATCCGCTGCTACTGTATTCGCCCTGCGCTCCAAGACCGAACAGCTCATCCTCAAAGCTTTTGATCATGAACGAGTCATCCTCAAACATGAAGACATCCTTGACGGTGTCGCCTTTGTCGCAATAATCGCCGGCATCTCCGTTGCACACCAGCACAACGTTGTAGTCATTGCCGTCAAGGTCAAGCGCGGTCACGGCAGAAGAAGAGGAGATGGTTGCCAGAATCATGGCGATGATGAGCATGGCGCTTCTGAAAACCTTTTTCACGGTCTGTGTCCTTTCTATAAAAAAATGTACTGCACTTGAGGAAAGTATAATAAAGACGGCAACAATGCTCAAGAAAAATTTTTTATGGTCTGCAACAGCTCTTCACAAAAAAGGCAAAGCTGATGAACATAAGCATTGACCTTCATGTGCACACCCGGTATTCGCGCTGCTCATCACTGAGCCCTGAACGCATTGAGCCGATAGCGCTTCAGCGAGGGATTGATGTGGTTGCCATTACCGATCATAACACCATGCAGGGTGCCCGTGCCGTTGCTTTTTGCAGTTCCCGAATCAAGGTGATTGTGGGAGAAGAGATACGAACGACACAGGGTGAATTGATCGGTTATTTTCTAAACGAGGAAATTCCTGCAGGGCTTTCACCGCAGGAGACGATTGCTGAAATCCGCAGGCAGGGAGGGCTGGTGTCCGTTCCGCACCCCTTTGACCGGCTTCGTTCATCGCGGCTGCAGCCTGACGCACTTTCCGAAATTATCAACTGGATTGACATGCTTGAAACGTTCAATGCGCGCGATATTTTTACCCGCAGGGACGAGCGTCTGATTGTGCGCGCGCTTGAGGCAGGTGTGGTGCCGGTTGCCGGCAGCGATGCTCATTTCGGCATTGAAATCGGCAGAGCCCGCGTCATCATGCAACCCTTCTCGACGCCTCAGGAATTTCTTGAGAACCTGCGAGGCGCCGCTACAATGACCCATAAAAGTCCGCTCTGGGTGCATGGTGCAACAAAGCTCTTGCGGCTATACAAAAAAATGCGGGACTGATGCGGCTTTGCCCAACCTGCCGGGAATGTAATCCGGGGACACCATACCGGTTTTGCTGTTTTTGTTCTTTCGCCTTTCTGCTTTCAATTAAAACCAGCATGGTGCCTCCGGATTACCCAGATTAAAATTACCGCACCAAATATTTAAAGCCACGCAGAAATCATCAAATCAGGCTCGCAAGAATTGTGCTGCATCTGGTCGAGGGCGGCGCCGCGCTGACCGCCTACGGCGGCCTCATGGCCGGCCTTTTTCTTTGCAGCAGCTTTACCGTAACGGACGATTTCCGCTATTGCGGCTTTTCTGCCCGGCGGGACACAAAAAAAGACGGAACACCAGCCGGAGGCTCATGTTCCGCCTTTAATGATACCTGAATGAGAATGCGGATTATGCTTTTGTCCGCAGCGGCTCAAGCTGCTTCATTGCCATACCAACAAAAGGCTTGGGGGTAACTTCCTGTACGCAAGCGATCAGGATGTCTTCGGTCACCGTGCCGCCCGCAGCTTTATTAACGATTGCCTCCATCAGCTTCTTCTCGGTCATTGCTCGAAAAGGCTTTGGTGAAGCTTCAATCATTTTGTCAAACATTGCTTTGCTGTTCCCTTCCCATACTAAGTCTGCCATAGATATCCCCTTTCTTGAAATGGGTTAATGATATATGCACCAGTACTGCTGACGGCACAACGCTTACAATGCCATCAGCATTAAATCCGTAAGGTCATAGAGTTTTAATTTTTCCCGATTGCGCCTAATCGGGTCGCTGAGACTCTGCTCACAATATGGGCAGCACGTGGCAATTGCCTCAGCGCCAGTCGCTTTTGCCTCCTCAATCCGTTCAGAGGAAATTTTGAACGACAGCTCAGGAAATGCAGTACGCACGCCAGCGCCCGCACCACAACACCATGCCTGATCTTTAATGCGCTCCATCTCCAACAATTTGATGCCGGGAATTGCCCGAAGGATATCGCGTGGCTCTTCATAGATACCACAGTGCCGACCAATATGACAGGGATCATGCCACGTAACGGTCAAGGGCACTTTTTTGGTAAATTTTATTTTGTCCTCGCGCACAAGCTCTGCAAGCACCTGCGAGACGTGGACCACCTCAACCTCGTAGGATGGCATGTTTGGCACTTCCGGGAAGTCATACTTGAGCACATGATGGCAGCCTGCGCAGTGGGTCATGATTTTTTTGACGCCTGCATTTTTGAAAAGTTCTATGTTGCGCCGCACCAGATCGAAAAAGGTTTGCCGGTCACCAATCCGGATCGCAGGACTACCGCAGCAGATCTCCTGCTCGCCGAAGATGCCGACCTTCACGCCTGCCTGCTTGAGCACCTTCATGGTGTTGATGATCTCATGTTGCAACAGCGGATCAAAGGCAGGGGTGCAACCGGCAAAAAACAGGTACTCGCAGGTATCTTTTGAAAATGCGGGTATATTAAGCTCTTTTGCCCAGTCACGGCGCCGGGTGCGCGGCTGTAGCCACGGATTGTCGTAGTTCTTGATGCTCTTCAAAAGTTCTTTGTGAGCAGGCAGCGGTGCCAGCCCAAGCTCAATCAACCGAGCTTTGAGTGCTTCAGCAGCTTTCAGGGGCTCTTTTTCGTTCAGCCGCAGGCAGTTCATTTCACAGGCGCCGCAGGAGGTGCAGAAGTAGCAGATTTCAAGAAGTTTTTCTGAATCTGTGTAGTCAAAATCGCCCTCGAGGAGCGCCCTGATAATATGAAACTTTCCCATAGCGCTGTAGCCGAAGAACCGGGTGTAGCGGAACTCAGGGCAGATTTCGTTGTATTTTGAGCTCTTGACATTCCATCCCCACTGGTTCATGCACCAGTTGCAGCGCGCATCGCCCCATGCCATGTCGCGGTAGTCTTCAAGGGTGCGCTCATAGACTTTCTTGTTGATTTTTGGATACATTGTTGTGCTCCATGTATGCTATTTGCTTTTTGCAATAAGATCCTCAGCGATTTTTTTTAAAGTATCGGCAGTAAAATCTTCCCAGTCAGAACAGAGCGCGACAAGCTCAGCAAGCTTTTCATCAGACAATTCTGGTGCCATGAGCATAATCACCGGATCGATGCCCAAAAGATATGCCTCTGCCTGACGTTGCACCCACCACTGTGGTCCGCCATCCTGACCGAACACGGCTCGCGGTGGTACTGCAAAGGAGAAAGCTTTGGTAATGCCAGCAATCGCCTGCTGCTGCTCTGCTGCAACCGTCCAGACTGCAAGCCCTTCAGCCGCTCCCTCAGCAGCAAGTTTATCAAGGCTGGCAATGTCCTTTGCGCCTTGCTTTTTCAGTGCTGCAGCAGCACCGGCAGGTTCAAGCCCCAGCCTGCAGCAGCGCTCTAGCGCCTGCGCAGGTTCGAGCCCTGCCGCTGCCAGTGCAGCAAACCCGGCAAGATCGGATACCAGACATCCGGGCTCTGCGTGACCTTTCATGTCCATGGCTGAAGGGGATTCATTGTATTTGAGGAAGGTGTAATAGGGATAGGGGCAGTTATAGGCAGCATCATTGCGGTGCGTCATGCTCTTGATTTTTTCAAGCACTCCGGCATCAATGCCAAGTGCGGTGCCGATATCATACAATCCTGCTTTGCCTTTGATGGTGCCACTGACAATCTGGTTTTTCAGCTCAACACATTTTTGGAAGAAACCTTCAGCGACTTCAAGCGATCCAAGCCCGCGCAGCGCCACTGCTTTGAGGTTTTTCGCGCCAAAGACCGCGCCAAGTCCGGCTTTGTCCTTGCTGCTCCAGTAGTTTTCGCAGACCTGCGCAAGCGTTCGTTTCTGCTCGCCTGCCTGCCCAATCACCAGCATCTGCACCATTTCGTCGCCATAGGCTTCACGGATTTTATCAACCGATTCCCAGACGTCTTTGCCCCAGATGTCAGCCGCATCGTTGAGGTCGGAAAGCCCATCATGCAGCCAGAGGCGAACGGGTTTGGGAGATGTCCCCCCTATGACCACAAAGTCAAAGCCGGTGAGCTTCATTTCCACCCCGGTTTGCCAGCCAAACGGTACGTGGGCAATCGTTCCGGTGATCGGACTTTTTGCCGTCATGACCCCGCAGCACGCGGCAGGTGCAAAGGTTGCTGTGAGTAGCCCTGAGCCAAGGATTATGGGCTCCCGGTCTTTGTACTGCTCATACAGCAGCATGTTGATACCAGCACCGCCAAGCCCCTGTTCAATCATATCAGGGGTCAGCTCTTCAGTTGAACACGTTTGGGCATTCAGATCAACAACAAGAATCGTTCCGTTGTAATTGTTCATGGTTTCCATATTAGGCTCCCTCCACGCTCAAAACATCATACGGACATGCCTGTACACATACCGGTCCGCTGTCTTCATCTTTGCACAGGTCGCAGGCAACACGCAAAAGAATTGGCTTTGCACTGGCGCCTGCACCTTCGATCTGTTCGCCGGGCAGGAGCACTTTTTCGCCTTCCGGCCGACCAAGCAGGAGCGACTTGTCGCGCTTGACCATAAGACCGTAGTAGTTCTTCTTTTCCTCAAAATAGAACATAATACTTGAACCGATCGGAGAAATGGTTGTGTCATGGTGATAGTTGCACGCAAACTCGCAGATTCTGCAACCCGTGCATTTCAATGCATCTACTTTCAGTGCCATAGCTGTCTCCTTTGACTGTTATCGTCTTGTGCCATCCTGCGCCCCCTATCCATCCTGCATCACTGGCACGTTATGCATTCGGATCAATGTTGTGCGGCGGATTTGAAACGAAATTCGGATCAATTGCCTTTTTGATACTTTTTAGGAGATTCTCATAATTGAAAACCGGTGCTGCCATCTGATGGTACGGACCACCGAGGAACGGACCAACGCCGTTCTCAAGTCCGTTTTGCACGTCCTCTTTTGTCATGGCAAGCAGTTTATTCATGAGGTCGCCGATGTCATCAGCACGTTTTTCAACCGGAAAATCGGTTTCGCCGAAGCCGAAGTGTCCGAAGTCATAGCCACCGATCCAGTCCGGACCGTCGCAATCAAGTATCGGTGGTGAGAATTTCTCAACCCATGCGTAGCCCTGCCGCACATGGTCAATAGAGTACTTGAGCGTGTCAGTTTGGAGCCGCAGCGCAAGAAACGTACCGGATGGCCGCATCATGCGGGAACCATGCGTGTCGCGGATCCAGTTGTTTGCCGTACGAGGCACCCACAGGTCAAAAACTTCCTGCTTAATCGGCTTTCCGCCGGTCTCTTTGATGATGTCCTCAAGCACCCGCTTCTCATATTCCAGTTGCTTGGCAGACGTGAACCCCCACAGGCAGACGCCGACGGCGTTCTTGACGTTGTCCTGAAAGGTGCGCTTCTGCCATTCGGTCCAGTACTGTTCATTGGAGTTTGCCCACCACCAGATGTAGTAAACCGTCGGCCATTTTTGTACGACGCCGGCAATTTCCGCCTTGCCGATTTCATACATAAAATTAATGGCACCTTCAAGGCTGTCATATTTGATAATGTACCATTTGAAACGGTCTTCTGGCAGCACCGAAATCTGATTGGGTATGGTGCCTTTGACTGGCCATGTTTTTGGCCCAGGATAAGGATGGAGTTTTACCGCCATTTTGGTGACCATACCAAATCCGCCCATAGCACCGGCATAACCGCGCAGCATACCTCTGAGGTCTGGACCCGGTCCTTCGCCCCAGAAACCGTTGTGTGCATCCTGTGCAAAGGAGCCGGTGCGCAGGATTTCACCGTTTGGCAGCACCCACTCGATGCCAAGGATGTTGCGGTAGGCAACGCCCAAGCGGTAGCCAACACCCCACATCCCCTGGAAACAATGACCTGCAATTGCTGAAGCGGTGGCGCTTGCCTCGGGTGAGCCGATGTACAAGCCGCGCTTGTATGCTTCAGCCTGAAGCTGTGCAAGGGTGACCAGTGGCTCAATCACCGCGTACATATTTTTTTCGTCAATCTCGTGAATTTTTCCCATCCGCTTGCAATCAATGATTACCGTACCCTGACGGTTCGGAGAGCCGGTGAGCGACCACTGGTTTGAACCGACGGGGATAAAAGGGACTTTGAATCGGTTACAGATTTTGATGACAGCCTGAACCTCAAGGGTGCTGCTGGGAAGCACGACAAATTCAGGAGGCATTGACATGCCAAGGAGTTTGGGAGGCAGCCAGTCTCCGAAATATGCGTTCATGGTTGCAGGATTGTCCTTGACGTTTTCTATGCCGAGTGCTGCCTGAAACGCCTGCAGAATCTGCTGATGCCGCTCGTTGTTTTGTGTATTTTTTTTCGCCATGGTTGTATCTCCTTTTACAGTGCCTGCATCATCAGGTCAAACAGGTTTCTAATTTCCATTTTTTCGTCCATGCCGATACCGCCAGCACGCAGGTTGCTTTCACACCACGGGCAGCTTGTCACGAGAATATCAGCGCCAGTATCTTTTGCCTCCGTCAGCCGTTCCCGTGCTGTCCACTGGGCAAAATCCTTGAACCCGGTAAATGCGCCACCGCCGCCGCCGCAGCACCATGCGTATTCCCTGATGCGCTCCATCTCGACCAGTTCAACGCCGGGAATGGATTTCAGGATTCTTCGGGGCTCATCATAGACACCTTCGAGGTCTTTGCCCGGTACGTATGGTCTGCCCATGCGACCCATGTGACAGGGGTCATGCCACGTAACGGTTAGGGGCACTTCCCGTTGGTAGTTGATTTTTTTGTCAGCCACAAGGCGGTCGAGATATTCCGACACATGCAGCACTTCAAACTGTTTTTTCACCGGCAACTCGTCATATTCCACACGGATGGTGCCATAGCAGCCGGCGCACGGGGTTATGAGTGTAGAGATTCCCAGTTCATTGAAGCGTTTGACATTTGCAGTTGCAAGCCGTTCAAACTCATCCAGTAACCCGATCTTGTCAGGCGGGCTGCCACAGCACAGCTCCTTATCCCCAAGGATGCCGAAATCAACCTTGTTCTGTTTGAGGATTTTTGCAATGTTGAGAATTGTTGGTTTGAGTTCCTGCGACAGACCGTACGTGCAGCCGACAAACAGCAACACGTCGGCTTTTTCTTTGTTGAGGTCTTTGATGCCGAGATTTTTCAGGTCCTGTGCCCAAGCGTTTCGTTTGCTGCGAGGCTGCAGCCAGACGTTGTCGTACTGTTTGAGGCTGTCAATCAGGTTTTTGTGTTCAGGCAACGGTCCCATGGCTTTAATGTATTCGCTGCGCATCCACCGGTAGAGTTTTACCAGTTCTGCATCGCGGATGTTTTTGTCCATAGCGTCGCAGCCGCCGCACATGGTGCAACGGAACAGGATGTCCTTGATTTCTGGATCATCGTCCCACTTCATTTTGCCGTCAATAATGGCAAGCGCCAGATCGCATTTGCCCTGACCTGAATGTGAATCATACAGATACCGGGTATGTTGGGGGCAGATACGCGCATAGCGAGCGCTCTTTACCTGCCAGGAATTCACCCATTTGCAGACTGAACACCGCGAACAATTAAAGGCTATCCACCGTGCCTTTTCTTTGTCAAACGGCGCATCCAGAGGGTATTTTAAGTAGCGGGGATCTTTTGGGAGCAACATTTCCTTAGCCATGGAATCCTCCATCTCTTGAAAAATTAGCTTAGAAGCACAGCTTACCAGGGTTAAGAATATTATTCGGGTCAAAAATCTTTTTCAGCTCTTTGAGCGTTGCTGTATAGGTAGCTGTTTCCCGATACACCATGTCTGCCCATGAGCCGTAGGGACGAGTAAAAAACGCACCGCTATTCCACAGCGCCTGACTCAGGTCGGCATGGAGATTTTTAATGCGCTGCCGGTCTTTTTCACTGTCCCGGTCGCAGGGTAGGGAAATACAGAGATGGCAGGCGCGACCGCGTTCAAGTGGCTGCAGGTAGATGCCCAGCTCGTCAAGGGATAGTCCACAGGCAGCAGCATAGCCCTGTGCGATTTCAACAAAACCCTGCGCCCGGTCCATGGTGGTAATAAAGAAAATATCCTGCGTGGAGTTCTTGTAGAGCGTCTTCCAGTACCGACCGTCTTTCGGCAGGTCATGCAACATTTCAAGCATCGTTGTACCAAGCCCAGCAACACCGCCGACGGTTTTGGCAGGTTCAAATTTCATATCCGCTGCAATTTCCATGAGCGCCTCTTCCTCGTAGGCAATGCGCTCCAGCGGTCGTCGTGGTGCACCGGCTATAACAAGCACCAGCGTGTATGGTGGCAAGTCTTCCATGAGCTTGGTGAAATCCTTGGGATATTCTTTGCAGAGAAGCTGCGCGAGCAAGAACCGGTTCAGGACAAAGCACTCATTGCCGATATGCCGGCGCTGCAGTTTGTAGATGGGATCTGCAGCCTCTTCGAGTTCGTCAAAAGCGACAAAATATGCTTTCTGGTGCTTCGGGCGGTATTCGGTTTTAAGATTCACCCATGATACAATGCCCAGCGTCCCCTGCGCTCCGAGGAAAAAACGCCAAAAATCAATGCCCGGACCTTCAGGATAAGCGCCAAGGGTGTGACTGTCTGAGGCGCTTCCGGTTTTGAAAAGCTGACCGTTGCCAAGATGTACCTGCATGGTGAGTACCGGGTCGCCGTATTCGTATTTGGGGATGAGCATGGGCTCGCGCTCAAGGGAGCTTGTCATTGCTGAGGTGCCGGGATGCGGAAACAGAGGGTTCAGGGGCATTTGGTCATGCTCTTTCAGTGCTTGCTGGAGCTGCTGCCAGGTGACCCCGGGTTCTATTTTAACTTTACGGTTCAGCGGGTCAATCTCAAGTATTTGGTTCATGCGTGAAAGATCAACCACAATGCCACCGTGTTCAGGAAGCGTTGCACCGTAAAAGTGGATTGTCGAGCTTGAGGCAGTCAAGGGGATGAGCGTTTTATTGGCAAATGCCACCAGTTCCTGAATTTCTTCAGCACTTTTTGGTTTGACGACTGCGCATGGCTTTTTCGGGGGAGCAAGGCTTTGGTCCTGTGCATAGAGCGCTAAGGTTTCTTCATCATCCAGAACGTTTTTCGCACCGACAATATCCCGCAGCTCTTTTAACATAATGGCCTCCTATTGATGTGTTGCGGAAAAGCACTCAGGGAATAGTTTGCACAAAAAAGATACAAAAATTAAAGTTAGCTATACCACAACGCAGCGCAACAAGACAATACTTTTTTCATGCGCGGTGCGGGGAGCTTGGCTTGTGAAGCGGGGCTTGTTATTTGTGGCTCGGGGTGCGCTAACTCTTACATGCGAACCACGAAACATGCGGCACGAACGGTAGAAGCCTACAGATACACGACCCTTTATTGTGTGGGGCTGTGGTTAACCGTACCGCTTCACCATTTCATAGAGGGTGTTGCGCTGCAGCGGCGTTTTGCCTGTCCGGCGGATAAGCTCAACCATTTCTGTTTCAGTGATTTGGTTTGAAGCTCCAGCAGCTCGCACGACATTTTCCTCAAGCATGATACTGCCCAGATCGTTTGCACCAAAGAAAAGACTCATCTGACCGATGTCTTTACCCTGCGTGACCCACGAGCCCTGTATGTTGGGTATGTTGTCCAGATAGATCCGCGCTACCGCAAGGGTGCGTAAATAGTCAAGGGAGGAAACAGGAGCACCACCAAGTTCAGTGTTGCCGGGGGTAAATGTCCAGGGGATAAATGCCCTGAACCCCCCGGTTCTGTCCTGAAGTTCACGAAGTGCATGGAGATGGCTGATGCGATCATCTAAGGTTTCAACGCTGCCCATCATCATGGTTGCCGTTGTGGCAATGCCCAGACGGTGAGCTGTTTCCATGACTTCAAGCCATTGCTGTGCACTGATTTTCCCGGGGCTTATTTCGTGGCGGACGCGCTCAGAAAGTATTTCAGCGCCACCACCGGGCAAAGAGTCAAGCCCTGCCCGGCGCAACCGCTGCAGTACCTCAGTGATAGTGAGCCCTGAGTGATGAGCAAGATGGTTGATCTCTGGTGGCGAAAAGGAATGCAGGAAAACAGGGTAGCGCGCTTTGATGGCACTGATGACCTGCTCAAAGTATTCGATGCCAAGTCTGGGGTGGAGCCCACCCTGCAACATAATTTGGGTTGCACCCATAGCAACAGCTTCAGCGACTTTTTCAAGAATCTGTTCAGGGGTCAGGAGGTAGGCATCAGGGGCTGCTTCATCCCGGTAGAATGCACAGAACCGGCATTTACTGACGCAGATGTTGGTGTAGTTAATGTTTCGGTCAATGAGAAACGTCGCGGTGTCGGCGTCGTGAAAACGGCGCCTGCAGATGCAGGCAAGCCGGGCAAGGGAAAGCAGATCTGCTTTTTGGAGGAGCAGCAGTGCCTCGGCATCTGAAATTCGCTCACCTGCCTTAATTTTTTCAGGGATGTTGCAGAGGATATCCATGCTTTGCATATGTACCAAAAGAGGGGTGGTAGCGCAAGGGAAGAAGAGCACGTTGTTATGTGGGTAACAAAACTATACATCGCTCAGTTTGGGTTTAATTAATTTTCTGTTAATTTTTTGTTGACACGCATTTATCTCGTGCCTATTATTTGCCTCAGTCTGACACCTCTTTTCATGCCCATGAGCAATACGATAGGCTGCTCTGCTTGGATGCGATTAAACTTTTGGATTGGGTGTTCAGCTTTGGCAGACCACTCGCCAAAGTTTTTTAAGCGTAGAAGCTGAGTAACAAGGGTCCTCGTGATTGATGTTGGTTCGGGGTAGGTTGATATGGCACCACGCGATAAAGCAGAGTTGTTGAGCAACGAAATCAATTATTCCGACCTGTTAACCCGTCAGGGGAAGGGGGTGCTGCTTGGTCAGAGAGCTCTTGCGACTGAGTACCATGGCTTGCCGATATTCAAAAAAGCCTATCAGTTCACGAGTGCAGCATGGGCGCGCCAAGTAGGATTGTATCCTTATTTCCGCATGATTTCCTCTGCCCAAGACACCGAGGTTATGATAGACGGCAAGAAGGTGTTGATGCTCGGTTCAAACAGCTATTTGGGCTTGACCAATCATCCAAAAATCAAAGAAGCAGCAAAAGCAGCTATCAAAAAGTACGGCACCGGTTGCGCAGGTTCCCGGTTTCTCAACGGCACGATTAAAATTCATGTTGAGCTGGAAGAGATTTTGGCAGACCTTGTCGGCAAGCAAGCTGCACTGCTCTATAGCACCGGATTTCAAGTCAATCTCGGGGTCATCAGCGCGCTTGTCAGAAAAGGCGATTATGTGATTGCCGACAAGTCTGATCATGCAAGTATTGTTGATGGCTGCAATCTGTGTCAGGGAGAATTTGTGCGGTTTCCGCATAAGAACATGGAAGCACTTGAGCAGCGGCTGAAGAAAATCGAACCTGATGCCGGCAAACTGATTGTTGTTGATGGTGTCTTCAGCATGGAAGGGGATATCATACCACTGCCTGAGGTATGCAGTCTTGCTGAAAAGTATAATGCTGCGGTCATGGTTGACGACGCCCATGGAATCGGGGTGCTTGGGAAAAATGGTTCAGGAACGGCAAACCACTTTGGGTTGAACCATCAGGTACAGCTCATTATGGGCACCTTCAGCAAGTCCCTTGCCAGTCTTGGCGGGTTTGTTGCCGGCGATTTCGAGGTGATTGATTATCTGCGCCACCATTCGCGCGCGTTGATTTTTAGCGCCAGCATGAGTCCTGCAAATGCTGCAGCGGTAAAGGCTGCGGTTGAAATCATGGTTTCTGAACCAGAGCGCATAGCCCGGTTGTGGCACAACACATGGAGAATGAAGCAAGGGCTGCTTTCATTGGGATTTGATCTGGGCGCTGCAGAAACACCGATTTTGCCGGTGTACTGTCGGGATTTTATCACGGTACTCAAGTTCTGCAAGCGGCTTCAGGAAGAAGGTGTGTTCGTGAACCCCATTCTTCCGCCTGCCGTGCTGCCGGGCCAGGAACTAATCCGTATCAGTCTTATGGCAACCCACACTGACAGCCAGATTGATTTTGCTTTGGAGAAGCTGTCCAAGGTCGGGAAAGAGCTCGGCTTGATTTGAGCAAACTCCTCTCCCTCACGCAATCAACATCCCTGCAGAACCAGGGGTACCCTCACCACCGTTCATCGTGAAGGGCATGTGCGTCTTGTGTGACAGGATACTATGCTGGTACTGTTGACCGGTGCTTCAGGGTTTGTCGGAAGCCATGTTTTGGAAAGCCTTGTGCGGCGCGGAATTCCAACTGCAGTGCTGCTGCGGCAATCGAGCAAACGCGATTTTATAATGCCTCTGCTTGACCGCATCCAGGTTCGCACCGGCTCGCTTGGTGAACAATCAAGCCTTGAACAAGCGCTCGCAGGAGTTACGCACGTCATCCACTGTGCCGGGCTTACCCACGTTCGCTATCCACAAGAGTATTGTGAAGGGAATTATATCGGTACCCGCACCATGGTTGCTGCGGTGAACCGCAACGCTGGAACCATCAAACGAATGGTCTTTATTTCAAGCCTTGCTGCGGTTGGACCATGCACGGTGGGTACCTGCGTTACCGAGGATGCGCAAACGAACCCTGTCTCACTCTATGGTCTGAGCAAACTGAAAGCCGAACAGGAAATCACCACCCATTGCACAACTGACTACGTGATTGTACGACCACCGGCAGTGTATGGGCCGCGTGATGATGGGTTTCTCTCTCTGTTTCAGACCGTCAGGCATCATATCAAGCCGTTCTTCCTTGGCGGTATTAAAGAAATGAGCTTTGTGTATGTGAAAGACCTTGCTGAAGCAGTTATTAATGTGCTGCTCCACCCCGCTGCCGGAGGTAAGACGTTTTTTGTTTCCGGGCGTGAGGTTGTGTCACCCTCAGGTTTTTTGGATATAATAGCCCACGCCATGGGTGTGCGTGCGTTTTCGTTTCCCGTACCGGTTCAACTGATGTGGCCTGTTTGTGTTGTTCAGGAAATTGGCGCCCGGATTTTCAACAAACCCGCTATCCTCAACCGGCAGAAATATGCTGAATTTCGGGCAGCCGCATGGGTATGCGATCCCTCGCGGATCGAGCATGAGCTTGGAATCACTTGCCCAACCTCACTGAGAGACGGCGTCAGTGAGACCGTGCAGTGGTACCGGGAACATGGATGGCTGTAACAGTAGTCTCCGGGATGAACATACTGAAGAACTATCTGCATATTGATTACCTGACCCAAGGATATAGTGCGCTCATCGGGCTGCTTGTGCTTTTCTTTCATGGCGACCGAGTGCCCTACTGGTATCTGGTGCTGGGATGCCACGTCATAGTACTTGTCGCAATTCATGGATTGATACACTGGCATGCAAAAAATCCCGATAGCCGTGCTGTGCGTTTTTTGCGGTTTTTTTATCCGTTGATTCTCTATACCGGGTTTTACCGCGAGACAGGGATACTCAACCAATTGTTTATTGACGGCTGTCTTGACCCGGTCTTTATACAGCTTGAGGAAACTATTTTTGGGTTTCAGCCGAGTTTGCAATTTTCGCAACTCTTGTCGTATCGCTGGTTTGCTGAGGTAATGTACGGAGCATATTTTTCATATTACCTTATGATTACCGGTGTGGGAGTGGCACTGTACCTGCGGCAGGGAAACCATTTTTCTCACTATCTCTGTGTGGTGTCGTTTGTTTTTTATGTCTGTTATTTTATCTATATCTGTCTGCCGGTGATCGGTCCCCGGCTTTTTTATCAAGCGTTTGCAGGGTATTCTCTTCCGGCTGCATTCATACCAGCACAGGTGCCTCCAGTGCCCGAGTCCATTCAAAAAGCGGTGTTTTATAGGTTGATGTACGTTATTTATAACCTGTTTGAAGCCCCCGGCGCAGCGTTTCCCAGCAGTCATGTTGCTGTGGCGCTGTGCACACTCTATTTTTCTTTTAGATATCTTCGGCGGATTCGGTGGGTGCATGCCGCTTGTGTTCTCTTGCTCTGCCTGTCAACGGTATATGGACGATACCACTATGCACTCGATGTGATAGCCGGAGGGATGACGGCAGCGCTGCTTATTCCGCTGGGGAATAGGATATATGCAAAACTTGGTGGGCAGTCCAATCCGTCGGAACGCTCCACGGGGTGATCCGGATCATAAGGTTCGGGTATAGATCCGGTAGCGGCGGTACACTTGACCCTCAAAAAATCCCATCACACGGCACATGGCTGTGTTGTCCTCAAGAACCCATGAAGCCTCAGCTTCAGTGATTCCTGCCTGTATGCCGTGTTTGAATCCCTCAACCAGCAGAGCAGCTTCGATGCCGCGATTCCGGTAAGGGGGTATCACGCCAAGGGTAACTACTCTGCAACGATGTGGTGTTCGCCATCCCAGCAGGTACGGAAGCGCGCGCACCAGCCCGGGGCTGATAATGCGACCGCGCAGATGCCGCAGGACAAGATTATAATCAGGCAGTGCCAGCATGAAGCCAACCGGTTCATCTTCCCACAGTGCATACCAGACAAGTCCCTCCATAAACACGGGTTTGAGCCGGCGTGCCATAAACTCAAATTCACTGTCGGTCATGGGCACAAACCCCCAGTTGAGTTCCCAGGCACGGTTATAGACTGATTTAATTTTCGCAAGATCGGATTCCAATGTTTTCAGGGTAACGGGTTTGAGCTTGAGCGCTGGGTTGCGTCGCAAAGTTCGCTCTGCAATGCGACCGAGTCGGTCAAGGGGGCAACGCTGCACATCAACGAAAAATGCAAGCAAATCTTTCGCTTTGGTAAACCCGTTTGCTTCCATAAGCTCAGGATAGTAAGGGGGGTTGTAGGGCATCATAAGGGTTGGCGGGCACTGATAGCCTTCCACCAGCAAACCGCACTCTTCATTGGTTGAGGGGTTCAGAGGCCCAAGCACCTGCGAGGCACCGTGTGCCCGAGCCCATGCAACTGCGGTATCAAGGAGCAATTTTGCAACGTCAGGGTCGTTGACACATTCAAAGAACCCAAAACATGCTGTGTTCTCTTTATGGAATGCGTTATAGTTGTGATCAACAATGGCTGCGATGCTCCCCATATCCTGGCCATCTTGTACCGCCACCCACAGCGCGATTTCAGCATGTTTTAAAAAAGGATTGCCCGGAAGAAACAGCAGCATTTTGTCACGCAGCAGGGGAGCAACCCAGTTTGGATCATGGGCATAAATGGTATGGGGAACGGACAGAAAGCGTTTGATATCTTTTTTGGTGAGCTGCAGGGCTACGAGTTTTAAAGTCTTTCCCATTGAAACATATCCTGTATCAGAGGTTGGAACGATTATTTATCAATAGCACCTTTTGAAATCAACCTGAAAATATTACGGGTGCGACTCATGGGGAATGGATGGTCATAGCAATAACCTTACGGGAATTCAGCGTTGATTTTTATCTCGAAGGTAAGGTATCGTGATTAAGTCATATTCTAAAAAAGGAGAATATCTGAAGATAATGTTGTCTAAAAGATGAGATTGCCATGTCCCGCGCTGCGGCACGCGCGATGACAGTCGCTTCATGGTCACTGCGAAAAATCCTGCAGAGCGAGATGATGAAGCAATTTCGTTTTTTGAAAATATATGAAAAGACATTACTGCCCAATGGTGCACAGAAAAGTTCTAAGGACAATTTGTTTGGATAAGGAGGATGCCATTATGAAATCTCGTAGTGCTTGTACTCCGAGGTTGTTTTTTCAGCGATTGGTTTTTGCCACTGTTGTTATGGCGCTTGTTTTTCCTGACGTGTGTTCTGCGATTTCGGAAAAAAACTTTTCTGAGGATTATGCCACTCACGTTGTTCCGTTCTATGAAGGCGGAGTGTTTGGTGAGTTTGAAGGTCGCGCAGGGGTGCGCATCAGATATGCGGCTTTTGAGCAGGATCATGAAACTGGCGCTTTAGTGATCCTGCACGGAAAGTCTGAATCGTATATCAAATACGCAGAAGTGGTGTACGACCTTCAGGAGCTTGGCTTTTCCTGCTATCTTATGGACCACCGTGGATTTGGTTTTTCTGAGCGCATAGTGACCGATGACCCGCAAAAGGTATATGTTGAGCAGTTTGATGATTATGTGGATGATGTAAAAACCTTTATTGATACCGTGGTTCGGGCAAAGGAGCACCAGAGGATATTTGTGCTCGCACATTCCCTTGGTGGGTGTATTGCAACTCGCTATTGTGAACGCTATCCCGAGGATATTGACGCCGCAGTACTCTCAGCGCCGATGGTTCAGATCAATACCGGCACGTATCCACCAGCTGTCGCCTATGCGATTGCTGCAAGCGCGGCCGGGCTTGGCTTCGGCACAGACTATGCGAACGGGAAGGGTCCTCGCGAGGAGCCGTGGTTTGTTGAAAACACCACAACACACAGTTTTGCGCGCTGGTCAAAATGGGAGGAGGACCTGATTCCATCGCATCCTGAAATTCGTTCGGGTGGTGCAACCTATAATTGGGTCAAGGTCTGTCTTGAAGCAGGATGGCGTGCGCGGCGAGAGGCATCAAGGATTGCAACACCGCTGCTCATCTTTCAGGCTGAGGAGGATAGCTTTGTACGACCTGAAGGGCAGGAGGAACTGTGTGACGCAGCGCAAGACTGCCGGCTTATTATTTTTCACGGTTCACGGCATGAGATACTGATGGAACGTGATACGATCCGCGATGTCGCACTCGACTTTATCCGCACCTTTTTTCAGAAGTATCTGGAATAGTGGCAAAGCTGTTTTGATCAAACCGAGATACAAGCAGCCGAACATCAAAATTATGGGAACCTCTAAAAATATCTTTCTTGACAATGAGGTTTACACCACTTACATTTTCTAAATGCGCCTGCTGGAAGATTATTCAAAAATGTCTCCTGTCCGCGAGTAGTTCCCTATGAATTACCAAATGCATTTGATTTAGAACAGAATCACTCTGTTTATGAAAAAATGGGCAGGATATATTGCTTTGAGCTTTTTTGAAAGGAACTTCTGCCAGGTATGAAATCTGATTTGACTTTAGAGTTTGATGCAAAGCGCAAGATCTTCCAAACCAGCTATATGCTCTGTTATCCCAACAGCGCAAGGATGAACTATGCATAAGGGATTTGTGTTTTTAGACGATCATGGGCGGCGATGGAGTCGCTTCCGCATCGCATGCGGGTGCGGGATACTTGTGTGCATTGCCTGTTGTGTTGTGTTCGTCAAATCCCTCATTGTGTGTCCCCGTCTCGCTACGGTGCAGCAGATACAGGACATCAAAAAAAACATCAAAGCCCTCCCGCAAGTGAATATCGCAGTTCCGCCGTCTCGACTCCCCCCAGCATGGATGAAATCGGTCGCTAGGACTGCGTCAGTGCAGAGACCACCATCAGATGGTCAGCAGCAGCCGGTTCGCCTTGGCTTTTACGCGGGCTGGGATCCGGCAAGCTATGCATCGCTTGAAAAAAACGGCACTATCTTGACGCACATTGCACCGGAATGGTTTTCGATTACCGGTGTCCCTCCTGTTTTAACGGCAAAGCCTGATGAACGTGTGCTGGCTTATGTCCAAGACCATGGCGTAAAGCTGATGCCGCAGGTCACCAATCTCCACCGGCAGTGGCATCCCGAGGCGATCGAATCTCTGCTCATGGCTGATGCACAGAAGCAGCGTGCGTTTTGCGAGGAACTTGTTTCCGGGCTTCGTGATATTGATGCAGCAGGCGCGGTTCTTGATTTTCAGGAGGTTGACCCTTCTTATCGTGATGCGTTTTCTGATTTTTTGGAAACGATCGGTACGGTTTTTCACGAGTCTGATCTTGAGTTGTGGCTCTGTATCCCACCGGGCGATGATATCGCTCTCTATAATCTTGACGAGCTTGCGCAGAGTGTAGATCGTTTTGTCGCCCTTCTCTATGATGAAAACGGCGAGGATGACAGCCCGGGTCCGATCGCCTCGATGCACTGGTTTCGCACGTGGCTCGATGTGCTGACGGCTCACGGACAGCCCAGCCAATGGGTCGTGGGTATCGGTTCCTATGGGTATGACTGGCAAGACGGAGAATCTGCAGACACCTTGAGTTTTGCCGATTGCATGGCGCGTGCTGCTTATGCTCTGGAAGGGGTGCTTGAGGATGATGCCGAATTGCATGGTCCGCATTTTACCTACACGGTTTCGGGTCGGGTGCATACGGTTTGGTTTCTTGATGCCGTGACCCTGTTCAATCATCTGACGTACGCTTCGAGCAAGGGTACCGGCGGTATTGCACTGTACCGGCTGGGCTGCGAGGATCCCGGTGTGTGGGAGGTGCTTAACCAAGGCAGCGCGGCTGTGCCCCAGCAGTTTGAAAAACTACCCTCCGGAGGAATGCTTGCGCATATCGGCGAAGGAGATTTCATCAGTGCTGCTGATGAGCGGATTGAGGGCAAGCGGACGATAACCGTTGACGCAGACGGTATCTGGCATGAACGCTATGTCAGCTATCCCCGCTACACACTGCTTACACACTGGAACCCTGAATCCCGAACGATGGTTGCGCTGACCTTTGACGATGGTCCAGATCCGGAGTGGACGCCGCGGATTCTTGACATTCTGAAAGCGTATAATGTTTCTGCAGCTTTTTTTGTCACCGGTGTGAATGCCCGACAGCATCCTGAACTGATTTTGCGGATTGTGGCAGAGGGCCATGAGTTAGGGAATCATACCTATAACCACGTGGAACTTACCGGTATGCCTACGCCGCTGGTGCGGCTTGAACTGAACGCGACCCAGCGCATCCTCGAGGGCATTACCGGCAGATCTACGATACTATTTCGTCCTCCCTACAATGCAGACCGCCGACCCGGCAGTGTTGAGGAAGTTGCACCGCTCCTGATAGCCAATGAGCTTGGCTACATAACGGTCAGTCAGAGTATTGATAGCGAAGACTGGAATGCAGCCGGTCCAGAGATTATTTTGCAGCGGGTGAAACAGCGGCGGCAAGACGGCTCGGTGCTTTTACTGCATGATGCGGGAGGCGACCGTTCGGCTACCTGTGCGGCACTGCCGCTGATCATTGAATACCTGCAGCACCGGGGCGACCAGATCGTTCCACTCCGTAGCCTGCTCAACCTCCCGGCGGCGTCACTGATGCCGCCGATTCAGCCGGCTGACAAGACCGAGGAGCTCCGTATCGCTACGACCGGCTTTCGCCTGATGCACTGGGTTGAGCAACTCTGCTGGGCGTTCATGATCGTCAGTACTGTGCTGGTATGCTGCAGAACTATGGTATTGATAGTTCTTGCGTGGAGTAATCGGTGCCGCAGCAAAAACGCACCTGCTCCGCCAGTAGAACCCGTATCAGTTGTTATTGCTGCACATAATGAAGAAAAAGTGATTGGCGCAACACTTGCGAGTATTTTAGCAACAACCTATCCGGCAGAGCTTGAGGTTATTGTGATAGATGATGGGTCACAGGATGCAACAGCGACGATGGTAGAAGAAATTGCAGCACGCGACCCTCGGATACGGCTCATCAGACAAGCCAAGCAGGGTAAGGCTGCTGCATTGAATGCGGGGTTAAACGCTGCGTCGCACCGCTTTGTTGTCACGCTTGACGCAGATACTCAATTCCTCCCAGACACGATCAGCGCGCTTCTCAGACCGTTTGCCGATCCGTCGGTCGGTGCGGTTTCCGGTCATGTCAGAGTTGGTAATACGGGCACATGGCTTGGGCGATTTCAGGAACTTGAATACATCTGTGGATTCAATCTCGACCGCCGTGCATACGATCAGTGGAACTGCATTACCGTTGTTCCGGGCGCTGTGTCAGCATTCCGCAGAGAGGCGCTGCAAAGGGCAGGAGGGTTGTCTGATGACACACTTGCCGAAGATACCGACCTCACGCTCATGCTGCACCGGCTTGGCTATGTGGTGCGTTTTGCCGATGATGCGGTTGCCTTCACTGAAGTGCCTGAGACACTCAGGGGGCTTACGCGCCAGCGGATTAGATGGGCATTTGGGACATTGCAATGCCTCTGGAAACACCGCGATTTGCTGTTTTTTGCAAGAAACAAGGCGCTTGGTTTTTTCAGTCTTCCGGGAGTTTGGCTGTTTCATTTTTTCCTTGTGGCTCTTATTCCCTTTATTGACATTCTACTCCTTGGGTCGCTGACCATGGGCGCGGGGCATGCTATTGCAGATTATGCGATTGCTTTTCTCAGTCTTGACTTCATGATAGCGATTGTTGCCTGCCATATTGACGGCACATCGCTTGCGCGTGCCGTGAGGATACTGCCGATGCGGTTTTTGTATCGTCCCATACTTGCTTGGGCTGTCTGGGCTGCGTTGCTGCGTGCCATGAAAGGTGTATGGGTTGCGTGGGGACGACAGGAACGGCGCGGGGTACCGTTGCTGGGCACGGTCACCTATCCCGCGGGAGTAGAGTGAGGCGATGCGAGGAAAACAGCTTGTGGTCATTCTGATAACAGGTGCAATGTTTTTTGCATGCGGGCAGAAAGAACAACCTGTTCTGCCGCAGCACCATGATGCCAAACCGACACAAGGCAGCCGTCTGCTGTTGCCTGAAGGTCAAGCGTATACCGGTGCGTATATTGATTTTGGTGCAACCGAAGATGCGGTGACCTTTGAGGCCCTTGAGCAGTTTGAGGAACTTGCCGGGAGGCATCAGGCGATCATAGGGTTTTCAAACTATTGGGGAAAGCAGTCATTCCCCCGTGAGGCTGTACGGTTGATCACTGCCTACGGTGCAATTCCCCTTATCTACTGGAACCCATGGGACCGTCCTTTTTCAGAAGGAAACAAGCCCGACCGTTTCAATTTGCCTGATATCATTGCCGGAAAATGGGACAACTATATCGCTGCATGGGCGCGCGAGGCAGCAGCACGTGGAGGTCCACTCCTCGTCTCATGGGGGCTTGAAATGAACGGCACCTGGTTTCCGTGGTCAGGCATTTTTTACGGTGGGAACACAGTTATTCCGGGAACCAGTCCACCACAGTATCAAGGTCCGGAAACCTTTAAAAAAGCCTATCGCCATGTCGTTGATTGCGCACGGGCAGCAGGGGCACTCAATATTCAGTGGGTATTTCATGCCAACAACACCTCGGAACCTGATGAGCCATGGAACCGCATGAAACAATATTATCCGGGTGACGCATATGTGGACTGGCTCGGATTAAGCGCATACGGTCAGCAGTATCCCCATACCGGATGGATTGATTTTCAGAAGGTTCTGCCTGAGTATTATCGTGAGATATGCAGCATTACACCTGACAAGCCGTTTATCCTTGCCGAATGGGGGGTGGGTGAATTCCCGAAAGCAGGCGACAAGGCAGCGTGGCTCGCTGAAGCGTTTAGGCGGTTTCCGGTTGAATTTCCACGCATGAAAGCTGCAGTGTACTGGCATGAACGATGGCGCAATTCTGATGGCAGCTATAGTAACCTCAGAATCAACTCCTCGGAAAAATCACTTGCCGCATACCGGCAGGGTATTGCGCATCCCTTTTGGGTTGACAGACCGTTGTTAAACCCATAGTGCTGGCTATCCCTGTAAGGTATGGTATAGATCTGTCCTGCCGATGAGAGGCTGTATCGCAATTATAGAAAAGATAGGGCAAGGGGCAAAACAGGAAACCTCCCGTGTGGAAAACGTGGGCACTGAGAAGTGAAAAATACTGAGTGCTCCTAAGAACTCAGCATTCAGTAACTATTTTCTGTTCACTGCTCACGGTTCATCCACGTGAGGCTTACTGTTTGCTCCTTGCCACAATTTTTTCATTATTACGAAAAAGGCTCTTATTGTTTGGGACCGTACTAAAGGAGCTTTCAATAAAAAAGCACCTATATCACCAGAGAGAGATATAAGTGCTTTATATACTATGTATGTCCCCGACACGAATCGAACGTGCGACCTAGGGATTAGGAATCCCTCGCTCTATCCTACTGAGCTACGGGGACAGGGAAATCATCGTTGACTCATGAACCGCTCGGTTTAAGCGACGTACACAGCGTAGAACACTCTGAGCAGGGATGCTGATAGTGGGTGCAGTAGAATATTTTTTTGTCACCCTTGGTGAACTTACCGGCGCCTTTGCGCAGTTGTGTGCACTGGACGTCGGGCGGCGCCATACAGTAATACGTTCCATCCATTAGAACATGGTATCTGCCTTTGCAGCAGGTGATTTTTCGTTTTGCAACAGGCATTTTTTTGTTATGGCATAATACATTATTTTTTTTCAATGATGCTTTTATACCACTCTTTGCTACGTCAGTAAAGCTTTCTCTGCAGGGACGATGGCTTGATGGAGCAGCGCAAACATGGTAGGTTTGACAAGACTGACCTCAGAAACCGCTGCACAAGGGAACATAACAATGCACGAAAATGACAATCAGGCACTTGGCATAATTTGCGCGGTATGTACAAGTGCAAAAACCGGCATGCGTAAAAAGAATGTCGGCGAAGCGCTCTTTGTTGAGCATTATGGCATCCAAGGCGATGCGCATGCATCTAAAACAACGCATCGGCAGGTTAGTCTGCTCGCACGCGAGAGTATCAAGAAAATGCAAGACAAAGGGCTTAGTGTCGGACCCGGTGACTTTGCTGAAAATCTTACCACAGAAGGTATAGACCTGCTTGGGCTACCGATCAGCTCACGTATCAAGATCGGTGAAAGCGTTGTACTTGAAATAACCCAGCACGGGAAGCACTGTCATGCCCCTTGCGCAATCTATCGGCAGGCAGGCACCTGCGTCATGCCCACAGAAGGAATTTTTGCTAAAGTTATTTGTGGGGGAATGGTAAGGGTAGGGGATGTGGTTCGTAAAGTGAGCGGTGAGGAGTGAATCTTGAACGTATTGTTATTGTGCTCGTGGGAACGCTGGCATCCGGCAATATCGGGTCGGCGGCACGAGCAATGCGCAACATGGGAGTTTCTCAGCTCAGGCTGGTGAACCCGCAGTGCTCACTTGATGAGCAGGCTTATTGGATGGCTACCTGTGGTGCTGAGATTCTCAAAAACGCTCAGATTGTTTCTTCGCTGCGTGAAGCAATTGCAGATTGTGCCTATTCATTTGGGACAACTGCCCGCAACAGACGCTGGCGACGGATACGTAAGCCGAAGGATATGGCAAAAAAAGCCTTATCGCTGAGCGGTGAAAATAACGTTGCGCTTGTATTTGGTCCAGAAGACACAGGGCTGACCAATGAAGAGCTTGAGCTGTGCAGTGAGGTTGTCACCATTCCGACCGCAACAGATGGTTCGTCACTCAACATAGCGCAAGCGGTTATGATCCTCTGCTATGAACTCTTCACTGCTGCTGAGCACTGCTCAGCACCGACGCCGACTGCTCGCTTAGCCCCTGCTGCTATGACTGAAGCAATGTATGACCATATGCGCACAACACTCTATGAAATAGGATTTCTCAACCGGCAAAATCCGGAATACACGCTTGGGCTGATGCGCAGAATTCTTACCAAGGCAGCACTCACCATACCTGAGGCACGCTTTATACGGGGTATTTTCAGACAGCTTGCGTGGTATGTGAAGAGCAGGAGTCAGAAGTCAGATGGTGGTTTTTGAGCGCAGTTTTTCTGAAACCGACCGGGTTAGTTCCAAGACTTTTGTGGCAAGCTCAAGGCTGAGCGAGCCCGTGCCACAGCTTGGAGTGATAAGAGACTGTGCCTTGAGTCTGTTTTTGTCAATGCCAAGTTTTGTTATCTGTTTAGCTTGTTCTTCCCATTTTACTAAAAGACTTTCCGGGTTTTCCCTTTCTATATCCTGAACATTTGAGGTTGGTACGATGCCCCATGCGATGATGTTCCCAGCCTCAAGAAATTTTTTAATAAGGTCAGGGTAAAGTATGAATTTATCGAAATAATTGTAGGCATCAAAACTTAGTATATCAACTTCAGTTTCAAGCGCCAGCGACCAATCTCCATTTGCGCAGATGTGAATTCCGGCAATACCGCCTGCTGCATGAACAGCTTCAATGGTTTCCTGAAGCGCTGAGTGAATCTGTTCGCGGGTAATGCTGATAAAAGCAGATGAGCCAAAACCAACAATGCCGGGTTCATCAAAAAAGATTACGCAATGGGGTGCGAGCTGCCGCAATGTTTCGACCTGCCAGCGGGCTTTCATCGCAACAAGTTTTATGACGGCGTCGCGCAGTGTATCGTCATAAAAAACAGACCTGCCATTATGATCTTTGAGACCAATCCCCAGCGTTATAGGACCGGTAATCTGACCTTTCACAGCACAAGGCTGGGATGGGAGGTTTTTAACTGCATCCACAAATTCAAAAAAACCACGAGCAGTGTCAGGTGTGAGTATAAAGCGGGAAGTTTCAGGAATTGAAGGACTTTCGTTTACTGTGATATACTCTTCAAAAAAACCTACAAGTTCTTCCTGAAAACTTTCACGAGAACTATCTATAAAAACTTTGCTTTCATGTTGCACGAGTCCGGGCATTCCGGAAAGAAACTGCTCGATCATACCTTCATGAGGATTCTTTGGAAGTTGCACCCAGAGCGGAATATCAGGTGTGTAGCGGAGCATCAGCTCTGTTGCCTGTTTGTGGTTATCCATGGGAAGGCTTCCGATCAGCACAGTTCTGCAATCTGCTTGAAATGTTGAATTCATACAGCTCCCTTCTTGTTGTTTTTATTTCTTCTGAGCATGTCAACCCCTTTCTGAGCGTAACTCGTGATTCGGGGAGCGCGGAGCGCAAACTTTTACAGACGAGCCACGCATCATGAAATCCGCAAAAAATAGTGAACAGTGAGAAGTGAAAAGTACTGAGTGCTGAGTTTTTTAACTCAGTACTATGAACTGAGCACTAAAAGGAACTGACTTCTGACTTCTGTCTCCTATCCTCTAACTTCCCCTTTTTCCACAGTGGACCTTTACTCGGGACGGTCAACAAGTGTAACCTCAACCGGCTCTATCTGCCAAATGTCTTTGCAGTACTCCCAAATCGTTCGGTCGCTTGAGAATTTACTGCAGCGCGCAACATTCAGAATAGACATTCTTGTCCAGCGTCTGCGATCGCTGTAAGTTTTTTCAGCAGCAAGCTGAGCTGCGATGTAGGAATCAAAATCAGCCATCAAACAGTACTCATCACGGTTCACCAGCTCATCGTAAATCGAACGAAACAGCCCCGGTTCTCCTAATGAAAAGAAATCCGTCTCAATCAGATGCAGCACCTTTTGGAGCAGCGGCGACTGCTCGATATACCGGCGCGGGTTATAGCCCTGCTGCTTGAGCTGCAAGATTTCATCAGCGTTTTTACCAAAGATAAAGATATTCTCGCTGCCGACTTCTTCCATAATCTCGATGTTGGCGCCGTCGAGGGTGCCGATTGTGATTGCACCATTCAAGGCAAACTTCATGTTGCCGGTGCCTGAGGCTTCTTTGCCAGCGGTTGATATCTGTTCAGAAAGGTCGGCTGCAGGTATGAGCCGCTCAGCCAACGATACGCGGTAGTTAGGCAGAAACGATACGCGCAGGTAATTGTTCACCTCAGGGTCGTTGTTGACGATGTTCGCAATGCTGGTGATGAAACGAATGATAAGCTTTGCCTTCCAGTAGCCGGGAGCTGCTTTGCCACCGATGATGCAGGTACGTGGCACCTTATTAGCAGGCGGGCTTTCCTTGAGCTCAAGGTATTTTGCGATAATGAACAGCGCGAACAGGAGTTGCCGCTTATACTCATGCAGCCGTTTGACCTGAACGTCAATCAGAGAGTCAGGATGAATTTCAATCCATTCCTCGTTCCAAACTGATTCAGCAAGGCGCTGCTTACAGGCAAGCTTGACCTCCCGCCACCGATTTTGAAACCCGACATCATCAGCGAATCGCTCAAGCGCACGGATGCGGTCAAGGTCGCTGAGCCACCCGTCGCCAATCGCTTCGGTTATGAGCGCCGAGAGTCCGGGATTTGCTACTTTCATCCAGCGCCGTGGCGTGACGCCGTTGGTCTTATTATTGAATCGCTCTGGCCAGATTTCATAAAAATCTTTGAGGATTGTCTCACGCAGAAGCCGCGAGTGGAGGGCTGCAACACCGTTTATTGAATGGCTTCCGACTGTTGCCAGATATGCCATGCGAACCCGTTTCTCAGGTTCTTCAGCAAATAGGGAAATCCGTCGCAAAATCTCACTGTTTCCTGGATACCGCATTGCAATTTCTTTAAGGAAGTTATGATTGATGAGGTAAATAATTTCAAGATGCCTGGGCAGAACACGTTCAAAAAGCGATACTGGCCACTCTTCAAGTGCTTCCGGAAGCACAGTGTGGTTGGTGTATCCAAAGGTTTTTATGGTGATATCCCACGCCTGATTCCATTCAAGCCCTTCCTCATCGAGCAAGATGCGCATCAGCTCGGGTATGGCAAGCGCCGGATGGGTGTCGTTGAGTTGAATGGCAACACGGTCGGGTAGGCTTCTGATGTCGGTATTTTCAGTTTTGAACCGCCGGAGAATATCCTGTATTGATGCCGAGACTAAAAAATATTCCTGCCTGAGCCGTAGCTCCTTACCTTCAAAAAAGTTATCGTTTGGGTATAAGACTTTGGTGATGTTTTCGCTCATGACTTTCCGTTGACAGGCTGCCATGTAGTCGCCGATATTGAAGTCTTCAAGGTTGAACTCCTCAGTTGCCCGGGATGACCAGAGCCGCAGGGTGTTGACGTTGTTGACCATATAACCAGGCACTGGCGTGTCATATGCCATTGCGATGACCTCATCGCCGCCGACCCATCTGGTTTTCTCCCTGCCGAACACATCAGGCTTGTGCTCCACCGTGCCCCCGAACCGAACTCGGAATGTATATTCAGGACGTGCGATCTCCCAAGGGTTGGTGCGCGCCAGCCAGTTGTCAGGCACTTCAACCTGCTGACCATTGAGGATTTTCTGATTGAACAAGCCGTATTCATACCGCAGACCATACCCGTGGGCAGGGATACGGAGTGTTGCCAGCGAATCAAGAAAACAGGCTGCAAGCCTCCCCAGCCCTCCATTGCCAAGCCCTGCGTCAACTTCATAATTACGAATTGTCTCAAGATCCATGCCCAGTTCTTTAAGCGCAGCCTGACAGGCCTCATAAATGCCTAAGTTTATAAGACTGTTTTCAAGCGAGCGACCGAGCAGAAATTCCATTGAAAGGTAATAAACCCGCTTAACATTGCGTTTATGATAGGTCTGCTGGGTGGTGATCCAACGCTCAACCAAGCGCTCCACCACGGCATAGGCGGTGCTGAGAAAGCGGTCATATGCGGTAGCACTGTACTGGTCTTTGGCAAGACGGTACTCAAGGTTGGAAAGAATTGATGCCTCAAGAGCTTTGGCATCGGTTCCTTTGTGGTGGATATGCCAATCAAAGGTGGTTTTTGCCATGATTGCTGTCCTCCGGAAAACGACGGGATGGTTGAGGAGATACTTACAGTAGGAAACAGGGAATTGTCAATGTATTACTTGGCTTACTGAAATGGTGGATTGGGGACATAAGATAACTATCCCCTTGATTCTGTGGAAGTGTAATTAATATCCAGGTTACGCCTGAGTTTTTTGGGTAGTACCAATTTATGTCAGGACCGTGATGACCAACTCAAGAAATTCACGGTAATGCTCTGCCATAAGTGCATTAAAGTATCGCTGCTGTTGCCAATCCCGAAGTAGCGCAAGAGGGATATCGGCGTGCTGAGCAACTTCGTGCTCGTTCAGCATACCTAATTTGCAGCCAACCATCCACAAGGTAGCACAATATTTATTCCAAACCGTGACAGAAGCTTCATCACACAATGTGTGAGTATCATGATGCTCAAGCACCATAGAAATTTTCTTCTGGATAAACTCATGCAGGAGCTCGGTCAGGTGGGCTGATCTGAGGGTTTCAGTAGCAGTGTTGATTTCTATTTTCATGCATTAGAGAGAAAATGGTGTTTCGTGAGCACACAGTATAAAGTAACGCAAAACACGGGTCAATGGATTATCACGTTTTCTTCGTCTCGTGCTGATAATGTGAGGGCTATGGGAAGGTGAAGGGTGAAAAATGAGAAGATAGAAAATAGAAAATAGAAAATAGAAAATAGAAGACAGAAGACAGAAGACAGAAGACAGAAGACAGAAGACAGAAGACAGAAGACAGAA